>Ga0209573_1003546_pt1 | contig 16935 bp, 15 predicted proteins | sample TNRBio252014_DNA_FD_185870 | JGI IMG/M metagenome (GOLD analysis project Ga0209573, IMG submission 185870) | Wastewater treatment Type I Accumulibacter community from EBPR Bioreactor in Madison, WI, USA - TNR Reactor_6/25/2014_ DNA (SPAdes)... | ecosystem: Engineered > Bioreactor > EBPR >...
TCGAGCTGCGGGCAGACGCCTGCCGTCCTTCGCTCGTGCACGAGCCGGTCGATGGTACCACGCAGCCAATAGGTCGGCGCCTTCAGCAGCCAGCCGCTGCCACCTTCGCGCAGGATCACGCAGTCGCCCGGTTGCGGCGCCCGGCGCTCGCCGGCCACCGGTGGCGTGGCGCTGGCGAGGAGCGGGCCGGCCAGCAGGAGCACGCCGAGAAACGCCCGCGTCACCTTGTTCGTGCCGCGCATCGCTTTCAGGACAGCCAGCGCTTGCGGCGGCGATAGTGCTTGACGTCGCGAAAGCTCTTGCGCCCACCCGACGACAGACCGAGATAGAACTCCTTGACGTCCTCGTTGGCTGCCAGATCACCGGCCGCGCCTTCCATCACGACGCGGCCATTTTCCAGGATGTAGCCGAAATCGGCGTAACGCAGCGCCATGTTGGTGTTCTGTTCAGCCAGCAGGAAGGTCACGCCCTCCTTCTGATTCAGATCCCTGACGATGGCGAACACCTCGTCGACGATCTGCGGCGCCAAGCCCATCGACGGTTCGTCGAGCAGGACCATGCGCGGACTGGCCATCAGCGCCCGGCCGATGGCGCACATCTGCTGCTCGCCGCCCGAGGTATAGGCAGCCTGGCTGCCGCGCCGCGTCTTCAGTCGCGGAAAATAGGAGTAGACCTTGTCCAGGGTCTGCGCGATCGCCGCCTTGCCGTCGCGGCGTGCGTAGGCTCCGGTCAGCAGGTTCTCCTCGACGGTCAGGTGGGCAAAGCAGTGCCGCCCCTCCATCACCTGGATGACGCCACGCCGCACCAGTTCCGCCGGCGTCAGCGCCTCGATCCGTTCATCACGCAGATCGATCGTGCCCTTGGTCACCGCACCGCGCTCGCCACGCAACAGGTTGCTGACGGCGCGCAGGGTGGTCGTCTTGCCGGCACCGTTGCCGCCGAGCAGGGCAACGATGCCGCCCTCCGGAACGTTGAACGAAACCCCCTTGAGGACGAGGATCACATGGTTGTAGATCACCTCGATGCTGTTGACCCGGAGAAGGATGTTGTCCGTGCTCATGACGCGCCTGCGCTCCTGCTGCCGCCCGGTCGACCCGCAACGCGGCCGGACCGGGCATCGACCCGCGGCCGGGCGGGTTTGCGGACTACTTCTTGCATTCCTCGGGAGTACGCGGCTTGATCTTCTTCTCGTCGGCGTACTTGCCCGAAGCGAGCATCACCATCGGCCGGATCACCTTCTCGTCAGCCTGGTACCAGTCCGAAGTGAACTCCCACTTGCTGCCGTTCCAGGTATGGACGCGCACCCAGGACGATCCCATGTGGTCGAGACAGGAGGTCTGCACCGGCCGCATGACGCCGGCAAAACCCATCGCGTCGAGTGTCTTCTGGTCGAGATTGAGGTTTTCGAGGCCCCAGCGCACCTGCTCACCAGTCATCACCTTGCCCTTGCCGTAACGCTCCTGCGCCTTGCGCACGCCTTCGACGCCGAGCATCGCCGAGATCAGGCCACGCATGTAGAGCACCTGGCCCACCTCGTCCTTCGGGCCGGTGCCCTGTCCCTTCGCATGCACCAGGTCGAGGACATCCTTGACCACCTTCGATCCCGGTTCGGCACCGTGCTGCAACGTCAGCGCGCTGTACCCCTTGGCGCCCTCGGCAACGTCCTTGACGTCCGGCTCGGCACCGGCCCACCAGACTCCGATCATCCGGTCGCGCGGATAGCCCGTTGCCTGCGCTTCACGCAAGGCGGTCGAGTTCATCACGCCCCATCCCCAGAGCAGCACGTAGTCCGGCTTCTGCTGCCTGATCTGCAGCCAGGTGGCCTTCTGCTCCACCCCCGGATGCGCCACCGGCAACAGTTGCACGTCGAAACCGTGGGTCTTGCCGAGTTCCTGCAGGATCGGGATCGGCTCCTTGCCGTACGGGCTGTCGTGATAGACCAGGGCGATCTTCTTGCCCTTCAGCTTGCCGACACCGCCCTCCTTCTTGGCGATGTGCTGGACTGCGACATCGGCGCCGACCCAGTAGGTTCCGAGAAGCGGGAAGTTCCAGGTGAAGACGGCACCGTTCTGTGACTCGCTACGCCCATAACCGGCGGTGATCAGCGGAATCTTGTCAACCGGCGCCTTCTCGGTGAGGGCGAAGGTGACCCCCGTGGACAACGGTTGAAAGACCGTCGCACCGCCCCCCTTGCCTTTCAGCCGCTCATAGCATTCGACACCCCGGTCGGTCGCGTAAGCCGTCTCGCATTCCTCGAAACTGATCCGGACGCCGTTGATACCCCCCTTCGCATTGACCAGTTTCAGGTAGTCGACATAGCCATTTGCCCATTGTGTACCGTTCGGCGCATAGGCACCGGTACGATAGACCAGGACCGGGAAGAACTGCTCCTTCGCCTGCGCCAGGGCGGGCGGGGCGGTCAATAGCGACGACAGGGCCAGTGCCGCCGCCGTCAGAACGAGTTGCTGCAATTTCATCGTTGTCTCCTCGAGTAGTCATCACCGTACTACGTCCGGCAATGCGCCACAATGGCGCTGCAACAGCCGACAGCGGATCACCGCTCTCAATGTGGGAAAGGCCAGAGCCGCAACTTCTCCTTGCCGGTGGACCACATCCGCGCGATGCCATGTGGCTCCTTGATCAGGAAGAAGATGATCAGCACGCCGAAGATGATCAACTCGGCGTGCGACACGCCGGCGGTCGAGATGCTGATGCCGAAGACACGGCCGATCGCCGGCAGGAACTGGTTCAGCATGATCGGCAGGATGACGATGAAGGCGGCGCCGAAGAAGCTGCCCATGATCGATCCGAGGCCGCCGATGATCACCATGAAAAGCAACTGGAACGAACGGTCGACCGAGAACGCCGCCGGCTCCCACGAGGCCAGGTGGACGAAACCCCAGAGCGCGCCGGCCGTGCCGACGAAAAAGGAACTGACGGCGAAGGCCGAGAGCTTGGCAAACAGCGGCCGGATGCCGATCACCTCGGCCGCCACGTCCATGTCGCGGATCGCCATCCACTGCCGGCCGATCGCGCAGCGCGTCATGTTCTTCGCCAGCAGCGTGAAGACCACCAGGATCGTCAGGCAGAGCAGGTACTTGTCAGTCGGCGTCTCGATCTGCCAGGAGAGAATCTGCAGGTTGGCGACCGACACCGATCCCGAAGACGCGTTGTTGGTGAACCACGGCACGCGCAGGAATACCCAGTCGGTGAAGAACTGCGCCGCGAGCGTCGCCACCGCGAGATAGAGACCGCGGACGCGCAGGCTCGGAATGCCGAAGAAGATGCCGACCGCCGCCGCCGTGCAGCCGCCAAGCAGGAAGGAAACGAGCAGCGGCAGACCGTCGAGGCGAATGTGGAAGTTGTACGCTGCATAGGCGCCGACGGCCATGAAGGCGCCGGCACCGAGAGTGATCTGACCGCAGTAGCCGACCAGGATGTTCACGCCGATCGCCGCCAGCGACAGGATCAGGAACGGAATCAGGATGGCCCGGAAAAGGTACTCGTCGACCAGCAGCGGCACGCCGACGAAGGCGAAGACGACGATGGCGAGAATCGCCCAGCGATCCTGGGCGATCGGGAAGATCTGCTGGTCGGCGGCGTAGGAAGTCCTGAACTGGCCGTTTTCCCTGTACAGCACGCTCTTGCCTCCCGGTCAGACGCGGTCGATGATCTTCTCGCCGAACAGCCCCTGCGGCCTGAACAGCAAGAAAACCAGCGCCAGCTGATAAGCGAACCAGATCTCGATGCCGCCGCCGATCAACGGGCCGAGATAGACCTCCGACAGCTTCTCGCCGACACCGATGATCAGGCCGCCGATGATTGCGCCGGGAATCGACGTCAGCCCGCCGAGGATGACCACCGGCAGGCCGCGCAGCGCCACCGTCGCCAGCGAGAACTGGACGCCGAGCTTCGATCCCCAGATGATGCCGGCAACCAACGCGACCAGCCCGGCAACGCACCAGACGATGACCCAGATGCGATTGAGCGGGATGCCGATCGACTGCGCCGCCTGATGGTCGTCGGCGACCGCCCGCAGCGCACGCCCGGTCGAGGTCTTCTGGAAGAACAGCCAGAGCGTGCCGACCAGCAGTGCGGCGACCAGGGCAGCGACGAAGTCCTCCTTGTTGATCATCAGCCCACCCTCGATGCTTCCCTCGAGGATCATCACCGGCTCCTTCGGCATGCCGACATCGATCCTGTAGATGTCGCTGCCGAAGATGCTGCTGCCGATTCCCTCGAGGACGTAGGCGATGCCGAGGGTCGCCATCAGCAGCGTCGCACCGTCCTGGTTGACCAGGTGTCGCAGGACGAGGCGCTCGATCAGCCAGGCGACGACGCACATCAGCGCAGCGCTGAGGATGAAGGCGATGCCATTCGCCAGCAGCCGGCTGTCGATCCCCAGCCATTCCGGAATCCAGGCCGAGAAGCGCGCCATCGCCAGCGCCGCGAAGAGCACCATCGCCCCCTGCGCGAAGTTGAACACTCCCGACGCCTTGAAGATGAGCACGAAACCCAGCGCGACGAGCGAGTAGAGCATGCCGGCCATCAGGCCGCCGATCAGTGTCTCGATGAAGAAACCCATGTCCTTCGCTCCTCAGTGACTGGCGCCGAGGTAGGCGCTGACCACTTCCGGGTTGGCGCGCACCTCGTCGGGGACGCCGTCGCCGATCTTGCGCCCGTAGTCGAGCACCACCACCCGGTCGGAGATGTCCATCACGACGCCCATGTCGTGCTCGATGAGGACGATCGTCGTCCCGAACTGGTCATTGACGTCGAGGATGAAGCGACACATGTCCTGCTTCTCCTCGACGTTCATTCCGGCCATCGGCTCGTCGAGGAGCAGGATGCTCGGCTCCATCGCCAGTGCGCGGCCGAGATCGACGCGCTTCTGCAGACCGTAGGGAAGGCGGCCGACCGGCGTCTTGCGGATGTGCTGGATCTCGAGGAAATCGATCACCTCCTCGACCTTGGCACGATGCGCCAGTTCCTCGCGCCGCGCCGGGCCCCACCAGAATGCCTGCTGCAGCAGGTTGCTGCCGATTTTCAGGTTGCGCCCGGTCATCAGATTGTCGATGACGCTCATCCCCTTGAACAGCGCGATGTTCTGGAAGGTGCGCGAGATGCCGGCACGCGCCGCCTTGTACGGGTTCATGCGCGTGAAGTGCTGGCCGCGCAGGATGATCTCCCCCTGCTGCGGCCGATAGACGCCGTTGATGACGTTCAGCATCGAACTCTTGCCGGCGCCGTTCGGGCCGATGATGGCGCGGATCTCGTGTTCGCGAACGTTGAAGGAGATGTCGGTCAGCGCCTTGACACCACCGAAGGCAAGCGAAACGCTCTGCAGGTCGAGGATGACCTCGCCGAATTCGCGCCCCATCAGGCGGCCCTCCGCTCGACCGGGAAGGTCTTCGGATCGCGGATCGCCAGGTCGGCGGCCACCTTGCCCTGCCGGCCATCCTCGAACTTCACCGCAGTCTCGATGTACTGGCTGCTCCTGCCGCCGTAGAGCGCGTCGATCAGCGGCGCGTACTTCTCGGCGACGAAGTTGCGGCGCACCTTGCGTGTCCGCGTCAACTCGTCGTCGTCCGGGTCGAGTTCCTTGTGCAGGATGAGGAAACGGTGAATCTGCGAATCGGCGAGCGGCCCTTCGCGCAGGAGTTCGGCATTCGCCTTCTCGACGCATTCCTCGATCAGTCCATGGACCTCCGGCTTGGCGGCCAGGTCGGTGTAGCCAGCGTAGGCGATGCCGCGCCGCTCTGCCCAGTTGCCGACGGCGCCGATGTCGATGTTGATGAAGGCGCAGACCATCTCGCGCCGGTCACCGAAGACCACCGCCTCCTTGATGTAGGGAAAGAACTTGAGCTTGTTCTCGATGTAGTTGGGCGCGTACATCGCCCCATTGGCGAGCTTGCCGACATCCTTGGCGCGATCGATGATCTTCAGGTGGCCGTCGGCGTCGAACAGGCCGGCGTCACCGGTCATGAAGTAGCCATCGGCATTGATCGCCTCGGCCGTCGCGTCGGGGCGCTTGTAGTACTCCTTGAGCAGCATCGGACCGCGCACCAGGATCTCGCCGTTGTCGGCGATCTTCACTTCGACTCCCGGCGCCGGCTTGCCGACGCTGTCGAACCTGATCTGGCCGTCAGGCTGCAGACAGACGTAGGCGCAGGTCTCGGTCTGGCCGTAGAGCTGCTTCAGGTTGATGCCGATCGAGCGATAGAAGCGGAACAGGTCCGGTCCGATCGCCGCGCCGGCGGTATACGCGACGCGGATGCGGCTCATGCCGAGAACGTTCTTCAGCGGACCATAGACGAGCACGTCGCCGAGCGCGTAGAGGATGCGGTCGAGCAGCGACACCGGCTGCCGATCGAGAATCTCGGCGCCACTGCGACGCGCCACCGCCATGAAGAAGTGAAACATCTTCTGCTTGATGCGGCTGGCGTCCTCCATGCGGATCATCACCTGCGTCAGCAGGTTCTCGAACACCCGCGGCGGTGCAAAGTAATAGGTCGGGCCGATCTCGCGCAGGTCGTTCATCACCGTCTCGGCCGACTCCGGGCAGTTGATCGTGAAACCGGTGACCATCGCCTGCGCGAAGGAAAAGAGGTGGTCGCCGACCCAGGCCATCGGCAGGTACGACAGAATGTCGTCGTCGGCACTCAGATGATCGAAGGCGGCGCCGCCCCGCGCGGCACTGATGAACGCCGCATGCGTCAGACGGACCCCCTTCGGCTTGCCGGTGGTGCCCGACGTGTAGAGCATGACGCTGACGTCGTCGGCGGCACCGGCGGCGATTTCGTGCGCCAGCAGGTCGGGATGGTTGCGGTTGTGGACGCGCCCCATCGCCACCAGCTCACGGATGTCGTGGATGTACGGCAACGTGTAGTGGCGCATGCCGCGCGCATCGTCGTAGAAGATGTGTTCGAGCAGCGGCAACTGGTCCCGGATCTCGAGCAGCTTGTCGACCTGCTCCTGATCCTCGACGAAGATGAAGCGCACCTCGGCGTCGAGCAGGGCGAAGAGCATCTCGTTCGCCACCGCGTCCTGGTAGAGCGGTACCGGCACGCAGCCGAGGCACTGGACGGCGGTCATCATCATGTACATGCGCGGCCGGTTGTCGCCAACGATCGCCAGATTGTCGCCGCGCCGCAGACCCATCTCGGCCAGACCGCTGGCGAGCGCGTGCACTTCCTCGGCGACATCGTGCCAGGTCCAGCACTGCCAGATACCCAGGTCCTTCTCGCGCATCGCCGGCTTGCCGCCGCGCACACGCGCATGCTCGACCAGCAGGCGCGGAAAGGTATCCAGCGCCTGCCCGGAAGCCATCTCCGGCATCTCGCCTCCTCCGGTGCCGCGACCGCCGGTACCCTGGCGGCGAGCCCTTGTCGTTTGTCTGTGTCGGTTGATTTTAGTCCATTTCCGGCGGCGGGTATTGTGCGCCGCACCATCGCTGCTGCCGATGGCTGCGGTGACGGCGCGCTGCCGGCCGCGGGCAAGATGCTAAGATTCGCCCCTTCAGGCAGCGCGCCAACCTTCCCGGGAGACTCCGCATGAAACTCGAAACCCTCGCCGTCCACGCCGGCTACAGCCCCGAGCCGACGACCAAGGCAGTCGCCGTCCCGATCTACCAGACGACTTCCTACTCCTTCGACAGCACCCGGCATGGCGCCGACCTCTTCGACCTCAAGGTCGCCGGCAACATCTACACCCGCATCATGAACCCGACGCAGGACGTGCTCGAGAAACGGGTGGCGGCAATGGAGGGCGGCATCGGCGGACTGGCGCTGGCATCGGGACAGGCGGCGATCACCTACGCCATCATGACCATTGCCGAGGCCGGCGACAACATCGTTTCCGCGTCCACGCTCTATGGCGGCACCTACAACCTGTTCGCGCATACCCTGCCGCAGTATGGCATCGACGTCCGCTTCGCCAACCACGCCGACCCGGCGAGTTTCGAAAGGCTGATCAACGGCAGGACAAAGGCGCTGTACTGCGAATCGGTCGGCAACCCGCTCGGCAACGTCACCGACTTCGAGCCGCTGGCCGAGATCGCCCACCGTCATGGCGTGCCGCTGATCGTCGACAACACGGTTCCCTCGCCCTATCTCTGCCGACCCTTCGAGCATGGTGCCGACATCGTCGTGCACTCGCTGACCAAGTACATCGGCGGCCACGGCAACTCGATCGGCGGCATGATCGTCGATAGCGGACGCTTCCCCTGGGCCGAGCACAAGCTGAAGTTCAAGCGCCTCAACGAACCCGACGTCTCGTACCACGGCGTGGTCTATACCGAAGCGCTCGGACCGGCCGCCTTCATCGGTCGCGCGCGCGTCGTCCCGCTGCGCAACATGGGCGCAGCCATCTCGCCGATGAACAGCTTCCTCATCCTGCAGGGTCTCGAGACGCTGCCGCTGCGCATGGACCGCATCTGCAGCAACGCCGAGAAGGTTGCCGGCTACCTGCGCGGCCACGCCAAGGTGGCGTGGGTCAACTACGCCGGACTGGCCGACCATCCCGACCATCCACTGGTGCAGAAATACATGGCCGGCAAGGCTTCCGGGATTCTCACCTTCGGTGTCAAGGGCACCGACTGCAGTGGCTCGGAGGCCGGAGCCCGTTTCCAGGATGCACTGCAACTGTTCACGCGACTGGTCAATATCGGCGACGCCAAGTCGCTGGCCTGCCACCCGGCATCGACGACGCACCGCCAGCTCGGCCCGACCGAACTGGCGAAAGCCGGGGTATCGGAAGAGATGATCCGGCTGTCGATCGGTATCGAACACATCGACGACCTGATCGCCGACCTCGAGCAGGCTCTGGCCGCGGCCTGAGGTCTCTTGTCGGGCAGGGCGTGCGATTCGCTGCGGCGGAACCGCGCGCCCTGCCGATCGATCGGCGCCGGACGGCGTTTTTTTGAGCTAGCATAGGCGCATTGCCCTGCCTGCATGCCTGCCCCGCCGATGTCCACCAGCCCGCACCGCCTGCCGCTCGTCGATCTGCGTGCCGATGACGCCGAGATCGGCCGCTACGCCGCACTGCTCGACAGCCTCGGCGTCGCGCTGCTCGCCTTTGCCGCCGATGGCACGCCAGCACTGCGCAACGCGGCCGCCGAGGAACTCCTTGGCGACAGCACGCCGACCTGGATCGACGAGAACGGGCGGCCGCTGCGCGACGACGAACGCCCGCAGCTGCAGGTACAGGCGACGCAACAACCCGTCCACCAGCGCGCCGTCGGCCTGCGCACGCCAGCCGGCACGGCGGTCACCTGGTGCCGCGCCAGCGCCTTTCCGGTCTTTGCCGCCGACGGCAGCCTGCGCCGGGTGCTGCTGCTCCTCGCCGACCGGCAGCATCGCGGTCGCGTCGCCGGCGACCGGCAGGAGTTGCCGACGCATGACCCGCTGACCGAGGCCTTCAACCAGCGCCACATCGACATCCTGCTCGACGACGAAAGCCGCCGCGCACGCCGTTACGGCACCCCGTTCGCAGTCGCCCTGATTGCCATCGACCACTTCGCCGCATGCTGCCTGGCGGAGGGCGAGGGGCGCGTGCTGGCGCGCACCGCCCGGCTCCTCTGCCACAGCCTGCGCGAGTTCGACATGATCGGTCGCCATGGTGCCGATTGCTTCCTGATCATCCTGCCCAACGTGCGGGTCAACGAGGCCATGGTCGGCCTCGAGCGACTGCGCGAGGCGGTCGAAACGCGCAGCGCAGAGGGTGGCGCTACCGGCCTGACGATCAGCGGCGGCGTCAGCGAGTATACGGGCGAGGATGCGCCGGCGCTGATCGAGCGCCTCACTTCCCTACTGGCGAGCGCGCGCGAATCCGGCTGCAACCGGTTGTGCGTGAACATGGACCTGTTCTAGGTCGACCGCTTGCCGACCCACTCACCGGCGGTACAGCGGTTGCCGGGAGATTCGCTGCGCGGCCCATCGGCGGCCTTGCCCGCGCGCGCCCGGCACCGTGGTCTGCACGCGGCGGCCTCGGCACCGCCTCTCACGGCAGTTCCTCGACCTGCAGCCAGATGCTGCGCCGCTCGCTCGTCTGGCCGCCAGCGCCATGCAGGCTGCCGCTGCGCTCGAAGTCGTCCTGCTGACTGCTGCCCCCGAGTTCGATCCACTCGCCGAGGCGGCCGGAGACCGTCGTCGACAGACGTTGGCTATGGCTGCCGCCGTACCCACGCTGCACCGGCAGATCGACGTACGGACTGATGGCTCCATCTCCCGCTGCGCCCCCGCCAGGTTCGGCAGCAGCGCCAGCAGCAGCCAGCGCAGGTGGTGGCTGCAATCAGACAGCCAATGACCGCGGTTCACGACAGGTGCGGCAGCCCGAGGTAGTCGCGCGAGCGCATCTCGGTCAGCCGGCTGGCGGTGCGAAAGAACTCGCTCGCCTGCGTCCCCTCGGTGTACAGCGAATCGGGACCACAATCGGCGGTCGCGATCAGCTTCACCTTGTGGTCATAGAAGATGTCGACCAGCCAAGTGAAACGGCGCGCCTCGGAGGCCATGCTCGCCGACATCTTCGGAATCGCTGACAGCAGCACCGTATGATAGCCGCGCGCCAGCTCGAGGTAGTCGTTCTGCGAACGCGGCCCGCCGCACAGCGACCGGAAATCGAACCAGATGACGCCGTTGCCGCGCCGCAGGGTAGGAATGTCGCGCCCGAGCACCTCGATGCTGCCGCCCTGCGCGCCGGCGTCGCCGGCAATGGCGCCAAAGTATTCCGCCATCTTCAGCTCGGCAGCGGCGTCCGCCGGATGGTGGAAGATCTCCACCTGCTCGAGCGTGCGCAAGCGATAGTCGATGCCGGCGTCGATCACCAGCACGTCAAGCCGTGACTTGATCAGCGCGATCGTCGGCAGGAAGTTCTCGCGCTGCAACCCGTTCGGATAGAGGCGGTCCGGCGGGTAGTTCGAAGTCATGACGAAGACGACGCCGTGGGCGAACAGCGCTTCCAGCAGGCGACCCAGGATCATCGCGTCAGCAATGTCGGAGACGTGGAATTCGTCGAAGCAGAGCAGCCGCACTTCGGTCGCGATGCGTTCGGCCACCCTGAGCAAGGGGTCGCTCTCGCCCTTGAGTTCGTTCAACTGGCGATGCACGCCGTGCATGAAGGCATGGAAGTGAATGCGCCGCTTGCGTCGGTAGGGAACGGCATCGAAGAAGCAATCCATCAGGAAGCTCTTGCCGCGGCCGACGCCGCCCCAGAAGTAGACGCCGGTCGGCACGGGCGGCGGCGCGAAGAGCCTTCGCAGCGTACTGCGGCGCCCCACCTTGAACGACAGCAGCTCGAAATAGAGCCGTTGCAGGCGCTCGGCAGCCGCCTGCTGCGCCGAATCGGCCTGGAATCCGCGCGCCGCGAGCAGACGCTCGTAGGCTTCGATCATTCCCCGCTCGGGGACCTTGAGAACTCTGTGAGGCATCGGCGTCCTTCCGCTGTTCGCAGGCAAACCCGCGCGGTGGGGGTGGCGTGCCGGGCGACCAGACAGCCGCAGCTGCCGCATCGGGCGCCGCATCACCGCATTGCTGCCGCCATTCTAAACCATCGTCGCCGGAGCAACGGGATCGGCCGGCGTCAGCACTGCCGGCAGGGGCAACAGGCGCATGCCGGCAGCCAGCAAGGCGCTGCGGATGGCGGTTGCGGCAGCCACCGCCTGCGCTCCGTCGCCATGCACGCAGATGCTGTGCACCTCGGTCGGGATGACCCGGCCGCTGACGCTGACGATGCCACCGGCGTCGAGCATGCGCCGCACATGCGCCACGCACTCGCTCGCCGCATGCAACTGCGCGCCGGGCTGGCTGCGCGGCTGCAGGTTGCCGGCATCAGTGTACGTCCGGTCGGCGAAGATCTCGCTCGCCACCCGCAGACCGGCTGCCGCTGCGGCCACCGCCAGTTGCGAGAGCGCCGGAGCGAGGAGGATCAGGGTCGGGTCGAAGCTGCGGATCGCGGCGACGACACTGCCGGCAAGCGCCGCCTCCTCGCAGGCCATGTTGCTCAGCGCGCCGTGTGGCTTGACGTGCGTCAGGCGACCGCCTTCAGCCTGGGCGATGCCGGCCAGCGCGCCGATCTGGTAGATCAGCAGCGCCTCGAGTTCGTTCGCCGGCAGCCGCATGACGCGCCGCCCGAAGCCCTGCAGGTCGGGATACGACGGGTGCGCGCCAAGGCTGACGCCGGCCGCCAGTGCCTGCCGCACCGTCTGCCGCATCACCAGCGGGTCGCCGGCATGGAAGCCACAGGCAATGCTGGCCGTACCGACGATCGGCAGCAGATCGGCGTCGCTGCCGATCTGCCAGACACCGAAGCTCTCGCCAAGATCGGCGTTGAGATTGATCGCTTGCCCCATCATCGCTCTCCTGGCGAACGACCGAGCGCTGGCGGCAAGCCGTCTGCCGCGCCGGCATCGACGACGCCGCTGATCAGGTTGGCCGTGTAGATCGCTTGCGGGTCGCCGTTGCCCGCCTCGGCCAGCGGCGCGATGCCCGCGATCAGCGCCTGCAGTTCCGCTTCCCGTGCGCGCGCCGCCTGCTCGGCCGCCGCCACCGACACGGCGGCAAAGCGCAGCGTCTGTCCCGGCGCCATGACCGCCAGCCGCGGCAGATCGGCAGTGATGACGGTGGCGATCTTCGGGTAGCCGCCTGCGGTCTGGCCGTCAGCGAGCAACACGATCGGCTGCCCGCTGCCCGGCACCTGGATCGATCCCGGCACGGTCGCATCGGAGACGATCTCCGCCCCCTTTTCCGGACGATGCCCGAGCAGCGGGCCGTCGAGACGAATCCCCATGCGATCGGCGGCAGCCGAAACGCGGTAGGCATGGCTGAAGAAGGTGGCCATCTGCTGCGCGTCGAAATGATCGTCCTGTGGTCCGGGGACGACCCGGATCGGCCCCTCGTCGACGGCCGGCGGACGCCGCAGCAGCCGCTCGCCGCCGCAGCCGGCAGCCACCGACAGCCGCACACCCGGCGCCAGCAGGCGACCGTCGACGCCGCCAAGGCCGGCGCGGGCGTAGGTCGATGCACTGCCGAAATGCCGCACCACCGCGAGACCGGTGAGCGCCAGGTAGCCGACGCGGCCGGCCGCAAGGCTGCCGCAGCGCAGCGCCTCGCCCGGCTTGAGGCACACGCTGCGCCAAGAGGCCAGGCGACGACGGCCACCGGCATGCACCAGTTCGGCCGTGAAATGACCAGCGAGGGCGACCTGCAGCGGCAGTTCCAGCGCCCGCACCGCCAGCCCCCCGGCGAGGAATTCGATCGCCGGCGCATCCTCCGGGTTGCCGAGCAGGGCGTTGCCCAGGCGCAGCCAGCCCGGTTCGAGCGCTCCGGAGCGCGGCACCCCGATGCGCCGCCAGCCGCTGCGGCCGAAATCCTGTATCGACGCCATCGCCCCCGGGCTGAGCACCTCGAGCACGGCGCACATCGTCACTCCGCGGCCGCCGCGAGGAAGGCCAGCGGCGGCTGCGCCGCGGCGCGCATCGCCGGTGCCGCCGCCTGCAGCGCAGCGAACTCGCCGGCGTCGATGGCGCGCAGCCGCACCCGGTCGCCGGGCTGCAGCAGCGCCGCCTGCGGCCAGGACGGCGAGAACAGCGGCAGCGGGCAAACGCCGATGAGATGCCAACCGCCGGGACTCTCCCAGGGGTAGATCGCGGTCAGCGAGCCCGCCGTCGCCACGCTGCCGGCGGGGACGCGCGTCCGCGGCTCGCTTCGCCGCGCGCGCGCCAGAACCGGCGGCAGATCGCCCATGAAGGCGAACCCCGGCAGGAAACCCAGCATGTAAACCTCGTAGCAGCCACCGGCGTGCAGCCGCACCACCTCCGCGGCGCCCAGCCCGCAGGCCGCCGCCAGTTGGTCGAGATCCGGCCCGCAACTGGCGAGCTGATCGCCATAGCAGACGGGCAACTGCCAGACCCGCCCGCGCGGCGCCACGATCGCGGCCGTCTGCCGCAAAACGGCGTGAATGGCCGCTTCGACTTCGCTGCGCGTGCCGCGCAGTGGATCGTGGATCACCGTCAGCGAGCGGAAGGTCGGTACCGTCTCGACGACCCCGGGCAACTGCCCGGCGGCAACTGCCTGCAGCAGCGCCTGATCGGCCGCCGCCACTGCGGCCAGCAGGCGGCGATCGATGACCTCACCGAACTCGATCGTCAGCGCCGCGTCGCCGAGGGAAAGGATGCGGTAGTTCAACACGGCTCCCGGCTGCCGCAGCGGCATTCGCGTGGGCTCCCGCGCGGCAGCCGCCGGCGCCGTGGGCTACGTGCGAACGGCCTCGGCCCAGCAGTTGGGCGTTTCATAGAGGCGCAGACGTTCGAGCCGCAAGCGGTTGCCGTAGGTGTCGCGATAGACCGCGTCGAGAATCGCGAACGCCGTGCGGACCAGGTTCTCAGCCGTCGGCACGCAATCGAGGACGACCGTCTTGTGCTCCGGCAGTGAAGCGAGAAAATCCACCACCGGGCGATCGCCGCGATGGACGAGGAAGGCGTGATCCCAAGCATCGACCAGGTGCTGCATGGCCAGCGCCTTGACCTGCGAGAAGTCCATCACCATGCCGTCGGCCGGGTCGCCAGCCTGGCTGATGATCTCGCCGGCAAGGGTGATCTCGAGCGCGTAGCGATGTCCGTGCAGGTGACGGCACTGGCTCCTGTGGTCGGGAATGCGGTGGCCCGCGTCGAACTCGAGGCGGCGGGTGATGAGCATCGGCTGGGCCCGGAAAACGGAGGCGCGATTATAGCACCGCCGGCCCGCCGCCCCGGTGGCGGGGCAAACACCGGCGAATTCCCGCCGCCGGCCGTGCCGGAACCACCGGCGACTGTCGGCCAGCCTTACACCGCCACCCCTGCGCAGCGCGGCAGGAAACCGCATGCTGTTGATTTATCGTTCGTTGCTGTTCCAGGCACGGCGTTTGCTTGAGATGCCTGCAGTCCCCTGTAACGCAGACCCGAGAAATGCCACCGACCGATCCCTTTGCTGCCCGCATGCTGGCGCAGATCACGCTCATCGAACGCTACCGCGCCGACGTCCTGCGCCGCGAAGGGCGCCGGCTCGACAGCGACAGCGCGGCACTCGAGTGGATCGCCCGCTACGCCGAGCATTTCCCGTCGCCAGAGCAGTTCCACTGCCGGCGGCCATCGGCGCCCGGTCGCGGCTGCCCGCAACCCGCCAGTTTCGGCCAGCAACCGCGACCGACGGCGGCCGCCGAAGGCGCAGCCCCGCGCCACGGTTGAGACGGCCGGCTATTCGGCTAGTCGCTCAGCCGCGTGATCTTGTTGCCCTGCAGGCCGATGCCGGCCATCAATCCCTTCTGGCCGAAGACGAAGGCGTAGATGTCTTCCTTGGCGTTCATCGTCGTCAGCGACTTGCCCATTCCCTGGTCGACCATCACCACCGACGGACCGACGCCGACCTCGAAACCGTCGTTGTCGGTCAGCGCCGCCAGCGATTTCTGGTTCATGAAGAACATCGCGTAGCCGTACTGCTGCGCACCGGCCTGCATGCCGAAGGAGGCACCGGCGGTGTTGTAGTAGCCGACGACGGCGTCGCCGCGGAGCAGCACGCCATCGCCATACTGCCCACCAACGACCAGGCCAGCCTTGGTGATCTTCGGAAAGACGATCACCGCCACCGCATCACGCCCCAGTGACTTCGCCGCCGGCACCTTGGCCGTCAGCTTCTGATAGGCCTGTCGCGCTTCCCGTTCAAGCGCGGTCCGGTCGGCGGCAACGGCGGCAAAGGAGGTGGCGAGCCCGGCGATCAGGGCGGCGAGGAAGAAGTGTGCTGCGCGGCCGAACCGCGAGAATGCGTTCAGGTTCATGGTGGCACCTTGAGAGAAGAGTGGTCTACGGCATGCGTGCCGACGTTCGCCGGCACACCATGATGATACTCCTGCAGCGCCTGGCTGGCTGCCGGCACGGCAGCCAGCGGGCCAAGTCGGCAAGCCGGCAACGCGGCCGGGATCGGCGCGCAAGTCCGCCGCTCAGTTGCCGAACAGTCCCTTGAGCGACTTCATGATCGCCGCTCCGCCCGGCACCACCGAGTCGGCGGCGGCGTCGCCCGCCGCCTCGCGCGCCATGTCGCCCGTGCCGAGCAACGCCGAGTCGAAGCTGTTGACCCGCACGCGGGCAATCCAGATCGGCGGTCTCTTGTCGCCAGCCTTCTGCGGCGGATGGGCAAAGCTGCGTGTCGGGCCGAGCGCCTCGCCCATCAGCATCGCGCCCTGCGTCCTGGCGAAGATGCCCGCCGGAATCGTGCAGGTGTTCTGGCTCACGGGCAGCATCGGCGGCTGGTTCCGCGACGCCATCCAGATGATGACCTCGCGTTCGTCGGCGGCGCCGACGGCGTTCAGGTTGTAGCCGCGGGCACGTGCCAGAGCCGCCCATTGCAGCGGAATCGCGGCGTTCAGGCTGCCGCTGCCGGCGCGCAGGTTCATCGGCTCGAGGAAATCCATCTGCTGGTCGAGCGCATAACGAATCTCGTGCGACATGAAATTCGCCCGCACCAGATGCTCGCCGACCGCCGACGCATCGGCCAGCACGGTGCCCCCTGCCGGATCGCCCTGCGGCCACCACAGCGTACGCGGCGGCAGGCTCTCGTCGCCGTCGGCGCCGCCCTTGCCCTGCCGGCTGTGCCGCGCCATCGCCGCCACCTCCGGCGAGACGCGGCTGTCGATCGTGCGCAGGTCGATCACTTCCGGCTGCCCAGCCGCTACGCTGGCGCTGCAACCCCAGTAGAGGAGCACCTTGCCACCGTGATCGTCGGCCGTGCCGCCTTCACCCTTGCCGCGCCGCTCGCCACGCAGCGGCAGCAGCGGCCCGATGCGCATCGCCTCGGGGACGATGTGCTCGGCAGTTGCCCCGCCGGCGAGATCGACCGGGCTCGTCAGGCGCAGGTCCATCATCCGGCTGACGCTGCTGCCACGACCGCTCATCATGCCAAGCATGCCGCC
>Ga0209573_1003547_pt1 | contig 16934 bp, 16 predicted proteins | sample TNRBio252014_DNA_FD_185870 | JGI IMG/M metagenome (GOLD analysis project Ga0209573, IMG submission 185870) | Wastewater treatment Type I Accumulibacter community from EBPR Bioreactor in Madison, WI, USA - TNR Reactor_6/25/2014_ DNA (SPAdes)... | ecosystem: Engineered > Bioreactor > EBPR >...
AGTCCAACTTAAAAATGTAAAAAAAATAAAATGTTTAATCGAAATAGTTTAAAAAATTAAAACTGGCAAATTTTAGTCAAACAAGAACTATCCTACGACCGCTTTGAAATTCCTATACTTTGAATTAGACATTTCTGGAAAAGAACCCTTTTCATTTAATTTTTCTAATGCTAAACCCTTTTCGCAAAAAAGAATTTTCTTACCCACTTTAGCCAAACTTAAACCAATAACGCTGCCACCCATTCCGGTGCCAATAATGATATAATCCCAATAAAATTCTACAGCTTTTTGTGTTTTAATATCCATTTTTGTTTCCCCAGTGAAGTTGTGCATTGTCAACACTTTTAGCTTTAAAGTTTCATTCAGTAATTTATTAGCGACCTTTATTTCAATTTTTTGAGTGCGCACCTTCATGCAAATTTTTATTCAGAAAAAATTGCAAACCATTTTGGCTACCCAACCAAATAAATTGTACTGCCGAGAGCAACTCCAGTAGGATAAACCTGTATATGCCAAAGATTCGTTCTTTTTTAATGGCCATTATTTTAAAAATATTTTGAACACTTGGGCAAGCTCTTTCAATGCCAATTTGATTAAAATGAAAGATCTCTTGATAATACACTTTATGTCTAGGGTTCACTTCATTGATTAAGCTCGTGTATTTTTTCACTTTATAAAAATAAATATAAAGGTAATTAAATAGCAAAACCAAATGAACTATCATTGATAAACCCTTTTTTTAGATACTCCTGATAACCCAATTTAAAAACAGCTTCGCGTTCTTCTAAAGTATTTGCAATCTTAACAGTAAAACCATTGGTATTTATTTTTGTCTTTAAATTACTGTTTTCAGAAAGCGCAAGGCTTGTCATTTTGATGCCGATAGACACACCCGATATCTTAGATTTAGTATTCATAGTAAGGCTCCTTTTAGGCAAAAATTTTGGTAGTCTTGCTATTGGCGCTAAATGCATCTAAAAATCGCACCCAATGCAATCTTGTATTCCAATCTTTAATTTCTCCTTGCATCTTTTTTGTACTTTGATGAACAATTTCATTCAACAAACACTCCTTTATCATAGAACTAATTGTCTCGCGATTCACTTGCCGATAAGAAATACCGCGACCAATATTTCGTTGTGAAACAGCTAAAGAAACTAAACCTTGATCAGGGTTTTTAGGTAAACATAAAACAGGTACTCCATTCGCAACACTTTGATAAACCGTTCCACTGCCCCCTTGGCAAATTGTTACACTACAATAAGGCAAAACTTCTTCAGCATTAATCAGAGGCTCTATTATGCAATTTGCAACAATTTGCGGATATTCCTTCTGCAATTTTAATTTTTCATCTACGCTTACACCCGAAATTATAATATTTAATTGATTCTCTAGCGCCGCTTGCATCGCCACTTGCAAAAGAGAATTATTCCCCGTACTGCCCATACTGATATACACATTGTTCTTTTCTTTAATTTTATAGGATTTATTTTCCACTTTGGGGCTCCAAATAACGGGGCCAAGAAAAAAATGATTAAAAGGAAGAGATTTAATATTTACAAATTCAGGAAGATCCAAATACGCTGTAAAAGCGCCAGCCGTATAGTGTTCACAAAAATCACTCTTTAATTCCAATCCAAAGTACTTTCTGGCTTGATTAAGCTCTTTACCGAAAAACTTAAATGCCAGTGGTCGCATTAAATTAAATAATATTTCAGAAGTTCGGTGGGGTAAAAATTTAAAAATACCTTCTTCGGGGGCAGGAAAAGGGCATTCATAATTAGGCGACCAAAAAGAATTCGAAAGATTAAGCAGCGGCTTATTTGTTAAAGCTGAACTAATAGAAGTTGTCAAACGAAAATCAGAAACAATTAAATCTGGGTTAATTCTGCGAATCATTGCTACTTCATTAGCCACATATTTTTTAAGCTCATCTACCTTATAGAAAAATTTGCCTTGGTTAACGCGTTGGTAGAAAAGATTACTATCAATTGTGGGTAGCGGATGAAACAAAAACTCAGAGGCCGAAATATTAGCCTTTTTTAAGCCCTCTTCAGAACAAGCAAAATGCATTTCCATGCCATTTTCTCTAGCCCATTTTGCAAGAATAAGCGGACGACCAATATGTGCAAGGGAAACCGATTCACAAGTAAAGAGTATTTTCATTGTTTAAGCTCATTGATAAATTTTAAATATTGGATAGCAAGGGGGTTGCCAATCTATTAAAATTCATAACTACTTTAAAAACAACTACTTAAGAGATCTAACCAAATACAATGACCTATATAATAGGCATAATTATAGGCATATTTTTTAATATATTATTGATAATATGAAAAGTTTTGGAAAATAGACGAAAAAGCAAATATACCTAATTGGCCTTTTTCGATGCACCCAATCATCAAAGAATTTGTAGAAACTCCTAGGCCTCTAAATGAAATTGTGGAGCGACTCTATGATAAAAGTAATATTTTAGAAACCGTTTTACAGAAACTATGTCGACTTAAAAATGTTGTATTAGATATTGACCCGAAAATATATGATGAAATTGACCAAGCAACGGTTCAAGGCCACTCAGATGCGAATGTATATATGTTGTTTGTTGGGGTAGCCTTAGACTTTATTAGCAGACGAAAGCATAGTGAAAAATCAAAGGCTTTATTAGCAATTGGAGCATCCATTTCTATTGAAAAGATTCACCCTATTGTGCATGCAATCTATTTATTAACCAATGGAACACTAAAATTTTACGAAAACAAAATGAATGAAGGCAGAGTTATTCTGCGTCAAGCCTTGTCTATCGTTAATAAAGATCAGCCTAGGTACATGTCGATTCTATTGGGATATGCCTCATTAATATCTCAAGAAGGCCGATTAAATGATTTAGAACAAGAGGAACTAAATTTAATTTTTAACTCTACTTATGAAAAGTTTAGATTTCTAGTTGTAGACATAAAGCTTTCCAACTATATATTTACGGGAAATGTCAAAAAAGGTTTGGAGCAATTTGAAGAATACAAAAGACTTTTCCCAGCTGATGCTACTTATATAGTAGAAGGCAAAAAAAATCTGTTAAATATATTGTCTGGTGATTTTGATGAGACTAACTATTCATCAGAAAAATTTAAAATTTATTCGAATATATGCAAAAATTTATCACAAGGCAATATTCCTATGGCGGAGAAATATCTTCACATCCTTCAAAGTAAAAATTGGAAAAACGCCACCTTTTTACCTTTTGAAAAATACCTTCCATTACATATTGCACTTGGCTTCAAAAACAAAGGGAAAGCGCGATTATTATTACAAGAGTATTTTCAAAATGGAAGCGCAGATTATCTCGACGACTTTTTTCTAGCACGACTTCATTTGTTAGAACAAAATTTAGAGGAAGCTCAAACTGTTTTTACACGATTAATGAGCAATATACATAAATACGAAGCTATGAACCGTCTTACTTTTGAATTTCAATTTGCAAAAGAATTAAAATCGACTGATGTGTTAATATTAATGAGCGGTAGCAAAGAAAACCCAAATTTAAATATTGGCGTACAAAATTTAAACCCTCTTTCAAAACAAAAAAAACAAAACAAAGGAACCAAACAACTTATCGGTGATAGCCAGGAAATTACCCAAGTAAAAAAGCTAATTAAGCAATTTGCAAATTTGAGAGAACCTGTTTTAATAACGGGAGAAACCGGTACTGGTAAAGAATTGGTTGCAAAAGCCATTCATGAAGAAAGCCCTTTTTCAAACGAACCCTTTTTGGCGATCAACTGCGGAGCACTTACAGACTCTTTATTGCAATCAGAACTGTTTGGCTATATTGCTGGAGCTTTTACGGGTGCTCAAAAAGAACGAAAAGGAATATTTGAAGCCGCTGGAAATGGCACCGTTTTTTTAGATGAGTTTGGTGAAATAAGCACTAAACTGCAAATTTCCTTGTTAAGAGTTTTAGAATCAAACGAAATTCGCCCAATTGGCAGCACTGCCACACGACAAATCAAATGTAAAATTATTATAGCTTCCAACATAGACTTATATCAAGCTGTCAATGAAAAAAAATTCCGCGAAGACCTTTATTATCGATTGACCAGGTACGATATAAAATTACCTCCTTTGCGCGTTCGCACGCAAGATATTGAGCTTCTAATCAAATATTTTTTGGATGATAAACACATTTCAAAACAGCTATTAGATGCACTGATTCATTATTCCTGGCCAGGCAACATTCGCGAGTTAAAAAACGAATTAGAGCGATTAAAGATTCTCCATTCCGAAAAATCAAATCTTGAATTAGAAGACTTTGATTTTTCTCGCCTACAAGGTTTTGTTGAGGCCAATAAAAATTTGAGTAATGAAACACATTCTAAAATCCCCTTAAGTTTTATTTCAAATGAACGAACCAAAGATATTAATGAAGATGAAATATTAAAAATTGTCCAAAGAGGCTCAAAAGTCGAACAAAGGCATGAGTTTATTAAAGAGTTGTTCCGTAAGTACAAAAAACTTACCAGAGGGCAAATCATGGAGATTGCAAAAATCAGCCCCGTCACTGCCACTAAAGACATGGAAATTCTCTGCCAATCCGGTTTTATCGAACGAAAGACACCCACAAAAAGCGTAAAATCCCATTATTTTATTCTAACCGATTCAAAATAAACCTTAGCGAATTCATACAATGTTTAAAATTCAATCGAACTATATTGTCATTTGATTATTTCCTCATTAAGTTTTCTGAGGATGAAAAAGCAAGAGCTATAAAAAACGCTAAAAATCTCGTAAATCTTAAACCAATTTTCAGCAAAAAAACTCTTGGTATTAATATTTGCAGTTCGAAAATAAATTGCGGCTAATTTTCTTAAGAGCCGATGCTTTAGGATTTTGATTTATTTTTTGAACAATTTTTTTGGGGGTATTTTTAAGCAAATATCTTACCAACAACCGCCTGTTGAGCTTTGTGAAATGCCCCCGAGGGTTTTAGAAAAAAGTAGATGTTTGGCACCAAAAAAGAGGTGCTAATTGAATAATGCAGTAAGCGAGGTGATTTTTCAAAGGCCAAGGAACGACAATTAACAAAAATGGAACCGAAAAATTGCTTAGGGTTGGTTAGTTCTGCTAGGAATAAGCTGAATTCGAACTTTTTTTTGATTAATCGTTTGCTTTTCGTTTTCAACTACAATAGAATATTCCCATTCAATAAGTTAATAGAGAAAGGTTCTTCAGATGAATTACAAAAAAATATTATTGTCATTAGAGCAGTTGAGTCGCGATGTTGAAGTGTTGAAGACGGCTATCGATTGTGCTTACAAGTACTCTGCCGAGCTAACCATTTTGCATATTAATACAAACATGGCAGGCGTACCCAGTCGTGCTATGCGTCCTCTTGAGCATAAAGTAACTTTAGAAGAGCTGAAAGATGCTGCGAAAGAACACAATTTAAACAATATAAAAATTAATTTTGAAATAGTTCAAGATGATGATGTGCTTGGTGTAATCGTTGAAAAAGCCAAGAAATTTGATTTGTTGGTTTTAGGTCATAGGCACATGAATTTTTTCGAAGAAATGTTAGTTGATTCTATTGATGAAAAAATCATCAATCGAGTTCAATGTCATTGTTTGATTGTAAATAAAGGCTAAAAAAATTCTAATTCTTATCTAATCAACGAGAGAAAGGGAATTATTGAAAATCCGTTTCCATAATCCCTCTCTCTCCAATTACTACCTGACGACAAACGAGCCTTTATTCTCTAATCACACCCTCTGCGGATTAACGCAACCGAATAACAATGCCCTAAATTTCAATAAATAATGAAACCGCCCCAATTTTATTTAAACTTTATAGCGAATTTGACTACGAGTTTGCAGGTATTGGCCTTGGCTTTCTTTCGGCCGCCTATTCCTAAATTGGTTTGCTGTACCGAAACTATGAATGCTTTGAAAATATTGGCGCTTTGGTATTATTTAACTTCTTCAGAGTCAATTCTACTTTCAGATTTACTTATTTATTGTATATTTCAGTGTTTATAGGCATTGGGTTAGCAATGCTTCATGATAATATCCACACTTTTTAACGAAATGGTGCACTCGGCTACGCTACGCATGGCAGTGATCTCAAATTTTGTTTTGAGAAAAGCTTGAAAATATTTACCAATACAGCTCTCTTGATATTTTTATTCAACAATTATGTCTTTGCTTCTGCGGGTGGGGTGTTTTCTCATATTGTAAAAATATTAATTGCTCGATCATTAATAATAACTTTTAGTTTTACAGCACTGTTCTTTTTAATTCACTTATGCTATCAACTCAAAAAGAAAAAGCCAATAAACATAAAATTGATTTTGCTAGTCTTTTTAATATTTAGCATAATGTCAATACCTCTCAGTTTGCTTTTTCTTGATTAAAACGGAAAATAGACGGAATAGGCATCATTTGAAATTGGCTAGCACATTTTGCCAAGGCGAAAGCCATTTACGCCCCTTCTTCAAAATTACCGAAAAAGAATATTTTTTACTTCTTGACAACACTATCCGTGAAATAAGCCCCAATAAAAAAGGCTAAATGGTCCCCTCACTCGATACCATCTTTGACCGCCTAAAAGCGGACCGCAAAAAATGGGTAGAAGCCATCGTCAATTACGACAAATGGTGTTACCGCATCATCGGAAAAATATCAACCCCCTGGGAAAACCTAAAAGACACCACCATTCATTGGTTCAAAGGAAGCAAATCAAACCGCCACCTCTTCTGCGACTAAACAAAAAACATACTATGTCCACTAAGTCTAGTATGTCTACGATGTCCACCAAAAAATAGGGGGCATTCGCCTTATGATGTATTTTTGTGGTAACTACTCAACAAATCTTAGATCCACCAAGTAGAGTCGGGCTTGAAACCCGTCTCTACTACGCCAATTGTAAAAAAATTAAAAATACACTGAGTAAATCGTTTTGTGAGGCTATTATAGGGGTGTGTTCGCCGTATATTCGGCGTAACTCCTAGTGGACTTCGTGGACATACTGGACTTGGTGGACATAGTATTTTTACACTCATTTTGACTTTTGTAATTTTCAATAACCAAAGCGCAACTTGCGTCATTTTTAGTTCGGCTTTCTTAGAGGTCGCCGATGCCTGCGACCCCTCAGCAATATTTTGCACCCCCGACCGTGCCGTCTGCACTATTTGATCTTTGGTTCGACTAAAATTACAAACATTCTTATCACAAAACCTATTTTCATAAACTAAAAATATAAAGTATAGAAAAAGCCCAAAAATGCCCTAGCAAATCAGCCAATCCTAAACCCCACTCTGTCCACCAAGTCCAGTATGTCCACTATGTCCACACCCTCACTGGCTCATTTCATGAGCCACAAAGGCCAGTCTGTTACACGAAGTGTTCGTCGATGATCTCTCGTGCGCATATGTTTACTCACCTACCTAAACTAATTTTAAGACGACATGTATGGCATCTATCATATGAATAAAATCTTTGGTTTATTTGCCAATTTCAAGAAAAAGAATGCTACACGACAACAGGCTATCCATTAATGACATGATTGTAGCAAAAATCTTTGGCGAATGATTTGCCAGCGCAGGTCCTTTTTGGTTGATAGAAAATCGACGAAAGATGGTGTTTGGATTGCTTCGCGAATTTCTGAATCGGTCATACGAAATAAAACGGCATCTACAAACGAGGGGTCTTTGCACACAGGTGTGATTTTTCCTTTTAGTTTTGACAGCGATTTTCTGCTAACATAAGACCTTATGGCTAAAAAAGATAAATACGCAAAAAATGGAGCCCAGCCATATACATAAAATAAATAGTTCTGAGAAAAGAAAGTTACATAGATTTGTGAACAAAAAACTACCAACAACAACATCATCAACACAACCATATCAGAACCACGCCAAAGCATAGGGCTAACAATTCTACGAAAGGCGCTATCGGAAGTCTGATAGGCAAAATACTCTTCATATTCCAAAGCTTTGAATGGGGCTCGCGCCACATGACAGCACTCGTGAGATATAATTTCATTTCGTGTGTAAATGAGAAATTTCTCTTTTTCGCGAAAACATTTTCGCAACTGAAATATCGAAAACATTTCGCCTTTTTTGTATTTATTTTCTGTATCCTCAAATGTCATTGCCATCCCTCCAAACAGGAAGTTCAACCCCAAAGAGGAAAAAAACGCAGGCACATAATTTAATTGAAATTGATACTTGTGTTTAGACTGATTTTGGCAAGCATATAAATCCTGATCGCTAACAACTTCTTCTTTATGATAAACCAGACCTTCTAGTTGAAATTTACCCGTAGCGTTTATTTCTTTTTGCACATCTTCTTTGAATTTATTAAGAGCAGAGACCCTTGTAATAAAGGCCTCACGCTCTTCATTAGGTGCTGGGAAAAAACCCCTGCTATCCAATGCTATCAAATCGTCAATTTTATTCGACATTTGCCCCACTATTATGCTTGGTTGATTGTGTAATCAGCTAATAATCTTACCCCAAAGGCAACCCCACCACCATCAAACAAATGGCTATCAGGTGTTTTCATTGTACCAGCAATATCCAAATGCCCCCAAGGTGTTTCTTTAACAAATTTTTCTAAGAATAAACCGGCAATAATAGCGCCACCTTCAGGCCCGCCTCCGGTTGTGTTTTTTTGATCAGCCAAATAAGATTTTAGATTATCAGATAAGTCCTGATCTAACGGTAATCTTGCAATTTTTTCACCTGTCGCAGAAGATGCGGCAATTAATTTTTCAGCGACTGCATTATTATTAGAGAACATGCCAGCCGTCCAATTACCTAAGGCGACAACACATGCTCCTGTTAAAGTCGCAACATCAATGATACTATCCGGTTTCATTTTACTTGCCCAAAATAAGGCATCGGCCAAAATCAACCTGCCTTCTGCATCTGTATTATTGACTTCAACGGTACTGCCATCTGCCATACGCAAAACATCATCTACGCGATATGCATTTCCGTCTGGCATATTTTCAACCGCCGGAATCAAAACGGTTACTTGCACATTGGCGTTAGATTCAGAAATGATCTTCATTGCACCCGAAACAGCCGCGGCACCGCTCATATCCATTTTCATCCAAATCATACCACCGCCTACTTTAATGCTCAACCCGCCACTATCGAAAGTAACGCCTTTACCAACTAAAACAATGTGTTTCTTGGCTTTATTTGGCTTATAGGTCATTTCAATTAAAACTGGTTTTTTCACAGAACCTTGCCCCACTGCCAAAATTCCACCCATTTTATTTTTTTTAAGCCAAGTTGTGTCATGCACTTGAACTTTTACTTTAGAATTTTTAAATTCTTTTTTCAAGATAGCCCCAAGAGATTCAGGGTAAAGCTCCGATGGCGACTCATTAATTAAGTCTTTAGCAAAATAAACGGCATTACAATTAACTTCACCCTTTTTAATTGCATTTGTGGCTGCATTGGTTGATAGATCAGAACTCACTGTAACTGCAACTTGAGAATCAGGCAAGCTTGGTGTTTTTTTGTATTTACTAAAAGAATATGCCGTTAACCTAAAACCTTCAACCAACGAAGTAAGATGACCTTCTGTAATTTCAAAAGCAAAGGAAACGAATACGCCATATTTTTTAGTTTTATCTTGACGCAAAAACCGTGAAGCACTAGCGGCGGCGCGGCGCATTTGTTCCAAATCTGTCAAATTGGCTACAGCAACCATTAAGTAGGTTTTTACATCTTTGCCAGACAGCACTTCAAATGATATGATTTGTCCGTTTTTACACTCAAACCCCTTCTTATCAACTTGAGCTTTTAAGGCTGTTTTTATCTCTGCAGAATAGGAACTTTTATCAATATCTTTGATTTCATTAATAAAATGAACATTGTATTGAGCAGATTCCGCTTTTTTGCCCGCAATCGAAAACATATATTTCAAAGGAATTCCTTTCGAAAAGAGTATAGAAAAGCCAAGAATTATATTCCTTCTCTCTAAACCTTCAATTGCCATTCAATAGACTAAGCAATAATTTTGTTTTTTAATTACTTCTTAATCAAATTTGATAATATAGCGGCTTAGAAACAAGCTTCTTAGTGAAGACATTAATAGCCTTAAGACAAGAAAAATGTGAAATTCCTATGAAAAACCTAATTTTAATCCTAATTATATTTTTATTGCCAAAACTAGGGGTATCGCAAGATGTAACTTCCGACGCAATACCTGATAAAAACTTTGAACAGGCTCTTTTGATTAGTTACCAGATCAGCTTATTTAGTCAAGAATCAGCAAAAAAATATGAAAAAGAAATGGAAAAAATCAGGGAAATTGGGTATCGAATAGCGGGTCAAACTAATGATGCCCGCCCTTTTACTTTTCAATTTATAAAAGACCCTTCTGTTAATGCGTTTGCTATGCCAGGTGGGTTTATTTTTATTACAGAAGGTATGATTAAACTTGGGCTAAACGATGATGAATGGGCGCATTTGCTTGGCCACGAATTAGTGCATGTGATAAAAAATCACCATCAAAAATCCCAAAGAAGTGGCGGTTTTTTAAAACAACTCGGCATTACTCTTGCAAGCATGGCGTTAATTATGTTAGCTAGTAATGAACGAGTCAAAAACAGCGATAATTTATATACAAATGATGCACGCGAACAACAATCAAAACAAATTCAAAATTTATACACCGTAGCCATGTATGGCCCCTATATCGCCAACATCTTGTATTCTTTGAAGTACACTCGCGAATTAGAAAAAGAAGCTGATTTTTATGGCAGAAAATTTGCCGCAGCAGCCGGTTATGACCCTAAAGGAGCTGAAACTTTATTCACCAAACTATCCAAATCTGATCACCATCATGTCGACCATATTTGGCGTTCACACCCTGCCATGTTAGATCGAACTTTTATAGCTTCTTTAAGCGATGAAAAAGTTATTGAGAAAGACTTTAGCACAGATACTTTAGAATCAAAACTACAAACCCAAAAAACTTTATTAAAACATACTAATTACTTTCTTAGTAAAAAAAACGGTTTTCTAGGCAAAAGCATAAAAAGTGATTATTACCTTGGGCTTCATAATAGTTTAATTTTTCTGCATTTAACAGAATTAATCGTAAACATAAATCGGCCTTCCCCCTATTCAAAAAAAGCTCTGCAATTAATTTACGAGCAACTTGTTATCATTCAATTATTTAATCAATCGCTTCCGGCTTGGGGTAAATTCTACAGCATCTATAAAGAAATTGACCCCGATCACGAAAATTGTGCCGCATTAGAGAAACATTCGGCAATTCAATATAAAGAGCTAACTAGCACTATCAAAGAAAAAAGAGGGGGCATTCCTGCTTGTATGGCACTAATTGAAAATTTCCCCCAGCATCCAGAAATTTTTACCATTCGACTAAGTCTTTTGCAAGCTTTATTTCAAAATCGCTCTTATAAAGAAATTCCTGCGCGATTTTTGACAGCAATTGAATCCGCAAAAACACCCGACGATAAAAATGAGCTGGCTAAATTTGGCAAACGCTATATTCCAATGTGCCAATATCCCTTTCAATTATATATAATGGCATCCGCTTTAGGCGACAAAGGTTTTATGGAAGAAGCTAAACTAAAGTTTCGTGATATGACATTAAAATGTGAAAGCTTAAAAGAAATTGTAAATATTCTTGATGTGAATGAGTTAAATGAATTATTCAAAGATAAAGAAACTATCAAAGAAAATGCATTGCAAAGAACCTTTGAAAAAGCGAAGATGAAAGAAAAACAACAACTAAAAAGCGATGCCTATGTTTATTACAACCAATTACTTATTTACGGCGAAAATACTAAATATGCTGAGATGGCTGAACAAGCTTTGAACACTTTGGGTTATGAATAAAATAGAATTGATAATTCGTGCCTTCCAAATTGAATTAAAGTAAGTTTTTTTCAATGAATGTGTGCCGTAGGGCATTACGGAAAAAACGGTAATAGATTCAGCCTGAACTCGCCTACTTTGTTGCAGTTTGAACCCACGATAATTTGAAATGTCCCAGATTTTTGTAAGAGCTTCACACAACCTACTATCAGTGATGATTATTTTAGTTTTTGAATCACTGCATCTTTTGGAAAAACTTCTTTCATTAACTTGATTAATTCTTGGGTTATTGGGTCAAAATCTACATGTTTTTTTGTAGTATCCCCCAATATTAAAATCTGACATTCAAAACAGAATCTCAAGCTAATTTTTTGTGTACCCTTCTCAAATTCAATCAACACCCCTGGGTTTGGCAAACATTTTTTGGATTCGTCCCAAATATAACTTTTGTCACTACTTAATAATTCAACCAATTTCTGACTTTGAGCCTTAGTGAGGGTCGTTGTTGACAAAACTTTTTCATTTTTTTCATTTTCTTGATCGCTAGATTCTATGCGAAAGGCAGTTGCTTTGTCAAATTTTTGCAAAACTTCTAAATTATTTTTACCTCCTAAAAATTCAGCAACTTTTACATTATTATCATCAGCAAACTTGATCGTAGAGAATATATCCTCAACAATTTTTATATCTTTTTTGTCTTTGCAATAAGCCATCATGGTTAACTTTGACTTACCGAATGCTTCTTTGCCATCACCAACAACATCTGCTATATGCAGACCCACCACTATAGGAAAATCTTTTATGGCATCATCTTTATAACTCACCTTTTTTGCTAACTTACCATTAATTTTAATTTCATTCTCTTGGTAAGCGGCTTTTTTGGCATTTGCTTTTAAATCATTTGCATACATCCCATAATCAAAACTTAATTGAATGCTTGCGCTTTTGTACTGACCTACAAGGGAATCCATACCTTGTACTTTTTGATCAATTAGGTCCTGTGGAATCTGAAAAGTAAAAGCTTTGCCAACAGTTATGGTTTTTCTATTTTCATCTGCAACTACAATAAGAATCGCAATCAGCACAAAATAATTTATCAACATTAAATGCTTCATTTCAAAACCCCTTTGATTGAAAGATTGGAACAAAAATTAAAATTAGCTTACCTGTAGACGCTGGTTAATAAGTTTTTTAAAAAAATTGAAAACAATTCGCTAGTATTTTCAATTTGAAATTATCTTTAAGAAATCTCCATTCGCTATTGGAAGACATAACAAATCTAAGCATCTACCTTATTTTAACGATAATTAAAAGTAACCACTGCAATATAAATTGGGCTTACATTTGAGTTTGACTTAAAAAATGGTAACTACTCAGCAAGTTTTAGATTCACCAAGAGAGACGGGTTTGAAACCCGTCTCTACTGCGCCAATTGTAAAAAAAATTAAAATACACTACGATATACAAAAAATGTTTTGTTTGCAAAAACGAAAGAAAGTATATGATTCCATTCTAAACTTCAGATTGGCCTAATACCATGACTGCAAAAACCGACAAAAATTTTATCTACGATTATTTAATACATCTCGATTCTTTTTTACTACATGGGGTTTCAGAGATTGGGGCACCACCGAAGACATTACAAGTGAATGAGAGCATTGCCGCAAGCGCCACAACCAAATCAGATGCGACACCATTTCAAAATAAATCTAGCCCTATTGCATTTGTTGTTTCGACAGAGGGCAAACAAGATGCAAACAATGTTTTTAATCAAGATGAACTAGAATTGTTTGTGAAAATTGTAGCTTCAATGGGTTTATCGCCAACTGATATTTATGTTACCAGCGCCCCACGAGAAACAACGCCACCGGCAGAAAATATAGAATCGCTTAAAAGCGAACTTTCAAATACAAATTGCAAATATGTGATTTGCCTAGGAAGAGAACCCGCCAACTACTTAACGACAAATATTCATTTTGAAGCTTATCATTCCGAAGAAGTTTGGCAATCTATCGATATTTTACAAAATGAAAAAACTTTGGTGATAATACCGTCAATATCAGAAATGCTATTAGATGCGCGTCATAAAAAAGCGGCATGGGCCCAACTTAAAAAAATTATTGCCCAAATTAATGATTCGATTTAACCTTATTCGTTTTCGAATACAGTTTTAATTTCCTTGTCTTTTTTGTCGCCTTCTCTCAGAGATTCTTCGATTTTTTTATTAGCCCTAATCATCTCAATCTCTGTCATTTCTTCAGATTTTTTTTCTGTTTCAACTGGTGTTTCTGTGTTTTCTGCATTGTCTATTACAGCTTCAGTATTGGGTTTATTTGCATTCTCTTCAACTTCACCCTTTTTCTTCGCTTTTAATTCTTCTTCTTTAAAGTTTAAAACAACACCTGTTTTTTGAACATGGTCAACATTTTTCTTTTCAACTTTAACAGTTCCAATAGCAGTTGAAACATAATAAAATTCACCTTGCTCTACAACTACCCCAGAAAAAGTTCTGCCGCTTTTTAACACAACATTACATTTCTCCCCAGAGATAACTTCGCTAAATAGTTTATTACTCTTATCATCTTCCTTGCTTGCAATTACAAAAGGATCAATTCTTACAGTGCCCCCTAAATCAGAAAGGAACATTTCCTTCCCTTTAAAAAATACAAAGCCTTCCAATTTTCGGCCACTGCGCGTAATAACTGATTCTGAAATTGGCAGTATTGGTTGAAAAGTATTAACATCATAAATTGATTTATTGTTGGCCTCCTCGTCAACCTCAGTTTTCGCTTCTGTACCTTGAACAACTTTTACAGTTGAAGCATCATAAATGATTGTGCCATATTTGCTGACAAGATGAACTTCATTTCCTTTTACAATAACAACACCTTCAATCTTTCTTCCGCTTTGCAATATAATTGCGTCTTGGGAGCAAACTATTGAAAAAAAGGATAACGCTATCAAAACTAAAAGAAAAGATTTCATCTTATAGACTCCATTATTACTAAAAAATATTTTAAAACGAATAAGCAAAAGCTACTAATATGGCAATACACACCATCACAACTAAGACCACGATCAAAACAATGTTAGTGCTAGATATTTCGCCTTCTTGTTGTCTTGTTCCTCTTGCCACACCAGCTCTTTTTCTGACAGTTCCTGTTCGCTCGCGAGGTTTCGGCGCTCTTTCTATTTCTTCCTCTTCTAAAGCAATCATTTCGGCATTAGTTGGAAGCTTGTAAGGGTCAGGTATAGAAGGCAATAAAGTGTACCCCCCACATTCTGGGCATGCTACTTTAAATGACTCCAAGTCATCACCAGCCAACAAAGCGACCCCACATGAGCATATTATTTTAAATGGCATTAACTTCCTACTTGATTTTAATTTAACTCGTTTTCCTATACATTATATGAATCAAAATTCAAATTTATAGAGCCTTCCTTTTGCTATTTCTGGTAATTTAGGAATTATAACCCATTTTTAAATTAGATAAAAAAAAGAATGACTTCATCGAATTTATCTATAAAATCCCACATAATTCTCGATTTTTGTATTTTTACACGAGAATCAAGTATATATATTGTTATAGAGATATTACTTGAAATACAACATATTGTGTTTTCAATTAAAGAAAGGATATTATGGAATTAAAGTCGTTCGAAACAATAGGCAGAAGAATAAAGCAGGCGCGTAAAGCAAAAGATTTAGACCAGGCTACTTTAGCTAAGCTATTAGCTGTGTTACCGAGTAGAATCTCATTACTAGAAAGAGACCGTGCTCACTTAGTAGCTTCAGAGGCATCTTTTTTTTGTAAAGTGCTAGAAGTAGATTTAAATTGGCTTATCGATGGCACTATTCGCACTGAAAACGAACTCTTCCTTACCTTAAACTTAGACTATTCTGAATATAAAAACATACCTGAACATGCTAGAGAAAAATGGTTAGAAAAACACACACAGAGATTTGCCGTACAAGGGATTAATGTCTCCCAGCAAATCCAATCTATCCTTAAAAAGAGCAGCGAAACTGCTGTTTCTGCCTAATATTACCAGTATCTATTTTCTGGAACAATTAAATCTATCAATATTTATAAAAATTGCCTCCTTGATGGGAGGCAAAAAATTTTTGAACCTTTTTCGTTGGCATTCGTAATACACATCTGTAGCTTTTCAATTCATAATGTATGGTTACTAAAAAAGTAAAAAAATGGCTTAAATTTTTAGGCCCGCGACCAATGTGGAGCCTTTCTGCCATCATTCACATTTTATTATTTGTGGTCTTTTTACTTATCAGATGATTTCTATTTGAAAATATTATCTATTTGTCAACTAATTCTTAAAAAAATTCTAAAATAATTTAAAAACTCTCTGAACCTTTACACACATTTTATCGTAGTGATGGTTAATGCTTGGTTTAAGCAAAAAAAATTGCGTTAAATTTTAATACCATTTTAAGAGAGGGTTCAAAATGTCTAATTTTGAAGAAACAAACGAAGATCAAATGGAAAATGAAGAATTCATGGAGGAAGGCGAACAGGAGTCTAACAAGAAAATCGGCGCTGCCCCTATTTGGATTATTTCCATTTTACTACACAGTATCGTTATTGCTGCTCTAGCTTGGATTCTTATTGAACAAGCCAAGAAGAAAGACGATTTAATTATAACTCAAAAAATTATGGAAGAGGCAGAAGAACCTCTTGATGAGAAAAAGGAGATTGATGTAATTAAAGAGAAGGCAGAGGTTGTTGTTGAAACTGACACTGTATTGCCACCTCAAGTTACAAACGAAGAAGTTACAGATCATAATGAGACACCAAACGAAATGGAAAACGCTACTGCTGAAGGTTCAGAAGAAGCGATTTCTGATTCACCACAAGTAGGCTCAGGCTTAATGGGTAACATTGGTGGTGGCGGCGGCGGTGGTGGTTCTTTTGGTCAAAGAACTGGTAGCGGCAAAAGACGCGCTGTTATGAAAGGTGGCGGTTCTAAGGCTACTGAATCGGCTGTTGATTGGGCTTTATGGTGGTTAGCAAATCACCAAGAGAAAGACGGTCACTGGGATTCTGGTAAATACGA
>Ga0209573_1003548_pt1 | contig 16920 bp, 12 predicted proteins | sample TNRBio252014_DNA_FD_185870 | JGI IMG/M metagenome (GOLD analysis project Ga0209573, IMG submission 185870) | Wastewater treatment Type I Accumulibacter community from EBPR Bioreactor in Madison, WI, USA - TNR Reactor_6/25/2014_ DNA (SPAdes)... | ecosystem: Engineered > Bioreactor > EBPR >...
GATCTCAAGGCTTCAACCAAGCTGAGCATGAATGCGCAGCACTTTGCCAGGAACATCTTCATCTCCTCCACTCCAAGTCTCCTCGTCTCTCAGTCTCCCCATCTACTTCAAACTCATCCTCCGGAAAAACACCCCAGAACCCCCAGCCTGCTTCTCGTCCGTGTCATAATAAATCGTGCCGAGCGTCTCGGCGTCGATCTCCACCGTGCGCGGGCAGGCACGGCCGCCGATGGGGCGGCCGGGATTGTAGAACTCCACGGGATGCGTCATGTCCCAGGTCTGCCCATCATCGCGCGAGATGATGAAATTAATCACGTCACCGCCGACACCCGGACCGATGATTTGCGAGGCGAGCAGCCAGCCGTTGTTCAGGCCCATCATCTGATGACGCCAGCCTTGCGTGAAGACATCGGGGAAGGGCTTGATCGGCTGCCAGGTCTGGCCGCCATCGGTGGAGCGCAACCCTTTGCCGCTGATGAACGTGCCCGAAGGCGTGCGCACGAAGGGCACGAGGCCATGGCTCGTCCCGTCGCCAAAGGCGGTCTCCGTTCCGGTCTCTGGATTATAGAGCACCGTGCGGTCAGCCAGCGGCAGCAGCCAGGCGCTCGGCGACAGCTCGACGATGGGATGGCGGATGACGCTGTGGATCTTTGGGTCGGCATTCTTCGCCAGATTCACCGGTGCGCTCCACGTCAGGCCATCGTCGCTGCTCAGCGAATAGGCGACATAACGCGATTTGATCTTCTCCTCCGGCTCAAACCACACATTCCAGCAGTGCAGCAGCCGCCCGTCGGCCAACGTGGTGAGCGACCCCGGATAGATCGCGATCTTATCCGTCGGCGGGAACAGCGCCGGTGGCGACCACGTCCTGCCGCCGTCCGTCGAGCGCGTGATGAGATGCGGCATGAATTCCTTCTTGCAGAACGCGGCCACCAGCGTGCCCTTCGCGCTGCGGCACAGCGCCGGATGAATGTGCCCGCTCACGCCGGATTCGATGCGCACCGGCGCGGAGAGTGCTGGCTCCTGGCCGGTCACCGCAGAACAGAGCAAGGCCACGACCATCCATGCGGCTGAAAAACTTCCAGGCAAGTGACCGATGCGGAGTGATGGATGGCGTTGCATGAGTTGGACAAGTACGTCGCGAGCGGGGCGTACTTCATTCCACGACCACAAACCCCATGACCACCAAGCACCGAATTTTTACGACGAGCTTCGCAAGCGTCTATCCCTGCTATGTCGCCAAGGCAGAAAAGAAGGGGCGTACCAAGTCGGAATTGGATGCCATCATTTGCTGGCTCACAGGCTACAATCAGCGGGAGTTGGAAGGACAATTGCAAAAGCAGACGGACTTTGAAACTTTCTTCGCGAAAGCTCCCCGGCTGAATCCTTCCCGCAATTTGATCAAAGGCATCGTTTGCGGCGTCCGGGTGGAAGACATTCAAGAACCGACCATGCGGGAAATACGCTATCTGGATAAACTGGTCGATGAACTGGCCAAGGGGAAGACGATGGACAAGATTTTGCGGGCCTAATACCGGGCATATTCCCATTCATTGACCGATGCCTTCCTCCTCCCGCGTCCGCTACCGCGTTGTCGGCTTCATGCTGGCGCTCGGGGCCGTGACCTATCTCGACCGCGCGTGCATCGCCACGCTGGCACCGGACATCCGTCGCGATCTCGGGCTGAGCAAGGATGAGATGAGCTGGATCTACAGCGCCTTCGCCATCGCTTACGCGGCGTTTGAGATTCCCACGGCCTGGTGGGCCGACCGCATGGGCACGCGCCGTGTGCTCACGCGCATTGTGACGTGGTGGTCCGCGTTCACGATGGCCACCGCTGCGGCGTGGAGTTTCTCGTCGATGCTGGTCATCCGTTTTCTCTTCGGTGCCGGTGAGGCTGGCGCGTGGCCGAACATGGCCCGGACTTTCTCCCGCTGGATCCCCCGATCTGAACGCGGCACGATTCAGGGCATTTTCTTTGCGGCCGCGCATGTCACGGGAGGCTTGACGCCCATGATCGCGCTGGCGGTGGCGGGCCTGTGCGGGTGGCGCTGGACGTTTGTGATCTTTGGCGTGCCCGGCATCGTGTGGGCCATCGCCTGGCACCGCTGGTTCCGCGATGATCCCGAGCAACATGCTGCGGTGAGTCCGGCGGAGCTGGCCAAGATCGTGGCGGGACGCGAGCAAAGCAGCGGGCAGCACGAAGGCTGGGCCTATTGGCGACAATTGCTGCGGCACCGCAACACGCTGCCGCTCTGCCTGATGTATTTCCCCAACAGCTTTGGCTTCTACTTCTGCATCACCTGGCTGCCGGATTATCTGCGGGAGCAGCACGGCTTTGAGTCGATGCGGCTGGGCTTTTTCACCGGTCTGCCCCTGCTGCTGAGCCCGGTGGCGGATTTGCTCGGGGGAGTGACCACGGATGCCGTGACGCGGCGCTTTGGCTTGCGCCTCGGGCGCGTGGGCGTGGGTGCCGCCTCCTACCTCGTTGCTGGCGGTGCCATGCTGTTGGCGACGACCACCACGCACCCGGAGCTCGCGGCCTGGTGCATCGCCGCTGCGGTGGCAGCAAGCATGTTCACCCTCGGTGCCTCCTGGGGGACGGTCATCGATGTCGGCGGCAGTCACACCGGCGTGGTGAGCGCGGCGATGAACACGAGCGGCCAGATCGGCAGCGTGATCTGTCCGCTGATCGTGATCTGGTTGCAGCAGCACTATGACTGGAATGCGCCCCTGTATCTCATCGGCGGTCTGTTCCTGGTGGGAGCCGTCGCCTGGGGCTTCATCAATCCGCACCGGAAGATTTTTGAATAGAGGGAGCCTGAGGTTGGCCCTTGAGAGCCGGAGTTCGTTACCTTCAAGCTGGACGTGGGACACTCACTTCTCCAGCCACCCCATCGCGCCCATCCATTCAGCGCAGCGTTGGGGCCAGGCGTTGATGGGTTGTTTGTTATCACGCATGCCGAAGCCGTGGCCGCCTTTCGTGAAGAGGTGGAGTTCGGCGGGGATCTGGTGCTTCTTGTATTCGAGGTAGAGCAACGTGGAGGCGACGGGATTTTGGCCGTCGTCATGAGCGCAGGCGATGAACAACGGCGGCGCATCCGCAGGCACGGCGAAGCCGTCTTTGAGCTTGGTGGGGTCTTTGGGGTCGAGGAAGCCGCCGCCGTAGATCATGACGCCGAAGTTTGGCTGCACGATTCTCAAAAATGGATTGTCAGGTTTGGAGCCTCCGATTCGATCACACGCGAGGTGGGCGAGGAGGTTGCCACCGGCGCTGAAGCCGAGCAGGCCGACGCGATTCGGATCGAGGCTCCATTCCTTGGCGTGTTCACGCACGAGCGCGATGGCCTGGGCGGCATCGGCAACGGGCTTCTCATGCGGCGCGGCTTCGTCGCGGGTCGGGGTGCGGTATTTGAGAAGGATGCCGGTGACGCCGATGCTCTGGAGCCATTCGCAGACCTGCGTGCCCTCGTGAACGGCGGAGAGGAAGATGTACGCGCCACCAGGAGCGACGATGACGCTGGTGCCGTTCGGCTTCTCGGGGCGATAGACGGTGATCGTCGGCTCGTGGATGTCGGTGATCGTGCTTTTGCCGGCCTTGGTGCGGATGAAGTCGGCGGTGGCCTGGGAATGCGGCAGCATCTTTCCCGGCGCACCGGCGGGCCAGAGTTTCAGCTCGACGGGGTCGGCGGCGTGGAGGGACAGCGTGGCAAGAACAAGCAGGGGCAGGATTTTCATGTGCAGGTGAGGCCGATCCTACCGTTTGAGACTGTCATGATGAAACAACTTTCTTTGCTCCTGCTGAGTGTGGCGATCGCGAATGCGGAGATCCGCGTGATGACGAATTTCGAGGGCGGCAACGCGGAGGTGGTTTCGCTGGATCAAGCGGCAGGCCGGCTGCGCATCATGCCCGCATTGCATGAAGGGCGCGGCTGGCCGTGCTGGTGGTCGCTGCGGCTGGAGGGCTTGAGCGCGGGCCAGGAGATCACGCTGGAGGTGCAGGCGCAGGTGAAGCCGTTTCGTCCGAACTCGGTGCTGAACGCGTCGTGGTGCCAGCCGGACTTTGCCTCGGTGAGTCACGATGGACAAACGTGGCGGCCTTCGGCGAAAGCGGAGCGCACGGCGGAGAAGGTCGCGATTTACAAGATCAAGGCGGAGGGCACGAGCCTGTGGCTGGCCTGGGGGCCGCCGTTTGTGCCAGCGGACGCGGAGAAGCTGCTGGCGGAGGTGCAGGCGAAGCTGGGGGATGAGGCGGAGCGCTTCGAACTGGCGAAGACGCGCGATGGCAGGCCGGTGAACGGCATCCGCATCGGCAAACCGGACGCGCCGCAGCAGGTGTGGGTGAACGCGCGGCAGCATGCCTGGGAGTCCGGCGGCGCGTGGGTGGGGCGCGGGCTGCTCGAATGGATCGCCAGTGATGAGGCGAAGGCGCTGCGCTCGCAGTGCTGCGTGCATTTCATTCCGATCATGGACGTGGACAACGTGACGCTCGGCGCGGGTGGCAAGGAGGCGCTGCCGCAGGACCACAACCGCGACTGGTCGGCCGCGCCGCATTACCCGGAGGTGGCGGCGGCGCAGCGGCGCATCACGGAGATTCAGCAGAAGCACGGGCTGGACGTGTTCATGGACCTGCACAATCCGGGCGCGGGAGATCGTGTGCCGTTTTTCTTCGGGCCTTTCGGCTTTGAGCGCATGTCCGGCCTGCGACAGAAAAATTATCAGCGCTGGATCGAGCTGGCGGCGGCGCACATCACCGGGCCGCTGAAAGTGGACCCGAAGTATCGCTTTGCCACCTATGTGAAGACGGACGAGGAGCGCGGGCGCATGAGCAGCGGCTGGGCGCGGGCGAACGGCGGAGAAGGCACGATCTCGGTGACGCTCGAAACGGCCTGGAACACGCCCCACAGCACAGTGGAGGGTTATTTGACCGTGGGAGCGCAGTTGGGGCGCACTTTGGCGGAGTATCTGAGGGAGTGAGTGCTTGGTTGAGTGAGGAGAGGCGACGAGTCGTCGCCACTCCATATCCGGCGGTTGGAAACCGCCGCTCCTTGCCCGCTCAAAGCATTCCTTCGTGGCAACTATTCATTAGGGGGCTTCATTCATACTCATTCGCGGATATTCGCGGCCATTCGCGTTGAGAATTGAAGGCATGAGTTATTTTACGCGAATGGCCGCCGATGAGCGCGAATAAACGCGAATTTGAGATCCTGGGGTGGGGAGCTGAACAGTCAGCCCTCATGGACGATGGCGTGGCAGGGCTTGCATGATCCGTCACGGGTGAAAGAGGTGTCTGTGTTGCGACGATTCGTCGCCACTCCATGAATCCGCTCGACGCCAACCGCCTGCATCTGACCCGCCGCTCCTTGTTTGGGAAGTCGGCGCTGGGCCTCGGCGGCGCGGCGCTGGGAACGCTGCTGACGCGGGAGGGTTTTGCGATGCAGACGCCTGATCCGCTGGCCCCTGCCCTGCCGCATTTCGCACCGAAGGCGAAGCGGGTGATCTACCTGCTGCAAAACGGTGCCCCTTCGCATGTCGATCTGTTCGATTGGAAACCTATGCTCAAGAAGATGCACGGCACGCAAATCCCGGACAGCATCGCGGGCGGGAAGCGCTTCAGCACGATGACGGGCACGCAAACAGCTCGGCCAGTGCTCGGCGAGATCTCGAATTTCTCACGCCACGGCCAGAGCGGCGCGACGGTGAGCGATTTCATGCCGCACACGGCGGCGATTGCCGATGAGCTGTGCTTCATCAAGTCGATGCACACGACGCAGGTGAACCACGCCCCGGCGATCACGTTTTTCATGACGGGCAGCGAGCAAGCGGGGCGTCCGGCGATCGGTTCGTGGCTCAGCTACGGCCTGGGCAGCGACGCGGAGGACATGCCTGCATTTGTGGTGATGACCTCGCGCGATAAGGAGGCGAGCTGCGGCCAGATCTTCTATGACTTCTACTGGGGCAGCGGCTTTCTGCCCTCGAAGTATCAAGGCGTGAAGTTTCGCGGCAGCGGCGATCCTGTTTTGTATCTGAGCAATCCCGACGGCATGAGCCGCGAGGTGCGGCGCACGATTCTCGACGGCATCGCAGGCCTGAACGAGATGAAGCTGAAGGAGTTCGGCGATCCTGAGATCGCCACACGCATCGCGCAATACGAGATGGCCTACAAGATGCAGGCCAGCGTGCCGGAGCTGACGGACTATTCCGATGAACCGAAGCACATCCTCGACATGTACGGCCCGGATGTGATGCGACAAGGAAGCTTCGCCTACAATTGCCTCATGGCGCGGCGGCTGGCGGAACGCGGCGTGCGCTTCACGCAGCTCATGCACGCGGGCTGGGACCAGCATCGCAATCTGAACACGCAGCTCAAGATTCAGGCCACCGACACTGACGCGCCTAGCGCCGCTCTGGTAAAGGATCTGAAACAACGCGGCCTGCTGGAGGACACGCTCGTCATCTGGGGCGGTGAATTTGGCCGCACGCCGTTTTTGCAGGGCAAGATCGAGGACACGAAGCAGTGGGGCCGGGATCATCATCCGTATGCGTTTACCCTCTGGATGGCCGGTGGCGGCGTGAAGCCCGGCATGACCTACGGCGAGAGTGACGAGTTCGGCTTCAACGTGGCGAAGGACGGCGTTCACGTTCACGATTTCCAGGCCACGCTGATGCACCTGCTCGGCATCGACCACGAGCGCTTCACCTTCCGCTTCCAGGGAAGGCAGTTCCGCCTGACGGACGTGCACGGGCATGTGGTGAAGCCGGTGCTGGCTTGAGTTTCACAGTCCAAACGCCGCGCGTGCGATCTTGCGGAAGGCGCGACAGTCTTGAAGGGCATTCCGGGCCTGTTGTTCGCTGGCGTCGTGGCCGGGATAGCGAAACTTCACGGCGTATTGACTGAGGTTCAACAATGCCTGGCCCATGCCGGACCACAGCGGCTCATGAGGAGCGACCAGCGCCAGCAGATAGGGGAGATCATGACTCTTGAAAATCAGCACGCCCGCCTCCTCCAGCCTGGCCTTCAGATATTTCTCGGCGCATTGCTGGCAGTGATAGCAGACCGAGTTGGGCACCGGCGTTTTCCGCCTGCGCGCCAGTGACGTCGCCACGGACCAATCCTCCTCAGCCTTGGCGATCCATTCAAGCGTGGCCGTTTTCATACATCACGCGGCCATGCTGGGTCACCACCTGCATGAAGGTGTCGTTTTCACGCAGCCGCTGCGCCACCTCCTGCGGGTCGCGCACCAGCAAATCCACCGGGAAGTCAGCCTGCACGCGGCGACGGATTTGGATGTCCTGCTCCTGACGGCCGCCAGGCCGCTTCGGCATGACCACCATCAGGTCCACATCGGAGTTTTCATCCGGCGTGCCATAGGCATGGGAGCCAAAGAGAATGATCCTCTCCGGGCGGAACTCCCGCACGATGCGCTGACAGTATTCCTCAATGTCTTGTGTGGCGACCATGACCGAGGCAATCAGCCCGCAACTCGTGGCCGCGCAACACGATTTCCATGGGTTTCATTCCAGAGAACACGGTTGCATCCCATGCACGCCGCGTGTTTGGATCGCCAATGCCCATCATCCGCCTCATCTCCGCCCTCGCACTGATCGTGTGCGCCGTGGCGTGCGGGCGTGAGGGGGAAAAGACGAATGGAAAGCCGGATGCGGCGGCCTTTGTCTCCGACGGCGCCGGCGATGGCAGCGTGTGGGTGGTGGACGGTCCGAACGGCGGTCGGTTGTTCCTCTGCGGCACGATTCACATCCTGCGCGAGAAGGATTACCCCCTGGCCCCCGCTTACGAGGCTGCCTACATGTATTCGGACAAGATCGTGCTGGAGCTGCCGCCCGGCGCGGCCTCGGGCTCAGAACTGACCAGCCGCATGTCCCAGCTCGGCATGTATTCGGCGGACACGTCGCTGGAGAAGAATGTGAGTCCGGAGACCTGGGCGGCGGTGAAACAATGGTGCTCGAAGCGCGGTGTGGAGTCCTCCTCGATGAACCGCTATCGCCCGTGGTTCATGGCGCTGCTGATCACCTCGATGGAATACGCGGCGCTGGGCGCGAAGCCGGACAAAGGCGTGGACACGCACTTCGAGGAACGCGCCAAGAAGGACGGCAAGCCCGGCATCGGCCTCGAAACGGTGGAGTTTCAGATCCAGCTCTTTGCCTCGCTCAGCGACAAGCAGCAGAACGAGCTGCTGGACCAGACGCTGGCCGAGATCAGCAGTGTGGCCGTGGAATTCGAAAAGCTGCTCAAAGCCTGGAAACACGGCGATCTGGAAACGCTGCAAGGCATGCTCTTCAGCGAGGCAGAGAAGTACCCCGACCTCATGAACCTCTTCCTCACCGCCCGGAACCTGGCCTGGGTGGACCCGCTCGACAAGATGCTGAAAAACGGGGAGAAGGTGATGGTGCTCGTCGGCACCGGCCATTTCACCTCGGACACCGGCCTGATCGAGCTGTTGCGCAAGCGCGGCCACCGCGTGCGGCATTACAGCGAGGTGACGGACTTCTGAGAGTGGCGTTAAGGGTTATTTGTTTTGAGTTATGCGAACCTCTAACTCATAACAAATAACTCATCACTTCCCTCCTCAAACAAGCCTCAGCCGCGTGAGATCCTGCGTATCGACCATGCCGACGGGTTTGCCTGATTCATCGACGACGACGACATCATCGACGCGGGAGTTTTGCAGCGTGGCGAGCACCTCGGCGGCGAGCTTCCCAGCCTGGATGCTGACCGGACGCGGCGTCATGAACTCGCGCACGGGCTTTTCCGCGATGGCGTTGTCCTTCTGGAAGGCGCGGACGAAGTCGCCATGCGTGAAGACACCGGCGAGCGTGCCGTCCGCGTTAGTGACCACAGCCGCGCCGCTGCGCGCCTTCGTCATCGCTTGCAGGCCCTCGCGCACGGTCGTTTCAGGCGTGATGGTGGCGAGCTGATCGCCCTGGCGCATCACATCGCTCACGCGGGTGAGCAGCGCACGGCCCAGCGTGCCGCCAGGGTGCAGTTTGGCGAAATCCTCGGCCTGGAAGCCACGCGCCTCCAGCAGCGCCATCGCCAGCGCGTCGCACAGCACCAGCATGGTCGTGGTGCTGGAGGTGGGGGCGAGATTCAGGGGGCAGGCTTCCTGCGTGACATGCACATCCAGCACGACATCGGCATTTTTCGCCAGCGTGGACTGCAATCCTCCGGTGATGGCGACGACGGGAATGCTGAAGCGCTTCAAATGCGGCAGCAGGTTGAGCAATTCAGACGTTTCACCGCTGTAACTAAGCAGAATCGCCAAATCACCAGGGTCGATGACGCCGAGGTCACCGTGCAGTGCGTCGCCGACATCCAGCAGCACGGTGGTGGCGCCGGTGCTGTTCAGCGTGGCGGCCAGCTTGCGGCCGATGCTGCCGCTCTTGCCCACACCGCAGACGATGAGCTTCCCCCGGCTGCGCACGCAGGCGAGCAGGAGGTCGATGGCCTGGGCGAAACGGTCGTCAATGCGCGCGTGCAGCCGCAACAGCTCGTCGATTTCGAGCTGGATGACGCGGCGGGCTTTTTCCGGGTAATTCATGATCTGCGGACTGTAAGCGGCAGGCGAGTTGCATCAACCAAGTGCTTGAGCATGAGAGATTTCCCCGCCATGATCTGCTTTTCCAGCCACACTTACCCTATGCCAATGTCATCCGGCTCCATCGGTTCCCACCGCGCCTTCATGGGTTTGTGCGTCACCATCTGCGTCTGCCTCTCCCTGGTGTTGTTCGTGGGATGGCGTTGGTATTTTGACAGCCTCGCCAGCCGTAACACCCTGATCGAGATGGCACAGAAGGCCGAAACCCGCGCCCGGGAGCTGGAGAAAATGGGGCTACTGGTCGATGCCGCCCAGCCTGGGGAAGAGCGGGCGCCGCCTGATTCATCGCAGGCCGGCCGGGGGACCACGCATCAAAGCGAGTCCGCCATCAAGACACCTGCCAACAGCAGTGACTCGCCCCATCCTGCCGCCTCCGACATCAAGGAAATGCCTTTGCAGGAAAATGGGGATGATGTGACGCAGGCGGCGGCCCTGCTTGAGACGTTCTGGAAAACAGAAAACTGGAAGGATCGGCTGCCAATGGTGATCGACGCCGACCGAGTCGCCGGACTCATGAAAGATTTTTACGAAACTCAAGGCGGACAAGATCCCCTCCCCGGCGGCATGCTCAGCAAGGCGCGCTACAATATCGACGGTCACGAGATCCTCTACTTCAGCTACACCAGCAACCGTCCCACGAACACGCTGGAGGTCGCGCTCCGGCGAGGCCCGCAGGGCAAGTTTCTCATCGACTGGGAAAGCCTGGTCGGCTACGGCGAGATGTCATTCCAGCACTTTCGTGAGAAGCGCCCCACGAAGCCGGTGATGCTGCGCGCCTACGTCAGGCAGTTTGAATACTTCAATTTCGAGTTTTCTGACTCCACCAAGTTCATCTGCGTCAAACTCAGCTCGGAGAGCGCCGAAAATTCCATTTATGCCTACTGCGAACGGTCTTCCACTCTTGGCCGCTGGCTCGAAGCGGAACTGGCAGGCACCGGACCTACCGACCTGAAAGGCTACACGCTCAGTGTCTCCTTCCCGCCGAACGCACAGTCAAATCAGTGCGTTCAACTCCACAAAGTCATGGTGTCTCGCTGGCTGATTCTGCCATGAGATGCCTGCCGAGTTTGTCGGCAGGCAAACACTTCAGTCTCAGGCGCGAAGCTTACTCGCCGTCGCGGCCGATCGCCTCCACCGGGCAGCCCGTCAGAGCTTCCTCGCAGAGGTTTCTCTCTTCATCCGACTCCGGCTGCTTGTACACATAGGAGTGACCACCGTCGTCGTCGCGCTTGAAATTCGCCGGGGCCGTCTCGCGGCACAGGTCGCAGTCGATGCACTGGTCGTCAACGTAGTAGGCGCCGGAGGCGTTGTGGGAGTATTTGTTTGCTGCGTCAGCCATGGAATCAGGGGGTATCGGGCGGCGATAGTAGTGCCCCACCCCCCCGTTTCAAACGCTTTTTTAGCCTTGAAACCGGAGGCTGTGAGTCGGGAGTGGCCGCCCATGCCCACCCAAAGCTCATTCCATGCCGGGAAGACCGTTCAATTGACACATCCTTTACAATAAAAGCTCGCCTCAGCCGTGATGCTCGCCGCATCATCCTCTCCAACCACCCACGGCCATGAAAACGCTCGCCCTTGCCCTCCTCCTGCCCCTCGCAGCCCTCGCCCTGCCCTCCACAGCCTTGGCGCAGGAGGGCGAAAACGAAATCGGCTTCATCGAGCGCTTCGCCCTCGCCGCCGACCGTGAAAAGGCCCTCGGTGAGCTCGTTCCCGGCTCCGAGGAGTATTACTTCTTCCACGCCCTCCATTATCAAAACGTCCGCGACACCGCCAAGCTCACCGACATCCTCAACCAGTGGCGCAAACGCGCTCCCGATGAAAACGAACAGCGCCGCATCATCGAAAACCGCGAGGCCATCCTCAATTACGAGCGCGATCCTCAAGGCACGCTCAAATACCTCATCGAGCGCCTCGGCATCCGCCACGACCACCAGCAGGAGGTGCGCGATCAAAAGCCCGACCTCCCCACCAGCCTCGATCAGGCCAAAATCGCCCGCGAGGTCTTCCTGCGTGACGCGCTCAACAACGACCGCTCCCTGCAATCCCTCACCCAGGACGCTCTCGCGGGATTGATCCGCGATCAGGTGCCGCTCACGCCCGACCAGCGGCGCAGCGTGCTGCAAAAGCTCCAGCGCCCCGATGTGCCGAATCTCGTCGCCGCTCTCAATGCGGACTTCAAAGCTGAACCGTACATCGGTTTCGGCGATTTGCCCATTCATCGCCAGCTTTTGCTCTCACAGCTCGACGAGCTGAAAGGCGAGCACGGCAGGAGCACCAGCTTCATTTACACCTACCTGCGCAAACTGGCCCCTAGCGCCGATGTCAGTCTCGAATACGATGAAGCCGAGCGCGAGGCCTGGCTCGACCGCGTGTGGGCATTTGCTGAAGACGTTTCATCGCACAAAACACTCAAGGCCCGCATTCTTTACCTCCGCCTCGATCACGACCGCAAAAAGGGCGTCTATGACCGCGAGCGCTTCCTCACCTACCTCAAGCTCCCACGTCGGATGCCCTACATCAACGAGGAGTTCCTGCGAACCTACAACTCGGACTGGTGCGACCTCAACGCCGATCTCAGCGAGCCGCTCCTCAGCTCGCCGCCCATCGGCAACGACGAAGAACTCGTCCGTGATTACTTTCTCCACCTCTTCGCCACCGCCCAAGCCGACGCCACCGCGCCGCAGCTTCTTGCTCCGTGGACCGAGCATGTGAGCGACACCTGGCTCAAGCCCATCCTCGCCGAGGCGCTGATCACCAACGGCATCGGCAATCCTGAGCGCTGGGCCTCGCTCATCTCGCCCACCGAGTTTCAGCAGCTCAAAGACCGCGTGGACATCGAATTCCCCGCCACCAACGCCCCGCAGTTCCTGCCCGGCGACGACATCGCGTTCGATGTCATCGTCAAAAACACGCCGAAGCTCATCGTGAAGATTTTCGAGCTGAACACGCTCAACTTCTTCCAAACCCAGCAGCGCCAGCTCAATACCGACCTCAACCTCGACGGTCTCGTCGCCAACAGCGAGCAAACGCACGCCTTCGACGGCGGTCCGTTCAACCGCACGCGGCAGAAATTCCAGTTCCCCGATCTCAAAGGCAAACGCGGCGCCTGGATCATCGAGTTCATCGGTGGTGGCCGCAGCAGCCGCGCCCTCATCCGCACCGGCCAATACCACACGCTTCAGCAAACCGGTCCTGCGGGCGATTTGATCCTCGTCCTCGATGAAAAGAACCAGCCCGTCAAAGACGCCGTGGTGTGGTTTGAGGGCCGCAAACTCACTGTCGATGAAAAACTCGGCCGCATCGCCATTCCGTTCACCAACCAGCCCGGCACGAAAAATCTCACCATCGGCGACGCCGCAGGCACCTTCGCCACGCTCACGCAATTCACCCACCACGCCGAAGACTACCGCCTCGATGCCCAATTCCACATCGAGCGCGAGCAGCTCCTCGCGCGCCGCGATGCCACGCTCGCCGTGCGCACCGCCTTGATGCTTGGCGAGACACATCTCGCCCCCGAGTTGCTCATCGAGCCGAAACTGACCATCACCAGCACCACCCACGACGGCATCTCGACGACCCGCGAAGTCAAAGACCTCAAACTCAGCGCTGGCAGCGTCCTCACGCATCAACTCACCGTCCCCGAGCGCCTCGCATCACTCACCGTCGTCTTCAGCGCCAAAGTCGATGTCCTCAGCACCGGTGGCACCAAGAAAGACCTCACCGCCAGCCACACCTGGACGCTCAACGGCATCGACAAAACCGAAGCCGTCAACGACGGCCACCTCAGCACCTTCGACGGCCAGCGCACCTTCGAACTCCTCGGCAAAAACGGTGAACCCATCGCCGACCAGCAGGTCCTTTTCACTTTCAAGCATCGCGAGTTCAACCGTGTGCAGACCGCTGCATTGCGCACCGATGACAAGGGCCGCGTGGCGCTCGGCAAGCTCGAAGACATCGCCCAAGTCACTGCAAAAATCCCCAACGGCCGCAGCAGCATGTGGCCGCTCGAAGACGCCGACACCACCCTCACAACAACGATCCACACCACGGAAGGCGAAGTGGTGCGCATCGCAGAAAGTAGAACGGGTTTTCAACCCGTTTCCCTGCTCGCCCAAACCGTCGGAACCTTCACCGCCGATCACCAAGCCCTCCTCAAATCCGAAAACGGCTTCGCCACCATCACCGGCCTCAAGCCTGGCGACTACTCCCTCAAACTTGCCGACCAACTCATCTCCATCAAAGTCACGAAAGGCTCCGTCATCGGCGGCTGGGCGCTCGGCAAGCACCGCAAGCTCGAACTCAAAGGCAATGCGCCGCTGCACATCGCCAGCGTCGAGAACGACCAAGACTTCATCACTGTCAAACTCGCCCACAGCAGCCCGTTCGCGCGAGTCCATGTCGCCGCATCGCGCTTCGATCCCGGCAACGGCATCTTTGCCGGTCTCGGTGGCTTCGCACGATTCGGCGCGGCCTCCGGCACGCCCGCAAGAAATCCAAACCTCTACTCCGCCGGACGCGAGATTGGCGATGAGTACCGCTACATCCTCGAACGCCGTTACGCGAAGCTCTTCCCCGGCAACATGCTCACCCGCCCCGGCCTGCTGCTCAATCCGTGGGAAATCCGCAACACCGATCTCGAAGAACTCGCCCAACAGGCGGGTGAAGGAGCCGCGATGACTCGCGGCGGAGCCGCAGGCGGCATGGCACCCGCCACGGCGATGCCCGCGAAGAAAATGAAAGCCCAGGCCGGTCCTCAAGGCGGCACGAACCTCGACTTCATCGCCACCGCCGCGCCAGTCATCTACAACCTCGTTCCCGACAAAGACGGCGTCGTGCGCATTGAACGCAAAGCGCTCGGTGACCGCCAGCATGTGCAGATCTATGCCGAAGACCTGCACAACGCCTCCTGGCGCACGCTCACGCTGCCGGAAGTGCCGACGAAATTCGCCGACCAGCGCCTCGTGCGAAACCTCGATCCCGTGAAGCCCTTCACGCAGAAGAAAGAGATCACCGTGCTCGAAACCGGCAAGACACTCACCCTCGCCGACATCCTCACCAGCGAACTCGAAACCTACGACACCCTCGGCGGCGTCCACTCGCTACTGCTTAACTTCGACAACTACAATCCCCTGTTGCCAGTTGAAGACCGAAGCTTGCAAAAATTCGGCTTCATCCTGAACTGGCCGAAGCTCACCGACTCGGAGAAGCAGGCCAAATACGGCGAGTTCGCCTGCCACGAGCTGAGCTTCTTCCTGTCCCGCAAAGACAAACCGTTCTTCGAGCAAGTCATCAAGCCCTATCTCACCAACAAGAAGGACAAGACCTTCATGGACGAGTTCCTCCTCGGCCTCGATCTCACCAAACACCTTGAACCATGGGCCTACGCCCGCCTCAACGTCGTCGAACGCATCCTGCTGGCCCAGCGCATCGAAAACGAAGCGCCGAATGCCGCGCGTCATGTCCGCGAACTGTGGGAAATGATTCCGCCAAATCCCGAGCAAGCCGATCATCTCTTTGAAACTGCTTTGCGGGGCCGGGCGATGGAGTTTGGTGACACAGGGGCCGCAGTGGCATTTGATGCGGCCAAATCAGAGATGGCCGCGAATGCACCGCCACCCCCTCCCATGTTGCCCGCGCCATCACCTGCGGCACTCATGGACAGTTTTGCCGCCGCGCCTGGCAGTGCACCGATGGGTGGGGCCGGTTTCAGCGGTGCGCTTCGTCCCTCCATGAGAGTGGGTGATCTGCAGCGGCTCCCGGAATTAAAAGCCGCCAATGGAGATCGCATGGCGGGCCGCAAAGAACTCGAAACGCTCGCCGCAGAACGCGATGTCGCTCTTGGGCAGACCTTGGTTCTCAGCGGCAGCGCCACCTACTCAGGAGCCACCGCCATCAACGGCGGAACATTGGCCTACTTTGGCGCGGATGACGCTCAGAACGCTCGTGGACTCGTCCGCGCCTTCTTCCGCGCCCTCGGTCCGACGAAAGAATGGGCGGAGAACAACTACTACAAGCTGCGCATCGACGAGCAGGCTGCCGAACTCGTCACCGTGAACGCCTTCTGGCGCGATTACGCGGCCTGGGTGGCCGCAGGATCGAAGAACGGCTTCGTTTCACCGAACGTCGCCGAAGCGAGCCGCAACTTTACGGAGATGATGCTGGCGCTCGCGGTGCTCGATCTGCCGTTTGAGGCCGCGAAACACACCACGAAGGCCGACAACGGCCAGTTTACCTTCACGGCGGGCGGACCGGTCATTTTGTATCACAAGGAGATCAAACCCGCCGCGACCGAAAACAACGCTCAGGGCCAGCTTCTCGTCTCCCAGAGCTTCTTTCGCCATGGCGACCGCTACCGGCAGGAAGGGAACGAGAAGTTCGAAAAATACGTCACCACCGAGTTCCTCACCGGCGCGACATATGGCGCGAACATCGTCGTCACGAATCCCACCAGCAGTCCCGTGAAGGCCGTGGTGCTGCTGCAGATCCCGCAGGGCGCGCTGCCCGTGCTTGGCGCCAAAGCCACGAACTCGCGTCAGGTGCGTCTGGAGCCCTACACGACGCAGACCTTCGAGTATCACTTCTACTTCCCGCTCGTGCCAGCGAAGGCCGGGCTGAAGTTCGCGCACTTCCCCGTGAACGTCGCCACCACGACCACTTCCGCTGCTGCGAAGCCCTTCGAGTTCAATGTCGTCGCCAAACTCACCGAGGTGGACAAAGCCTCGTGGGATTATGTCTCGCAATACGGCAGCGATGCGGATGTCTTCACGTTCCTGGAGCAGAACAACCTCGAATCGCTCAACCTCGAACGCATCGCCTGGCGCTGCCGCCAGAGCGTGGACTTCTACAAGAGAATGGCTTCTTTCGTTCGAACACACCACCTTACAGCACACCCAACTTTGGTAAGCGCTCACTCAATATTGCTTTACGCTCTCCTTCACAACGACAGCACAGGCATCAGCGACTGGCTGAAACTTACAAGCAACGAAGGTCTTGAGGGCCAGTTCGGCCCCTTCTTCCTCAGCAAGCTGCTCACCATCGATCCCATCGAACGCCGCAGCTACGAGCACCTCGAATACTCGCCCCTCGTCAATCAACGCGCGCACCGCGTCGGCAGCGAGTGGCGCGTCGCGAATCCGGCGGTGTTGGAGGAATACACCAAGCTCCTCGGCATCCTGGCCTTCAAACCGCAGCTCGATGCCATGGACAGCATGAGCGTGACTTACTTCCTGTTCCTACAAGACCGCGTGGAGGAGGCGCTGGCCCGCTTCAAGGCCATCGATGCCGCCAAGCTGCCCACCCGGCT
>Ga0209573_1003549_pt1 | contig 16916 bp, 15 predicted proteins | sample TNRBio252014_DNA_FD_185870 | JGI IMG/M metagenome (GOLD analysis project Ga0209573, IMG submission 185870) | Wastewater treatment Type I Accumulibacter community from EBPR Bioreactor in Madison, WI, USA - TNR Reactor_6/25/2014_ DNA (SPAdes)... | ecosystem: Engineered > Bioreactor > EBPR >...
AACCCGCTGGCCAGCAGCCTGCGCGCCGATCCCCGCATCACCCAGTGGTTACTGCCCGGCGAGATCGCCTCGCTGCTGGACGCCAGCGACTACGTGGGCGACGCGGCCGAGCGGGCGTTGCTGGTGGCGGCGATGCTGCGGGAGGCGGTTAGCCACCCATTCTCATGATCGCAAGGGCGTCCCGCCCGGCTGACGCGCCGCCAATCGGGACACAGAGTCACGCAGATAAACACTGATCAGAGAGAACGACCGCTCGGATCTGTGTTGCTCCGTGTGACTCTGTGTCCAAGCTCCGGTCAGTAATGGAACACCAAGTCAAGGATCACCGGATCGGCAGTGAGCTCAATGAGTAAAAAAGGACACATGCGCAGAGAATGGGAAGCCGAGCGGGAGCAGCCGCCGCGGGGTAGCTCCGGCCCGCCGCCGCCGGGCTTCCGGCCAGACTTGCCTGACGAGCCTCCGCCTGGCTGGCTGGAAAGCGACTGGCACATGCCGGCTCGGCCAGCCAAAACTGCGCCAGAGCCGCCTGCCCCGCCAGCTACGGCTTCAGTCCGAGGCCGCGGCCAGCCAGTCGATGCCTCGCCGCCGCCCGTCGACGAGCCAGGCAACACCGCGCAGGGCCAGGACCTGGACAAGCCCATCGACTGCCCGCCGATGGCTGAGATCTTCCAGGCTGGCGGGCAGGTGGCGCAGTTGCTGGGCGAGCGCTACCGGCCGCGCCAGGGCCAGATCGCCATGGCCGAGCTGGTGCGCCAGGCCCTCAACCAGCGCCGCCACGCCGTGGTCGAGGCCGGCACCGGCATCGGCAAGTCCTTCGCCTACCTGGCGCCGGCCATCTGGTCGGGGGCCAAGGCCGTGGTCAGCACCTCCAACAAGGCGCTGATGAGCCAGCTTTGGCGGCAGGACCTGCCCGATTTACAGCGCATCGCGCCGCATCCTTTCACCGTCGCCCTGCTCAAGGGGCGCAGCAACTATCTGTGCAACCTGCGGGTGGAGGAGCTGCTGCGCCAGCGCCAGTTGGCCGGCGTGGCTGATGATGTGGAGCGGGTGGAGCGCGGGCTGGCGGCTGTGCCTTCGGGCGACACCGAGGAGATGGGGTTGCCCTTCCCCCTGCGCCAGCGCCTGACCGTCAGCCATCGCGAGTGTGGCGGCCGCAAATGCCCGAAGTTCGGCGAGTGCTTCTACGAGCAGGCGAAGCTGGATGCGGCCGAGGCCGACATCATCGTCACCAACCATGCCCTGCTCTGCTTCAGCACGCTGCGCAGCGACAACAAGATCCTGCCGCTGCGGCCGATCCTGATCGTCGACGAGGCCCACGAGCTGCCCGGCTACGCCATCGGCGCGCTGGCGCAGGGGCTGGAGTTCGAGACCCTGGCGGCCGTGGCCAACCATCCCGTCACCCAGCAGGCCGTGCCGGCGTCGATCCGCCAGGCCGCCATGGAGCACAACGGCCAGTTCTTCGCCTCGCTGCTGGAGCGCCGGCCGCAGCGCTGGTCCGAGCGCTGGGTGCTGGAAGGGGAGCTTCAGGAGGGCATTCGGCTGGGCCACGCGCTGGACGAGCTGCTGCACAAGCTGACGCTGCACCGGGCCGGCAGCGGCGAGGCGGCCGAGTTGGACGCTCTGCAACGCTATGCGGCCGAGCTGGTCGGCACAGTCCATGCGCTGTCGCATCCGGAGCCGGACAGCTACGTGCGTTATTGTGAAATGGATCAGGCGGCCAACCGGCGCGAGCAGGATCGCCTGTCGGTGCTCTACCGCCCGTTGGAGGTCGTCGAGCCGCTGAGCCGCAGCCTGTTCGGCGCCTGGCCGAGGATCATCAGCACCAGCGCGACGCTCAGCGTGGCCGACGATCTGGGCTGGTTCCGCCGCCAGGTGGGCGCACCCGACGGCGCGGCGGTGCTGGCTCGGCGCATCCCCAGCCCGTTCAACTACCGCGAGCAGGTGCTGATCTACGCGCCGCGCGGGGTGGAGCCGGACTACGGCCAGGGCGAGGAGGTCTACCTGCGCTGGCTGACCGGCGAGGTGCGCGGGCTGGTGCGGGCCAGCCGCGGCCGGGCCTTCGTGCTCTGCACCAGCCGGCGGCGCATGGAGCAGCTCTACGAGGCGCTGGAGGCTGAACTGCCCTATCCCTGCTACTACCAGGGCGGCGGCTTGACCCGCCAGGAGCTGTTGGAGCAGTTCAAGGCCGACGGCAACGCGGTGTTGTTCGGCACGCGCAGCTTCTGGGAGGGGGTGGACGTACCGGGCGAGGCGCTGTCGCTGGTGATCCTGGACAAGATCCCCTTCGTGCCCCACACCGACCCCGTGCACCAGCGCGAGGAGCAGTTGCTGCGCGATCGGGGCGGCAACCCCTTCGAGGAGCTGCAACTGGCGCGCGCGATCCTGACCCTGCGCCAGGGCGCGGGCCGGCTGGTGCGCAGCGAGACCGACCGCGGCGTCATTGCGCTGCTGGACTCGCGCATCCACACCAAGCCGTATGGCCGGCGCATCCTGGCCGCTCTGCCTGCTGGCCGGCAGGTGGCGCGGATCGAGGAGGTGGCGGCGTTCTTTGGCGAATAGCGTGCAGGGGCGCAGTCGATCGGTGAATTGATGCTTTGCCGCTTTGGTGGTAAAATTTGCCCGTGCATGTAGGTAGCTTTCGGAGCAACAGGCTATGAGGAAAGACGTATGACCATGCAAGAGATGACAGTGAGACTACCAGAGTCGGTCTTTCATCGTCTGCTGGGAATGGCCAAGACTACACATCAGTCGGTGGATGACGTGTTGTCTCAGTCTATTCGCGGCAATCTGCCACCTCTGGTTGACGATTTGCCGCCAGAGATGTGGGACGAGGTGGCGCGTTTGGCTCAGTTGAGCGACACGGAGCTTTGGGCTGTAGTCGATGTGCCTCTGCCGCAGGCGCAGTGGCGTCGCCACGAGGCATTGCTGGAGAAGAACGCGGCTGGAGAGATCAGTTCGTCTGAGATCGATGAACTGGCGCGCTTGCGTGACGCTGTCGATCGCTGGGTCTTGCGGCGGTCCTATGCTGCTGCGTTGCTCAAGTGGCGAGGCTACGCAGTGTCACTTCCTGGGGCGTAGACCAGAACATGTCTCAGCGACGCAAGGTAGCAGCAGAAGTTCGTGATCTAGTGGCTCAACGTGCTGGATTTCGTTGCAGCTATTGTCAGAGCCCACAGTCAGTGGGCGTTCCGATGGTGCTCGATCATGCCATTCCGCTAGCAGCTGGTGGGGACTCCACCGTCGACAACCTTTGCCTTAGTTGCTATCGCTGCAATGAGTTCAAGGGGGCAAGACTCCAGGCTCCCGATCCTCAGACTGGGGAGATGATCAGGCTTTTCAACCCGTGTCGAGAGCATTGGCGCGATCACTTTGCTTGGGCAGAGGAGGGTCGGTTGATTGTTGGCCGGTCGGCGTGCGGCCGGGCCACCATCCAGGCGTTGCGGCTCAACGATGACCGTCTGGTTCGCGCCCGCCAGATATGGAAGTTGGTCGGGCTACACCCGCCGCTCGATCTGTAGCGTCTCTTCTGCTTCGACTTCGCCGAAGTCGGGCAGTTACTCAAGGAGCGTCTCATGTCTAAGTACCGCATCGAATCCCTGCTTTCCGCCCGCCAGTTCGTCCATCCCCAGGTGGTGGGCGACCGGCTCTATTTCATCAGCGACCTGTCGGGCCGGCTGAGCCTGTATGTGATGGACGTGCGCGGCAGCGTGCCGGAGCCGCTGCTGCCGCCCGATATCGCGCTGCCCAACCCACACCATCTGAGCGGCGCGGTGGCCTTCCAGGTGCTCCCCAAGCTGGGCCAGATTCTGCTGATGCTCGACCGTGACGGCGACGAGAACTATCAGCCCATGTTCCTGCCCATCGAGGGCGGCATTCCGCAGCCGGTGTTCGGCGACCGCTTCGCTGGCCAGCAGGTCTTTTGCGCTTTCTGCGACGCCGAGCGACTGCTGGCTCTGTTCACCGTCGACCCGCGCAACAGCCCCATTTACAGCACGTTTCGAGCGCATCTAGGCACGTTGGAGACGGTAGAACTGGGATCCAGCATCTACGGCAACGCGCCGGCCGGCCACAACACGGACATGGCCACGGTGCTGCTGGCCGATCAGTACACCTTCGGCGATGTTGTACTCTATCTCTGGCGGGAAGGCAATGGGGAGCGGCGTCTGCTCTTCGGCAAGCCCATCGACCAGCGCGCGCCGGGCGAGCAGGTGCCTCCCAACGGCACAGGTATCGCCTATCCGCTGGAGCACGGCATCTTTTGCACCTCAGCGCTGTTCGACGACAGCTATGGGCTGGCCTACTTCCCCTTCGACGATCCGGACGCGCTGCAGCCGGTGCTTATCAACGGCCTGGCGCATAGCGGCGCGGGCGAGCTGGTTGGCATGACTCACCGCACCGGCAACCGCTTCACTGTGGAATACAACATCGATGGCAGCTCCTGGGCCTATGAAGGGACGTTCGACGAGGCCAGTCGCAGCTTTGCCGTGCAGCGGGTTCTGGTCGGCCAAGGTGAGCTGAGCGGCGGCGTGTTGGAGTCGCTGGACTTCGAGGAGGCCAGCGGCCGCTACGCGCTGTCCTTCTCCACGGCCACGTCGCCGGCCCAGCTTTACGTGCTGGAACCGGACGGCGCGCTGCGCCGCCTGACCAACGAGCGCCTGCTGGGCATCCCGCCCACGGCCCTATCGCGCGGCGAGGACTACCCCTACACCAGCCACGACGGCCTGCGCATCTCCTCCCGCCTCTACCTGCCCGCAGCCGAGCTGGGTTTTCAGGGCCCGCGGCCGGTGATTTTCTACATCCACGGCGGCCCGCAGAGCCAGGAGCGGCCCGACTTCACCTGGTTCTCCATGCCGCTGATCCAGTTCTTCACCCTCAACGGCTTCGCCGTCTGGACGCCCAACGTGCGCGGCAGCAGCGGCTATGGCATCAGCTACATGAAGCGGGTCGACCGCGACTGGGGCGGTCTGGACCGGCTGGACCACGTGACGGCCTACGATCTGCTGCGCCAGGACGAGCGGCTGGACATGAGCCGCGTCGGCGTGATGGGCCGCTCCTATGGCGGCTACATGACCCTGACCCTGCTGGGCCGCCATCCGGAGCTGTGGCAGGCCGGTGTGGACATGTTCGGACCGTACAACCTGACCACCTTCATCGACCGGCTGCCGGAGACGTGGAAGACCTACTTCTACCAGGCCGTCGGCCATCCCGAGAAGGACGCCGAGTTCCTGGCCGAGCGCTCGCCCAGCACGTACCTGTCCAACCTGGCCTGCCCGCTGCTGGTCATGCAAGGCGCGCACGACCCGCGCGTCATCGAGCGCGAGTCGCGCGACGTGGTCGAGCAGATGCAAGCCCAGGGCAAGACCGTGGACTACGTGGTCTACGCCGACGAGGGGCACGACGTGCTGAAGTACGTTAACAAGGTGGACTGCTACAACCGGATCGTGGACTTCTTTGCGCAGCACCTGGGACGATAGCCTCCTACATCTGGTTGCTTGCCTCGAACGCTATGATGATGGTAGAATACAGGTGCTCAGTGACTTCCACCGGTACCTGGTTGCAAGAGAGGTGTCGTATGACCACGAAAGTACAAGAGTTGATGGCTGAGCTGACGACAATGCCGATCGTCGATCGGCTTACGTTGGCGCGGATGTTGATCGACAGCGCCATCGCTGTGCCTCCGGCTTCAGACATGAAGTGGCAGCGAGTTCAGCCCAACGGGCAATCTGGGTTGCTGGCTATGGCGGGTCGTTTTGCTGGAGGCCCAGGCGACAGCGCTAAGCGCGCCGAGGAGATCCTGGAAGCTGACGTCAATGCAATCAGTGGCTAGACTGTCACATGTATCACGAAAACAACTTTGGCGGGAAGTATCCCCTTGCGACGTTAGTCCTTGAGGACGGCACCATTACATCTGGCCAACCCTTCGGCGCAGCCGCCGACGCGGTTTTCGAATTGGTCTTCAACACCAGCATGACCGGCTACCAGGAGATCATCACCGATCCCTCCTACCGCGGCCAGGGCGTGCTGTTCACCGTCTCCCACATTGGCAACGTGGGCGTCAACCTGGAGGACGACGAGGCGGCCGCGCCGCAGGTGTCGGCCGTGGTGGTCCGCAGCCTGAGCCCGATGGTGTCCAACTGGCGGGCCAGCCGCGACCTGGCCGGCTGGCTGGCTGAGCACGGCGTGCCGGGCATCAGCGGCATGGACACACGCGCCCTGACCCGCAAGCTGCGCGATGGCGGCACCATGAAGGCCGCGCTGTCGACGCAAGGAACGCCCCCGGAGCAGTTGTTGGCCATGGCCCGCGCCTGGCCGGGGCTGGACGGCGTGGACATGGTCAAGGCTGTGACCTGCGCCGAGCCGTATCGCTGGACGGGCGACGCAGGGGAAAAGTGGGTCACGCGCGAGACCCTTCGGGTTGCGGAAAACCCGAAGGGTCTGGATGAGGCGCGACGCGTCGTCCTCTACGACTTCGGCGCCAAGCGCAACATCATGCGCCACCTGGCGGCCGCCGGGCTGCGGGTGACGGTCGTCCCGGCTGACACGCCGGCCGCGGACGTGCTGGCCATGCAGCCGGCTGGCGTGATGCTCTCCAACGGCCCCGGCGACCCGGCCGGCCTGCCCTATGCCGTCGAGGCGACCCGCCAGCTCATCGACGCGGGCGTGCCCATCTTCGGCATCTGCCTGGGCCATCAGTTGATCGGCCGCGCGCTAGGCGGCACGACCAGCCGGCTCAAGTTCGGCCATCACGGCGGCAACCATCCGGTGCAGGACCTGCGCACCGGCGCGGTGGCCATCACCGCTCAGAACCACAACTACCAGGTGGACACCGCCAGCCTCGACCCGGCCGAGGTCGAGATCACGCACGTCAGCCTCAACGACGGCTCGCTGGAGGGGATGCGGCTGCGCCATAAGCCGGTCTTCTGCGTCCAGTACCACCCAGAGGCCGCGCCGGGCCCGCACGACGCGCACGATCTGTTCGGGGAGTTCCTGAAGCTGCTGTGCTTGCAGAAGACCGGCACATAGGATCGGTCTTGGCTGCCCGGCTCATTGTGCTTTGACGCGTGTCTGGGTTAGGCTGACGATCACCGGTGTGCCCGTGGGGGTGCAGATGGCCTGGCTGCTCTGCACCAGCACTGGCAGTCCCATTGAGGTGACGCGCAGCGAGGCTGTCAGCGGCAGCCACTCGGCAACGACGCAGGGGCCGTTGGCGACCGGTGGGGGCGGAAACGCGCAGCCGGCCACGACCCATGGCGCGCCGACGGTGATGATCGGCATACCCATGACCGTTACCCGCGGGTTGGGCACCGTGGGCTGGACCATGCCGCCGTGCGCGCACTGCACGATTGCACCTTCATGGAGGATGAAGCTGGACATGGCTACATGACCTCCAGGGCGCCTTCGTTGATGCTGACGCTGGCCGGCGACACAACAATGCTGCCCGCGCCGTATCTGATGGTAATCGCCTCTTGCGTGAGCGTGATCCTGGCAGCGTTGAGGCTGAGTGTGATGCCCGTTGCGTCCATCACCAGGCTCATCGACGCGCCGAGGCTCAGCTTCAGCGCCGCATTCAGGTCGTCGATGCTGAGCGTGCCCAGGGTTGTCTTGAGCATGACAGTGGTCGCGATAGCCGGCTCAGCCGGAACATCGCCTTCGCCCCAGAAGCAGCCCGACCAGATGGGATAGTTGGCGTCGCCGCCTTCGAATTCGATCCAGACGTTGGCGCCCACCGGCGGGATGGCGAACAATCCGACGCCCGGTCCGGCATAGGGCGTCGCGGGCATGGCCCAGCTCAACGGCATTTCCGAGATTGCTGGCACCAAAGCCACAATGCGGCCTAATTGGAGCGGATCGATCGGATCCACTACTTTGCCGCGGTATTTTCCATAATTGGGCATCATTTCCTCCTTCAGAAAGGTTCAACGCCGAAAAGGCGCTGGAAATCGGCGAAGCTGTGGATCAGGATGGCCTCGTCCGGATCGCCGCGCAGGGCAAGGCCGACCAATGCTGCGGTTGAAGTCGCCATCGGCGTGATGGTATAAACGTCGCTCTCTACTTCCTGAACGTAGACGCCCGGATAACTGGAGGGAGGGGCTACAGGCATGATACCAACTCCTTCTTTGAAGACAACGGCTGCTTGGTTCTTTTCCCTGTGGACTGCCAAGTCCTACGTTGATAAACGGATGTTTCCACATTATGCGCCAAAGATGCTCTCTCCCGTGCTTTGACAATGTGCCGCAGGCTGTTGTACCCCTGGACTCTTGACGCGAAGTGGCGTCCCTCCAGACCACCACCCGCCATCCCCCTTGTCTACTGGTCTACCCTTTCCTTGTCAACTTGTCTACCCTGTGTACTTCGGCTCCGGCAGCCCTTGGATATCCGTGTGAACCACGAAAAGGTCGCCCGATCCCGGCGCGGCCCGGCGTTCGGCATCGCTGAGCCCGAGCCAGGCCGTGGTCACGTAGAGGGAGGTAAGGTCAGGGCCGCCGAAGATGCAACTGGTGGGGTTGGGCACGGGCAACTTGACGACGCGCTCGATCTTGCCGTCCGGGTCGTAGCGCGTGATGCGCCAGCCGCCCCACTGCGCGCTCCAGACGAAGCCTTCGGCGTCCACGGTCAGCCCGTCTGGCAGGCCGTCGGCCGAGGGTACCCTGGCGAAGCTGCGCCGGTTGCCGATCTCGCCGCTGGCCAGGTCGAAGTCGAAGGCCAGCAGCTCGTAGGCGAACTGGGCTGTGACGTACATGGTCCTGTTGTCGGGGCTCCAGCCCAGGCCGTTGGAGCAAGCCAGCCCGCCGGCTAGCTTGTGGACGCTGCGGTCAGGATCCATCCGGTAGAGCGAGCCTTCGGGCCGGAACTGGTCGTCGGCGTAGGTGGAGCCGGCCCAGAAGCGGCCCAGGCGATCGGCCGAGCCGTCGTTGAAGCGCACCGGGCGATTGCCGGCTTCCGGGTCGTGGATGAACTGGCTCTCACCCGTGCGCTCGTCCCAGAGATAGAGCCCCGTGCGCGCGGCAAAGACGAAGCCGCCGCCGGCGCGCCGCGCCTGGCCAGTCACGGGCAGCCCTGGCCGCCACTGGGTAAACGCCTTGGTTTGAGGCTGGAAGCGCATGACGGCGGGGCTGTCCCAGATGTCGAGCCAGTACAACGCCTGCTCATCGGCGTCCCAGCGCGGGCTTTCGCCCACCTCGTTCTCCACACGAATCACACGTTCAACGTCGAACATGGTTGTTACCTTTCATCAGAGTTTGCAGCGCGGCCGCTAGCCCTGCTCAGGCGTCACCGCGCCAGGTCGATCACCATCTGCGCCGCTTTCGCATCGGTGATCAGGCAGTTGCAGTAGCGGCCGCGCAGGGCAGCCGCAATGGCGCGCGCTTTGGGAACTCCACCTGAAACGGCGATCACCTTCGGTATGCGCCGGATAGATTCGGCATCCAGGTTGACGGCTCGGCGATTGGCCGGAATGTCCAGCAGGCGTCCGCAGTCGTCGAACTGGTGCGCGACGATGTCTCCGACGACGCCGGCCGCGATAAGCTCGTCGAGGTCGCTCTGCTGCAGATAACCAGCCCGCAGCAGGCTGGAATATGGCGGTTCCGGCGTGCCGATGCCGATGACCGCCACTTCGGCCTGAGCTGCCAGCGTCAGCGTCTCCTGGTTGATGCGCTCGCGGCGCAGCGCTTGGGCGATGATCTCGTCCTCGACCAGCAGCGGCGCGGAGAGGAAACGGAACGAAGCGCCCAGTTTCTGCGCCAGCCACCGTCCCAGCTCCACGCCATCGACCATGGGATCGCCGTGCCCGACCGCGCCGATCAGTTGCACGATGGTCGAATTGGGCACCGCAACGGTCGGCATGGCGCTGACCAAAGCGTGAACTCCGCTGCCCCAGCTAGACCCGATGATGATGCCTGGGTGCAGCAATTCCTGCAAGCGGCGCGCGCCAAGCTCGCCGAGACGGCGCAGCAATAGCTGGTAGTCCTCCGGCGGTTCTGCCAGCACCAGCGCCTCGGCAAGGTCGAATGCCTGGCACAACCGTTGCGCCAATTCGCCGTCCGTGCGCAAGGGATAGCGAACTCGCACCTCGACGATCCCAGCATCGCGCGCCTGGTCCAGCAGCCGTGAGACCATCGATCGTGACTTGCCGATACGATCCGCTATGTCTGCCTGGTTAAGTCCTTCCTCATAGTACCAGATGGCGACTTGAGTCAGGAGATCGGTTCGTTCCTCTTCCATACCCACTCCTTGCGAGGGGACTTGTGGTCCCAGTGATTGCCATGCTGCCAGAGCTCTATTCTATGCCGCCAAGGTCTCCTGTGCAAGAATGGTATTCACCTTTGTGCAGATTGATGCAATCACACGCTTGCGCGGGCATTCAGGTGCTCAATCTTGCCAGGCGCTGCCAGGGCTCGCGCATGGCTTCCAGCAGGCATAGGTACTCCTGGTAGCGCGCCAGGTACTTGGGCGTCGCCTCTGGTTGCGGCTCGTAACGTCCCAGCATACGCACTGTTTGCCGTATCGCGTCTTCATAGCCACCATAGACGCCGACGCCAATCCCGGCTGCGATGGCCGCGCCCAACGCGGCGATCTCGGTGGCGGCAGGTACCTCGATGGGCAGCTCCAGCACGTCGGCGAACATCTGCGACCACACCTGGCTGCGCGCGCCGCCGCCGGTCAGCCGCGCCAGGCTCATTGGCGCTCCGGCAGCGCGCAGGCGGTTGACGTGGTCCATGTGACCATACGCAACGCCCTCGTACAGCGCGCGCAACACGTGCGCCTTGCCATGCCACGAAGCCAACCCGTAGAAGCCGGCTCGCGCGTTGGCCTGGACGTTGGAGCCGAACAGGAAGGGGTGGAAAATGACATCCGTGCCGCCGGGCGGCAGGCTGGCGACGATCTCGTTGCACACCTCGTACACCGAGACGCCTCGCGCCTCGGCCGCCAGATTCTCCTCGTAGCAGAAGTTGGTGACGAACCACTCCAGGTTGGTGGCCGATGTGGCGCTGCTGTCAGTAGCCAGCCACAGGCCCGGCACGGCAAAGAGCGTACACATCAGGATGCGCGGGTCGACCAGCGGCTGGCGCGTGACCACCTCGTTGATGCTCCACGTGCCGGCGATGATGCACAGCATCCCTTCGTCGATCACGCCCGCGCCCACGGCTGAGGCGTTGATGTCGAACATACCGCCGACCACCGGCGTGCCCTCGGCCAGCCCTGTCTCAGCCGCGGCTTGGCGCGTCACCCAGCCGGCGATGGCGTGGCTTTCGAGCGGCTGGGGCAGCGCCGGCAGGATGTCGCCGATGCCGTACAGGTCGAGCAGCTCCGGTGAGTAGCGGCGGTTGCGGCTGTCGTACAGGCTGGTGCCGCTGATGTCCGAGTAGTCCGAGGTAGCCGCGCCGGTCAGACGGAACTTGACATAGTCCTTGCAGGGCAGGGCGTGGCCGATCTGCTGATAGAGCTCCGGCCGATGGCGCTTAAACCAGGCCAAAAGAGCGGCCGGCTGCGCCGCCCAGATGTTGGTCAGCGTCGCGGGGAAGGCGAGCTCCAGGACGCCGCCCGGCCGGGACCACTCGGCGACGATATCGCTGGCGCGGTTGTCCATCGACGCCACCCCTGGCCCCAACGGCGCGCCCGACTTGTCGACAAGGTAGATGCCGTTGCCGTGGGCCGAGTTGCCGATGGCGATGATGTCCTTCGGATCGATCCCTGCCATATCGATGGCCTCACGGATCGCCGCGGCCGTGGTTTGCCAGACCACCTCGCTGTCGCGTTCGACCCAGGCCGGCCGCGGGTAGCTTAACGCCACCTTGTGTCCCTGCACCGCCACCTCGCGGCCCTCCAGATCGAAAAGCGCTGCCTTCGAGACCGTCAATCCGTTGTCGATGCCGAGCAGGTAAGCAGGCATGGGTTCGTCTCCTCGGTGATGGCGCTCCGCTTCAGCGCTGGCCGTACACGGTGCGGTACATGTCGCCGGTCTCGGCCAGTTGTTCTGCGGTCAGCAGGATCGGCTTGCCTTTGAGCATCGCCAGGTGGGTGATCTTGGCGATCTCCTCCAGCTCGACGGCCATCTTGGCGGCCTGGCGGGGCGAATCGCCGATGGTGAAGACGCCGTGGTTTTGCATCAACACTGCGCGCGTGCTGCCAATGACGCGCAGGATCTCCGCGCCGATCTCCTCGCCGCCGATGGCCGCGTAGCCGCCGCAGCGGATCTCGCCGCCCAGCATGGCGCAGGTGGTTAATGCAGCCGGAATCGACCAGCCCAGCGCCGCAAAGCTGGACGCATAAGTCGAGTGGGTGTGGCCGATGCCGAAGACGTCAGGCCGGTGGCGGTAGACGTAGAGGTGCGTCGCGGTGTCGGTGGAGGGCTTGAGATGGCCCTCGACCACGCGGCCCTCCAGGTCCACGACCACCATGTCGTCGGGACACATCTCGTCGTAGCTGATGCCGCTGGGCTTGATCACCACCAGCCCGCTCTCCGGATCGCGGCCGCTGATGTTGCCGCTGGTCATGACCACGAGGCGGTATGTCGGCAGCTCAAGGTTATATTTCCAAACATCGTGGCGCAGTTTTTCGAGTAACATGATTGCTCCTTTGGCTTTGTCTCAGCTCGCCGCGGCCGGCGCGAGCGCCGGATAGGCCAGCGCGACCTGATGGGCCACGAACTGGCGGGCGTCGCGCACGGTCGTCAGGGGATCGGCGGCCTGCGGATCGGCCCACATCTCGACCACCAGCGGCCCGTGGTAGTTCATAGCGGCCAGCGCCAGGAAGACCCGCTCGAAGGGCACGATGCCCGCGCCGAAGGGCACGCGGCGGATCGTCCTGGGTAAGCTGTCCTTGACGTGCAGGGCAACCAGGTGACCGTTGCACCGTGCCAGCTCTGCCGCCGGATCATAGCCGGCAGCAGCCACGTTGGCCATGTCCGGGTAGATCTGGAACCACAGCGAGTCGACCTGGCGCACGATGGCCAGGCAGCGCGCCAGCGATTCGCTGATCGGGCTGTCCACGTTCTCCAGCGCCAGCATGACACCGGCCTGGCTGGCCCACTCGGCGGCCCGGCACAGGCCATCGACGAAACGGGCCGCCGTGCCGGCGTCGCTCTCCTCGTAGAAGACATCGTAGCCGGCGATCTGCACGATGCGTATGCCCACGTCCACGGAGAACTCGATGGCCTGGCGCATGATGGCCTCGGCCCGAGCTCGCACCTGGAGTGAGCGACTGCCCAGCGGATATTTACGATGCCCGCTTAGGCACATGGTCAGGATCGGCATGCCGGTTTGTGCAATGCTGCGGCGCAGCTCGGCACGCGCCGCCGACGGCCAATCCAAGCGGGCCAGCCGCTCGTCGCTCTCGTCGATGGAGATCTCGACAAAGGCATAGCCAGCCTCGGCCGCGGCCGCCAGACGCCGATCCCACGGCCAGCCGGCCGGCAGCGCCTTTTCATAGAGGCCCACCGGCAGCGCCGTGAAGCACGGTCGCGCGGCTCCATGCTCCGGGTCGCTGCGGGGCGGCAGCAGCGGCTCGGCGACGCTGTCCGTGCGGCCGTTGTCCGAGAGGTGCGGGTTGCTCCATTGCGACGCCAACATGGTTGGGCATCCTTTCCAGGCGTTGGGGCCGTCTCTGCCCTTACGCCTTCTCGCGCACCAGCAGATGGTTGAGCACGACCGCTGCCAGCAGCACTGTACCGACAGCGAGAGTCTGCCAGTAGGCCGGGATGACGGTCATCAGCCCGGTGGTGACGGTCATGATGATCAGCGCGCCGATCATGGTCTTGGCTACCGAGCCCTCGCCGCCGGAGAAGGCCGTGCCGCCCAGCAGCACCGCGATGATGCAGGCCAGCTCCATGCCGTCGCCGGAAAGCGGATCGCCCAGCGACATGTAGCTGGCCCGCGCCACGCCGGCCAGCGCGGCGCAGACGCCGACGATGATGTAGAGCAGCCACACGATCTTGACTGCGTTGATGCCTGACAGTTCAGCAGCCGTGCGGTTGCCGCCGATGGCCGCAGCGTACTTGCCCAGGATCGTCTTGCGCTGCACGACCACCAGGATGCCAATGACCAGCAAAGCGACAAAGAACGCGGCTGGCAGGCCCAGGAGGACATCCTGGCGGGCGTAATTGTTGATCCAGCCGGGCATCGTCTGCTCGGCGGTGCTCTTGACGGCCGAGGTGCCATCGGGCACGATCAGCAGCGCCACCCCTTTGAAGAGCAATAGCGTCACCAAGGTGGCGATCACAGGCGTAATGCGCAGACGCATGACCAGGAAGCCGTTGATCGCACCCAATACGACTCCCAGCAGCAAGGTGAGGAGCAGCGCAGGCAGGAAGGAGAAGCCGTTGAGCACCATGAAGGCGAACACCACCGCATTGAGGCTCATCGCGCTGCCCACCGACAGGTCGATATAGCCCGAAATCATCAGCAGCGTGAACGCGCCGCTGAGCGTCATGATCGGCGCGGCGGTGCGCAGCAGGTTGATGATGCTGTCGCGGCTGAGGAAGGAGCCGCGGCCGAAGAGCGGCACCTGGTCCAGCTTCATCACGCTGAAGACGGCCACGATGAGGAGCAACACCACGTAGATGTAGTATTTCTTGATGGTTGATCGCCGGGCGCGCGAGCGGTCCAATTCGGCTCGCGACGGCTGTTGAGCTGTGTTGTTCATGGCGTCACTCCTCTCTCAAACTTTCCTGCGCTCCAGGGCGTAGCGCTGGGCAAGAATGGCGAAGAAGGTCACGGCGCCCTTGAGGATGAACTGCCAGTCGGGCGACAACAGCAGCCCTGTCGAGGCTGTGGTCACCACCGACAGGATAACCGCGCCGACGAACATGCCCAGCACTGAGCCGCGGCCGCCGTTGATACTGACGCCGCCCAGCAGCGCTACTACCAGGGCGTCGAATTCGTAGCCCGTGGCTCGGCTGGACACGCCGGCCTTGAATTCGGACGCCAGCAGGATGCCCGTGATGCCGGCCAGCAGGGCGCTGAGGATGTACAGCGACGCCAGGTGCTTGGTGACTTTGACGCCCGACAGCCAGGCAGCCTGCGAGTTGGCGCCGATCAGGTAGGTGCGGCGGCCCGGCACGGTCTTCTTCTCGAAGATGACGGCGGCGATCACCAGGACGACCATGATTATCACGGAGACCTTGATGGAGGTGGAGGGGATGGCAATGGTGCCGATGACGCCGAAGACGCTGGGCAGGCTGGTGTTGCGCTGCGCGCCCTGCGTGACGACCTGGGCGATGCCGCGCGCCAGCATCATGGTGCCCAGCGTGATGATAATGGACGGCACCTTGAGGCGCGCGATGAAGAAGGCATTGATGCCTCCAATGCCCATGGCGCAGATCAATGCCAGAATCACTGCCAAGCCATAGGGCAGGCCCAGTCCGTTGGCCAGCGGGTTCTGTGACACGTTGGCCCCCTGGCTGAAATAGGCCGAAAGCACGCCGGCCAAGGCGATCACGCCGCCGACCGACATGTCGAAGTTGCCCGTTACCAGCAGGAAGGTGACCCCGATCCCCACGATGACGATGAACCAGTTGTTGGTGAGGATGTTGATCATGTTTTGCGGCAGGAAGAAATTCGGCACCACCAAGCCTGCTGCCGCGAACACGAGAACCAGCACTGCGATCATGAACAGGGTGATGAACGTTTCGTTGCTCACCTTGCGACCCTTGCCGGCCGACGCGCCAGCGCTTTCATGCGTTAGTTTCGCGTTCATGGTTGGTCTCCGCCTGTGACGATCTGCAGGATCTGCTCGCTGTCGATGTCGGCGCCGTTGCGCATGGTGGCCTTCATGCTGCCGTCGTAGAGCAAGCAAATGGTGTCGCAAAGGTTGACGATCTCGGGCAGCTCCGACGAGAAGATCAGGATGGACTTGCCCTCGGCGGCAAGCTGGCGGATGATGCTGTAGATCTCGCTCTTGGCCCCTACGTCCACACCGCGGGTGGGCTCATCCAGCATCAGCAGGTCGGTGTCGGCGAACAGGCACTTGGACAGCACCACCTTCTGCTGGTTGCCGCCGGAGAGCTGCGCCGTCTCTTTCTCGATGCTGCTGGTGGCGATCTTCAACCGGTCGACGAAAGCCAGCGCAGTATCGCGCTCTTGGGCGGCGTCGATGAAGCCCCGCCGCGAGATCTGGCCCATGTTCATCACCGGCACGTTGTTGCGAATGGTCAGGATTGTGAACAGGCCCTGCGAGCGGCGCTCCTCCGGCACCAGCGCGATGCCGGCCGCGATGGCTTTGTCGGGCGAGGCTTGCAGCTTGCGGCCCTTGAAGAGGACCTCGCCGTCGTAGCTATCCACGCCGTAGATGGCCCGGGCCAACTCGGTCTTGCCGGCGCCGACCAGGCCGTAGAAACCGACGATCTCGCCGGGGTGAACGTCGAAGAATAGGTCGTTGAGCTTGTGGTTGGCCAGGTGCTTGACCTGGAGGATGGGCTCGTGCGTTGCGCCGTTGCGGGGGGTGTACTGCTCGAACACCGTCTTGCCGATCATCATCTTGATCAGCTCGGAGCGGTCGCTCACTTCTGCGACCAGCTTGGTGGCGATGTGCCGGCCATCGCGCATCACCGTCACCGTGTCGCCCAGCTCGAAGATCTCGTCCAGCCGGTGCGAGATGTAGATCACCGTGACGTTGTTATCGCGCAGGGTGCGGACGATGCTGAACAGCCGGGTGATCTCGCTCTCGGAGATAGCGGCCGTCGGCTCGTCCATGATGATGATGTTGGCCGCGCAGGCCACCGCTTTGGCAATCTCGATGATCTGTTTCTGCGCCACACTGAGCGTCGCTACCTGCTGCTTGGGACTGATGGACGGCTCGATGCTGTTCATCACGCCGACCATACGGTTGATCTTGTCGGTCTTGCGCAGGAAGCCAAGCTTCGTGTCTTCCATGCCCAGCGTCAGGTTCTCCTCCACAGTCAGCTGGTCGACCACGTTTAG
>Ga0209573_1003550_pt1 | contig 16915 bp, 13 predicted proteins | sample TNRBio252014_DNA_FD_185870 | JGI IMG/M metagenome (GOLD analysis project Ga0209573, IMG submission 185870) | Wastewater treatment Type I Accumulibacter community from EBPR Bioreactor in Madison, WI, USA - TNR Reactor_6/25/2014_ DNA (SPAdes)... | ecosystem: Engineered > Bioreactor > EBPR >...
TTCGTAAAGCAGAGGTACAGGGAGAAATAATAAACAACCGGTTTAAAGCCACTTATTTTAAAATAGTTAAGAAGCCGGATTCAAAAGCAACAAAAACACAGTAGTTGGGAATAATCTATTCGTTCACATAGAGTTCAATCAGCTGTTTCCACATGGTATATCCTTTGCCGTTGAATTGTAGTCCATCAAAGGTCATGCCTGTATCAATACCTCCATCTTTGAAAAAGGCCTGGTAAAGATTGATGAAACGGATATAGTTTTTCTTACAATAATCCTCTAGTTTCTTATTGCAACTTTCGATAACTGCTGTTTTAGTTTTATCACTCGACGGGAAAAGCGATTGAACATAAATGGCTGAGCCAGGGGATTGCTCTTTAATTGTAGCAAGTATTTTGATGTAATTACTGATTATTGAGTCTTCCGGAACACCGGTACCGATGTCATTGATCCCTATCTCCAGGAATATTTTTTTAGGTTTTGATTCCGTTGCTTCGTCAATTCTTTTCAGTACATCAGCTGTACGTGTAAGAGCAATACCACGATTTTTTATAGCGGGGTTTTTGAACATTTCCTGCAATGGGAAATCAGCGGTCATACTGGTGCCTACAAATACAATTTCATTACTGTCGTTAGGAAGCATTCTGAGAAACTCAGCATTGGCGGAAAGAAGATTGTTTTCATATTCACCGTAACCTTCGGGTTGGGCTGATGAGAAATAACCTTTTTCTTTTAGTTTTTTATAGCCAACATAAGAGCCGAGTGCCAGGTTCAAAAGCAGGGACAGGATGAGTATCCTCTTTAACCACTTACCACTACGTTTTCTTTCTTTTATTTCCATATCATTTTGATTTACACTATTTACAAAAATGACTTTTATAACTGATGATCTGTTGCTCCAAATATAGTAAATCTGTTTTCGAATTTTCAGCAGAACCTCTGGGGTGTCCTGCAAGCAGCTTTCAGTTTTTTTTGGAAATTTTAAATACAAATCGTAACCTTATACCTTAAACCCCAACGCATATGTTCATCAAAAAACCAAAACTTACATTTACCGCTTTGCTGGTTTGTTTTCTGGCAGCTTCTCTATTTACAACCGCTTGTAATAATGAAGCTGAAAAAAAGGAGCCGGCTGCTGATACTGCAGCTGCAAAACCAGCAGAACCTGTAGTAGCGCCAACACCGGCACCTGCGGATACAACCAAAAAGGATTCTGTTTCAGACAGACCAGTTAAGACTCCTGATTAAAGGATTTTTATTTTTTTCTTCAAATCGTTCCTTCCAGTACTTTTCATATAATAAATGTGAAGTATCAGAGGGAACGATTTTTTTTACTGTGTTGGAGTTGTTTTTACTTTATGTCCATGTCTGTGATGGGTCAGTTTGTGAATAAGCCAATGTTCCAGGCGGTGATGCATCGGGATCAAAATGGCCGCAATCACCACAAAGATCAGAATCTCATATACAGGTGTATGATGAGTTAATTTTGCTACAGTAGGATGAAGTAAAAGGGTCAGGTATTCAAAAAGAAATAAGAGAGAGATAACTCCCAGTAACCTGATAAATTTTATCGGTACATTTATGCGGCTAAGTAAAAGAGTAAGGAGAAAAAAACCGGGAATAAAGATGGCTATCAGCAACATCTGCAATTGCTGGAATCTTTCTGCTTTTTCCCGCCGCCTTATCTCTTCCATTTCCAATTGCCTGTATTGTTCATTACTTGATATTACCTGGGATTCCCGGATCTTACTTTTACTGTTTACTGAGTCATTCAATCCTCTTACATAGCTCACATATATAAAGGCGCTGTCAATACTTTTTATCTTTTTATAGTGCTCTGTCAGGAATTCAGCTGCTTCAAGTTCCTTGGAAAGAAAACCGTCTTGTTTGGCGATTGCAAGGGACATTGTTGCGTAATATCCTGCTGAATCATAATTATTCAGGTGTTCATATAAGTTGGCAATACCAAGGGCTGCCTCGCATAGTATTTCATCATCATTGGCCGCTTTTAACAAACCAATTCCTGTTTGATAATTAATCAAAGATTGCTGATAGCTACCCAGTTTGAGATAACTATGCCCTAACCCGGTCATTGAAGTGCCAATAAGATCTCCGTCGTCAAGCTTCCGGGCAAGTTCTAATGATTTGTTGAAGAACGTAAAGGCAGAATCGGAAATATTCAGCCGGTTATATACATCTCCGATATTTAAGGTAATATAATACTTAAGGTCATCAATATTATGAAGCTGGATTACTGAATCTGCTTTGGAATAATATTCCAGCGCTTTGCGATATTCATCCTGTAGTACATACACCACACCAATATTCATTAAAACACTGGCGAAATTCCTGGGTACATTCCTTTTCTCTTCCAGCTTCAGTTTTTGAATATTTAATTCTAATGCCCTGGGATAGTTGCCAATTTTACTCAGCGTATTAGCCAACACACCCAGTGATCTTGATTCTCCCTCAAGGTACCCGATATTCCTGGCCAGGTACAAGGCCTGCTGTGATAATACCTGGGCAGTATCGGGATTATAAATGCCAATATCTCTTGCCAGTTGCCACATTAGTTTCACCCTGTTGCTGTCTGTTTTTTCAGTAGCCAATAGCGAACGGAGGCTATCAATTTTTGATTTTTGTGAAAAACCCAATACGGGGATCACCAGGAACAGAAACAACAGAAGAGGATTTCTACATTCAGATTTTATGTAATGAAGTCTGGGAGCCATTTTTAATTTTCCTGTTATAAAGAATGCCCTAATTTAAATATTAATACCCGATTCGGGATTTATTTTCCTCCACAAGGAAGGATCTTTTAAATCATTGATTCCTGTAAAGACAATTCAGCTTTTCTTTAATTCGGGTAACTTTGGAAATAATTTATTTCTTATGTCAACTTTATATCGGGAAATTCAGATCAGGGGGATTATGTTGCCTTTCTTGTTATTATACTTTTCAATTAGTATGTTGGCGCAAGTAAAAAGAATAGAGCCAGGAAACTGGTGGGTCGGAATGAAAAACCAGTCGCTGCAGTTACTTGTTCATGGAGAAGAGATTGGAGAGACAAACCCCTCTGTCAGCTATCCCGGGGTTATTATCAAAAAAACTCACCAGGCAGACAGTAAAAACTATCTTTTTATTGATTTAACCATTTCTTCATCTGCTAAAGCTGGTACTTTCCCCATTCATTTCAAAAGAAATGGTAAGGTTGCTCATACCTATAATTATACCCTGTTATCAAGAGCAAAAAATACCAGCCAGGTAAAAGGCTTTTCTTCTGCTGATGTTATTTACCTTATCACACCAGACAGGTTTGCTAATGCCGATGAAACAAATGATATAGTTCCGGAAATGCGGGAAAAAAGGCTCAACCGTAAAAATGATTATGGACGGCATGGCGGTGATATTCGTGGTATTATCAATAATCTTGATTATATCGCCGCAATGGGTTTCACCGCTATATGGCCAACACCACTATTAGAAAATGATATGTCAAATGCTTCGTATCACGGGTATGCCATTACGGATCATTATAAAGTTGACCCAAGATTTGGAACCCTTGAGGAGTACAAAGAGCTGGCTGATAAAGCCCGGCAACTAAACATTAAACTGATATTTGATGGAGTGGTTAATCATACCGGTCTTTATTATTGGTGGATGAATGACCTGCCTTTTAAAGACTGGATCAATTACCCGGATTCGAGAAAGATCACCAATCATCGCCGTACTGTAAACCAGGATCCATATGCTGCTGCTGCGGATAAGGAACTGATGGTAAAAGGATGGTTTGTAGATCAGATGCCGGATATAAATCAGCAAAACACTTTTCTTGCCAACTTTCTTATACAAAATAATATATGGTGGATTGAAACGTTGGGGCTTGCCGGGATCAGGCAGGATACTTATCCCTATTCACCAAAAAAGTTCCTGGAACAATGGACCTGCCAGATCATGAATGAGTACCCGGGTTTTAGTATCGTAGGAGAGGAGTGGAGTACCAATCCATTAATAGCAGCCTATTGGCAAAAAGGAAAGCCAAACAATAGTGGCTACAACGGTTGTATGAAAAGTACCATGGATTTTCCAATACAGGCTGCCCTGGTGCAGGCATTAACTGAGACTGAAAGCTGGGACAAAGGCCTTGTAAAATTATATGAGGCACTGGCCAATGATTTTGTTTATGCCAGCCCAAAAGACCTTTTGATCTTTGGTGACAATCATGATATGGACCGGTTGTTCACTTTCCTTAAAAAAGATGTGAACCTGATGCAAATGGCACTGACTTACCTGCTTACCATACGGGGTATACCCCAGGTCTATTATGGAACTGAGGTATTAATTGAAAATTCCGCAAAACCCGGAGACCATGGGTTGATAAGAACAGATTTTCCCGGAGGCTGGAAGGGAGATACTATAAATGCTTTTACAGGGGCTGGTCTATCCGCCGATCAGTTACGGATTCAATCGTATCTTAAAAAGCTACTGAACTGGAGAAAGAATAAAAATGTTATACATAATGGAAATACCCTGCACTTTGGTCCGGCTAAAGGAGTGTATGTATATTTCCGTTATGACAAAAAGGACACAATAATGGTGGTGCTGAATAAGAATAAAGAGACTGTCATGCTTGATCAGAGTCGTTATGCAGAAATACTGACCGGAAAAAAGGAAGCAACTGATGTGGTCAGGGGTGCTACTTATTTAGTATCAGCAGGTATATCGGTTCCTGCAAGAACTGCAATGGTATTTGAATTGAAGTAAAACTCTTAAGTAATGTGTTATATAAAAGGCCGGCCCTTTCGGGTCAGCCTTTTTTCAACAAGAACGGATCGCTTTTTAATAAGTACCGTCGATTTTCTAGAATGAGTAATTAATGCCCACCATTACCATATCTGTCGTCATCTTGTAAGAAACATTACTGCCTGCAATTGATCCATAAGGGTTGGAAGAGCTTACCATCATTGGGCTGAGTAACATGCCGCTGGTAGAACCACTACTGGTGCCATGATGATAAACGGCATTCATTGTAAAATGATTATTAAATTCATAACCAAATCCCAGTTGGAAAGCATTTTTTATAACAGCTGTTGCTGGCAAAGAGAACATCGCCAGGTCACTGTTTATTGGATTAGAGCTATATGTATAACCAACTCTAAGTGGTAGCTTGTTTATTCCTTTATATTGAAGGCCTGCGGATACAATCGAAATATTCTCCCATCCAAACCCGGCAACTGATGCTGACTCAGTCCATCCTTTATCTTTGAAACCTTCAGTGTTTTCGTAGTTAACAAAACGATAGTCTAACGCAAAATCAACTGCTTTTTGAGAATAGCCTATTCCGGCAGAAAAAATGGCCGGGTAGTTCATTTTGAATTTTACATTTGGAGCAGCACTGCCATCAAGGTATTTGTTTTCAAAATCAAACTCTCCAAAGTATTGTTGTGTTTTGTAAGAGGCTCCCAATTTAATCCCCTTCCCGGAATTGTAAAATAAACCAACCTGTCCGCCAAATCCCAGCGCAGTAGCTTTATCACTGACAGGATATCCTTTCGTCATACTTGGTGATGCAAGCGGGTTGGGTGCCAATTCAAGAGCTGAGTAATTAAAAGTAGGGGCCAGGCCAATGGAAAATTGGTCAGATACTTTATAAGCATAGGTAATGCCTACCTGCATTAACTGGTAATCCGATTCGATACGTCCAAAACCACCCGAACTTTGCGGCATTGTAATTGGGTTTGTAGTGCTTTCAGGAAATGTAACACCAAATCCACTGATGCCAAATGCAGATACGCCAAAAGTATGGTTGCTGTTTTTCTTACCCCATACCATAGCCAGTGCAGGCATTATGGAAACTCCCCTGTCATCTTTTGTTACACCTGTCATTGGGCCACCGGGTGTAGGGACAGTGGAAGTTACTTCTGGTGAGGAAAAGAATAAACCAGCATTTGCAGAAAATATCTTTGTATTGAAAGCTGATATGCCGGCTGGATTCCAGTGTAATGCTCCATTAATATCCAGGGGTTGTGCAGTGGCTGCGCCTCCCATTGACATGTTCTGAGCACCAATTCCTTGCATGATATGACCTGTCTGAGCTAATAAAAACAGGGGCAAGAGCCCCAGACCTAAAGTTGAAAATAGCTTTTTCATAAAAGTATGTTTTGAATGACTTCCGCAGTACCTGCAGAAAAACATGTAAAGCTACTTTCGCCTTTTTCCGGGCTTTGTGACTGTTATCACTTCCGGGGCTAAATCATATTAGCATATGAGTAATAACATTTACAAGGCTGAAAAATGGTAGTGATAAAATAAAAGGATTTATGTATGAAAATAATAGTGCTGAATAATTGATGAGCATGACCTTTATTTACCTTCATGCGTAATCATTATCAGGTCATTGTCTAACATTCGTCATAATCGGCTATACTAGTTAGTTTTTATTTTCGCTCCTGTAATTTTTTTTAACCCAATCTATAAAGCTTAATTTTTGAAACATGAAACAAGAATACTGGATCAATGTCAAACATGTCGATAACAGGCTGGTCATTTATTTGAATGGCGAAACGCTGTGGGACAGTGGCATTGTCCATGACGATCCTGCTTTGAATCATTTCATAGAAATTACTGATTTACTGCAGGCGCATCCGGAGTATACCAGCGAATTAATATTTGAAGGGTTTAACGATACCTATAAATCCGATGGTTCAGTTGGTGATCTTAACCCATGGCATTTTAGCTACAGGGTATTTAAGAGAGTCATAGGTAAATCAGGAGAAATAGAAAGTGAAACAGATATCCTGATACCTTACAATGAGAAACACCTATCCAATCCGAACATGAGGGCTATCAATAATAGCTACCAGATCGTACTAAAGGATAAGGAATACAAAGTAGTGGCAAACGCATTGTCACAACAGTTTTTTAAATAATATATTCTTTATTTGTTTGAAATATTTCATAGACAGGGCGCTGATGTTGCGCCGGGAGAAGACGGGAATGCCCGTCTTCTCCTGTTTCAGGCAGTAATCCCTTTGCTTATCAATAAGCGGTAATTTTCAATTTCAAACAACTTCATAAAGCTGTTATTTATTAATTTGAGCCTGGAACGGAACGCCTGATCAGTATATTATGATTCTGTAATAAATTCATTCCCCATTATGAACTGGCATTGTATTGATATCAATACGGTATTGGACATTACTGGTTCATCTATGAATGGATTGACAGTGGAACAGGCTGCCTTAAAACTGGCAGAATACGGGCCAAATGAGCTTGAGGAGAAAAAGAAAAAACCAGCCTGGCTTTTATTTCTTTTCCAGTTTACTGACTTTATGATCCTGGTGTTAATTGCAGCAGCTATCATTGCAGGTATTGCAGGTGATCTTACCGATACAATTATTATCCTGGTTATTGTTATTCTCAATGCTATAGTTGGTTTTATCCAGGAATACAGGGCTGAAAAAGCGATGGAAGCCTTAAAAAAAATCGCAGCCTTCCAGGCAAATGTTCTTCGTAACGGCAAGCCTTATACAATCAATGCATCTGAACTCGTACCAGGTGATCTTGTGTTGCTTGAAACCGGTAATGTGGTGCCGGCGGATATCCGGCTGATCGAAACACACAGTTTGCAAATTGACGAAGCGGCACTGACCGGCGAATCAGTTCCAGCTGAAAAATCGGAAAAACTACTTGAGGATAGCAGTTTACCGGTTGGAGACCGGTTTAATATGGCTTTTAAAAGTACACTGGTTACATACGGAAGAGGAAAGGGTATTGTGATTGCAACCGGGATGCTTACAGAGATCGGATTAATAGCCAGGATGCTTCAAAAGGAAGAAGCCGTTACTCCTTTACAGAGAAGGATGAGTGATTTTGGAAAGAAACTTTCTTACATTATACTCTTCATTTGTATTTTATTGTTTGTTATTGGCCTGTTGCGGGGAGAAAAGCCACTTAGCATGCTGCTGATATCCATTTCTCTGGCGGTGGCTGCTATTCCGGAGGCCCTGCCGGCTCTTATTACTATTGCATTAGCGAGGGGAGCGAGAAGACTGGTCAAAAAGAATGTACTGGTACGTAAACTTCCTGCTGTGGAGACACTTGGTTCTGTTACCTATATCTGCTCTGATAAGACAGGCACCCTTACCCAGAATAAAATGAAAGTAACAGAAGTAGAAGCAACAACAAACGATGAGAAATTGGTTGGTGAAATTCCTGTCCTTTTTTGTGCGGTGGCGTTAAATAATGATGTGAGAGTAACAGCGGATAATAAATTGCTCGGCGATCCAACGGAGATCGCCCTGGTGCAGGACTTCATCCTTAGATACTCTACTGATGTATTGAAACAATTGCAGCACCAGTTATCACGGGTTGCTGAATTGCCTTTTGATTCTGACAGAAAATGTATGACGACAGTCCATAGCTATGGCCAGGAATACCTGGTCATTTCAAAAGGAGCTGTTGAATCAATTACAGATAGCCTGCAAACCGGAATAAACACCAGTCCGATAAATGTGAAGGCCAATGAATGGGCCGCCAATGGCATTCGTGTAATAGCTTTTGGGTATAAGGTCATTAAAAGCCTTCCGGATCCATTCAGTTATGAAAGCGTTGAGAATGATCTGGCTTTTGCCGGAATGATTGGTATGATCGACCCTCCCAGGGAGGAAGTGAAATCAGCTATCGAAGAGTGTAAATCTGCCGGTATTAATACAGTAATGATTACGGGTGATCACCCTATAACAGCTGCTGCTATTGCAAAGCAAATAGGTATACTCACTAAAAAAGACCTTGTCTTAACAGGAAAAGAACTGCAGCAAATGGACCAGGAAGAGTTTGAAGAAAAAGTGGAGAGTATCAGGGTATATGCAAGGGTTTCGCCAGAACAAAAATTAAATATTGTAAAGGCCTTGCAGGCAAAGAATCATTTTGTATCAATGACAGGTGATGGTGTGAATGATGCCCCTTCACTAAAATCGGCCAATATAGGTGTAGCGATGGGTATTACGGGTACAGATGTAAGTAAAGAGGCCGCTCACATGATATTACTGGATGACAATTTTGCGACGATTGTAAAAGCGGTGAAGGAGGGGAGAAGGATCTATGATAATATCCGCAAGTTTGTAAAGTACATAATGACATGCAATGGAGCGGAAATATGGACCCTTTTCATGGCGCCGCTGCTTGGGCTGCCTATTCCACTATTACCTATCCATATTCTCTGGATAAACCTGGTAACAGATGGTTTGCCGGGACTGGCCCTGGCCAGTGAAAAAGCAGAAAAAGATATAATGAAGAGACCACCACGCAAAACAAACGAAAGCCTTTTTGCCGAAGGAATAGGGTATCATATTGTTTGGGTAGGTTTGTTAATGGCCGGAGTAACGCTTGGTACCCAGGCATGGGCAATGCAAAACAACAACACTCATTGGCAAACAATGGTATTTACGGTATTGTCATTATCTCAGTTAGGACATGTACTTGCCATCAGGAGCGACAGGGAATTTCTCTACCGGCAGGGATTGCATAGTAATCTGCCTTTGTTAGGTGCCATTGTGCTTACTTTCTTTTTACAAATGGCTGTAATTTACCTGCCTTTTGCAAATGAGATTTTCAAAACACAGCCTCTTTCATTGAATGAGCTACTGATCTGTGTCGGGTTATCCGCTGTGGTCTTTCATGCTGTAGAAGCTGAAAAATGGATTAAACAACGGCTGTATCTCAGGAAGGTTTCACCCAGCCGGCATCAGCAATAAGCGATTCTTCATCCCACCCCTTATCATTTTGTAATTCAGGATCATGCCTGTCTGATTCAAGCACTTTTTCTATCTCTTCTATATATTCCTTTGCACTGGCAACATACTCTTCCTGGTTTTTGATTGCAGCCAGTTTCTTGATAGTCGACTCATCATGCTTTAAAAATATACGGGCCATTCTGTTCACTGTATATGAACGGAAGCCCATCATCTTCAGCACATCGGTTCCCACTCGCAGTGAAGTATCCAGTGTTTCCCTGTAAACATGCATCATACCTGCATTCATCAACTGGTAAGCGTCAAAGCGGTTCTCTGCTCTTACCAGTATTCTAAGATTTGGAAAATGTTTTTTTATTATTTCGATCATCTCTAGCCTCTTTTCCAGGTTATCAAGGGCTAACACAATGATCTTTGCCTGTTCTGCGCCAGCTGCTCTCAGCAGATCATGCCGTGACGCATCCCCATAATACACTTTAAAACCCATCTTTCTCAGTAACTCCACTCTTTCAGAATCAAAATCTAGGAATGTTGCTTTAACACCATTTGCTCTTAAAAAACGTCCTACAGTATTTCCAAAGTGACCAAAACCAGCAATGATAACAGGATTCTTTTCATCAATTTTGTCAGATTCTCTTTCATCTTCTTTTTCCTTTGTACCAAACCGGGGCTGAATAACCTTCTCGTTAAATAAAAGTACCAGCGGAGTAACAGCCATACTGATTGCCACTACAGCAATCATAACATCAATGATTTCCTTTTTCAACACCCCTTCCTGTAATGAAAAGGACAGCAGTACAAAACCAAATTCTCCCATCTGGCTTAGTGCAAAACCAAAGATCATGTTCTGATCCAGTTTCATACGGAAGAAGCGTCCCAGTGCCAGCAGTACAATTCCCTTTATTGTCATGATGATAAAAACAAGCCCTAGTATTAAAACAGGTTTTTGCATCACCAGGTTAAAGTCAATAGAAGCACCTACGGCAATGAAAAATAATCCTAATAATAAACCTTTAAAAGGCTCAATATCACTTTCGAGTTCATGACGATATTCACTGTTAGCCAGCACGACGCCGGCCAGGAATGTTCCTAATGCAGGGCTCAGACCTACCTGCGTCATCAATAAGGTAATAGCTATAACCAACAGCAGGGCAGAGGCGGTAAATATTTCCCTCAGCCGTGTAGCGGCTATGATTCTTAACAGCGGATTGATAAGATATTTACCGGAAAAAATTATTGCCAGCACAGCGGCAAATACTATCAGTGTCTGCATCCATCCGGATAAACCGGCTGTCCAGGTAGTTTCTTTTACCGCTGAAGCAGCTATATCCGGTTGATGCGAAGCCAGCAAAGGGAAAAAGGCTAGCATAGGAATAACAGCAATATCCTGGAAAAGTAATACTGAAAAAGAATGCCTGCCTGCTGATGTTTTCATCAGTCCTTTTTCGTTCAGTGTCTGCAATACAATGGCAGTAGAGGAAAGTGCAATGATCAACCCAAGCGCTAATCCTTCCTGCCAGGAAATAGTGAAAAAAAGTTGTGATAAGGTGGATATGATAAAAGTGGTTACCAAAACCTGCAATCCGCCAAGACCTAAAATAGATCTTCTTAGTTTCCATAAAATCTCTGGTTCCAGTTCCAGGCCTATGACAAATAACATCATCACCACTCCAAATTCTGCAAAATGCATAAGGTCATGACCCTCTGAACCAATAAAATTCAGAATGGCGGGGCCAATAAGAATACCTGCGAGTAAATACCCCAGAACAGATCCCAGCCCGATACGTTTTGCCAGCGGCACCATCAAAACTGCCGCAGACAGGTATACAAATGCCTGGAAGAATAAAGAGTTTTTATCCATGTATTACGATTGAACCTGTTCCGGTACGGGCAACAAGTCGTTTAGATAGGTTACTGATTTGTATTCATCTTCACTTATACGATTATGTGTAAGTGCTACTAATAATTGCAGGTATTGAATGGAATGTAATTCGATATCTGCTTCTGACAGGCGATGTGTGCCATGTATTACAAAAGGCGGCAGGTACTGCATATTACATAAATTAGCAGTTTGCTCAAAGGGAGCCAGGAATTGAGGGATAGTATACCTGTTTCTTCCTCTCTCATTATATGCTTCTTCACTGCCGCCACAGGAGATAGCGTTGAAAATTTTTTTCCCGGTTAGCATTTTGCCTTTAGCACCATAGGCCCAGTTATGTTCCAATACCAGATCCATCCATTGCTTAATGATAGCAGGTGCGCTGTACCAGTAAAAAGGATGCTGCCAGATTATTATATCATGTTCCAGTAATAATTGCTGTTCTTTCTTTATGTCAATATCCAGGTCGGGATACGTTTCATATAGATCATGAAAATGGATATGCTCCAAATGGCGGACATGATTGACCATCCGCTTGTGAACCCTCGATTTTTCGAAGACGGGATGTGCAAAAAGTATCAATAGTTTTGCCATACATAAAGATAGGGCAATCTGCTAAAAGATAGTCAGTGATGCGGCAAAAAATCAGGGGATAACTGTATTTATAATGTTGAATAAACAATTGATGTTTATTACAATATTTATTTTGGGTATGGATTTTTTTTTTTACAATAGTAATACCAGGATACTGGTATGTGATCGAATTATTCTTTTTACAATGACAGGCATTCATTATGATACTCTTTAGTTGAAAAAATATCCGTAACTCAACTAATACTTTAAGAGCACAGAAATAAAAAACCAGCAACATTTCTGTACTACAGGATCATTGCTGGTGGAAATTAATATGGTACGGATCAGATAATAACTACGCTGTTCGTGCCGCCATAAACATTAGGCTCCTGGCTGTCGGCTTCCGGATCATTGATCCACTCTGTTTCATTCACCAGGTATTTGAACTCATGTTTAGAATCTTTAGGAAGGTTTACATCAGCGCTAAACGTACCGTCCTTCTTCCTGCTCATAATAACTGAGTTTTCCCAGTTACTATTAAGGCCAAGAATTTCAATTGTTTCAGCATTTTCTACTTTAAAGGAGAACTTTACTTTACAGTAATCTTTTGTCTTGAAATAGGTCTTTTGTACCATTTGCCGGTTTTTGGGTTAAAAAATTCGATAAATCATTGACAAACAGCAATCGGGAAACGATAATACAGAATAATCTGCCTTTAATACAACAAACAGCCAAAGGTAACCCGATGAAAGACAGGGATCTTGACACAGGTTATTCACCATTTTTAAAGGACTGTATTGCCGCAGATAGTAACCGGAGACGCAATTTTGTATTAATTCCGCCGTTGTAATTACAATCCAATATTTGTAAAACCAATATCCGTCTGTATGAACCACCTTTACAACGACCAGGCATATATTGCCGAGGCCTTTCAACTGGACAGTGATTATATACTACAAGCATCCAGGCTGGCTTTTTTTAAAATCAATTCTTACAAACTCTCTCTTATTAATGCTTCTTTTTGCGCCACCCGGGAGGAATTAAAGAATAGCATCAACAGCAGCCTTCTTAATTATACCTGCCCGGCTCTTATTCTTGCTGATCTTGGGTTTTTTAAAGGAGAAACGGAGAATTAGTGAGGAACAGCTTCGGGTTGTATGGTTGTTACCTGCTTTAGTTACAATATCTCTTTGTGAAGAGGTTATAAGCTTTACCATTGTTAAAACATGGTAAATTTCGCTTTAGTCGTGTTTCCGGATAAGGCTTTCCGGCAAATAATATTATTTTTAGGATGTGAAAAGAAGACCAGAACCAATTGAAAGCGAATGAGATTTTATAAGCCTTATACCTGCCTTGTTTTATTGCTTTTCCTCACTTTTTGCTCCAAACTAGCTGCTCAGGATGCAATTACTAATTCTGCAAAAAAAACGAAACCTGTTGCCAGCCATTCTTTACGGGCCATTGCCGGAAATGATGCGGATCTCTTTGGGGTAAGAGGAAGATATATTAAGAATATTGGTCAATATGGCGATACTGTTGCAAAACAGGGCAGGATGGGCAAAGTATTGTACGGCTATGAAGGAATAGGAATGCCCGTTTTGTTTACCTCCAAAGGTGTTATTCATATACACCGGAAAACAAAGAAGATATCATATGAAGAAAGGGAGAAACTAGAGAGAGAAGGTGTGAAGAAAGAGGAGATCAGAAAAAGAAATGTTTCCACCGAGAGAACCATATCCATTGAATGGTTAAATGCAAATCCCAGGCCTGAGATAATCGCTACAGATGCTGCCCAGGGTTATCATATTTACGGTATGATCCCTGAAAAAGCAATGGCTTTCAAAAAGATAGTCTACAAAGAACTTTATCCGGGAATTGATGCTGAATATACATTTATACAATCTGAAAAGCCGGGCTATGAATTCAGCCTGGTGTTAAGACCGGGTGCAGATGTAAGCCGGATAAAAATGAGATATGCCGGTGATATAAATTCTCTTAATATCAATGCGGAAGGAAACCTGGTTATTAATTCAGACATCGACGGATTTGTTCAATCGATGCCAGTGTCCTATTATGCTGAAAATAAAAGCGAAAGGGTTGCTACTTCATATTCTTTAAAAGGCAATGTCATTAGCTTTGTATTGCCTGCTGGTTATGACAAAAGCAGGACATTTATCATCGATCCATTTGTAACAGGAACTGCTACACTGTCTGGTACCAATAGTGGAATTGCCAAGGATATAGACTTTGATTATGCAGGCAATGTGTATGTTTCTGGAGGGGGCGATGGTTCTATTCAAAAACTGGCAAAGTTTGATGCAGCAGGAACACTTCAATGGACTTTTACCGGGTCGGTCACTACTCCTTTCTGGGTATTTGGAGGTTCGTATGGCGGCTGGGTGGTTGATAAAGTAACGGGGAACATATACCTGGGACAAGGTCTTGCCGGAAGTGGTTTTGCGGTAATCAGGTTAACTACTGCCGGTGTGTATGACAACTACCTGACAACATCAAACAGCAATTTTGCAGAAAACTGGAAAATGATATGGAGTTGTAATGGAGGCACACCCAAAATGTTGATAGCAGGAGGAGGAGGTTCTGCCAATAATGAGCTAGCCGTACTTGCACCTCCATCCGTTATACCCGCCACATCCAACCTTTCTGGCTTAACAGGCGGGCATAATGATATATCTGATATTGTTATCGATCCGGTCACAAATGATATGTTCACCATTTTCTCAACACCTGTTACATCCACTACCACAGATAATACGATCTATAAACATCCGCCCCCGTATAGCTCAGCCAGTATTTCCTGGCGGACATTTACCGGTTATTTTGCTTTGCAGGAACCCCGAAACAGACCTTATCTGACGGGTCTTGATAACTCCAGTAATACATTAGCTGTCAGCTCTGCTTACCTGTTCTATTGGGATGGCCGTAACCTGAAAGCATTTGATAAAGCTACAGGTGCAGCGGTCGGCACTCCATTTAGTATCCCTTCGAATGTTTTTTTATTACAAGGGGGTGTTTTTGCAGATGAATGCAATAATGTCTTTATTGGGTTTACCAATGGTACCATCAAGGTTTTGAAGTTTAACGGTATTGTATTCGATGACCTGTCTGCACCTGATATAACTATTCCGGGATTTCCTGATAATTCGGTGTATGACCTGACCTATGACAATGCACATCAGTTATTATATGCATGCGGGCAGGGGTTTGTTGCGTCCATAGATATCTCTTCTTATTGCCCATCTACTTTGTATACTATCTCAGCCGTCGCTGAATGTGCTACTTTATCCTGTGTCGCTACGGTTAGTCCTGCTCCGCCAGTCGGGACAACGGTAACTTATGTTATCTATAATGGAACAACAGAAGTCGCCAGTAATTCAACCGGCATTTTTTCGGGCCTTACCCCAGGTGTGAATTATACAGTGAAAGCATTTCTGAACAGGGATTGCGGAGGAATCCAGGTGGTTACTGGTTTTGTGCTCGAAGCGCCTCCTTTCTTGATAACAAACAGCCCCGCCGCAGTTTGTGTTTCTGGCGGCACAGCAGATCTCACCGCTCCGGCTGTCACTGCAGGCTCAGCCGGCGGGCTTACATTTACTTACTGGTCTGATGCCGCCGCAACTATTCCTTATAGAACTCCTGCTGCTGCACCGACAGGTACGTATTATATCAAAGCTGAATTACCGGGCGGATGTCCTGCTATTAAAGCAGTTGTCGTGCCGGCACTTCCAACGCCTGTTGCAGATGCGGGTAATGATGTTACGATTTGCTTTGGACAAAATACACAATTGAATGGCACTGGCGGAGTATCGTATTCCTGGAGTCCTGTTATTTATCTTGATAATCCGAATATTGCTAATCCGGAAGTGATTAATCCCCGTTCAGGAACATTTGTTTATCATCTCACAGTTACTGATGCTAATGGCTGCCGTTCTTTGATTGATGAGCAGGTTACCGTTACCGTTACTCCTCCGCCAGGAATATCAATTACTACTGATACGATCATTACTGTTAATCAGCCACTGCAGTTAAATGCAATTGATGCCAATGGCAGCGGATTTGTAAGTTATCTCTGGACGCCGTCTGCAGGACTGAGCGATCCCTTTATACCAAACCCGGTTGCAATTCTGGACAAGGATATTATTTATACTATTACGGCCACTACTGCGAGTGATTGTAAAGGAACAGCAACAGTCAGGGTAAAAGTCTATACTGGACCGGAAATTTATGTTCCTACAGCTTTTACACCGGGTAATGACGGGCTGAATGATATATTAAAAGCAATACCAGTCGGAATGAAAGAATTTCATTATTTCAATATTTATAACCGGTGGGGACAGCAGGTATTTACCACCAGCGACCCACGTCAGGGCTGGGATGGAAAAATCCAGGGAGTATTACAGGCATCAGCCACATTTGTATGGATGATTGAAGCGGTCGACTTCAGAGGTAATACGATCAGGAGGAAAGGAATCGTTACGCTAATCAGGTAATGCCAACTCATAGCATGCAAAATAAAAGTATTAATTTCCTTTTTCGCTAATCATTTCTCATGAAACGAATCCTTCGTCTTCCAGGTACAAGTGTTGTTTTAGGTATAATTTTCTTGCTTGGATTTCTGCTTACACAGTGTATAAACCAGCAGAATAAGAAGGAAAGGAGTGGATCAGAAATCATTGACCAGGATACACCAGTATCT
>Ga0209573_1003551_pt1 | contig 16915 bp, 11 predicted proteins | sample TNRBio252014_DNA_FD_185870 | JGI IMG/M metagenome (GOLD analysis project Ga0209573, IMG submission 185870) | Wastewater treatment Type I Accumulibacter community from EBPR Bioreactor in Madison, WI, USA - TNR Reactor_6/25/2014_ DNA (SPAdes)... | ecosystem: Engineered > Bioreactor > EBPR >...
CGGGCGAGACGGTGGGCGCGGCGATGGTCCGCGACCCACGGGTGGGGGTGATCGCCTTCACCGGCAGCCGCGACGTGGGCCTTGACATCTACACCGCCGCTTCGCCGGGTTCGCCGTTCACGAACCCCGCGCTGCGGGCGAGCCCGCCCGCGCACCTCAAACACGTCATCTGCGAGATGGGCGGGAAGAACGCTCTGATCATCGACACCTCGGCGGACTGGGACGAAGCGGTGATCGCCGCCCGCCAGTCCGCCTTCGGGTTCCAGGGTCAGAAGTGCTCGGCGTGCTCACGCCTCATCGTCGTCGACCCCGAGGGGCCGAATGGCCCAGCGATCACCGGCTTCCGCGAGCGGCTGGTCGAAGCGACCAAAGCCCTCGTGATCGGCGACCCGACCAGGCCCGGCACCGACGTGGGCCCCGTGATCGACGCCGACGCCGCCAACAAAATCAACGGCTTCATCGACCGAGCCAAGTCCAGCGGCTTACACCACCTCGCCCTCCCCCTCCCCGAGTCCCCCCACCCCGAGTCTCCGCGTCCCCGCGTCCCCGCGTCTCTTCCCTTCGTCTCGCCGCACATCTTCTGGACCGTCCCCGAGGACCACGAACTGGCCCGCGAAGAGATCTTCGGCCCGGTCCTCGCGATCATGCACGCCAAGGACTTCGACGACGCCCTCCGCATCGCCAACAGCCTGCCGTACAAACTGACCGGCGGCGTCTTCACCCGCAAACCCGCGAACCTCGAGAAAGCCAAGCGCGAGTTCCGCGTCGGCAACCTCTACCTCAACCGCGGCATCACCGGCGCCCTGGTCGCCCGCCAGCCCTTCGGCGGCTTTGCGATGTCCGGCGGCGGCAGCAAAGCCGGCGGCAAAGACTACCTCCTCCACTTCGTGGACCCGAGGCTGACCTGCGAGAACACGCTGAGAAGAGGCTTTGCGCCGGAACTCTAAAGGCGGTTCACCACAGAGACACGGAGCGCACGGAGAATTAAGAGAGGTTCACTCTAGGATTTCGTATCGCTTGCGATGAGTTTGTCCGCCGCTTGTTTGAATTGCTCTTTGGCTTTGGTCAACTCTTTTTCCGCGGCAGCGATCCTCTCCTTATTTACTTCAATCTTGGTTGCGTTCTCTTTGAGTTTCGCTTCTTCGGTCTTCTTCGAGGCCTCGTCGGGAGCCTTGTTGATCGCATCCTCGATCTTCTTCTTGTCTGCAAGGAGAGTGGCTTTTTCGACGTTGAGTTGATCGAGCGTGCGTTGTGCCGACACGACCTTTGCCTCAAGCGTCGAGATCGCTCCGGGCCTTTCGAGCGTGTTGCGGCTGCCTCGAAGAAGGTTCGCCCTGTCATTGGCCGCGTCCGCGAGGAGCGAGAGGCCGTGGTAGAACGAGCCGGCCTGGTGATACTCCGCGGCGTCCTGGAGGGCGGCTTCGACGTTGTACTCGGCGATCGAGTCGTTCCACTTCGCGCGGATGGCCTCTTTCTTTGCTTTCCGATCGCCCTCGATGAGCAGGATGATCGACTCGAAGAGCGTGTTCCGGAAGACCTGCTCGTTGATGAACGAGCGAGAGCCCTGGAGCGCGGTCGAGGCCGCCGAGAGGGAGTTCGCCGCCCCCAGCGGCGAGACCGTCGCGGCGGCGCTCATGCCGAGCGCGGGAAGCCCGAGAAAGAGGTTCGTGTTGTTCTCGGCCGCCTTGATCGCGGTCAGATGGATCGCGGTGCTTTCGTCGGAGATCCGCATGATCGCGGACTGAAGCTGGTTGCGGGCTTCCTTGCGCTTCTCGAGGTCGGGCTCATCGGGGTCTGACGCCGTCGCGTAGAACGACTTGCCGGAGACGCCCTCTTTCGTCGATCCGTTGTACGTGTAGGGGTTGATTTTCTCCACGTCGGTCGTGCCCAAGCCCGCCGTGGCGGAGGTCTCCGTCCACGGGATGCCGGAGCACTGAGACGTGCTCATCACCGGATCCACCCTGTAATTCTTGTTGCACCCGGCGAGGCCCACCACGCTGGCCATGACGGACGTCCACAGAATCGCACTTCTTCTCTGCTGTTGCATGCTCGCAGAGTACACGCGTCTTTCCGGACTTGCAACCTCGCCCCCACACGACGCTCGGGCGTCTGTGGAAAGCTCAGAACGACGAGGAGGCGGCGCGACCGGCCCGCCAACCATGTTCCGCATCGCGGCAGGAGTTTCCGGTGAGCGGAACATTGCTTTCCCCTTCGCGGCAAGGCTTGCCGTGAAGGGGAAAAGAGCTCGCGGGGTGGGTGGAGGGGGTGTTCGGGGTCACGCCAACTCTATTCCGCGAGGGGAAAGGCGTGTTCCGCTTCGCGGCAACGGTTGCCGGGAGGCGGAAATGAGCTGGCGGGCGGGTGGATGTTTCGTCTGAAGTGAGAAGAATCGTAGTGGAATGTGGAAGTTGCAAAGGCTGGCACGCCGCTTGCGGGGCTTTCCCAACGGCCCGGCTCCGGGGCGGCGTGCGCCGCGCTGGACATCCGCCGGGCCACGGCTCCGCCGCCGCCTGTGCGCGGACGGTGTGGGGAGATTCCACATGAGCGTCCTGCCCGACTCACGCCTCGCCCTCGTCGAATTCTGCGAGCAGCACGTGCCGATTTTCACGACCAACGCCGTGGCGATCGGGCTCACCCCCGCCGCCGTCACCGCGATGGACACCCTCGCCAAAGCCGCCCGCGCCAAGCACACCGCCCAGCAGATCGCCAAGGACGCCGCCAAGGCCGCCACCGGCCAGTTCTACAACGCCGAGGACGCCCTCCGCGACTCCATCGCCGACCTCGTGCTCATCATCAAGACCTTCGCCGAGACCACCAACAACCCCAACGTCTACACCCTCGCCCAGATCCCCCCGCCATCCCCCCCGACGCCCCGGGCCGCGCCCGGCCAGCCCACCGCCATCAAGGTCGAGTTGCTCACCGGCGGGCAGGTGAAGTTCTCGTGGAAGAGCACCAACGCCGGGGGCGGGTACTTCACGATCAAGCGCCGACTCGCCGGGACGCAGGACCCGTTCGTCATCGCCGGCAGCAGCGACCGGCGGAACTTCGTCGACGCCACGCTCCCCGGCGGCGGCGGGCCGTGGGAGTACGCGATCCAGGGCTTCCGCAGCACCAGCATGGGCCCCGCCGCCGGGCCCGAGAGCGACCACCTCATCGTCAGCCTCGGGGCGGGCGGCCTGCAGGTGAGCGGAGCCGCGTCGTTCAAGATGGCGGCGTGAGGAAGAAGTCACGGCGTTACGAAGTCACGCAGGAAGGCACCGAGGCTCGGTGCCTTTCTGCTTTCCACTCCGTCTCTTCGTCTCTGCGTCTCTTCCCGGTACACTCCCCCATGTCCAAGCCGATCCGTGTTCGTGTCAACATCTGGTCGCGCCGATTGCGGGCGTGCCACGAACCGTCGTTTCCTGCGAGCGTTCGTGGTTGGGCGGTGTTGACGAAGTCATCATCACGCGCAGCCGACTTGGCGATCAGAGGCACGAACGACGGGCGGGAGTCCCGACGCTCGTGGCACGCCCTTGTTGCCGCCGGACGGAGCGCAATCCAAAGCGACGTCCGCTACACCGACCCGGGCTCCTTCCGGAGGTCCCACAGGAGTATCGTGATGAACGTGAAAGCTGCTCTGTCGTTCCTTCTGGCCGCCGGCGTGCTCGGGTTGGTCGGGTGCGCGTCGTCGACCCCGGCGGCGAACTCGTCAGCGAACTCGGGGGCCGCCCCGGGCATGATCAACAGTTCGTGCCCCTACAGCTCGCACGCGGTGGACGGCAAGACCACGGCCGACTACAACGGGCAGAAGGTCGGCTTCTGCTGCGGGGACTGCAAAGCCAAGTTCGAGAAGTCTGACGCCAAGGCCCAGGCCGACCTGGTCGCCAAAGTCAAGAAATAACTCACGCATGGCACGGCACGGCACGGGGCTGGGTGCGGCCGTGCGTTTTCCCATCAGGCCACGATCGGTCGCTGACGCGGCCGATTGTCTTTTTCTGAGGTGAGTGGGGGTGGGGGTGGGGGGGTACCATCCCTCATGGCGAAGGTGGTTCCAGAAACGAGGCGGTCGTCGTATCCCGGCGTGGTGCAGCGTCTCATCGACGAGTTTGCCCGGCTGCCGGGGATCGGTCCTCGCAGCGCCGAACGCATGGCGTTCCATGTGCTCAGGTCGCAAGGGCCCGGAGCGGCGGACCTGGCGCGGGCGATCCTGGACGTGAAAGAACAGATCCGCCATTGCCGGGTGTGCTCCAATCTCGCCGACGATGATCGGTGCAACGTCTGCCAGGACCCCACCCGAGATCGGCGGACGGTGCTGGTGGTCGAGCAGCCCAAAGACCTCATCGCCCTGGAGCAGACGGGCATGTACCGGGGGCTTTACCACGTCTTGCTGGGGAGGCTTAGCCCGCTCGAAGGTATCGGACCTTCCGAGCTGACCATCGACGATTTGCTGCAAAGGGTGGGCCAACGCGCCGGCACCCCCCACCCGAATTCAAACCCCGGAGGGGTTCGGGTCGAAGAGGTGATCATGGGGCTCAACCCCACGCTCGAAGGCGACGGCACCGCGCTGTACCTGAGCGAGGCATTGTCAGCCCGCGGGGTGAGGATCACCCGGCTGGCGCGGGGTTTGCCCAGCGGGTCGTCGTTGGAGTTCGCGAATAAGGCGGTGCTGGCCGACGCGATCATCGGCCGTCAGCACGTCCAGACCAACGCACCCGATCGGGATGATCCCGAGGACGAATCGCCAGAGCACCGGCCCGAGTAATCCATGCGTTTTGAAACCTCACAACACATGAAGCTCGGCCAGCACCTGAAGCTGGCCCCGCGGATGATCCAGTCGATGGAGATTCTGCAGATGCCTCTGGCCGAGCTGGAGGACCGAATCGAGGCCGAGCTCGAGAGCAACCCGACGCTCGAGGTCGCCGAACGCGAGCCGATGGACCCGGCGGAGACCCCCTCGGCGGACCTCGTGGGGCGTTCGCTGACGGAGCTGCGCGACCGGACTCAGCGCACGAACAACCCCGACCGAGACTCGAAGATGGACGCGATGGCCGCGGCTCCGGCGCGGGGCATCTCTCTGCAAGAGAACCTCGTACAGCAGTGGGGGCTGGTCGATGTCGACGAGCCGACCCGAAAGCTCGGCGAGCAGATCATCACGTTTCTGGATTCGGACGGGTACCTGCGTACGCCGCTGGACGCCGTCGCCGAGCGGGCGTCGGCGGCGAGCGGCAAGGCGACGACGGCCGCGACGGTCGCCTCGTACGAGCGGGCGCTCTCGGCGGTCCAGCTCTTTCTCGAGCCCGCGGGCGTGGCGGCCCGGGACGCGCGGGAGTGTCTGTTGCTCCAGCTCGACGCGATGCCCGACCGCGAGGAAGCGCCAAGCCCCGAAGTCGTGGCCCACGCGAGGCGATTGGTCGCCGACCACCTCGACGACTTGATGAAGAACCGATTGCCGAAGATCGCCGAGCTGACCGGATTCTCGCTCGCCGAGATCAAGAGTGCGCTCGAGCTGATGAAGCGTCTGAGCCTGCACCCGGCGAAAGAACTCGTCAACGAAGACAACCCCGGGATCGTCCCCGACGCGATCGTCGAGTACGAGCCCGAAGGTGACGAGTACGTCGTGTACCTCAACGACACGAGGCTCCCGCATCTGCGCATCAACCAGGAATACGCGCGCATGGCCCGGGGCAAAGAGCTCGACCAGCGCGGCAAAGACTTCATCCGCACCAACCTCAGCAACGCGATGTGGCTGATGGACGCCGTCAATCAGCGACGCGGCACGCTGCTGCGGGTCGTCCGGGCCGTGGTCAAGGCGCAGCGTGAGTTCTTCGACATGGGCCCGCAGTCGCTGAGGCCGCTCCCCATGTCGCAGGTCGCCGACGAGATCGGGGTCCACGTGGCGACGGTGAGCCGGGCGGTGTCGGACAAGTACGTCGCCACGCCGCGGGGGGTGCTCCCGCTGCGGAAGTTCTTCTCGGGCGGGCTATCGACCAAGGCGGACAGCGCCGGTGGTGAGGGCGGCGAAGAGATGGCGTGGGAGGCGATCAAGCTCGCCCTGCGAGAGGTGATCGACGCGGAAGATCGCGCCAAGCCGCTGTCGGACGATGCGCTCGCCGAAGCGCTCAAGGCTCGTGGGATCGAGATCGCTCGCCGCACGGTGGCGAAGTACCGCGACCAGCTCGGGATCCCGCCGGCGCGCCTCCGAAAGACCTTCTGAGCTTGTTAGCCGAGGAACGGCGCGGGCGACCGCACGGCGGTGCGTTCGCCCGAGTCGACGTCCGTGAATTCCAGCCACGAGGCGTGCAGCATGAGGCGCGGTGCAGGAATGCCGCCGTACAAACGGTCGCCCACGATGGGAGTGCCTAGTCCCCGCGGGCTCGCGCTGTGCAGACGCAGCTGGTGAGATCGGCCGGTGACGGGTTCGAACTCGATCAGGCATCCTCCAGTACGCGGGCCGAGGATCCGGTACCGCGTAGTCGCGTGGCGCCCTTGCACGTCGTCCACGACCTGGAGCGGTCGCCTGGTGATGTCGGCCCGGATCGGGATGCTGATCTCCCCTTCGGCGGGATTGCCCGCTTCTCGCGGGTCATCGGCGAGGAGGGCGTGGTAGCGTTTGCCGATGGTGCGGGCTTCGAATTGCATCGAGAGCGAACGCTGAGCGGCGGGGTCGAGCCCGAAAAGGAGCAGGCCCGAGGTTTCCATGTCGAGTCGGTGAACCACGAGAGGCCCCGAGGCGCCCGGGAACGCAGCGGCCACCCGAGCCGCGGCGCAATCCTGATTCTGCGGGCCCTTACCGGGGACAGAAAGCAAGCCGGCCGGCTTGTCGATGACGACGAGCCGGCCGGTGTGGTGTATGACCGCGAGAGGGCCCATGGGGCTCGATCGTACGTTCAGGGAACCAGGAGCAACATCGGATTCTGACCGCGAATGCCCGCGTCCATCATCCCCGCCACGCGGAACGGTGCGACCGGATTCCACCAGGGCTCGATGCGGGCCAGCACGCGCATCGGGAGCCCCTCGCGGAGCGCGAGTTGCTGCTGCGCATCCGGTGCCCGGAAGCCGAACAGGTTGCCCTGCGATACGGCCATTGCCGCGCCGATGCCCCCGGCGATGATCGGCGCGAACTTGGTCATGACGCCTGCGGTGGCTCCCAGATTCACGATGGCGGAGCGGTCGCCATGGACTTCGCTGACGAGGTCGTCGCCTTCCCAGAACCCAAACCCAACGGTCGACATTGCGGAAGCGACGATGTCTTTGTATAGCGGGACGACCATACCAGGATCTCGCGCGGGGTCGATCGGCGAGCGGACTCCGTTGGCGATTCCGGAGCCGACCATAGAGAGCAGCGTGTACCCATCGCGGAAGTTGGCCGCGGTATCGACGAAGTTGATGGACGTGAGCTTCCCGGCCCGGGACTTGGTGAGCGAGGCGACGCGCGGGAGAGACATAATTCCGGCGTCGCCTTTGCCTTCGGCCTGCCTCGTCGCCGCGAGCACGGCCTGAGGCGTGAGCCCCACGATGACCCACTTGCTGGTGACGGCGTAAGTGAACTCGAACGGGACGGGCAGCCCGTTAAATCGCAAGCTGTTGAGGTCGGTGGAGCCGTCCTTCCAGGCCACGATCTTGACGTAGGGTGCCGGAGCGTTGCTCATTCCCTCTTCGATTTTCTGGTTCGCGAGCGTGAGGAGCTTGGCGTGCGCCTTCATGAAGCGTGCGCGGTCGCGGACTTTCATGAGATAGACGCCCGAACCCAGGCCGCCCCCTCCGGTGCTTTCGGCCATGTAGTAGCCGTATGCACCCCCGAGGGCATCAATCACATCGGCGCGGAGGTCAACGCCGGTCTCTTGCTTGAACCCGTCGAGCATTTCCTGAACGGGCGGAGCGGACTTGGTGGCTTCGTCGAGCGCGTCTCGCAGTGCGCCCAGATCGCCCGAAGCGAGCATGCCGATGTTCGCGTCGGCGGGGATCGCGCGGAGGTCTTCATCCGTGAGGGGGTCCGAGGTCATGTGGAGGTGCTTCTTGAAGCGGCCTGCGCCCTCCATGCGGGTGAGCATGATCGATTCGGACTCAGAGTGTGCAATCTCGAACCCGATCTTCATCGCGTCGTTCCCGGTGATGCCCATGCGGCGCAGGCGGCTCATGACTTCGCGTCCCGGGCCGTCGTTGCCCCCCATCGCCATCATCGCCATGCGTTCGGCCGGGGAGAGGGAGGCGAGATCAAGGCGCCCTTTCATCACGGGCGTCCCGGACTTGATCAGGGACTTCGGAGAGGCGAGGAGCTTATCGAGGTCCCCCACGGTGCCGAAGATCGCTTCGTTTCGCCAAGAGTTCCCGGAATTCCGGATGCCTACGGAGAGAAGCCCCGGGCCCGCGTCGACGTCGAAGCCCGTGCTCAGGCGGGTGCCTGGCTTGGCGTCGACATCGGCCGACTTCATCAACTGGCGGATACGCTCGTAGTTTTTCTTTGCGTCGTTCTCGTCGGTGGCCTCGATGCTCAGGACGACGCCATAGTTAAAGAACCCGCCGGTGGGTTCTCCGGGCGTGTACGCCACGCCCATTCGCATGGGCCTGGCGATCATGCGCGGGAGCATGTCCATGAGAACGCCGGCCTCGGGGGGAAACTCGCCTCGGGCCTCGTCGCGGACTTCCGCCAGTCGCGCAGGGAGCATCTCGAACGCCCGACGCAGAGCGGCATCGCGTGGATCTGAGACCAGACGGTCCATTCCGTAGTGCTCGATCAGAAGTAGCTGCCGGGGTGCGGAATCGTCGTCGTCCGAGGCCGGCTGGGCGGCGGGCTTGTCTTGCGCGGCTGCGAGCCCGGCGCAGCAAGCCATCGCGAATGCGGACGAAGCGTACATCCAACGGTAAGAGATGATCATGCGAACCTCCAAGAGCCCCACAACTCCGAACTCGGCGACCCCGAGCCGCTCGCGCGGCGGCCACGCTGCACAGCAGGCACGAGTTGTATGGTATCTGCCACCTGCGGTTTCATTCGAGCGCGGTCTTTACCAAACGCAACACGTACGCACGCGTTCGGAACACGCGTACGCACAGTTTGCGTTTCAGATCAAGAACACGGCAACTTCAGGCTCGGGTCTGCTCCGGGATGGAGTGCGGCGCCGATACCATCCGCCTTGACCGGCATCTCGACATTCTCGGCTTCGCCTTTCCCCGCGGGGCGCATCCTCCTCATCCGCCCCAGCGCGCTGGGGGATGTCTGCCGGACGGTGCCTTGCTTGGTAAGCCTGCGGCGTGCATTCCCTTCGGCACAGATCGACTGGCTCGTGCAGGATGGGTTCGAAGCCGCCGTGTCGTCCCACCCAGACCTGACAGGCGTCGTCTCGTTTCCCAAAGCGGCGATCAATGCGGGGCTGCGTCGGCTGAGGCCCGGGGCCGCAATGAGCTTTGCCCGCGAGATTCGCAGGGCGGGGTACGATGCGGTGTACGACTTGCAAGGGCTCGCGCGGTCGGGGATCATGGCCGCCCTGACACGGGCTCGGCGGCGCGTCGGGTTCGCCGACGCGCGGGAATTCGGCTGGCTCGGGTACACCCACCGACACCAAGTGCCCCCGGGCCACTCGGTCGACCGCATGCTCGGACTGTTGGCCGCCGACGGCGTGCCCGTCACGCACGATATGCGGCTCTTTGCCGCGCCGGCTGATCAGGAGTGGGCTCGAACTCAGGGGCTCGGGCGGTTTGCGCTGTTGGCCCCGACGAGCCGATGGCCCGGGAAACAATGGCCCATCGAGCGATTCGCGGCTCTGGCCCGCGAGTTGCTCCGGTCGGGCCGTGCCGATCGCGTGGCCGTCGTCGGTGGAAGGTCAGAGCGGTCTGCCTGCGGCCCGCTCCTGGACGGCTCCATCGACGGCATCGCCGACCTGGTGGGGCGCACCTCTGTCGGTCAACTCATGGCCCTCGTCGAGGCATCGCGGCTCGTGGTGGCCAACGACTCGGCGGCCTTGCACATGGCGGTGGGCTTTAGCCGTCCGCTGGTTGCCCTCTTTGGGCCGACACGGGTCGACCGCGTGGGCCCGTACAAACGCGAGGCGGACGTGCTCCAGCACGTCGGCGAGACCGACACGCTGGATCACAAGAACGAAGCCATTGGCCGGGCTCTTATGGAACGCATCCTCGTGGACGAGGTGGTTGAACGGGCGCTGGCGAAGCTTTAGGATGGGCCTCGCGCTCGCGTTGCTAGGGCGTACGCGGCGATGATCACGGCGCTCGACACGATGCCCTGGGGCACGCTGAACATGGCGGAGGTCGCCGCCAGCACGACAAACGCGGCGATGTTCAGGGCGCGATCGCACGAAGGCCCACGCGAGGGTTTGGGGTCTGAAGGGCAAGCCCTACGGCGACCCACGTCAGCTTCGCCGACAGCAAGAGCAGGATCGAGAAATTGACCGAGAAATACTCGCGAAAGTCGAGGATCGAGGGGCTCATCCCCATCGCCGGCGACGTGTGCTCTTGCATGGCCTTGGTCAGCTCAGCCAGGCTCGGGTCGGTGCGGGCCGCGTGCCGAGCGGCCAGAAACCCGGCGAAATGACCGGCGGCGAAGAGAACCGTCAGGACCATCCCCGCGACGAGGGATTTGGGCGTGCGCATCGTTCCAGTGTACCCGGCCGCACGAGGGCGTCTCGCCAGATTCCGCCCCGATCGGGCTACTCTGTGGGCCTCGAACCGCGGGCTTGGGGCTCCGGAGCCGAGTTGGACGATAGAGAGCGCATGACCACCACCATGGCCAAGAAAGACGCACCGAAAGTGACCGCCGAAACGATGGCCGCCAAGCAGCGGGACATCTCGGTTTCGGAGTTCTTTGCGAAAAACCGGCACCTGCTGGGGTTCGACAACCCTCGCAAGGCGCTCCTGACGACCGTGAAAGAGGCGGTCGACAACTCGCTGGACGCCTGCGAGGAGGCCGGCATCCTCCCGGACGTGACGGTGGTGATCGAAGACCTCCAGCCCGATCGTGGACGGGACGTCAAGCAGTCGCGATACCGCATCACTGTCGTGGATAACGGGCCCGGCATCGTTCGCAAACAGGTCGAAAACGTGTTCGGGCGGCTCCTCTTTGGCAGCAAATTCCACAGGCTCAAGATGAGCCGGGGGCAGCAGGGAATCGGGATCTCCGCGGCGGGCATGTTCGGGCTCATCACCACGGGCAAGCCCATGCTGATCCAGACACGCCCCAAGGCCAACCAGCCCGCGCACCACATCGAGCTGGCGATGAACACCAAGACCAACCGCGCCGAGGTCACGGTCGACGAAGAGACGGAGGATTTCCCGCTCCAGCGACTCCGGAACCTGAATTCGAGCACGCGCGAGCTGGCCTCGAAAGGTGAGTTCTTGTCCCCGCGCGAGTACCCCACGGGCACGAGCGTGACGATCGAGCTCGAGGGGCGATACCAGAAGGGCCGCGGGAGCGTCGACGAGTTTCTTGAACTCACCGCGATCGCCAACCCCCACGCGCGGATCACGCTGGTGCCCCCGACCCGCGAGAGCGCGGCCGAAGACGACCTGCTCCAGAGCGCAACCCGCAAACGCGGCGCCGACGAGCCGACCGACGGGGTCGCCCCGTCGCCCTCGCCGGAGGGCTCGACCGAGAAGGCCGCTCCGGTGCAGACGCTGGAGATGTCGGGGGTGATCCTGTTCCCTCGTGGCGTGGAGGAGCTGCCGCCCGAAACGAAGGAGATCCAGCCACACCCCAAGGGGATCGAGCTGGGCATTTTGCTGCAGATGCTCAAGGACTTTGAGGCGGCAGATAAGGGCGGGACGCTCTACACGTTCCTCCAGGACAAATTCTGCCGCGTGTCGGCGTCGACGGCGGGCGAGTTCTGCCAGGCGATCAAACTCACGAGTCGGACCAAAGTGGCCGACGTCGAACCGGCCAAAGTGGAGGCGTTGTTCAAGGTGTTCCAGGAGGCCAAGCTTGCCCCACCGCCGACCGATTGCCTCGCGCCCATCGGGGTGAGGCAGCTCTTGGCGGGCCTGCTCAAAGGGGTCCGGGCCGAGTTCTACGCCGCCAGCAGCCGACAGGCCGAGGTCTACAGAGGTAGGCCGTTCCAGATCGAGGCGGCCATCGCGTTCGGGGGCGAACTCCCCGGCGACGAGTCGGCACGGGTGATCCGATTTGCCAACCGGGTCCCGCTGCTTTTCCAACAGTCGGCGTGCTCGAGTTTCAAGAGCGTGACCGAGACCAACTGGCGGAACTATGACCTGCAGCAGCCCCGCGAGAGCCTCCCGATCGGGCCTCTGGTCATCATGATCCACATGGCCAGCGTGTGGGTGCCCTTCACCAGCGAGAGCAAGGAAGCCATCGCCGATTACGACGAGATCCGCAAGGAGATGAAGCTCGCGTTGATGGAGTGTGGCCGCAAACTTGGGACCTATCTGAAGAAGCGCGCGAAGATGCGTCGCGAGGGCGAACGCCGCGATGTCTTCCAGAAGTACATCGGCGAGATCACCAAGGCCTGCCACGCCATCACCGGCACCGACGCCAAACGGCTTTACGACGCCCTGCTCGAACAGGCCAAAAAGAAAACCGCCATCGCTGACCAGCAACTCGACGAGGACGGGAAGCGCGTCAAGGACGAAGACCCCGGCGACCAGGAAGGCGTGATCGTCATCGAATCTCTGTCGGCCCAGGCTTCCTCCGTAGGCTCGCCCGCGCCCGCCATCCACGAGGCCAAGAACGACCCGTTCAAGCTAAGCAAAGCCGAGGCGGCCCGGCTCAAGGTGGCGTCGCTGCGCGACAGTGAAGAGCAGCCCAGGCTCATCAACACCGACCTCGCCAAGCGGGCGAGCAAGAAGCCCGAGGCGGCTCCCCGGTCCCAGCCCGGCAAATCCACGTCCAAACCAGCGGAAAGCGGCGGCAACCCGAAAAAGCCCGAGCCGGGGAAGGCGGACACGAAAAAGCCAGAAGCGAAGGAGCCCGGGAAGCCTGCCGTCGCCCCGGCCGCGTCAATATCCAAGCCGGCCAAGCCACGCATGCGGCTCGACCCCAAGACCGGCAAGATGGTCGCGGTCGACGACAGCCCGGGGCTGTTCTAGGTCTTTGCCGACAAAATTCACGGTGGCAGCATTCTGCAGACCGGGTGCTTGAAGCTCGCAAGGCGCACGCCTCTGCAGGGTTGTGCCGCCGTGCGCGCAACACTCAGGAAGGCCTTACCCCCAGCTCCGCGGTGCGATTCGAGATCTCGGCCTTCACACCCGTCACAAACGCCGCCAGAGGCATCGCGCCCAGGTCCTTCTCCACGCCTCGCATCCGCACGCTCACGCTGCCGCTCTCTGCGTCGCGTGGGCCCACGATCAGCATGTACGGCACCTTCTCGTCGGCCGCGACTTTCACCTTGGCCTGGATGCGGTCGTTGCTGGTATCGACCGAGAAACGCACGTCCGCCGCTCGCAGAGCGGCTCCCACCGCGGCGGCGTAGTCCGAGCTCTTGTCGCTGATGGGCAGGACTCGGACTTGCTCTGGGCTGAGCCACGTCGGGAACGCGCCGGCGAAGTGCTCGATGAGCACGCCACAGAACCGCTCCATGCTGCCGAAGGGGGCTCGGTGGATGACCACCGGCCGGTGCGGCGTGTTGTCGGGCCCGATGTATGAGAGATCGAACCGGTTGCCCATCTGGTAATCGACCTGCACGGTGCCCAGTTGCCACTCACGGCCAATGACGTCCTTGACGACAAAGTCGATCTTGGGGCCGTAGAACGCCGCTTCGCCCGGCTCCATGCTAAACGCGACACCCAACGACTGGGCGGCCGCGATGCACGCCGCCTCGGCCTTGTCCCAGCTCTCTGCCGACCCCGTGTACTTGGCGGCGTTGGGGTCTCGCAGCCCTACACGCACGCGGTAGTCCTTCATGCCCAGCGTCGCAAAGATGGTCTTGACCAGCGACAAGCACCCCTGGATCTCGCCCGGGATCTGCTCTTCGGTGCAGAAGAGGTGGGCGTCGTCCTGCGTAAAGCCGCGGACGCGGGTCATGCCGTTGAGCTCGCCCGACTGCTCCCAGCGGTAGACCGTGCCGAACTCGGCGAGGCGCACCGGCATATCGCGGTAGCTGTGCGGGGCCGACGCGAAAATCTTCGCGTGGTGCGGGCAATTCATCGGCTTGAGCATGAACCCCTCGACAAGCTTGTCGTCGGGCATCACGCGATCCGGGGTGATGGTCTGGGCTTTGGTGCGTTCGTTGATCCCCGCGGCCAGCTTCGCCGACACGCCCTCCACGCGGTGGATCATCTCCGCGCAGGTGCAGCCGGACTTGCTCAGTTCTTCGAGGGCGTTGCGCTCGATGATGGGCGCGAACTGCGAGTCCTTGTAATACGGGAAGTGCCCGGAGGTCTTGTACAGCTCAAGGCTGCCGATGTGTGGCGTAAACACCTCGGTGTACCCCTGCTTCTTCAGCTCCGCCCCGATGAACGTCTGCAACTCGCGCCGAACAACCGACCCCTTGGGCGTCCACAGGATCAGCCCCTGGCCCACCGTCTCATCGATGTGGAACAGGCGGAGGGTCTTGCCGATGACACGGTGGTCTCGCTTGGCGGCCTCCTCTTTCTGCTTCAGGTAGTTGTCCAGTTCGGCCTGCGATGCAAACGCGGTGCCGTACACGCGGATCAGGCGGTCCGAGTTCTCATCCCCGTGCCAGTACGCCGAGGCGAGGGAAGTCACAATCGCGACGCCGATGCGGCCCGTGGACGGCACGTGCGGCCCGCGGCACAGGTCCTCCCAGTTCGCGCCCGGGGTGCCCGTCGCGTAGAACGAGAGCGAAAGCCCAGAGGATTCGAGGCCCACGTCTTGCAAGCCATGGGTTTCCTTGCTCGCTGGCTTCCCGCTGTGATACTCCGACGAGGGAAGCCCCATCGCACGTTCCGCGTTGTCGACCTTGTACTTGTTGCCCTCGGACTTGAGTCGGCTCAGCCCTTGCGTCGCGGGCTGTTCGTAGCGCGTAAACGCGCGATCTTCCTTGATGATCTCCGCCATGCGGGCGTTGATCTTGTCGAACAGATCGCTCGACAGCTTCTTACCCTCGGGCACGAACATGTCATAGAAGAACCCGGTGTCGGTCGCGGGGCCGTACGCGAGCAGGATGTCCTTGCCCGCGACGTCCTGGATCGCCTCGGCCATCACGTGGGCCGCTGAGTGCCGCATGAGCGTCAAGGCCTCGGGGTTGGTGGGCTGCCCGGGCTTTGCGGCGGTCAAGAGCGAGACGGCGGCGTCCTTCGCGATGCGGTACGACAGGTCTTTCAACTCGCCGTTCACTTTGCACGCGAGCGCGGCCTTGGCAAGCCCCGCGCCGATGGAGGCGGCAACTTCAAGGCCCGTGACGGGCGTGTCAAAGGTCTTGGTCTTGCCGTCGGGGAGGGTAATCGTGGGCATGGGAGGTTCCAATTCGTGAGCAGTGCGACGGGTCAATCCGATGAACAAAGAAGCCCAGCCGTTCGATGGGCTGGGCTTGGGAATCCTGTGGAAGCATGGGCCGTGCGGGGCCAGCCTTGGTCCGCGCGGTCAGTGGTCGGTCGTGGTGGGCGTTCGAGGAATCATCCGGCGGATAGGGTACCCACGCCGCGCCGCCGGGGCCAGCGCCGCAGATGCCAGCGATTCCCCATTGGATACAGTCGCGCCATGAACACGATCAGGACCATCGCGGCGGGCCTTTGGGTTTGGGCTGTTCTCGGGTGGGTTGGGCCCATCGCCGCCGAGCCTTGGAAGCACGCGGACGCCTCTGCGGTGTCGCTGCCGACGCTCCCACGCGAGTTTCGTGGCGCGTGGGTTGCGACGGTCGCAAACATCGACTGGCCCACGAAGCGGGAATTGCCGGTCGCCGATCAGCGGGCCGAGATGCTCGCAATGGTCGAGTCTCTCCGCGAGACCGGGTTCAATGCTGTGGTGCTGCAGGTCAGGCCGGCATGCGATGCCATCTACCCGTCCACTCTCGAACCCTGGTCAGAGTTTGTGACCGGCGAGAGCGGCAAAGCCCCCGTGCCCGCGTGGGACCCGCTGGCCGAATGGATCATGGCGTGCCACTCTCGCGGCATGGAATTGCACGCGTGGGTCAACCCGTTCCGCGCTCGGCACTTCGACAGCAAACTCCCCGATGCACCGAACCACATCAGCCGGACTCAGCCTCAGTGGGTCAAGAGCTACGACCGCTACCTGTGGCTCGATCCCGGCGAGCCCGGCGCCCGCGACCACGCGATGGCCGTGTTCAAGGACCTCTTGACCCGTTACGACGTCGACGGGCTCCACATCGACGACTACTTCTACCCCTACCCCAAAGGCGACGAGCCCTTCCCGGACTCCGCCAGCTTCGACTCATACCGCGCTTCGGGCGGAACGCTCGCCCGCGACGATTGGCGGCGTGACAACATCAACCGGTTCGTCAAGCTCATGTACGAGACGGCTCATCAGGCCAAACCCGGCATCAAAGTCGGCATCAGCCCCTTCGGCATCTGGAGGCCCGGGAATCCCGCCGACATCAAGGGCTTTGACGCGTACGCCAAGCTGTACGCAGACGCGAAATTGTGGCTCAACGAAGGCTGGATGGACTATTGCTCCCCACAGTTGTACTGGAAACGCGACGCGAAAGAGCAGGCTTTCGTGTCTTTGCTGGGGTGGTGGCGAGGCCAGAACGTCAGAGACCGAGCGCTGTGGCCCGGGCTCTATTCGAGCAGGCTCCTCCCCTCCGAAAGCCCGCAGAAAACCGGCTGGACAAGCGATGAAATCGTCGGACAACTTCGAGACATCTCCAACGGACTCCCAACCACTCCGCCAGGGGCGATCCACTTCAGTGCCAAAGCAATCCTCGGCAACGCGGGCGGCCTGCGCGACGCACTCCGCGCGGGGCCTTACGCCTCACAAGCGGTGATGCCCGCCATGTCGTGGCTCGACGCTGTTCCTCCGCCCGTGCCCGAACTCGTCGCCGATGAATCCGCTGCGGGA
>Ga0209573_1003552_pt1 | contig 16914 bp, 14 predicted proteins | sample TNRBio252014_DNA_FD_185870 | JGI IMG/M metagenome (GOLD analysis project Ga0209573, IMG submission 185870) | Wastewater treatment Type I Accumulibacter community from EBPR Bioreactor in Madison, WI, USA - TNR Reactor_6/25/2014_ DNA (SPAdes)... | ecosystem: Engineered > Bioreactor > EBPR >...
TGCAGCGGTTTGTTTGTGTCGTCGTGAATCTTCGGTTCCGCTACAACGTCATACATTTCCGTGACTTGCAGCCGAATCCGAGTCAGTCGTTTGATCCGGCGTGTCCTGCAGATCGTTCTCCTGAGCAGAACGGCAAACCGCTGCCGACGGCGACGACGAATGTTCGGCGTCCCGATCACAGCAGCGGTCAGGAGCCTTTCGGAAACCGGAATTCAGCCATGAAATCTTCGACGCACGTTTCAAATCAGGAAGCTCATGCCATCAGGAATCCCATGACGGCTGCCGAGAAAGAGAACCTGACGGCATCGACCATGGTCCTGCCATCTGACGATGACGCCATCGAAGACACTTCGGCATATCCGGGGTCTGAAGGAGCATCATCTCTGAGATCTGTCGACAAAACTCCACGCCAGTTTCGACCGGTGAGATTTGCTTTCGGTCTGGCCACGACGACAGTCGGGATGAGTGCATTTCTGCTGGTGGGCATTCGGATTCTGGAACTGCGAGCGATCGCCGGAGATTTCGTCCTGCCGCTGGTCGGCATCACGGTTCTGGTTGGAATCATCCTGCTTGGTGGCGGTTTTGGACTGATGGCGACCGCAGCAGCCGGATTCGATGAACGCGAATTCGAACAGTCCCTTGAGTAATTAACGGTTCCACCTGCCACGGCGAGCGGTCATGGCGCGGACGCAGGACGCCACGATTCCTTGAGTCTGTCTGTTAATTCAGACCGAATTCCGTTCGCAGCAGTTTCATGGCGGCGGCGGTTTCCTGAGCGCTGATCACGATACTCAGTTTGATCTCACTGGTGTTGATCATCTGGACGTTGATCTGATTGTCGCCGAGTGTCCTGAAGACTCGGCGACCTACATCCGTATGGCTGCGAAGTCCGATACCGGCGATCGTGAGTTTGCCGATGCGGCGTTCGGAAGTCAGCACAGAGCCCTGATACAGTTCCAGCACTTCGCGAAGCAGAAGCAGCGATCGGTCCAGATCTTCGCTCGGCACTGTAAACGAAATGGTCGCTCGACCGGACTGAGCCGCGTTCTGAACAATCATGTCGACCAGCACGCCGCCTTCTGCAATCGCCGTAAAGATGTTTTCGGCAATCCCGGGATCGTCCGGCAGATTACCCAGCGTGACCCGAGACTGCGCTGTGTCGGCGGAAATGTCGCTGACCAGAATGCTTTCCATTCCCTCCAGCCGTGAAATGATATCGTTGGTCACTTCGGCCGGGCTGTTCTCTGTCGATCGACGGTTCGCGCTATAGCCCACCTGAGGGAGAGACGCAGTCGACTTGTGCAGCTCAAATCCATCGTGGATGGCCTGAACTGCATCGTTGCAGCGTTCGCGATCAATCAGCACGGAGATTTTGATTTCGCTGGTGGTCACCACCTTGATGTTAATTCCATGGCTGGCCAGCACCTGAAACATGCGGGCCGCGACACCCGTATGTGTCTGCATGCCGTGGCCGACAATGGAGACCTTGGACAGGCCGGTCGTGGTTTTGACAGCCTGAGCACCCAATGTCAGCGCCGCCACATCAACCACCTTCAGTGCGGATGCCAGTTCATCTTCGGCAACGGTGAAGGAGACGTTGGCAATGCCTTCCCGTGCGACGTTCTGGACGACCATGTCGACAGGAATTCGCGCAGTCGACAAAGCAGTAAACAGACTGCTCATCACACCCGGCTGATCCGGCAGACCGATCAGGCTGATCAGGGCTTCGTTGCGAACGAATGCTACGCCTGTGCAGATCGGTGGATTCTCATCGGCTTCCGGTGCGATCAGTGTTCCGGGACCATCTGAATAGGACGGCCGGACTCGCAGGTGCACTCGGTATTTCTTGGCGAACTCGATCGACCGGGAATGCATGACTCCGGCGCCCAGACTGGCCAGTTCCAGCATTTCGTCGTAAGAGATTCTTTCGACCTTCCGCGCCGTGGAAACGACTCGAGGATCGGTCGTGAAGACGCCTTCCACGTCCGTGTAGATCTCACACATTTCGGCGTTCATGACGGCCGCCAGTGCGGTCGCGGTAGTATCACTGCCGCCGCGTCCCAGCGTGGTGATGTTCATGTCGGCATCGACGCCCTGAAAACCGCAGGCGATGACGATATTGCCGGCTGCCAGAAGCTGCTGCATCCGCTGGGTCGAGATACTGACGATACGTGCCTTGGTGTGGGTCGTATCGGTCCGCACGCCAATCTGAGCGCCGGTGAGGCTGATGGCTTCTTCACCCAGCTCGTGAACCGCCATCGCCATCAGGGCGACCGACTCCTGCTCGCCCGTCGACAGCAGCATGTCCATCTCACGGGGTCGCGGCGACTTGGTGATTTCAGCCGCCAGTTCCACCAGTTCGTCAGTCTTATGGCCTCGCGCGCTGACCACGACAACAACATCAAACCCACGTCGTCTGGCATCCACAGCACGCTGGGCTGCCTGACGAATTCGGGCCGCGTTGGCCACACTGGTTCCGCCAAATTTCTGAACGATGACTGCCACGTTAAGCTCTCTACGGTAGGCACACCCTGAGTTGACCGGGATGCGGAAAGGTGATTTCCGCTCGTAGGACCTGCAAGCCCCGGCTGCAGGATTCCCGCGAAAAGTTAAGGCGCTCTGCGCGGATCAATGCTGAGAACCCCGAAAACTCACCCGGGGACGATCCCGGAAGCAGGACAACTGGCCCGTGCACACCTGCGTCTGCAATCCCCATGCGTCAGGGGTCGCCTGACGCTTACTTGACAATGTTCTTGACGATCGGATTGGTCAGTGTCCCGATGCCCGTGATGGAAATTGACACTTCGTCGCCATGCTCCAGTGTGAATGTGTCGTGGGGAACGACGCCGGTTCCCGTCATCAGGAACGCTCCATGGGGCAGGTCATTCTCACGATACAGCCAATTGGCCAGTTCTTCCGGAGTTCGCTTCATCTGACTCAGCGTGGTGGCCCCCGTGAAGACGGGTGCTCCATTTCGCTGGATTTGCAGCTTGATGTCGATGGAGTCTGGTTCCAGCGGGGTTTCGGCCAGCAGCACACAAGGCCCGAGCCCCGCGCATTGTCGATACAGTTTGGCCTGCGGCAGATACAACGGGTTTTCGCCTTCGATGTCGCGAGCCGACATGTCGTTTCCGATGGTGTAGCCCACAATCGTTCCGGTGGGATTGATCACCAGAGTGAATTCGGGTTCGGGAACGCTCCAGCCGCTGTCACTGCGAACTCGCAGCGGCTGTCCCGGCCCGGCAACTCGATGCGGCGTAGCCTTGAAGAAGATCTCCGGACGATCGGCCGTGTAGACTTTGTCGTAGTTGGAAGCCGCGGATTCCGATTCCTCCATTCGAGCCACCTGGCTGCGTTTATACGTCACGCCGGCGGCCCAGACTTCCTGCTGATCAATCGGAGCCAGCAGTTGCACTTCGCCCAGCGGCAATGGTTTGGTGTCGGGTTTGAGCAGAAATCGAGCCAGCCCGAGGGGGTCGGCGGAATTCAGGATGTCCATCAGCGAATGGCAGCGATCGATCTGAGTCAGATCCAGCACCTGAACGACGGTGTCGCGTACTGCAGCCACTCGCAAAGAACCATCATTCAGTCGAACACGAGCTAGTTTCACGTCAGGAATCCCGTGAGAAAGGAGGCAGAATCTTACTCAATTTCCTACGCGCTGTGCGCATCTTCAGCAGCGAACAACGTGAGCGGACGACCTTTCACGAGCCGTCAGGCTCCTTCAGGTTGAGGAATGTCAGCCCTCATGTGGAAAATCCGGCGGGGAGTGTAATCAGCGATTCCCAATCACGGAAGTTCCGTGAAACACATGTCCTGATCCCATATTATCCGCAGCAGTGTTCCGCATCCGGGCGCGCAGCGATCCTGCAATCCATGGATTCGACCGCCGTGACTTCGACTTCAGCAGAAAGAGGCTTCCGTGCAACGCCCTCATGGACAATCCGCTCCGCTTCCCGAACCCACCGTGCTGATGACGGAAGGCTGGCACTGCCTGCATCTGTATTATCGAATCGATCAGGCAGCACTGATGGCGCTGGACCCGGCTGACAGATCTCATGGTCGCGCCGAGGTGATCGATATTCTGAATCCCGAGGGCGAGTACGTCCCGGTTCGTATGCAGGTGTCCGTCGTGTCGGGCCACCGAGCGGATCTGGGACTGATGCTGATGGATCCGGATCCCCTGAAGATCGACGCCCTCGTGCAGCGACTTCGCGCCAGCAAACTGGGAACGGTGCTGCAGCCCACGTATTCCTTCGTTTCCATCACAGAAGTCAGTGAGTACGTTCCAACCGTCGAACAATATGCTGACCGTCTGACTCGTGAAGGTTCCGGTCCCGACGATCCTGCCTTCCAGGCCAAGCTGAACGCATATCGCCAGCGGCTGCCAGCGATGAACCAGCAGCGCCTGTATCCGGACTTTCCGCCATTCCCGGTGATGACGTTTTATCCGATGAACAAGGCTCGGCATCCGCTGGCCAACTGGTACAAAGAACCGTTCAGCGTTCGCAGTGAGCTGATGGCCGAGCATGCAACGTCGGGCATCAAGTTCGCGGGCCGCGTGTCGCAGCTGATCACCGCGTCCACTGGTTTTGATGACTGGGAATGGGGTGTGACGTTATGGAGCCGCGCTCCCGAGTACATCAAAGAGATCGTCTACACGATGCGATTTGACAAAGCCTCAGCCGGATACGCCGAATTCGGTCCGTTCTATGTCAGTTACATCATGTCGGCCAAAGAAACGCTTGAACACCTTCGGATCTGATTGGACTGTCCGAGGATTTCTGGTCTCAACTGAACACTGCAATTCGTGTCGGTTGGTACGGTGACTGTAACGCCGTTGGCCACATGTCAGCCGGCAGTCGGCAATCGTTCATACTTCCAAACTCTCTGGTCGCCTGGTTCGATCTGCAATGCCCACATTCGATGCAGCCGTCATTGGAGGAGGAATTGTCGGTCTGGCGACGGCATGGCAGTTGAGCCGACTTCGTCCGGACTGGCGACTGGTGGTCCTGGAGAAGGAATCCACTCTGGCGTTTCATCAAACGGGCCGAAATTCCGGAGTGATTCATTCCGGCATCTACTATCGCCCGGGATCACTGCGAGCTCGCAACTGTCGCGACGGCAAGATTGCACTTGAGGCGTTCTGCAGTGAACACGGAGTGGCCTGGCAGCGTACGGGCAAGGTAATCGTGGCCACTCGGGAAGAACAGCTTCCGCAGTTGCAGACGATCTACGAACGTGGTCAGCAGAATGGAGTGACCTGTGAGATCATCGACGTCGATCGACTGAAGGAACTGGAACCGCACTGCGCTGGAATCCGCGCGATTCATGTGCCGGAATCCGGGATCGTGGATTATCCGGGAGTCTGCAGAAAACTGGGCGAACTGCTGACGCAGGCCGGTACTGAGATCCGACTGAACTGCCGATTGCAGAAGATTGAGCAGCAAACCGATCTGGTCACGCTGACCACATCCACCGGACCTGTTCAGGCCAGGCAGGTGATCAATTGCGCGGGACTTCACAGTGACCGGATTGCTCGTATGAGTGGTCAGAAGATGCCCGAACGGATCGTGCCGTTCCGCGGCGAGTATTACGAACTGCTTCCGCAGGCTGAGCATTTCTGTCGGACTTTGATTTATCCGGTCCCCGACCCGCGGTTCCCGTTTCTGGGCGTCCATTTCACTCGCATGATTCAGGGCGGAGTGGAATGTGGTCCGAATGCTGTCCTGGCACTCGCTCGGGAAGGCTACAACTGGCGAACGATCAGCCTGCGGGACCTGGTGGAATCGCTGACGTACCCCGGCTTTCTGAAACTGGCCGCTCGCAACTGGAAAACCGGACTCGGCGAAATCTGGCGCTCCATTTCCAAAGCCGCATTTGTGAAAGCTCTGCAGCAGTTGATTCCGGAGATTCGTGCGGAACATCTTCACAGCGCACCGGCCGGCGTTCGTGCACAGGCACTGGGGCGGGACGGCAAGCTGGTGGATGATTTCCTGGTCGTGCGTCATGAACGAGTCGTCAACGTCTGCAATGCACCGTCGCCGGCCGCCACCGCGTCACTGAACATCGGAAAATTTGTGGCCGAACAGGTGCTGCGAGAAGCGCGATAACGTGGAGGGCAGCACTTCCCGAGTGAGGGGTGTTGTCCGACTCAATGATCCGTAGGGATGACGATGCCGCGATTGGTATTTCGGAATGGCGACGAATACGATTTCAGAACGGTCCGTTTGCTGACTTCAACGGCCGGGCAGTTCTCTCCATTGAATTCTGGATACGATGATGACCGGCCTGATTCCTGCGTGCTGCGGGATTGCGTTTCTGATCGGAGGCATTCCGTTTGGCTACTTCGCCGGGCGACTGGTGCTGAAGGACGATATTCGCCGGCATGGCAGCGGCAACATCGGAGCCACCAACGTGGCTCGAGTACTCGGCTGGAAGTGGGGCTCAGTGGTTCTGTTTCTGGATGCACTGAAAGGGCTGCTTCCGACTCTGGGAGCAAAACTTCTGCTGCAGTCACGGCTGGATGAATCCACATTAATGCTGGCGCAGCTCGCGACGGGCATCTCGGCGATTGCCGGGCACATGTTTCCGGTCTGGCTGAAGCTTCGCGGTGGAAAAGGAGTCGCCACGGCTCTGGGAGTTGTGCTGGTCATCTCCCCGATTGCATCGGCTGCAGCACTGCTGGCCTTTGTGATTGTGCTGGCGGTGTCACGGATTGTGGCTTTGTCATCCATCATCGCAGTCACGACATTTGGAGTCACCCAGCTGACGTTCATGGGCAATTCGGCTCTGAGTCTGTCACAACTTCCGCTGACGTTGTTTTCTGTGATTGCCCCCGGACTGATCGTCTGGCGGCATCGCAGCAACATCGCGAGGATGCTGAGAGGAGAAGAAAGCCGGCTGGGATCAAAACGGGCTGAATCATCAGCGCCTGCCGACGTAAAAGGGCCCCCAACCGTGGATTCCGTCTCCGGAGAAAATGTCTCTGCCTGAGCGACCACCGACTGAGCTGAGGGGATGCAGTTTGGCCGCAGCACCAGAAAATTGCGGGGACTCATAGGCCTGCCGTGGCAAAGCCGCAATAATGCGGTGTGTCGACAAGGTTGTGTGTCAGTGTTTCTGAACGGTGATCGTTTTTTTCTGATGGGTTGGCAATTCCATGTCCGTGTTTCGAGCAAACTCGATTCTGCCGTGTTCGGCCGTTGCGCTTCGCTCATTTCTTGGGCGGCCGGCCAATCTGCCATTGATCAGTCAGCCTGACCTGGAACTGGAAATCCTTTCGGCACCGGAAGTAATCCAGACCGGCGAACTGATCCGCTTTCAGATCATGGCCTTTGGCTTTAAACAGAAAGCCATCCATGAATACACGGAAGTCGACGAATCCAGAATTGTGGAGATCCTGAAGGAAGGTGCGATGCGAACGTGGAGGCATGCCCAGATCATGGAAGTCCTCTCGCCCACAGAATGCCGGCTGGTGGATGAAGTAGAGTTTGAACCTCCGGGCGGCATGCTGGGATACCTGCTGTCAGAAGAACGCATCCAGTCCTCACTTCAGGAAGGGATGGATTTTCGCTACTCGGCCCTTCGCGAACTGATCGAAGACGGAGACATCACTTGAGAGACAAGCCACAACCGTCTCAGCCACCGACGGTGGCAATCGCCCTGGCGGTGGCCGGAGTTCTGTGCACTGGTTTTGTCGCGCTGGTCGCGGTGGTGATTCCCGGAGCATTGCTGATGGTCTTCTCTGGCGCCGGACTGATGCTGATGTTCGCCGCGCAATATTTTCTGTGGGCTCGCTGGATGTTTCCCATCGTGCAGCGGATGGAGCGCGATCGTGAACTCAGGGAAGCATCTGCCGTCGCCGCGACAACGGACCACTCACTGCCACCCGGCTGATGCAGGGTAGCGCTGACTGCGAGTGGCATTCATCTGGGAGAATTGTGGAGCCGGTAGCCGGAAGAGCAGGGTGGTAAAGCCCTGGCCTGTCGGCCACGGGTTAAACTTTGGCTGAACAGCTAAGAAGAGGCTCCGGTACGATGAGAGTTGTGGATATCGTTGTTCTGGCAGCGTATGCCGCCTTCATGATGGGTATTGGTGCCTACTATTCCAGAAAGAACCAGACGGCCGAAGATTATTTGCTTGGCGGACGCACAATTTCTCCGCTGACACTGGGACTCTCACTCTTCGCCACACTGGTCAGCACGCTGTCGTATCTGGGACATCCTGGCGAAATGATTGCCAATGGTCCGATGGTGTTGTGTCAGATCGCCGCCTTTCCGGGGATCTATCTGATTGTCGGATATGGATTGATCCCGCTGCTGATGAAGCAGCCGGTGACCAGTGCGTACGAGCTGCTGGAACAGCGATTGGGGCGCAGCATCCGTCTGGCCGGAGCAACCGTATTTCTGTTGCTGCGTCTGGGATGGATGGCCACCATTCTGTTCGCCACCAGCAGTGTCGTGATCGTGCCGCTGCTGGGTTTGTCGACCGGATGGATTCCGCTGATCTGTGTGATTCTGGGGACGGCGACGGCCGTTTATTCATCGTCGGGAGGGCTGCGAGCTGTTGTTCTGACAGACTCGATTCAGTCGCTGACGATGCTGGCAGGTGCCGTTCTGACGCTGATTGTCATCACTCTGCGGATGGGCAGTGTCGCGGCGTGGTGGCCTGATGCCTGGCCGGCTCACTGGCCGGAACCGAACTGGGGATTTGATCCGTCCGCCCGCATTTCCTTCGGCATGCTGATGTTGTCAGCGACCCTGTGGTATGTGTGCACGAATGGTTCAGATCAGATGTCGATTCAGCGATTCCTGTCGACTCGTAATCCCGCTCACGCTCGCCGGACTCTAATGGTTTCGCAAATGACGGACGGAGCCGTTTCGGTGTTGCTGGGACTGACCGGTCTGGCCGTCCTGGGGTACTACTCGTCATTTCCACCAGCGGTCGTCGGTGACCAGCCGGTGCATACTCTGGGTGACAAGCTGTTTCCGATGTTCATCATGTCGCAGATGCCGCCGGGGTTGTCTGGTCTGGTACTGGCCGCCATTCTTTCTGCCGCACTGTCCAGTTTGTCTTCCGGAATCAATTCAGCCTGTGCGGTAATCGATCGCGATTTTCTGTCCACGCGAAAACAAACGGCAGACACAGCCGTCAATTCGGATGCCAGAGCGCTCACAAGACTTAAGCGTCTGTCGTGGCTGATTGCCATGACCGCGATCACTTTAAGTCTGCTGAATCTGCTGTTTGAAGGCAATCTGATTGAACGTTGTTACAAAGTGGTCAATCTGCTGACCGCACCGCTGTTCGTACTGTTTTTTCTGGCGTTGTTCGTACCCTGGGCTACTCCGTTGGGCGCGTGGGCCGGGTTGCTTTCGTCAGTTACCGTGGCCGTTTCGATCGCCTACGCCAGAGAACTGCATCTGCCGGTCACCGCCAGCCTGGTCTGGATTGTGCCGTCCGCGCTGATCACTGGGATCCTGGTGGGAATCGTGTTCAGTCCTTTGGGAAAAAGAAGATCGTCATCTGACTGAGACGGCTCATTGAGCCTGGATTCTCAGACTCCGAAATTCGCAGTGACTGAAAGGAATTCCTGAATAAATCGCCGTCTCGGAACAGTGTTTGTCATTGTGCGACGGATTCCGGAAGTCGCGTTTGTGTGGAGTCGCACGGAGTTCCTGAAGGATTCCTGGGACAGTCAGCAGAAGCGAAATGGGTCGAGGAAAGTCGAATTTGGCCCAAGCCTGGCCTTCGGCCACGGGTCAAACGATGGGATGTGCACGGTGCGCATGTTTGACGATGGCGAATAACGTGGGCGGTTCACTGGCCACGGACCATCAGGTTGATTTGAGTTGAGCGGTTACAGCCGGCATTGGGGACAGGACGTTTGCGAGCCGAACTGGATCAAATCTATCGCCAGCATCGGCAGGCCCTGTATTCGCTGGCTCTGACAGTGACCGGATGCGCGCAGCTGGCGGAAGATGCGGTGCATGAAGCCTTCGCCGGACTCTGTCGCGGAACCCAGAAGCCTCGCGGCGACCTCATCGCGTACGTGTATGCCTCCGTGCGAAACGCTGCGATCGATCGACGGAAGACCGAACACCGTCAGCGGCAACTGGTGGAATCCATCTTTGCGGCCCGTGGACCGGAAAGTGACTTCAGGACTCCTGATGATACCGAAGAACAGCGTGAACGGTTGCAGTCGGCGATCGAGTCTCTCGACTCGGCAACTCGTGAAATCCTGGTGATGAAGATTTACGGAAACCTGACGCTGGAAGCGATCAGCCTGGCAACGGGCGAACCGGCCGGAACGATCGCAAGTCGCTATCGCCGTGCGATTGAGAAGATTCGCAACCTGATGAGTACTCGCCTGGGAGCTACGCATGAACGAGATTGAAGACCAGATTCGCCAGCTGTCACTGCGTCCTCCGGAAGACTCGCTGGATCGGCGGATCTTTGAGGAACTTGCCATGATGGAACGGTTGTCGCCGCAGTTCGATGAATCACTGCCCAGACGCGGTGCGGCGGTGGTGACGGCCGTGTGGGCCACGCTCGCCTGCCTGGCAGGACTGATCGTGTTTGGAGGCAATCCAAGTCTGAATTCCGGCAGCTCAGAGCCAGGCACATCGTCTTCAATGACGGAAACCACCCGAGCTGAGGAAGGATCCGGAGCAGCAGGGGAGGGGAGCGGACGCCTGGACCAAACGGTTCCGTTCAGCTCTGGGAACGGCCTGAACGCTCCAGCTTCTCAAAATGCGGAATTCGAACTCGCAAGTGCGAGACTTTTGGCGACCGAGTGGGAAATGCAGTCAGGCAAAGTCTTTCCAACGGCTCTTCACCTGAAGGATCTGAGGTTTTTCGAATGCCGACGCTGTCATGTGGCTCTGAGTTCACCATGGCATCAGTCCGTTCCGAACGACCTGACGGTCACCGCCTGTACCGACTGCCACAAAACCGGCAGCTAGAACAGGAAGTGTCAGTCCCGCGCCGTGAAAATCGGGCATTGAACCCGTACCATAGAGTGTTGAAACAACCCCGTGCTCTCTCCCACCAGACGATTTCATGATCTCATCCCTGCGCCGCTATCTTTCTGCCGTTTGCCTCGTTCTCACTGGATGTGGCGGAGCTTCGGACATCCGCGAATATGAAGTGAAACAGGAGTTCGAAAAGATCCTGACTTCGGATCTGCTGCGGGACCAGTTTGAATCCATCCCGTTTCGCTGGAAGGTTCCTGCCGACTGGAAGGCGGCAGAAAACGATCAGTTCAGCGCCTTTGCATGGTCCACAGGCAGTGGGGAATCGGCCGCGAGAATCACGGTATCGGATCTGCCGGCGTCGGCAGGCCTTGAACCTCAGTTCCTGCGATGGCGTGGCCAGTTGAATCTTCCGGAAGTTGACGAGGCGGAGGCGTTGAAGAGTCTTGAAACAATTTCTCTGAAATCTCTTTCCGGAAAATACATCGAGATCAAAGGCGATTCGGAATCCATCTTCGGAATGATTGTTCCTTACAAAGACAAACTGTGGGTCTTTAAGTACCGAAGTGAAAACTCAACAGCCGAGCGTCAGCGGAAACCATTTCGCGACTTCTGCGAATCGCTGACGGCTGAATAACGGACAAAGACTTTGGTGAGCGTGTTTCGTAGCCGACGTCGCCAGACTTTGGCACATTTGATTTTCAGTCGACGTCATCAGACTTTGGCCCTCGTATGATTCATCAACCAACCATTCTCAGGGCTTCATCATTTTGGATGCCCACTGAAATCAATCTCCCGTGAATCGGTGATGCCTCTCCGGCATGACAAGGACTTCTGAATATGGCCACTGCAGATTCACACGATCGAAGTCGATCGCTTCAGCACGAAGCGGCTCACATGTCAAAACAACTCGACGGTGTCGCGATGACCCTGGTCAGATCGCTGGCGTCGCTGAAACTGACGTGCGTGCTGTTTGTCATGGCGATGATTGTGGTGTTTGTCGGCAGCCTGGCGCAGAGCCGACGCGACGTCTGGCAGGTGATGGAACAATACTTCCGCACTTATCTCGCCTGGATCGATGTGCGGGACGTGTTTCCTCCCTCCATGTTTGGTGACTACGGTGATCGTCTGGCCGGAGCATTAGGCACATTCCGCTACATTCCATTCCCCGGTGGATGGACCATCGGCTGGATCATGCTGGCCAACCTGCTGACGGCTCATATGCTGAAGTTTCGAGTCCAGGTTCGAGGTGGTCGATTGATAGCCGGGATCAGCCTGATCGTTCTGGGTCTGATCATGACGGCAGCAGTCGTGTACACCGGCAATCAGCAGACGGGAGTCGAGACGGGGAACACCCTCCTGGGGGCTTCTCAGATCTGGACTTTGCTGTTGGCTGTGATTGGCCTTTCCGGAGCTGCGTCCTGTGCAACCGGAATTCTGGCCCGCAGTGGATCGATGCTGACGCGGGGCGTCCTGCTGGCCATTGGAGCCACCCTGATTGGAGTATTGCTGTATTTCATCATCGGTGGCGAGTCGGCTCGGCTGAATCTTTCCTCGATGCGCATCCTCTGGCAGTTGCTGAAAGGTTCTGCCTGTTCGCTGGTCCTGCTGATCGGTTCCGTGCTGCTGTTCGAAAAGCGAGGCGGCATTGCGCTGCTGCATTTCGGGGTGGCCATGTTGATGATCAGTGAACTGCAGGTCGGACTGCTGGCTAAGGAAAACATGTTGTCGCTGGTGGAAGGCGAAACATCGGTCTTTGTCCGGGATGTTCGCGAGCGTGAGCTGGCCATCATCACTCGCAACACCGACGGCACCGACCGTGTCATTGTGATTCCGGAAGCTCGTCTGCTGGCTGCCGCGGAAGCCGCCGAAGAGTCTGCCTCGGCAGGAAAGGACGCGCCGCTGACTCCGGGACAAATCATCAGTCTGCCGTCACTCCCGTTTGATGTGGGAGTTCGGACGTTTCTCCGTAACAGCCGACTGCGCGCGATTCTGCCGGACGATACTCTGCGAGCCACTTCCGGTCTGGGTTCATTTGCATCCGCCGAGCCACTGGAACCTGTGACCGGCATGGATGATTCGCACGATCAGAGCACCGTTCTGGTGGAAGTGATTGATCGCCAGTCCGGGAAGCCGGTCCAGTCACTGCTGGTCGCTCAGAACGTCAGCGAACTGCGCGGAGCACCATTGGCTGAAACCGCCAGTGTCGACGGGAGGGACTATTACTTCTACCTGAGATTTCAGCGCAACTATCGCGACTACGAAGTGAAGCTGCTGGACGTCAGCCGGACCAACTATGTGGGGTCGTCAACGCCTCGGGATTATCGATCGGTCATCGAAATCACCAATCCGGACGATGGCTCCAAAGATCAGTTCACGGTGTGGATGAACAATCCGCTGCGATACCGCGGCGAAACGTTCTATCAGTCTGGTTACACGCCGCTGGAAGATGGCAAAGAAGCCTCCACAATCTCCGTCGTGAACAATACAGGCTGGATGCTGCCTTACATTGCCTGCATGATCGTGTCGTTCGGAATGTTTGCTCAGTTCGGACAGACGCTGTTCCGATTCCTGGACCGCACAGAACGGACTGCTCAGCGTTCGACGACCGCTCAATTGCCCTCTGCAGAGAATCGAGTACTCCCGGCAGGATTTGCACCGGCCGCCGCCGCTCCGGCAGCGCAGGAAGAAGAAACACGGCCGACTCCGTTTGTCGTGTCCGTCGGTATTCCGGTCCTGGTGACTCTGGTGTTCGCCGCCTGGATCGGCAGCAAGATGCGGCCACCAAAGGACGTGCCCGGAACCTTCAATCTGTACAATTTTGCTCAGCTGCCGATCGCCTGGAACGGCCGCGCTCAGCCCATTGATTCGGTCGCGCGAGCTCAGCTGCTGGTGACATCGCACAAGTCCACGTTTGAAGGAGAACTGGAACGATCGACGCTTTCGCAGCCCGAACAGCGAGTCAAAATTCTCGAAACGTTCCGCCAATACTGGCCGACCGCTCCTGCAACGGAACTGGAGAAGTTCGAAGGAACGTATTCGGAATGGATCGACAAGATCGCCAGCATCACGTCCGCCAGTCGCGAATCCGTGGAAGAACGCATGCGAGCCGTGATGGTACGGAAGATGGCAGCCGTGCAGTGGTTTCTGGACGTAATCACTCGTCCGGAATTTGCGGCTCGTCACCGAGTCATCAAAGTGGAAGACGATCAGTTGCTGTCCCTGCTGAAGCTGGAGAAACGCGGCGGCCTGACCTATTCGCTGGCCGAGCTTCAGCCCAATCTGGACAAGCTGGACGATCATCTGAAGAAGGCTCGCCAGAAGCAGCGAGACAATCAGGAAAACACCATGACGACGCTCGAACGACGCGTGGCGGCGCTGTTCGACAGTGTGAGCCGCGTCGATCAGCTGTCTCAGATGTTTATGATGCGGGAATCCGATGGCCTGCTGAGTTCCTTTGTGGATTCGTGGCGAGTTCTGCAGTTGCTGGGCAACGAACCGGCTGTCATGGCAGTCCCCACCGGTTCGTCGGACGAACAGCGGTCATGGGAAACCATGGTCGGGTCCAACACACTGCGTCAGCTGGCAACCCAGCTGAAGAAATACAACATCTCAAACTACGAACAGTTGAAGGTTGCCTTCGAAGAGACGCTGCCGCGAGAAATCGTCACGGAGTCCATTGTGGGCAGCTACACGATCCTGAGGGATTCGCTGCCGCCCCAAAGCGGTGACAATGCGACTCAGACGATTCATCAGCGAGCTGCCGAAGCGGCCGTGCAGATGAAGGAGCCATTCCTGCAGCAGGTGCTGAAAGTGATTGGTGAGGCAGCCCCGGGAACGGCACCGGAAGAGATCGCGAAATCCCTTTCCGATGAACAGGTTCGCAGGATCGCTTCGGAACGCATCACTGCGGAAATGAACAAAGTGTTCGCCATGATGCGGAACAGCCCGCGGGATGAGAAGCGTCTTGAACAACTCAGGCAGAAGCTGCAGTCCATCGGTACAGAAGACGAAGAGGCGTTGACCACCGCCGTCAACACCGAACTGACCCGTTTGACCTGGGATGACATTTCAGCCCGGGCTGGTCATCTGTTGCCAGGTGGTGAAAGTTCAGAGACATTCCTGAAGACGTCGACTGCAATGCACAATGTACTGACGGCCTGGCAGGAAGGTGACGTCAAAGAGTTCAATGAATCCGTCGATGAGTACCGTGACTATCTGGCATCCGGAGTTTTGCCGCACGTCAACCTGGCCACAGTCAAGAAGGAAGCCTGGTTCAATTTCTTTGAACCGTTCTATCTGGCAATCAACCTGTATCTGCCGATCATTGTGCTGTCTTTCTGCGGTTGGCTGTTCTTCGGCAATGTTTTGCGTCGGACATCACTGCTGCTGCTGCTGCTGGCCTTTACGGTACATACCATGGCACTCGTCATGCGAATGCAGATTTCCGGACGGCCACCCGTTACCAATCTGTATTCATCAGCAATCTTCATTGGCTGGGCCGTTGTAGTGGCCGCGTTTGTGGTGGAGATGTTCCTGAAGAACGGGATTGGCAACATTCTGGGAGCTTCTGTCGGTGCCGGAACGCTGGTGATTGCCCATTATCTGGCTCGGGATGAAGGCGATACTCTGGGAGTTATGCAGGCCGTTCTGGACACGACGTTCTGGCTGGCAACGCATGTGGTCTGTATCACGCTGGGTTATGCCGCCACGTTTGCCGCAGGATTTCTGGGTCTGTTCCATCTGTTTTACATCGCCTCAGAACGCGCGCGGGCTCCACGTGACACTGCCACCGGCCAGGTCACCATGCGAGCTGTTGTGCTGAAAATCCTGACTCCGCTGACAGCGACGATCTACTGGATCGCCGCACGGGGAACTCGAGGCAATCGCTCGGGATCACCGATCTCTGACATCCTTGGGAAGATGGTTTACGGCATTCTGTGCTTCGCGCTGTTCTTTAGTCTGGTGGGAACGGTCCTGGGCGGTTTGTGGGCCGATGATTCATGGGGACGATTCTGGGGCTGGGATCCCAAGGAAAACGGAGCCATGCTGATCGTGCTCTGGAATGCCGTCATCCTGCATGCTCGCTGGGACAAAATGATCGGCAACTATGGAACGGCCGTCCTGGCGATGGTCGGCAACGTCGTCACGGCGTGGTCATGGTTTGGAGTGAATGAACTGAAAGCCGGACTGCACACCTACGGATTCACCGAAGGTCGCCTGCTGGCTCTGGGCATTTTCGTTGTCGTGCAGTTGGCTCTGGTTCTGGCGTTTGCCTTTCTGGCTCCACTGTTGTCGCGCCGTGCAAGCCGTAAGTCCGTGGAGTTAATCTGACAAGGGATGGAATCCCTTTACCCGGATGAGGCTGACGGCTCGTTGACACAAAACTGCTCACGTTGTTCGCGAAGCAAACTCATGTGCACCGTGCTCGGATAAATGGGAGTAAATACTTGATATGAACGCCCGACGGTCGCTGATGTGTGCTGCGATGCTGGGATTTCTGGCGGTGGCTCTCGGAGCCTTCGCAGCTCACTTCCTGAAGGATTCCGGATACCTGACGAAAAAGTATGGAACCCTCGGAGACAAGACGATCGCGGGCCATTCCGTACCTGCCGCATACAAGTATCTGCAGGACTTCGGAACAGCTGTCGAATATCAGATGGCCCATGCACTGGCTCTGGCGATCACAGGCCTTCTGCTGCATCACAAACCATGTCGACCGCTGACAATCGCCGCCTGGTGCTTTCCCCTCGGCGTCGCGCTGTTTTCCGGATCCCTGTACGTGCTGGTGCTGGCGGGTCCGCGATGGCTGGGCATTCCCTGGGGCATGATCACTCCCTTCGGAGGCACATTGTTTCTGGCGGGCTGGATCGCACTGGCGATGGGATCCTGTCGAGCCCTGTCGAAGTGATGACTGATTCAACGCTGCCCGGGTTTCGCG
>Ga0209573_1003554_pt1 | contig 16911 bp, 13 predicted proteins | sample TNRBio252014_DNA_FD_185870 | JGI IMG/M metagenome (GOLD analysis project Ga0209573, IMG submission 185870) | Wastewater treatment Type I Accumulibacter community from EBPR Bioreactor in Madison, WI, USA - TNR Reactor_6/25/2014_ DNA (SPAdes)... | ecosystem: Engineered > Bioreactor > EBPR >...
CGGTCAGCCGCGGCTCGCGCGAACGGCTCGCCTCGGTGCTGCGCGAGCACAAGATCAAGGGCGCCGAGACCGTCGACGGCTGGAACTCGGTCGAGAGCCTGGACCCACGCAAAGTTGCGCTGTGCGTCCTGCCGCTGGAGCGCGGCTTCGTCACGCCCGGCCTCGCGCTGATCTCCGAGCAGGACATCCTCGGCGACAAGATGGTCCGCCGCGGCCTGCGCCGCTCCCGGCCCGAAAATTTCCTGATGGAGGCCTCGTCGCTGTCGCAGGGCGATCTGGTCGTCCACATCGACCACGGCATCGGCCGCTACGACGGCCTGGAGACGCTGGCGGTCGACGGCGCGCCGCACGACTGCCTGCGCCTGCTCTATGCCGAGGGCGACCGCCTCTACCTGCCGGTCGAGAACATCGAGATGATCGGCCGCTTCGGCTCGGAGAGCGAGGGCATCGGCCTCGACCGGCTGGGCGGCGCCGCCTGGCAGGGGCGCAAGGCGCGGATGAAGGCGCGGCTCCGCGCCATGGCCTCGGAGCTGATCCGCATCGCCGCCACCCGCGCCGTGCGCGAGGCGCCCAGCCTGACGCCGCCGGAAGGCCTGTTCGACGAGTTCTGCGCCCGCTTCCCGTGGAGCGAGACCGAGGACCAGTTGCGCGCCATCGGCGACGTCATGGAGGACCTCGGCAGCGGCCGGCCGTGCGACCGGCTGATCTGCGGCGACGTCGGCTTCGGCAAAACGGAAGTCGCCCTGCGTGCCGCCTTCGTCACCGCCATCGACGGCCGGCAGGTCGCCGTGGTGGTGCCGACGACGCTGTTGTGCCGCCAGCACTTCCGCACCTTCGCCGAACGGTTCCGCGGCTTCCCGATCCGTGTCGCCGAGATCTCCCGGCTGGTGAGCGCCAAGGACGCGAAGGCGGCGAAGGCCGGGCTCGCCGACGGCACCATCGACATCGTCGTCGGCACGCACGCGCTGCTGGCCAAGGACATCGCCTTCCGCGACTTGGGCTTGCTGATCGTCGACGAGGAGCAGCACTTCGGCGTCTCGCACAAGGAGCGGCTGAAGGCGCTGAAGACCGACGTGCACGTGCTCACGCTCACCGCCACGCCGATCCCGCGCACGCTGCAGATGGCGCTCTCCGGCGTGCGCGAGATGAGCCTGATCGCCACGCCGCCGGTCGACCGACTGGCGGTGCGCACCTTCGTCCTCGAATACGATCCGGTCGTCATCCGCGAGGCGCTGCTGCGCGAGAAGGCCCGCGGCGGCCAGACATTCTGGGTGTGCCCGCGTATCGAGGACCTGGAGGACATCGCCGAGCGGCTGGCGAGGGTGATCCCCGAGGTCTCGGTGGTCGTGGCCCACGGGCGGATGGCGGCGCGTGAACTGGAAGCCGCGGTCGGCGCCTTCTACGAGCGCCGGCACGACGTGTTGCTGTCGACCAACATCATCGAGTCCGGCCTCGATCTGCCGACGGTCAACACCATCGTCATCCACCGCGCCGACATGTTCGGCCTCGCCGGCCTCTACCAGCTGCGCGGCCGGGTCGGGCGCGGCAAGCTGCGCGCCTACGCCTACCTGACGCTGCCGCCGAAGCGAAAGCTCTCCAAGGCGGCGGAGAAGCGGCTGTCGGTGATGCAGGCGCTGGACGCGCTCGGCGCCGGCTTCACCATCGCCAGCCACGATCTCGACATCCGCGGCGCCGGCAATCTGCTGGGCGACGAGCAGTCCGGCCACATCCGCGAGGTCGGCATCGAGCTCTACCAGCAGATGCTGGAGGACGCGGTGGCGGAAGCGCGCAGCGCCGGCGGTGCCGGCACCCACACCGCCGAGTGGAGCCCGCAGATCTCGCTCGGCATCGGCGTGCTGATCCCCGAGACCTACGTGCCGGACCTGGGCGTCCGCCTCGGCCTCTACCGCAGGCTCGGCGATCTCGGCGACCGGGCGGCGCTGGACGCGTTCGCCGCCGAACTGGTCGACCGCTTCGGGACGATGCCGGAGGAGGTGAACAACCTGCTGGAGGTGGTCGCCATCAAGCAGCTCTGCCGCAAGGCCGGGGTCGAGCGCATCGAGTCCGGGCCGAAGGGGGCGGTGGTCTCCTTCCGCGGCACCGCCTTCGCCAATCCGGCCGGCCTCGTCGCCTTCATCGGCAAGCACGGCAGCGCCTTCAAGCTGCGTCCGGACCAGCGGCTGGTCTACCGTCGCGCCTGGGAGACCGGCGCCGAACGCCTCGCCGGCGTCCGCGACCTGTGCCGTGCGCTGGCGAAGGTCGCCGCCGCCTGAAAGCGCGGCTGGAGCTTCGCCGACAGGCAGCCCATCTCCGCAGGAGCCCCCGGCCCCCGCCGCATCGGAGCCCGCCCATGTCCGCGCGCCAGACGTCCTTCCTGTTCGATCTCGACGGCACCCTGGTCGACAGCGTCTACGAGCACGTGCTCGCCTGGCACGACGCGCTGCAGGCGGACGGCATCGAGCTCTCGGTCTGGCGCATCCACCGCAAGATCGGCATGTCCGGCGGGCTGTTCACCAACATGCTGCTGCGCGAGACCGGCCTCGCCATGGACCCGCAGCGGATCGACCGGCTGCGCGGACTGCACGCCGAGGCCTACAATCGGCGCAGCCATCTCGTCCGCCCGTTGCCGGGCGCGCTGGAGCTGCTGGCGTGGCTGACGGCGGCCGGGCTGCCTTGGGCGATCGCCACCAGCGGCCGCCTGGAGACGGCCGGCCCGGTGCTGGCGACGCTCGGCGTCGATCCCGCCCGCGTGCCGATCGTCACCCGCGACCGGGTGAAGAACGGAAAGCCCGACCCGGACCTGTTCCTCGCCGCCGCCGCCGCGCTGGGCCAGCCGATCGAGAGCGCATGCATCGTCGGCGACAGCGTCTGGGACATGCTGGCCGCACGCCGCGCCGGCGGCCTCGGCGTCGGCCTGCTGTCCGGCGGCTACGGCGAAGACGAACTGGTCCGCGCCAGCGCCTACCGCGTCTACGAAGACCCCGCCGACCTGCTGAAGCACATCGACGAGGTGGGTGGAAGGGGGTGACGGGAAGCGTCGAAGGCGGCGCTCATCGCCAATAGCCGCAATTTACTGCAGGCCGGTAGCGGCCACGCCCAAACTCGTCGTCTGAGCACCAGCAAATACCACCCCCAATCATCCAACTTTAAGTCACGATCACTTTGTGCCAAGTTTAATGAATCATGACTCCGTTCTAGGACAGCTATCACTTAGTAAGCGCGACGAACTGACCCCGGGGTTGGGGAGGAATAAAATGGCAGGCGAAAGCAAGGGGTTTACGTGGCAAACGGGCATAGCGCTTGGCGGATTGGCGATCTCTCTCTTCGGAAACTGGATTCAGTATTAATCTGTTTTAGACAAAAAAGACCGAGCTGCATCAGTCACAAACGCAGTTGAACGCAACGCTAGAGCAAATCTCAAGAAAAAAGAGTGATCTTGAGGCCAAGCGGCGCGAAATCGAATCACGGATAAGAGATACCGACGCAAGAATCGCAGAAGCAGATCTGGAGATAAAGAGAGGTGCATCAGGGATGGCATTTGCTCCGCTTGAGCAGAAGGCGACAGCAATGGAAATAATGAAAAACGGCGAAGCGCTCAAAAAGCAATTCTCAGAAGAAAAACAGAAGCTTCAAGACAAAATTGATGCGTTGCCATTGGATTGACGAACTTCCGCAATGCCGTACCGGATGCCGTTCAGACGGTCCATATCCCGCAGAAGTTCCCGGAGGGCGACGCGACGGTGCGCATCGAGGCGACGGTCGGCGGCGAGGGCGAGAATCCGCGAACGGTGCGCTGCGGACCGGCGGTCCGCATCCGCAACCCCTAGAAGAACGTCAGCAGCACCGCTCGGCGGGGTCTCGGGTCACGGACGGCGTGCCGACCGCCGTCCGTGACCCGCCGTTCCAGACGCGGCCCCCCCGAGCCGGTGGACTGCGGCTACAGCCTGTCCGCCGCCTGACCGACGGGCCGTCACACCTGACCGGCTGGACGGCGTCGTATTGCACCCGCACCAGCCATCGCCGGATATCCCGGCGCCGCCGCCTCGAGCGACGATATCTGTGTACACGGCTCGTTCCTTCGCGGTACCCATACGTGTTCTTCGTCTTGCCGATTGAGTGTTGCGAAGCAGCGGGTGACGAGGGCGCGACGGGGATTCTGATGATGACGATCTGGCAAGTACCGCGACGCGTGCAGCTGGCCGCGCTCGCAGCCAGTGCAATCTTCTGCTGTGCGCACTCCAGAGCAAATGCGCAAGCCCCCGTCGCGTTCACCGATATCTCGGCGAGAGCGGGCATCGGCGATGCGATGCGGCAGGCGTTCAGCGTCAGCTGGGTGGATTTCAACAGTGACGGAAGACCGGATATTTGGCTGAGCCGCCACACCTACGATCCGAATTATCCTCTGCCGACATTATTCATCAACGACGGCGATGGCACCTTCCGCGACATCGGTGGCGCGATCTGGCCTTGGTCCGCAAGTCGCCTGCCGCCGTGTGGAAACGTCGTCTACGACCATTGCATCGACGGCCACGGAAGCTCGTGGATAGACTTTGACAACGATGGCGACCCGGACCTTTTCGTCCCGGTCGGCGACGACAACGGTGCAACGCGGAACCCCAGCCTGTTCCTTGTCAACGAAAACGGTACGCTCGTCGACCGTGCGGCGGAAACGGGACTTGCCTACCCGCCGCAACGCGGTCGGGCCTCACTCTGGTACGACTGGAACGGCGATCGCCGCCTGGATGCCTATATCCTCGCTGTCCCGAGAAATGACATCGCTGCGCCGTCCGAGTTGTTTGAAAATCACCTCTCGACGTTTGCTTTCGCCTCTGCTGCTGCCGGATTGAACGACGCCGACGCACTCGCGCAGTTCGCCCAATCAGCCGATGTCACCGGCGACGGCCGCCCCGACCTGTTTGTCCACGGCGACTCCTACCGTTCCGATCCCGTCCGCGTTTATGACACGTCGAGCTTGCCCTACACCGACATCACCGCCTCGTTCCCGAAGACGCAGGATGTGCGAGACGCCGCGATCGTCGATCTCGACAACGATCTGCATCCGGACATCTTCCTGCTCAGGAACATCGCCGGCCCCGACACGAAATCCTATGCGTACAAACAGAACAATCGTTTGGCCGGCTTTCTGCTGGTCGCCGAGTCCGGGGAGGTGGGTTTCCGCCTGAAGACGCCGGGAAACCTGACATTCGACGTGCGAGATTGCTGTTTCGACGAGATCACGCCGGAGAAGGTCTTCATCGGCGCGGCCGGTCGTCACCCCGCGGGCTTCCCCATTGCCCTTTCGTCCTCCGACGCGACCGCAGCCGGCATCGCCCCGCACCTTCCCGGCGACGCGGAAGGATTTTACATCGGCTACGATCCGACAGCGCAGACGTGGACGGTGTTGCTCTCGTCGTCGCCCGGGAACAGCACCTTCAAAGCGTGGGTCAGGGCCGAGACGACGCAGCCGTTCTCCAGGCTGACGAGAGTCGGTGCCAACTTCGCGTCACCAGCGGCCTACGCGCCCGTCCTGCTGATGTACAACGCCGCGAACGGTCGCTACGAGGACAGGACCGTGGCGTCCGGGCTGGGCAAGCCCATCTTCGCCAGCTCGGTGGCGGCCGCAGACTTCAACAACGACGGCCTCGTCGACCTGTTCATCGACGGCGGGGATCCGATCAAGAAAACCCCGAACATTCTCTACCTGAACCGCGGCGGCGGCAAATTCAGCCCGTTGGATAATGCCGGCGGCGCGGCCGGGGGCACCTTCGGGCCGCACAACACGTCGAACCACCTGGAACTCGGCTCGAAGGTGGCGGTGGCGGATTTTGATCGCGACGGTTTCGTCGATGTTCTGACGACCAACACGCTCTGGAGAAACCTGAAGTACGTCTATCACGCTGCGGCACCGAACCGGCTTTACCGAAACCTGGGCAACGGCAACCATTGGGTCGAACTGGACTTGATAGGCACGCACTCCAACCGGGACGGGATCGGAGCCCGCGTCCTGCTGACGTCCGGCGGGCGGACGCAATTGCGCGAGCAGCAGGGCGGAATGCACGCGTTCTCCCAGGACAGCCAGCGCATCCACTTCGGTCTCGGTCAGGAGACGGCGATCAACAGCATCGTCGTCGAGTGGCCGTCCGGCATAAGGCAGGCGCTCACCGATCTCTCCGCCGTCGACCGGGCGTACCTGATCCGCGAGCCCTGAGCCGAACCGGGCGCCGGCCCTCGGCTGATCAGCGTGCGGCGGAAACGGGTGACCTGACGCGAACTCCGTCCGCCAGCAACGCACCTGTGATCAGCTGCACCACGGGTCGGCCCGAGCGTCGATACGAAATTCCGGCCCAGGCGCGCGTCGCGGGGTGAAGCGAGGCGGCAGATCGTAGGGTGCGTCCCGCGAAGCGGCACGCACCACTCCCTGCCGTGCCTCCCCCGCCGGCGATGGTGGGAAGCGCTTCGCGCGTCCCGCCCTCAAGGACGAACTGGTCCGCGCCAGCGCCTGGCGCGTCTACGAAGACCCCGCCGACCTGCTGAAGCACCTCGACGAGGTCGGCGGAAGGGATGAGGGAACGCGTCGAAGGTCGTGCTCACAAGACAGTCGCCGTGCCTCGGCCGGCCGCTCCGGAAAATCCCGTCAGCAAAGGGCGCTCCATATGGGGTTATATTTGTTTTTGACCGTGAGACATGCTTTAGTTATAAAATAAAGTGCCGGCTGAGGATGACGTGGGGTCAATCAGTCAGGCGGCTTTACAGGGGGTCACTATGCGTGCAGTAGTATTGGCAGCCGCCATTGGTATGGCGGCAACGTCCGCGTTTGCGTCGCCGAATAGCGCACCGAACGCACTGCAATTGCGGTGCGTGGCGTCCGACCCGGTGACTGGTCAGCCGAAAACTGTGTTCGCGCCCGGGGATAATCTGGGCTTGCAGGTGTATATCAATGTCCCGGCGCATCGGGCAGTGCTGCGCGTCGCCATAAAGACGTATCTCTTCGCCAAGGTGAAGGGCTTCAATCTCGGCGGCCGGGTGAGTGATGGCGTTATCGAAATCCCACCGGAATCTGTGCGCGAAGAACTGCCTGGCTATGACACGGGCGTGAAGGACGCGGTGATCGGCGGATTCGAGAGCCGCAATGCACTACCTTACTACCTTGAGACGGTCCATATCCCATCCAAGTTCCCGGAGGGCGACGCGACGGTGCGCGTCGAGGCCACGGTCGGCGGCGAGGGCGAGAATGCCCGAACGGTGCGCTGCGGACCGACGGTCCGCATCCGCAACCCCTAGGAAACCGTTCGCACCGCTCGGCGCGATCTCGGGTCACGCACGGCGCGACGAACGCCGTCCGTGACCCGGCCCTTGCGCGCGCGGCGCGGCCCGGGTCGCCGGTCGAAAGCGCCCGCCCCCCCCACGCCGCGGCGAACCACGATCTCAACGCAAGCTTAACCGACCCCGCGGATACTGTCGGCGCGGAAGCTCCCGGAACGACGTGACGGCTCTGGCCGGCTCTGCGTCGTACGCACGCGCGCGAGGCGGATCATGCCCAAGAGAATTCCCCTTCTTTGGAAGACGCTGTCGGCCTTCGTCGCCGTCGTCCTGGTCACCATCATCCTGGTGACGGCGGGCAATCTGGTGATGCAGCGCCGGCTGATCGGCGAGGCGCAACAGCGCGAGTTGCTGCAATATGCCGAGAACATCCGTGCCGCCATCGCGTCCGAAGCCCAGCGGGCCGAAGCCATGAGCGCGTTGGTCGCCGCGATGCCGGACGCCCAGGCGGCGTTCGCCGCGGCCGATCGGGACGGGCTGTTGCAGCGCTTCGGCCCGGTGTTCCAAGCGCTGAAGACGCCGTACGCGGTCGAGCAGTTTCAATTCCATCTCCCGCCGGCCACGTCCTTTTTGCGTCTGCACATGCCGAAGAAGTTCGGTGACGACCTGTCAGGCTTCCGCGGCACGGTGGTCACCACCAACACCGAGAAGCGCCCGGCGGTGGGGCTGGAAAAGGGTGTCGGCGGCTTCGGCGTCCGCGGCGTGGTGCCGGTGATGGAGAGCGGCCGGCACATCGGCTCGGTGGAATTCGGCCTGTCGTTCGGCCAGCCGTTCTTCGATGCGTTCAAGGCCCGGTACGGGGCGGAAGCCGCGCTCTACATCGAGGACAAAGGATCGTTCGCCCGCTTCGCCGGCACGCGTGCCACGGACGACATGCTCGGCGGCGACGAGCTGCGCACCGCGTTCGGAGGCTCCCCCGTCCTGCAGCAGGTGAGTTTGGACGGCGCCCCCTTCGCGGTGCTGGGCTCCGCCGTGACGGACTATTCCGGCAAGCCCGTCGGCGTGATCGTCGTCGCCCGAAGCTCCGCCGACTACGTGGCGATCATCGACCGGTCGCAACTCCTGACGCTGGTGATCGGCTCGCTGACCCTGCTCCTGGGCGGGCTGCTCGCCTGGCTCATCGCTCGCGGCATCGCCCGGCCGATCGGCAGAATGACCGTGGTGATGCTGCGCCTCGCCGAGCGCGACTTCACGGCCGAGATCCCCGATCGTAACCGCAACGACGAAATCGGCGCGATGGCCGAGGCGCTGGGCGTGCTCAAGCAGAACGCGGTGGAGCGGGAACAGCTGGGGGCGGCGCAGATCGCCGAGCGGGAAGCGAAGCAGCGCCGCGAGACGGCGGTCGACCAGCTGATCCGTGATTTCAGCGCCAGCATCGCCGGCAGCCTCGGCATGGTGAGCAGCGGTACGGACGACATGCTGGCGGCGGCGGCGAAGGTGACTACCGCCGCCGGGCAGACCGCGCACGAGGTCGGCGACTCCTTCGAGGCGGCCGCCCTGACCAGGGCCGCGGTCGACGCCGTCGCCGCTGCGACGGAGGAACTCTCCGCCTCGATCGACGAGACGGGAGGACGGGTGCTGCGGACCGCCGAGGAGGCCACCGAGGCCGCAGGGGAGGCCGATCTGTCCCGGGAGAAGGTCGCGGCACTCGTCGAGAGTTCGCAGCGGATCGGCAAGATCGTCGGCCTGATCACCGACATCGCCGCAAAAACGAACTTGCTGGCGCTGAACGCCACGATCGAAGCCGCCCGCGCCGGGGAGGCCGGAAAAGGCTTCGCCGTCGTCGCCGACGAGGTCAAGACCCTGGCCAGCCAGACCGCGAAGGCGACCGAGGAGATCGTCCAGCAGATCTCGACGATCCAGAGTGCGACGACCGACGCGGCGACGGTCATCGAACGTGTCGCCGGGCGGATCGTCACGATCAACGGCATCGCCACCGCCGTCGCCGCCACCGTCAGGGACCAGGGCGTCGTCACCGATGAGATCGCGCAACGCACCCACGAGGTCGCCACCAGCACGCAACAGGTGACGACCAGTATCGGCGAGGTGCGGGAGGCGGCGAAGACATCCGACGAAGCCGCTTCGGAGCTGACACGCGTGGGCCAAGGGCTGGCGCAACAGGCGCGGGACCTGCGGCAGGAGATCGAGTACTTCCTGGCAGCGGTCCGAAACTCCGACGACAGACGCCGTTTCGAGCGCGTCGAGGTGGACCTGAAGGTCGTGGTGCATATCGGCGGAACCGCGGCCGAGGACCGGATCGTCGACATCTCGGCCGGTGGGGCCCGGTTGGCGCAGCGGCACGCCGTCGTTGTCGGCTCCCCCATCGAAGTCGAAATCCCGGGCCTGGACGCGCCGATACGAGCGAAGGTCGCCGGCACCAGCGCGGCCGGCACCCATCTACAATTCCCCCTGGACCCGGCGCACCTGCAGCGAGTGGAGGCATTCATCGGCCTGAGGCGTAAGGCCGCTTGACCGGCGACGACCGGCACGTCGGTCGCAAGGGCGAGACCGCGGACGCGTCGCCAAAGTCGCTCCTGGATTCGGCACACCCGGCGATTTGGCAAGCCCGCCAGCCGGCGGAAGGGGCGGCTCGGCCGCGGAATGGCCGCGGATTCACGCCCGGCCCGCGGCATCGTTTCCGCTGAGCCGGCAACCGTGCTATGTGCCCGCGCATGAACGAACCGAACCCCTGCCCCGTCGTCCTCATCCCCGCCCGCATGGCGTCGACCCGCCTGCCGGGCAAGCCGCTCGCCGATATCGAAGGCGCGCCGATGATCGTCCAGGTCTGGCGCCGGGCGATGGAGGCCGGGATCGGCCCGGTGGTGGTCGCCTGCGCCGAGGAGGAGATCGCGCACGCCGTCACCGCCGCCGGCGGCCGGGCGGTGCTGACCCTGCCGGACCACCCGTCCGGCTCCGACCGCATCTTCGAGGCGCTGGCGACCTTCGATCCGGACGAGCGGTACGACGTGATCGTCAACCTGCAGGGCGACCTGCCGACGCTCGATCCGGCTTTGGTGCGCGCGGCGCTGGCCCCGCTCGCCGATCCGGCCTGCGACATCGCGACGCTGGTCGCACCCATCGGCCACGCCGCCGAGCGGGACGATCCCAACGTCGTCAAGGTGGCGCTGTCGTTGGAGCCGGGTTCGTCGGTGGGCCGTGCCCTCTATTTCAGCCGCCAGCCGATCCCCTGGGGGGACGGCCCGTGCTGGCACCACATCGGGCTCTACGCCTATCGCCGAGCGGCGCTGACCCGCTTCGTCGGCCTGCCGCCGGGCGTGCTCGAGCGGCGCGAGCGCCTCGAGCAGCTCCGCGCGCTGGAGGCCGGGATGCGCATCGACGCCGCCGTGGTCGATACCGTGCCGCTCGGCGTCGATACCGAGGCCGATCTGGCGCGCGCGCGCGACCTGCTGGCGGCGGCGGGGCGATGATCGCAGGCCCGCCAGCATCCGAGCCGGTGCCCGATACGTCGCGCATCATCGCCTTTCAGGGCGCGCCCGGCGCCTACTCCGACCTCGCCTGCCGGACGGCGCGGCCGGAACTGGCCACCCTGCCCTGCCGCTCGTTCGACGACGCCTTCGCCGCACTCCGCGACGGAGCCGCCGGCTTGGCGATGATACCGATCGAGAATTCGGTGGCCGGCCGCGTCGCCGACATCCACCACCTGCTGCCGGACTCCGGCCTGCACATCATCGGCGAGCACTACCAGCGGGTGAACCACCATCTGCTGGCCCTTCCCGGCAGCCGGATCGGCGAGATCACGCATGTGCACAGCCACATCCACGCGCTGAACCAGTGCCGGCGGCTGATCCGCGAACTGGGGCTGGAGCCGGTCGTCAGGATCGACACCGCCGGCGCGGCTGGGGAGATCGCCGCGGCCGGCGATCGAACGCAGGCGGTGATCGCGTCCGAGTTGGCCGGCGCGATCTACGGCCTGGAGAGCCTGCGCGCCAACATCGAGGACCAGGCGCACAACACCACGCGCTTCCTGATCATGGCGCGCGAGGCGCTGCTGCCCCATCCCAAGGCGTCGCCGTGCATGACCAGCTTCGTCTTCCGCGTGCGCAACGTGCCGGCCGCGCTCTACAAGGCGCTGGGCGGTTTCGCCACCAACAGCGTCAACCTGACGAAGCTGGAGAGCTACCTGATCGGCGGAGGGTTCGACGCCGCACAGTTCTACGCGGAGGTCGAGGGCCATCCCGAGCACCGCGGGCTACGGTTGGCGCTGGAGGAACTGGACTTCTTCTCCCGCGAGGTACGCATCCTCGGCGTCTACCCGCAACATCCCTTCCGCTGGCAGAACGGCAAGACCGAAGAGGCCGACTGAAGGGCGCGGACGCGGGCGCAGCGCGCCTCCGCGTCTCAGTGCCCGCCCGGGAACATCTCGAATCGGTCGAGGGGTCCGGCAGCTGCTTCTTCCAGGCGGAGATCCGGTTGGGGTGAACCTCATGGCGCACGGCGAGGTCCGCCACCGTCGCCCCGCAGTGCCTCGAGCGCGATCTTCGCCTTCGGCGCCGCATCGATCTTCCGTCCGGGCTTCCTCATCATCGCCTCCGTCTACCACAACGGAGCCGACCCCGCCCCCTGGCAGGTCACATCCAACCCCGCTGGCTTCCGAGTTCCGTCATGCCGCGACACCGAGAAGGTCCACTCCGGCAGCCTCTGCCGCACCGCGGAGGTCTCGGTCCAGAGACGCGAGAGGCAGGTGACGCCGCCGTGCGAGTTCCAGGTAGGCCGCGTCGTACACCGTCAAATTGAATCGCTCGGCCAGCCCGGCGGTCGTGTCCCACGCGCGCTCGGCGGTGTCTCCGTCCAGCGTGACCGGCAGGTCGCGTAGAAAGGCGGCGAGTGCGGCGCGCTTCGCCGAGTCGAGGCGGCGGCGGCGTTCGGCCGCGAGCAGGCCGCTGAGCGCCTCCAGGGGCCAGAGAAGCGGCGCGAGGGCTCCCGTCTCGACGACACGGTCCAGCAATTCCATGACGGCTGGTGTCTGTTCGTCCTCGAAACACCATGCGAGGGCGACCGAGTTGTCCAGCACGAAGCTCACGACCGGCCTTCGTTCACCAGATTCTTGATCTCGATCCCGCCGAGCGTGATGCCGCGACTCGCCTCGCGCAGGCCGGCGGCTGCGCGCTTCGCCTTCTCGCGATCGAAATGCGGGGCGGCGGGAACCAGCTTGGCGACAGGCACGCCACGCTTGGTGATCGTGATCTCGATGCCGCGCGCGACCTCGGCGAGCAACGCGCTCAATCGGTTCTTCGCTTCATAGGTCGGTACGCGCATGTGCCCGCGCGCCATATAGCTAGATAGCCATAGATATAGCGGCTGCAGGATCCAGGTCGAGATCCTCCTCGCGATCGTCTGCGGCTGGAGCCGAGCCGCTTGCCCCGAACTCGCGAAGGTCTGCTCTGCCGTGGAAGCGGCCTCGCAGCGAGCGTCGCCAGTACGCCTCCCGATCAGGCCGCGCCGATCAGGACGTCGACGAGGTTCGGCTCCCGCGAGGCGATGGCCGCCTCGATCGCCGGTGCGATGTCGGCGGCGCGCTCGATCCGCCGCGCCGGAACGCCCATCGACTGGGCGAGCGCGAGGTAGTCGATCGGCGGCTGGTCGATGTCCATGGCGATGAAGCGGCCGCTCCGCGTCGACAGATATCCGGGCTGCGCCTTCATGAAGTTCTTCAGGACGTTGTATTCGCGGTTGTTCATCACCACGAAGGTGACCGGCAGCTTTTCGTGCGCCGCCGTCCACAGGGCCTGCGGCGAGTAGAGCGCCGCACCGTCGCCGACCAGACAGACCACCGGCTCGCGGCCGAGGCCCAGCGAACAGCCGACAGCCGCGGGCATCCCCCAGCCGAGCCCGCCGCCGCGCAGGAACGAGTACTGCCGGTCCGAAGGGCTGTTCAGGAAGCTGCGCACGTGCACGGACGTGGCGATCGCCTCGTCGACGATGGCGATCTCGGGGCCGATCGCGCGCACCGCCTCCTGGGCCGCGACCAGCGGCGTCGTCACCGGCGCGTCCATCTGCCGGGCGGCCGCTTCCGCCAACTGCGACCGCTGCAGCCGCCGTTCGTCCGCAGCCTTCGACCGCAGCGCGGCGTACGCGCGAGCCTGATGCGCCGAGGCGTGCGACAGCAGCGGCAGCAGCGCGCCGAGCGACGCCTTGATGTCGCCGACCACCGACAGCGGCGTCGCGTAGGTCCGCCCGAGATCGCGGACGTCGGCCGACATCTGGAACACGGCGCAGGTCGGCGGCACCGCCGGCCCCTCGGAATAGAGGATGGTGATCAGCGACTTGCCGCCGAGTGCGAACAGCGCGTCGTAGTCGCCCAGGCGCCGGGCGATCTCCGTGGCCTTGGTGGGCAGGTTGCCGGCCCAGAGCGGATGCGTCGTCGGGAACGGGATTCGCGACGGCCAGGAGGAGCCGTAGACCGGCGCGCCCAGCAAATCCGCGAGGGCGACGACCTCCGCGGCCGCGCCGCTGGCGTGGATCTCGTCGCCGGCGATGATGGCGAGGCGCCCCGGCGCCACCGCCGCCAGCAGCGAGGCCAGCGTATCCAGCGATCCGGCGACGGCGCGGCGCTCGATCACCGAGCGTTCGGCGATGCCGACCGTGCTCGTCTCCTCCATCACATCCATCGGCAGCGAGAGGAACACCGCCCCCGTCGGCGGAGAGTTGGCGTCGTGGAAGGCGCGCCTGACCAGCACCGGAAGCTGGTCGGCACTGGCGACCTCGTGCGCCCACTTCACCGCGGGGCCGGCGATCCGCACCAGGTCGCCGGCGAGCAGCGGGTCGGTGATGGTATGGCGGGAGTCCTGCTGGCCGGCGGTGACGACCAGGGGCGTTCCGGAGACGCTGGCGTTCAGCAGGTTGCCCATGCCGTGCCCAAGCCCGCCCGCGGTGTGCAGGTTGATGAAGCCGGGCCGGCGCGCCGCCTGGGCATAGCCGTCGGCCATCGCCACGACGCTCGCCTCCTGCAGCGCCCAGACGTAGTGGATGTCGGGCGTGGCCAGCAGCGCATCCATCAGCGGCAGTTCGGTCGTGCCCGGATTGCCGAAGATGTACTCGACGCCCTCGCTGCGCAGGACCTCGAGAAGAACGTCGGCACCGCGGCGTGCGCCGGCCTGATCGAGGGGCGTGATCGATTTCATCGGCATGATCCTCGCAAGCGGGGCGGCACCTTCCGGCTCAGGCGGCCCGAGGGACGGTGACGACGATCTTGCCGATCTGTTCGTTGGATTCCATGAACCGGTGCGCGTCTGCGATCTGCTCGAGCGGGAAGGTCCGGGCGATGATCGGCGAAAGCACACCTTCGGCAAGCCCCCGCTCGACGAAGGCCACGCCGCGCGCCAGCCGCGCCGGATCGGACGTCACCTCGAACAGCGTGTAGCCACGCAGCGTGAGGCCGTTCGTCAGTGCCTTGAACAGCGGGAACGGGGTCGGCTGCATACTGAGAATGCCGTAGAGAAACAGCGTGCCGCCCTTCGCCATGGTCTCCACCAGGGTTTCGACCCATGGCCCGGCCACCGGGTCGAAGACCAGTCGCGCGCCCCGCCCGCCGGTCGTTCGCATCACCTCCGCAACCAGATCCTCTTCCTGCGTGGCGATGACGTGCGCTGCGCCGGCGTCGAAGAGCGCCTGCTTCTTGGCCGAAGTCCGCGTCGTCGCGATCGACGTGGCGCCCACCTGTCCGGCGATCTGGATCGCGGCGAGGCCGACGCTGCTGGACGCGGCGGGGATGAGGACGAAGTCGCCTGCTGCGAGGCCGCCGATCTCGATCAGCGCGCCGTAGGCCGTCAGGTATTGCATCCACAGCGCCGCCGCCTGCACCGACGAGATCCCCGGCGGCGTCTTCACCACCGCCCGCGCCGGGACGACCGCCTCTTCGCCGTAGACCCCGTATTGGGACATCGAGAACGCCGGGACGACGCTGACGACATCCCCCGGGCGAAACCCATCGACGCCCTCGCCGACGGCATCGACCGTCCCCGCCGCCTCGTAGCCGATCCGCGACGGATAGGTCGGCGCCTCGAGATACTGGCCCGAGCGGAACAGCACTTCCGCCCGGTTCAGGCCGATCGCCTCGACCCGCAGGCGCAGTTCGCCCGGGCCCGGCCTGGTCGGCGGCAGATCCTCGATGCGCAGCACCTCCGGCCCGCCGGCTTCATGAACCCGCACGACCTTGACCATGACGCCCTCCGCTGTCTTGCAGTCCATTCCGGTGGTGACTGCCGCGTTACGGACAGTGCGCCGAAAGCGGAACGTTCGATAAGCGTTATCGTTGCATGGCGAGGAACCGCCCAGCTTTGGAATCGAAGCGACCGGCGGTTCGATGCGCTCGGCCGGATGACAACGACATTCTCTGGCGGGTCGTCCTCATGTCGTGGCGACGGCGAAGCAGTGCGGGGAGTTGCGCGGGCTGGCTCGTCGGGTCGGGAGGAGCGGATCGCCGGCGGCGTTGTCGGCGGTCGCAGACGTGCTGGCGGATGCCATGAAGAAAATCGCGCGGCAGCGCGGAGAGCTGGAAAAAAACTCTCGAGAAATCGGATGAGGTGCCGGTCGTCCTGCATCCGAATACAGCCAGCCATTACCGTCGTGCAGTCGAATCGATTGACGGATTCGCTCAAGGATGAAAGTGCCGGATTGAGGCTTCGGCCCTACCGTGATCGCTCGTCGATAAGATTGTGCTGGCGCCTGGCGATTTCGAACGCCGCCCTGTGTATCGACCTTCGCCGCGATCTCGCAGGGATCCTGTCGATTGCCACGAAGCGGGAAAAACCGCCTGCGGCCGATGACTTAACCGTGGCGGCGGTCAAGATGGTAGCGGAGGAGGGATTCGAACCCCCGACACGCGGATTATGATTCCGCTGCTCTAACCAGCTGAGCTACTCCGCCGCAGGGCCGGGATCACAACGGATGTGCCGGTCATTGTCAAGCGGCTGTCCCGGCGAGGCTGGCGGCACCCGCGTCCGAGACGATCACCGACGTCCTGGGCGGCTTCGACAAACGCGTGATCCGCACGGTTCGGTCCGCCGCATCCTCCCCTACTGGCACTCGCAGCGCGACTTGGCCCAACAGTAAGGTGGAAAGCCGGAGCCCTGATGCACTTCGCCCTCGGTGCACGTGGCGAGCTTGCCCGGCGGACAGGAAATCGAGCAACCGGCGCAGACGTCGTTGCCGGCAGCGCGGCACGACGTGGGCAGACCCATCGGCACCATGCCGGCAGCGGACGCAGCGTAGGCGCCGCAAGTGCAGACCGACTCCGTCCCCGGCACGGTGGTGCGCCAGGCACCGTTCCAGCCTTTTGCACCGCAGACGTTCGGGCACTTGCGCTGCGCATCCGCATTGTCCCAGATTGGTCCGGCCGGCATCTCGACGCCGCCCGCCCCCGGCGGCTGCCATGCCGCCGCACTCTGTCGCATCGTTCCCATCCTGCGCTTCTCGTCGGAGTTGTCAGAACGGAATCTCGTCGTCGAACTCCGGCGGCGGACCCGAGGGGTCGTTGCGGCCGCCTCCCCCGCCACCACGGCCTACGCTGCCACCACCCGCCGGCTCGTATCCGGGATCACTCCCGCCATAGCCGCCGCCGTAACCCCCCCC
>Ga0209573_1003555_pt1 | contig 16906 bp, 11 predicted proteins | sample TNRBio252014_DNA_FD_185870 | JGI IMG/M metagenome (GOLD analysis project Ga0209573, IMG submission 185870) | Wastewater treatment Type I Accumulibacter community from EBPR Bioreactor in Madison, WI, USA - TNR Reactor_6/25/2014_ DNA (SPAdes)... | ecosystem: Engineered > Bioreactor > EBPR >...
GCATTGCCTTCATCTCCGCGATTTGCTCCTCGCTGCCCGACGGCACCGGCTTTTTGGCGGTCCAGATCGTGCCGTAGTCCGCTCCCCGTCCCAGAGCGTGGGTAAAACCGAGGTCTTTTAATCGTGGCATTTCCTCCCGCACACTCGACGGCGAGCCGAGGCCCCACAGCACCACCGGCATCTTCGTGAGTGGTCGAGCAGCAATGGAGATCTCCGTGAACTCGTCGCTCGTGAAAGGCATCGCCCCCGGCATTTCCAGATGGGCCTGGAGCCGGTAGGTGTCCGGTCGCAGAGCCGTGTCGAAAGGATATTCGACGGTGTGAATCGCGCCCGCTGCCAGTTCCGGCACTTGGAAATCCTGCGCACCGAGTCCTTCGAGCGAGAGCCGGAGCGTGAGATCTTTCGTCGGGGTTTTGCGCAGATTTTGCACCTGCACGCGGACCGGCCCCGCCTTTTCCATCCGCAGCCACGACTGGCGTTCCACATCGAAAGTGACAGAGACAGGACGGAACCCCAAGACCCCGTCGCAGATCCGCACTTCGTCAATGAAGCCCGGGAAACCTGCATAGTTGCTGCCCACCCGGTCGCCAATGGAGAGCACGTGTTTGCCCGGCACGACCGCACCACGCGCGAGTTTATCCCCGCCGCCGAGCGGTGAGCCGTTGTGATAAAAGCGCACCGCACCCGCTCCATCGTAGGTGAAAGCGAGGTGCTGCCAGTCCGTTCCGGGTGCGAAGAGTTCCGAATAAAACGTCTCCGAGTCCGCACCGAAACCGAGGATCACCTGCATCCGACGCGCCCCGCTCTTGTCGCCCGGAGTCAGACGCCACTGGTAGTCGGTGTGCGCCACGTATTTTTTGTCCATCAGCACCGACGAGAGTTCGGCATCGAACTCGGGTTTTGGTTTGATCCACATCTCCAGGGTGAAAGCCCCTTTCGGAGAAAGGCCAGGTGCCGCCGCCGAGACCGCCGCGTGGCGTTTGTCTTGTACCGGAAAACCGGGAAAGGATTCCAACGCCCCATCGTGTTTGTCCTCGGCGACCGCAACCGCACCGGCAAACGTGAGAACATGCCCTTTGCCAGAGGAGTCGGCGTTTGGTGCCGCCGCCGCAAATTGCCAATACCCCAGCACATGAGGTCCCGTCGCGTCCTTGTCGATGTAGCCGGTTTGCCAAGTCTCCGCGAGCGGTCCGGCGTGGAGCAAACCGGCTGCGGCAATCACCCAGGCGTGAATAATGAGGGAGGGGGAGCGGTGGGGGGGGAACATCGGAGTACTTTACATCATACAGGGTAGGGTGACCGGGTCAACAGGGTGGCATGGGACGCGTCACGGCACGATCTTCGTCGCGGTATGGCTCCGGCGGACCCAGAGCTGATTTTCGACCGTGCCAATATCGGTGAAAAATTCACTTACCGACATCCCCGGTCTCCACGAGCACACTCTACCCGAACGCCCTGTCCCCCGCGCCACCAGCCCGCGCAGCGGTCCGTCACCTGCGGCGCCGCAGCGATGAACGCGACTCCGTGTCGTTAATACTCGGTAATCTCACCCAAGCGACTCGGAGGATAATGTGTGATCGCTACGGAGTGAACTGGAGGGCGAATAGATCCGCCTCCCGCAGTTCGAAATGCAGCCGGACGACCTGGCCCACGAGGTCAGACAGGTTGCCGCCCTTCCATGTCACCACTTGATTCACGAAATCACCCTGGATGGGCGCGCAGTCGTCGAGCGTAAAACCGGGAATCGCCTTGCCCCCGGCATCTTGGATCTCAGCGCGCGTCGCGCCCTTGCTCGCGACGTTGAGCGAAAGTTTCGCTCCCGTGAAGTTGAACGGCTTCGTGATGAGGAGGCCCTTGTCCACTGCCGAGGCAGACACAAAGCCATCCACGCGATAGGTGAAGCGGCGCACACGGCTGGCGGGGCCTTTGTAATAGGCTTCGGTCCCATACACCGAGAGTTCACGATCACTCCCGGGAAGTTGCAGCAGGCCGAGCGTCATGTAGTTGCTGCGGTTTCCATCGCGGTCCTTCGGGGCGGTGATGGGGATGACGGGTTCCGCCCACCGCTTGAAATGTGTGCCGTCACGACTCGTCATCAAAATAGGCTCCACTTGTTCAAGTTTGGGTTCATAACGGGTGGGGAAGCCGATCAGCAAGTGCGGTGCGCGGGCATAAGGCTGCACCGCGTTCGTGTAAAGTTGTTCCTCAGGCGCGTCGCCGTATCGGAGATCGGCCTGGTTCTCCCAGGACAGGAAATCCTTGGAGGTGGCCGTGCGTATCGCGCGCACGCGGGGAGATTTCTTGCCACGCTCATCCGGGACGCCGCCGGTGAAGAAGCGCCAGTAGGCACGGTAGGCACCCAGTTCGGTGTCGTAGAAGGCGAGGTTCTGCGAATCGAACGCGCCGGCTGTGATCACGGACTCCCTGCGCACGCGCGTCCAACGCAGACCATCTGCCGACTGCCAGGCGCACAGGCCACGGGCTCTCCCGAGTGCCTTGTAACGTGATTCGGGGGGGCAATCGGGGCGGGTGTCTTTGAAGGGTGAGAAGTTGTGACAGCCCTCGCCGATGAGCACGATGTTGTTCTCCTTCGAGCCGTTGAATTCCACCAGACCCAATTTTGGCTTCGTCCAAGTGATCCCGTCCCGGCTCTCCGCGTAACAGGCGGTTTCGGCATGCGCCGCCTTCTTGGTCGCCTCATCAAAGTGTGAGCCGCGATAATACGCGCGGTAGATGTCCCCATCCTGAAAGAGAGTGAAGTAAGCCGAAGTGTTTCCCTCCCACGGCGCATCGCATACCAATGCCACGTCCTGCGCTTGCGGCTTGTGGAGTTTCAAGGCGACTCCTTCCATGCTGTCAATCAGATACTCGTCGACGAACAGTTCGCGCTTCGAGCCAAGATCAACGGGCGGCTCTGCGGTCAGCACTGAAAGAGTACTACTGAGAAGAAATGCCAGAAGGATCAACAGGGGGGATTTCATATGCGGTGGGCTGACTGAACAAGAGTCTAACGTGGATCTTCTCGCCGTCTAGCACGGCGTCCGCGGCGGGGTGCAGGGATTCTACGGGATTCTGAATACCCCCTGCGTGGCCGATCCCAAGGCCGCCAAGGTCTTGAGTACGGGATCGCTTTGGTTCAAGGTGTAGAAGTGGACGCCATCAACCCCGTTTTCGAGGAGATCGGCGCACTGGGCGGCGGCGTGCTGAATCGCGATGCGCCGGAACGCCTCGGGATTGTCGCCTCCCCGCTTGAGGGCACGCAGGAGTGCCGCCGGATAACGCATCCCCCCGGCGAGTTCGGCCATTTTCAACATCGTGGCCCGGCTCGGAAGCGGAAGTATGCCCGCGAGAATGGGCACTCGGATCCCCGCCAGATCGCAACGAGCGCGAAAGTCGTGAAAAACGTGGTTGTCGAAGAAGGCCTGGGTGACGAGGAAATCGACACCGGCATCGACCTTCGCCTTTAGATGGTCCATCTCGACAAGACGGTTCGGTGTCGCGGGATGGCCTTCGGGAAAACAAGCCGCACCGACCGCGAAGCCGCGCCGGTCGCGATGCGTGCCGCTGGCATTGAAGCGCTGGATATGTCGGACGAGGTCGGAGGCGTGACGGCAGACGTCGAGACCGTGGTCGTGGTCGTGGTCGTGGTCAGGACAGTCACGTGGCGCGTCGCCGCGAAGTGCGAGGATGTTGTCGATGCCGATCCCAGCGTAGTGGTGAAGAACGCTGTCGATGTCCTCCTCGCGATGGTTGACGCAGGTGAAGTGGGGAACGGGATCGAGCGTGGTGTTCTCCTTGACGTGCTTCACGAGCGCCTGAGTGGCGTCGCGGGTCGAGCCCCCGGCCCCGTAAGTGAGGCTGATGAAGGCGGGCCTGGCCGAAGCGAGCTCGTTGATGGTGGCGTGCAGTTTCGTGCGAGCCTCATCGGTCTTCGTCGGGAAAAACTCGAAGGAGAGGGTAGGGCCGGCGGCGTGGGCGAAATGGTCGCGGATATGCATGAGAGTGAAAGCGTCGTTCGAATGTCGAGTTTCAACGCTCAGCAAAAACACCGGAGCGCTTCGATGTCGAGCTCGGGATAGACGGGGAAGCGGGAGAGGAGCGCGTCGATGCGCTCCCGGGCGTCTTTCTCGGCGGCGGGATCAATGGTGAACTTTGCCTTGCTCGGTGTCTCGGGATGTCCGGCCTTCCTGACGGTCTCCGGCCTGGTGTGGGCGAGGACGAGTTTCATCACGGCGGCGATCTCCTTCATCTCCTCCGGTCCCATGCCCAGCGTGGTGACGGCGGGAGTGCCGACGCGCAGTCCGCTGGTGTACCAGGGGCCGTTCGGATCGAAGGGCAGGGAATTGCGGTTGAGGGTGAATCCGGTGCGGCGCATTGCACTTTCGGCTTGGCGACCATTCAAGCCGAATCCGCGGACGTCGATGAGGAGAAGGTGATTGTCCGTGCCACCGGTCGGAACGGTCAGGCCTTCAGCGATGCAGGCCCCGGCGAGGGCGGCGGCGTTGTCCGCAATATTATGCGCGTAGGTCTGGAACTCCGTCGTGTTCGCTTCGGCGAAAGCGACGGCTTTCGCAGCCATGACGTGCGGCAGGGGTCCGCCCAGCACCATTGGGCAGCCTTTGTCCACGAAGTTAGCGAATTCCCTGGTGCAGAAAACAGCGCCTCCCCGCGGACCACGCAAGGTTTTGTGCGTGGTGGTGGTGACGACGTGGGCGTGAGCGCAGGGATCGAAGTCATCGGTGAAGACTCTGCCGGCGACGAGTCCGGCGAAATGCGCCATGTCGACCATGAACACAGAGCCCGCCTTGTCCGCGATTTCCCTCATACGGCGAAAGTCGATCTTGCGCGGATAAGCGCTGTAACCCGCGAGGAGGATAAGCGGCTTCAATTCGAGCGCCTGCCGCGCAATGGCCTCGTAGTCGAGCAGGCCGGTGCCTTTGTCCACATGATAGGAATGGGCCTCGAACATCTGCGCCGAGAGATTGTGCCTGTAGCCGTGGGTGAGGTGGCCTCCGGAATAATAGTCGAGACCGAGCAGGCGTTGTCCGCCGCAGGCGGAACGCACTTGGTTCCAATCGTCGATGCCGAGCGTTGCAGGGTTCGTTTCCCCAAGCTCCGCAAGCGCGGGCGTGGCGACGCGGGCGTTGAGGATCGCCCAATACGCGACGAGGTTCGCATCGGCGCCACTGTGGGGTTGCACGTAGGCGTGCTCGACGCCGAAGAGCTTCTTTGCCTGTTCGCAGGCCTCCGCCTCGATGGCGTCGACATTGTCGCAACCGGCGTAGAAGCGGGAGAAGACGTAGCCCTCGGCGTACTTGTCGGTGAGCAGATTGCCCATCGCGAGCTGGGTGGAGAGGGAGCAGTAGTTCTCGCTGGCGATGAGCTTCAGGTGGAGGCGCTGGTCGGCCAGTTCCCGTACGATGGAACCCGCGATGCCGGGCGAGACCTTCGCGACCTCGGTCAGGTTCGCGAGATAGGCGACGGTGGCGTTGTCGATCCGGTCGGGCGCGGTTTTCGCGAGGTAGTCGAGCAGGGGAGAGGGCATGTTGGAGAGGGTCGAAGGTGTGGTACAGGGTCAGGTCGGGCACCGAACACGGTTAGATGTGATGTCAGGCGCCGACCGGCTGCGAGGCACGCAGGGAGCGAGCCGCGGCGACGAGGTTCTCCAGTGCAGGTCTCACCTCGGCCCAGCCGCGCGTCTTCAGACCGCAGTCGGGATTGACCCAGAGGTTGCGGCGAGGCAGTACGGCCTCGGCCTTGCTCATGAGACGCACCATTTCCTCCACGGTTGGCACGCGGGGCGAGTGGATGTCGTAGACGCCGGGTCCGATCTCGCTGGGGTAGGCGAACTCCACGAAAGCGTCGAGCAGCTCCATGTTCGAGCGCGAGGTCTCGATCGTGATAACGTCGGCATCCATCGCGGCGATGGCGTCGATAATGTCGTTGAACTCGGAATAACACATGTGGGTGTGGATCTGGGTGTCGTCGCGCACCCCGCAGGCGCTGAGGCGAAAGGCCTCCACCGCCCAGTCAAGATATTGCGGCCAGTCAGATCGGCGCAGGGGCAGTCCCTCGCGGATGGCGGGCTCGTCGATCTGGATCGCGGCGATGCCGGCGCTCTCTAGATCGACGACCTCGTCCCTGATGGCGAGAGCGATCTGGCGGGTAGTCTCGCTGCGAGACTGGTCATCCCTGACAAAACTCCATTGCAGGATCGTGACCGGCCCGGTGAGCATTCCCTTCATCGGGCGCCGGGTGCAGCGCTGGGCGAACTGCGACCAGCGCACCGTCATGGGCGCCGGACGGCTGACGTCGCCGTAAATCACGGGAGGCTTCACACAGCGGGTGCCATAGCTCTGCACCCAGCCGTTCGCGGTGAAGGCGAATCCCGCCAGTTGCTCGCCGAAGTACTCGACCATGTCGTTGCGCTCGAATTCGCCGTGGACGGGCATGTCGATGCCGATGGCGTCCTGGAAGCGGATGCACTCGCGGGTCTGGTCCTCGAGGTAGGCCTCGTAGGCGGCGGTGGGGATCTCGCCCTTCTTCCACTTCGCCCGGATCACGCGCACCTCCGCCGTCTGGGGGAAGGAGCCGATCGTGGTCGTGGGGAATTCAGGCAGGTTCAGCTTGGCCTGTTGCGCCGCCTGGCGTTCGGGGAAGGCGGAGGCGCGCAAGGCGTCGGCGGGCTTCACCGCGGCGAGGCGCGCCTCCACCGCCGGATTGTGGATGCGCACGCTCTCGCGGCGGCGCAGGATCGAGGCCTCGTTCGCAGCGAGGGCACCCGGTGCGGCGGTGCCGTCAAGAAGCTGGGAAAGGGTGACCACTTCATCGAGTTTCTGATCGGCGAAGGCGAGCCAGTCCTTCAATTCGGCGTCGAGTTTCGGCTCGTTAGCGAGCGTCACCGGGCTATGCATCAGCGAACATGAGGGCGCGACCCAGACGCGATCCGCGCCGAGCGCTTCGCGGGCCTTCTGGAGATATTTCAGGGACTTGCCGAAATCGTTCTTCCAGATGTTGCGCCCGTCGACGACGCCCACGGAGAGGATCTTGTCCGTTGGGAACGAAGCGAGAGCCGCGTCGAGATCCTCCGGCGCGCGGACGAGGTCGAGATGGCAGGCCTGCGCGGGAAGGCCGAGATAGAGCGGTAGGTTCTCCCGCAGCGAGCCGAAGTAACTCGTGACGAGGATCTTCAGTCCGGGCGCCGCCTTACCGAGCCGGCTCCACGCTTCCACGATCGCAATCCGCTGTGCCTTATCGAGATCGAGGGTGAAGACCGGCTCGTCGATCTGCACCCACTCGGCCCCCTGGCCCGCGAGGCGGCGGAGGATTTCCTCGTAGACCGCAACGAGTGAATCGAGCAGCGTCCATCGGTCAAAAGTGGGTTGCTGCAAATCCTGCACCTTCCCGAGGGAAAGGTAGGTCACCGGACCCGGCAAGACCGGCTTGGCCCGCAGGCCGAGTGCCTTTGCCTCGTCGAACTCGCGGAAGACCTTGTCCCCCACGAGACGGAAGTTCGTGTCGGCGCGGAACTCGGGCACGAGGTAGTGGTAATTCGTGTCGAACCACTTCGTCATCTCGCAGGCGAAGGCACCTTCGTGCCCCGTGCCACCGTGGGTGCATCCCTGGTGGCCTTCCCCGCGGGATCCGCGCGCCATGAGAAAGAGTGTCTCCAGGCCCGGAGCACCACCTTCCCAGCCGAAGCGCGGCGGCAGGTTGCCTACGAGGCAGGAGAAATCGAGCATGGGGTCGTAGAAGGAGAAGTCGTTGCATGGCACTAGATCGAGTCCGGCGTCGCGTTGCTTCTCCCAGTTCGTGCGGCGAAGTTCGCGACCCGTTTCCTCAAGCTCGTCGAGCGAGGTCTTGCCGTGCCAGTAGGCCTCGGTGGCTTTCTTCAATTCACGGCGTTCGCCGATGCGCGGGTAACCGAGGGTGTGGGTGCGGATGGTTGTCGATGCTTTGTCTTTCATCATGATGCCAAAGTCCGCCCCGCAGTTGACATCCACAATCCTTAGAGTTTTGTGGATCATCATCGAAAACGTTGATGATCGCGTCATGATCGAGATCCGCCACCTCCGAGCCCTCGTTGCCCTCGCCGAAACCGGAAATCTCTCCAAAGCCGGACGTCGTCTGCACCTCTCCCAGCCGGCCCTTTCCCATCAAATCAAGACGGTGGAAGAGCATCTCGGCGCGGCGCTCTTCGTGCGCAAGAGCCAGCCCCTGCATCTCACCCCTGCCGGGGAGCGGCTCCTCTCATCGGCCTATGAAGTGCTCAAAACCATCCGTCATTGCGAGCGCGATCTCGCCCGCATCGCAGAGGGCGGCGCCGGTCAGCTTCGCATCGCGGTGGAGTGCCATTCGTGCTTCGACTGGCTCATGCCCGCGATGGACCGCTTCCGCGAAGGCTGGCCCGAGGTCGAGATGGACCTCGTCTCCGGCTTTCACGTCGATCCTACCGGACTGCTCCTCGATGGCAAGGCCGATCTCGTCATCGTCTCGACCGCAAAACCACGTCGCCGAATCGTCTACGAGAAACTCTTCCGTTACGAGGTCTTCGCCTTGCTCGCGCGCACCCATTCCTTCACCCGAAAGGAATATCTGACGGCGAAAGATTTCGCGAAGGAGACGCTTATCACCTATCCCATCCCCGACGACCGCCTCGACCTCGTGCGCGAGGTCCTTGCTCCGGCGGGAATCGAACCCGAGCGCCGCACCGCCATGCTCACCGTTGCGATCCTCCAGCTCGTGGCGAGCGGACGCGGCCTCGCCGGCCTGCCCGGCTGGGCGGTGCAGCCCTTCCTCGACCGCGGCTACGTCGCCCACCGCCCCATCCGCCGTAATGGCCTCCACGCGACCCTCTTCGCTGCGACTACCGAGACCCTCGCGTCTGCCGCCTACATGGGTGAGTTCGTGGAAACCATGCGCGAGGTGAGCTTCGAACAGTTGCGAGGTATCGAGCCGGCAGGGTGAGGTCGACGGGCTTCCCATGCTCGCAACGTTAGAGGACGAGGACGCTCGAACTCTACCGGATCGAAATCAATCCCAAGCTGGCCCGAAGCCTCGCTAAGGACGGCGAACGACGCTCCCGAATGTGGGAGAAGGGTCCGGTCCGGTAAAACTCTTCGCCATGTCACGGGGCGGGTATTCTTTTGCGGGGAGGCACGTCCCAAGGGTGTGCCACGGTGCTCCTCGGCCGCCCATCAAAATCTCGTAGGCTTCAAGCTTTTCAATTTTGAAGCAGATGGCATCATGCTTTTGTCTCCGCATCCACTTCTCTTATGGCTAAGGCACGACCCACCAAGCTCCACCCTCCGGTGGATCCGTCCCGCGACCACATCCTCGGTGATTCTGATGCGGAAATGACTCTGGTGGAGTTTGGGGATTACGCTTGCTCCTCCTGTCACGCCGCACACGAGGTGGTCGCCGATCTGCGGGATCGTTTCGGCGCACGAATGCGATACGTGTTTCGGCATCGGCCCTCGGCGGACAATGGCAATTCGAAGAGTGCGTCGGATCTCGCCGAGCATGCCTTCAGAACCACGGGGGAATTTTGGCCAGTTCACGATGCTCTGATGAAAAGGGGCTCGGATTTCTCAGAAGAAGATCTTGAGGAGGTGGCACGGGACTTTAACTTGCCGCCATGTCCGGAAAAATTGGCCACTGAGGTGCGAGTGAAGGTCGATTTGGAGAGCGCGGAGGAGAGCGGGGTCGTCATCACCCCGACGTTCTTCCTGAATGGGCGCCGTTATGAAGGGCCGTGGGACGAGAACACCTTGGCGGAAGCGTTGCTGGGAACGCTCGGCCATCGATTGCACGCCGCCACGGTGGACTTCGTACGTTGGGGGCCCTCTGCGGGTTTTCTTCTCATGACCATGTCGGTGCTGGCAGTGGCCTTGGCGAATTCCTCACTGGGCGGGATCTTCGAGTCGGTTTGGACGATGCTCTGCGGGTTCCAAGTAGGCGACGCCGGACTCGTCCTTCCACTTCTGAGTTGGATCAATGACGGACTCCTCGCCATCTTCTTCCTGGTGGTAGGTCTGGAGATAAAGCGAGAATTCACGGTGGGCCGTCTTGCCACCTTTCGTTCGGGTGCGCTGCCTGTATTCGCGGCGTTTGGCGGGATATTTGTTCCCATCCTGATTTACCTTCTTATTGCACCTCCCGGACCGCTCGCCAAAGGATGGGCCGTGCCCATCGCGACGGATACGGCCTTTGCTGTCGCCATCATTGTCTTACTGGGATCCCGCGTCCCGGTCGAACTGCGGGTCTTCCTCACCGCAGCCGTCATTATTGACGATCTTGTAGCGATCGGGATTATCGCGGTGTTCTATACCGACGCCATTAGCGTCCCGTACCTCATCGCCTCCGCTGCGGTGACAGGGCTATTAGTCGCGATGAACCGCTGGGGGATCTAACCTCCTCTACCGTATTGGGTTCTTGGTATCGTCTTGTGGGTGTGCCTGCACAATGCGGGATTGCACGCCACTCTCGCGGGGGTTATTCTTGCCCTTGTAACTCCCGCGCGTCCTCCTGCAAAGCTCCATGCCCTCATGGCGCAAGCCGAGTCGATCTTACAGGCAGAGACCCGACGTTACGGAGATGCCCTGATGCGGCATGGTCCTTCTGAACCGACGATGCGTGCGTTGGATGCCATTCACGCCAGGGTCGAATCGCCTACCGATAAGCTGCTGCGGACGATGGAGCCGTGGTCGAGCTATGTCGTGCTTCCACTCTTCGCGCTCGCGAATGCCTGCGTGATCATTTCTCTGGGTGTCATGCACACCCATGGTGATCTGATGCTGGCGGTTATCTTGGGATTGGTCTTCGGAAAGCCGACAGGGATCGTTCTGGCCGCTTGGCTGGCGGTGCGGGTCGGTATCGCGGTGAAACCTGACGAATACTCATGGCGTCAGCTTTGCGGGGCCGGCTCGCTGGCGGGTATCGGCTTTACAATGTCGCTCTTTATTGCGGGCGAGGCATTCCCGCTCCCGGCGGATTTTGCCGCGGCGAAAATCGCAATTTTTATCGCTTCACTCATCGCTGGGATTGTTGGCACCGCGATTCTGTTGCCGAAGCCCACTCCATTGCCGGAAGATCTGACGGGTTGAATGAGGGTTCCCAAACCCATCAAACTGAACCACGCATACTCGTATGATCACGGATCCCAACTACGGCAGGCTCAAGAGCTATCACTTCTGAAAATAGCCGAAACGAGGACCCTCAGTGCGCCAAGCTCACCTCCTCAAGCAAGGGTTCCCCATAGGGAAGATCTTCGGGCAGCTTGACGAATTCTCCAATCCACGCCCAAAGCTGGGAGAAGTCCTTGTTCACATCGCCCGAGAGACAATCGGTGATCAAATCAGCCGCTTGCGGGTAACGGGAAATGACCGTTTTGAAAGAAAAATCCGGGTTGTAGAAGGCATAGACCAGCTTGCGCATGTTTTCGACACCCTGTCGAAGTTGCGCGCCATAATCAGTGAAACAACCCGGAGAGAGGTCGCCCTTGAGCAGTCCCTCGTGAATCGTATCCCCCGCGAGCACTCCGCTCTTCAGGGCCATCATGACGCCGCTACTGAAAATCGGATCGAGAAAGGCAAAAGCGTCGCCCAAGAGCAGGAGCCCCGGCGCAGCGCAGTGCCGTGAGTGGCGGCTGTACTCACTGGTGATGAAATACTGGCCGGTCCCGTGTCCGGTAGCGAGGCGGGCTTTGATCCACTGATTCTCCTCCACTGCCCGCTCGAAGATGGCCCGCAGATCTTTAACGCCTCCCCGAGTGAGATATTTGGCTTCCGCGACGACGCCCACACTGATCATGTCGTTATGTTGGGGGATGTGCCAGAACCAACCCTTGTCCGGTACGTAGGCCACCGTGGTAGTGCCTTCATCGAGGCCCGTTTCTCGTTGGCTGCCTGAATAATAGGTCCAGACGGCGATCTTGTTGAGATACGGATCGGAAACCCGCCAACCGCGACGGGTTGAGGTGAAGGCGTCCTTTCCGGAGCAATCGAGTGTGATGGGCGCACGGACTTCGTAGATTCTTCCACTTTTATCGGTGGCTTCCACGCCAATCACCCGCTCGCCGTCCATGAGCAAGCGGTTGACGGTCGTTTCCTCGCGCACCTCGGCCCCCTTCTCTCGCGCGTTATCGAGCAGCATCTGATCGAACTCCGACCGCAGAACTTGCCAGGTCTGGGCCACCGTTTCGCGATCATATCGGTTGAAGAAATAGAACGGCGCGGAGGAACTTCCGTCGGGCTGCACAAAACTGGCGCTGTATTTTTTAACGAAACAGGACCGGCGCATCTTTGCGATCATCCCGAGGCGTTCCAACGGTCCGAAGGTGAAAGGGAGAAGCGACTCGCCAATGTGATAGCGGGGAAACTTCTCACGTTCGAGCACGAGCACGCGGTGGCCATGCTCGGAGAGTACCGCGGACGCGGACGCGCCCGCAGGACCGCCGCCGATCAGAATGGTGTCATAGTCTTGGTTCACGGCCTTGGATGACACTCGGGGCTGGTCCCGGTTTTCGGAAATAACATTTGGGCATAACAATGATACCGAACGACGATGATAATACGACGAGGGGCTCGTTAGCGGTTTCCGGCACCCGTTTAGAACCGAGATGGTCACACCCATTCCACCGTTCCTGGGACCCGCAGATTTGCTTGACAGCGCAGAACCTCACTGTCGTAGCACCTTGGTTACGGCTAGCGCCGAGGCTTTTCGATTGAGGACGTCGTCCGTCGGGTTCGCGACCTCACGATCCCGTGGACGAACTTTTCCTCACAGGGCCATGATCCGGTGGCGCAAACAGGGCCTTGTATTAAGATGCATGTGAAATACAACTTATAGCATGAGATTCAACTCGTTCGGAAATCCCTTCTCACTCACCGTTCTCCCGCTTATGGCCACCATGATTGCCTGGGTTGCTGGCTCCGGGCATGGCGAGCCTGGGGAAGGAGCCGTGAAGCCCCTGGCGGAGGAGAAGCTCGCCGATGCTACGCGGATCGCCAGTCTCCCCGCTACGATCGAAGAGGCACGTGGAAGGGCTCGATGGATGCACGAGGGATTCCACGGCGCTCTTCAGGTGATGCACCGAGATTTTTTGGCGCTTCGCTGATTCGTGTGGTGTTCAGAAGCGTTGTGGTAGCGGGCTTGGCAACCCTGTAGCGGGGTTGAGACCTCCAGCGATCCAGTAGGCGATGGTGCGGAAGTTCTTCCAGTTGCGGTAGCCCCGCGCCCGTTTTCTTGCCAGCTGGAGACGGCTGTTGAGACCCTCCATGACGGCACTGGTGGTCCCGTTCCGGTAGTAGTCGAGGATCCCCTCCCAGTGTCGCTTGAGAGTGGCACAGAGCTTCTTGATCGGCTCAAGGCGGCACCGCCGCCCCCATGAATACACCGATTCGAGGTGTTCCTCGGCCGCCTCGCGAGTAGCGTAGCGCCAGGCATCGGCGAGGAACTCACGCCAGCTCAGAGCCCGTCCCAACTTTGAATACTGCTGACAGAGCCGCTCGCGTTGTTCCAGTTGTTCCGCCTTGAGGCGTTCCTTATTGCCTCGCAACGACCACATCGCTCCCTTTTCCAGTCCGCCCTCCTCGCGAGCGACCTCCTTGCGCACCTCGTCCACCGCCTTGCCCGCCAGTGCCATGACGTGATATCGGTCGAAGACTTTCCGTGCTTTGGGAAGGTGCTGTTCTACTCCGCTTTGGAAGGCCGGGCTCATGTCCATCGCCACCTCAGTAATCGCTTCCGGGGTGGATTGATGCGCAACAAGTTCCTCAGTGAAGGCGGCTACCGTGGCGGCATCCTGCCCTTCTGTCAGGTAAAGGAGATTGCCGCTGTCGAGATCGACGAAGCAAGTCACATAGCGATGACCTTTGCGCCGGCTCGTTTCGTCGAGACCCACCCGTTTTAGCCGACTCCAATCCATACTGGCATGGGCCTTTTCCACGTAATGGTCCAGAAGCCGCCAAAGGCGCGTGTCCTGGATGCCGAGGGTTTCGGCCGCTTCGCTCACGGCCATCTCGCGAACAAGCAACAGCGCCCACGCTTCGAAGAGGAGAGTGAATCCGCTCCCGGGACGGGCCCAGGACACTTCCACCTGATGCACACCGCATTTAGTGCAATCCGTCCGCGGAACCTCGGCAACGAGTTCGGTCTCATACTGCCAAAAGTTGAGATGGCGCCAACGTCGTTCGCGTCGGTCGTGGATGCGACTCTGCTCCCCGCAACAAGGACAAGGAAGACGTTTGGTTCCGGCGAGGAGATCAACGGTGAGGCTGAGCTTTTTGGGATTGCCATCGAAGGCGCTGGATGTCACCGTCCACGGAGGCTCAAGAGGGAGTGCTTGCGCAAAAAGCTGATTCGGGTCCATACCCGACAAAAACCCCGCTCAAGACCCTTTCAACGCCAATTTGCCCCGTTTTCCACACGAAACAGCGAAGACCCCAAATTATTTCAATAAAAAAGGGGGGGTTATAGGGCAGACACTCCAAGGAACACTTTATATCAGTTCGATTGGAATCGAAACTAATGCTCTTGAAAGATTTAGACTCAGAGTCAATAGCTCTTCGTTCTCCATGTCTGGAGGTCACTATATATTAAGCACCCAGTCTGCAACATCATTGAGTATCCCTAGTAACTCATTAGATTATATTTTTATCGATCCTCCATTTGGCGGTAATTTTATGTATTCAGACGTGAATTTCATTTGGGAGTCGTGGCTTAGATTGTTCACGAATACTGAGCGCGAGGCGATTCAGAATCCTGCACAAAAAAAATCTTTGGAAGATTATCGAATGCTCATGGCGGCTGCCTTCACTGAGGCATTTCGAGTTTTAAAGCCAGGACGATGGATGACGGTTGAATTTTCAAATACAAAGGCGTCAGTTTGGAATTCAATTCAGACAGCACTTCAGGAGGCTGGTTTTGTCGTCGCCAACGTAAGTGGCCTTGAGAAGACCCACAAAGGGTTCAAGGCTGTCACTACTTCAACTGCCGTCAAACAAGACCTCGTCATCAGCGCCTACAAACCCAACGGTGGGCTGGAGGAGCGCTTCAAGAAAACGGGCCACACTCCCGAAGGCGTCTGGGACTTCATGAAGACTCACCTCCGCAACCTTCCCGTCGTCAAACCCCGGGGCGGCGAACTCGAGTTCATCGCTGAGCGCGACCCGCGCATCCTCTACGACCGCATGGTCGCTTTCTACGTCGGTCACGGCGTTCCCGTGCCGCTCAGCTCGGCCGAGTTCCAGGCCGGATTGGCTGAGAAGTTCCCCGAGCGGGAGGGCATGGCTTTTCTCGCAGAGCAGGTCGCCGAGTTCGACAAGAAGCGCGCCCAGATGCAGGGAGTCGGTCAGATGAGCATCTTCGTCGAGGACGAGAAGAGCGCCATCGACTGGCTCCGAGGCGAGTTGAAAAAGACCCCCGCGACCTATCAGGACATCCAACCGAAGTTCATGCAGCAACTGGGCGCCAGTTGGAAGAAGTTCGAGACCCGTCCGGAGCTCGCCCTGCTCCTTGAACAGAACTTCCTCCAATACCGGGGCGACGGCGAGGTGCCCGCCCAGATCCACAGCTACCTCTCCACCCAGAACAAAGACATGCGCAACCTGCCCAAGGACGACGCTCGTCTCCGCTCTCGCGCCAAGGATCGCTGGTATGTCCCCGACCCGGCCAAGGCCGTCGATGTCGAGTCCATCCGCAACAAGCGTCTCCTCCAGGAGTTCCGCCAGCTCTGCGACGAGGCTGGCGTGCAACTGCCAAGTCCCGGGGTCAGCAATCAGACCCAACTGCCCCTCGTCCTCCCCGCCGCGAAAAAGACCGCCCGCAAGAAACTCAAAGAAGTCCGCACCGAAGCCGTCCGTCTCGGTTTCAAGGAATGCTTCGCCGCGAAGGACTACGCCACCATCCTCGCCCTCGCCGCCCACCTCCCCAACAACGTCATCGAAGAAGACGAGCAACTCCAGATGATCTTCGATATGGCGGAGATGCGGTCTGGGGGGTGAAGCCGCTGCTTCTGCTCGCATAATCCGCTTCTATGACGGGAATTTGCAGTAGAATCAGTGTTTTTGCAGATTTTCCGTATAAAACTTGAGTGAACCATTGAATCTGCGACAGTTCTCATATGATCATCGACTTCTCCGTCAAGAACTTCCGCTCCTTCCGCGACGAGCAGAAGCTCAGCTTTGTGGCCAGCAACTACGACAAGGATCTGCCACAGAATCTGATCGATCCCGCCCTGCACGGCTTGGACGGAGTGAAGCTGCTGAAGGCAGTAGGAATCTACGGAGCCAATGCCGCAGGAAAGAGCAACTTACTGAAGGCGCTCGCCTTCTTGGAACAATTTGTTTTGCATTCCGCGACGAAGCTCAACGAAGGGGATAAGACCGGCGTGGAACCGTTTGCTCTTTCTTACGAGACTTTCGACGAGCCATCCGAGTTTGTGCTTCGTTTTGTCGTCGAGGGAGTCCGCTACCATTTCGCACTAATCGTCAACCCGGAGCGTGTGCTGTTCGAGAGGCTCTCCGCTTTTCCCGAAGGCGTCGAGCGGGTCTACTATGAACGGAGCTGGGACGAAGGGTCTGAGTCATATGAGTGGGAGCCAAAGCGCCCGGTCGGATTCAAGCGCGATCCTAAACTGGTCGAATACACTCGCAGCAACGCCTTGTATCTCTCCACTGCGGCAAAGTGGAACAATCAGGACGTGGCCCCCATCTATCGCTGGTTCCTGCTCCAACTGGGGTTTCTCCATGTGAATCTAGACTTCGCCATGTCCACCGAGGGAACGGTGCATTACCTGCGCTCTGGAAAGTCGCAGGCGGATTCCGTGATGCGGGCGCTCAAGAGTGCCGATCTGGGATTAACCTCGGTCCAGGCCCGCGAGCGCGAAACCACGAAAAAAGATCGT
>Ga0209573_1003556_pt1 | contig 16904 bp, 14 predicted proteins | sample TNRBio252014_DNA_FD_185870 | JGI IMG/M metagenome (GOLD analysis project Ga0209573, IMG submission 185870) | Wastewater treatment Type I Accumulibacter community from EBPR Bioreactor in Madison, WI, USA - TNR Reactor_6/25/2014_ DNA (SPAdes)... | ecosystem: Engineered > Bioreactor > EBPR >...
CCCACGTACTGCTCGCCGAGCAAACCCGAGGTCAGAATCGACGCCGTGGTGTCGGCCGGAAACGCATAGCGCTTGTCGATCTCGAGCCCGACCACGGCACGGTAGATCCCGGTGTCGAAGCGGATCGCGGCGACGCGCCCGACCAGCACCCCCGAGCTCTTGACCGGCGCCCGCACCTTGAGCCCACCGATGTTGTCGAAGGGAGCCTCAACGCGATAGGTCTCGCTGCCGTCCAGCCCCGAGAAATTGCCGACCTTCATCGCCAGGAACACGAGCGCGGCGAAACCGATCGCAACAAAAATGCCGACCCACAGGTCGAGCGCGGTACGACTCATCATCAACCCCGGAACATGAAAGAGGTAAGCACGAAATCGAGCGCCAGGATCGCCAGCGCCGAGGTCACGACGGTGTGGGTGATGGCGCGCGACACACCTTCGGCTGTCGGCTGGCAATCGTAGCCTTCGAATACCGCGATCAGCGACACCACCGTACCGAAGACCACGGACTTGATCACACCGTTCATCACGTCGTACTCGAATTCCACAGCCGCCTGCATCTGCGACCAGAAGGCGCCGTCATCGACGCCGATCACCGCCACCGTGATCAGCCAGCCGCCGAAGATGCCCATCGCCGAGAACAGCGCGGCCAGCAGCGGCATCGACAGCACGCCCCCCCAGAAACGCGGCGCAACCACGCGCGCGATCGGGTTGACGGCCATCATATCCATCGCCTTCAACTGCTCGGTGGCCTTCATCAGGCCGATCTCGGCGGTGATCGCAGAGCCGGCGCGGCTGGCGAACAGCAGCGCGGCGATCACCGGTCCGAGCTCGCGCAGCAGCGACAGCGCCACCATGACCCCGACCGCGTCGGCCGAACCATAGCGCTGCAGGATGTCGTAGCCCTGCAGGCCGAGCACCAGGCCGACGAAGAGCCCCGACACCACGATGATCAAGAGCGACAGCACGCCGCTGAAGTAGAGCTCGCGGATGGTGAGGTGGATGCGGCGCAGCGACTGCCCGGAGTGCATCAGCACCGCGAACAGGAAGCGGGTGATGAAACCCAGCCGCCAGATGCCGTCGATGGTCAGCGCGCCGATGTGGCGCAGCGCGGATGCGATCGCGTTCATGCACCCTCCACGCCGAGCAGGCTGTCGATCGGCGGCGCCGGATAGTGAAAGGGCACCGGCCCGTCGGCCTCGGCATTGACGAACTGGTGCACGAAGGGATCGTTCGAGGCGCGGATCTCGGCGGGTGTCCCCTGCGCGACGATGCGCCCGTCGGACACGAAATAGATGTAATCCACGATCTCCAGCGATTCGTGCACATCGTGGGTGACCATCACCGAGCTCGCCCCGAGCGCGTCGTTCAGGCGCCGGATCAGCTGCCCGATGATGCCGAGCGAGATCGGGTCGAGGCCGGCAAAGGGCTCGTCGTACAGAATCAGCATCGGATCGAGCGCCACCGCACGCGCCAGCGCCACGCGCCGCGCCATGCCGCCGGAGAGTTCGCCCGGATTGAGCTTCGCCGCCCCGCGCAACCCCACCGCCTGCAGCTTCATCAGCACCAGGTCGTGAATCATGGCGGCCGGCAGGTCGGTGTGCTCGCGCAGCGGAAAGGCGACGTTGTCGTGCACGCTCATGTCGGTGAACAGGGCGCCGAACTGGAACAGCATGCCCATGCGTCGGCGCAGGGCATACAGCTCATTGCCTGACAGGCGCGCGACGTCACGCCCCTCGACCTCGACCGTGCCGCCCGAGGCACGCAACTGACCGCCGATGAGCCGCAGCAGGGTGGTCTTGCCGCAGCCGCTGCCGCCCATGATGGCAACGACCTGGCCGCGATGCACGCTCAGGTCAATGCTGCGCAGGACGGCGCGCTCGCCATAGGCGAAGCGCACGTCACGCAGGGAAACCAGCGGAGAAGTCGACGCGGTGGATGCGTTCACGATGATCGCGGGCACACGGAAACCGTTGAATATAACAGAGATCGAGCTCACCGCCGAGGCTATGTTGCAATGCAGCAACGCACTGCAGATCCATCCTCCGACACACGGGCCCGCCCACCGTGACGGTCCATCGTCCGCCAGCAACAGCAAAAGAAAATTACATGGGGTTATTCACTTTTCAATTACATGTAGATAGCATTAATGCATGCTAAACGCATCGACCAACCCTCTCAACCTCCTCGCAACGGCGGTCACGCTGGCGACCGTCGCCGGATGCGCGGCGCTCCCCGCCCCGCCCACGCTGCACGGCCACCTCGACCGCCAGGCCGCCTCCACCCTCCGGCAACCCATGCCGACGTCCACCCCATCGCAGCCACAACCGTCATTGCCAAGCCGTGACCCCGAGGCGGTGCCGCCGCCCGCTGCGCAATCACGCTCTGCACCCGGGGCCCTCGCGGGCGGCGTGCGTCCCTCCACCCCGGCCGCGCGCCGCGGCTACTCCGTCGATGTACGCGACATCCCCGCAGAGCAGTTGCTGCTCGCGATCGGCCGCGACGCCGGGCTGGAGCTCGACCTCCACGCCGGCATCGGCGGGCGCATCAGCATGCAGGCCCACGACCGCCCGCTGCCAGAGCTGCTCGAGCGCATCGCGCGCCAGGCCGACGTGCGCTACGAACTACATGGGCGTCATCTCACCGTGCGTCCCGACACGCCGGTGATCCGCAGCTACGCCGTCGATTACGTGAATCTGAGCCGCGACATGCGCGGTACGGTCGCCACCAGCACGCAGATCGCCACCACCGGCAGCGGCGCGGGCGCGGGCCCCCGCGGCAGCGCAGCGAGCGCCTCCGGAAACACCTCGGTCACGCAGATCGAGACGCGCTCGGCGAACGACTTCTGGAGTGCGCTCGAGACCAACCTCGCCGCCATCCTCGCCGGCCCCGGCCAAGCGCCGGATTGCAGCAACAAGGGAAGCGACGCCGGCAAGGGCTGCCACAGCGCCGACCTGATGATCAACCGCGAAAGCGGCATCGTCATGGTGCGTGCCACCGCCCGTCAGCACGAGCAGCTCGCAGCCTTCCTCGGCAGCGTGCAACAGGCGGCGCGCCGCCAGGTCATGATCGAGGCGACGATCGTCGAGGTCACACTGGCCGACGGCTACCGCCAGGGCGTCGACTGGACCCGGCTCGGGGTCCCGGGCTGGAGCGTGCGTCCACGCGGCAGCGGCGACGCCACCCCAGGCCAGCCGACCCTGAGCTACCTGTCGGCGAATACCGACATCCGCATCGAGCTGCTGGAGACCTTCGGCACCGTCAAGGTGCTGTCGAGCCCACGCCTGTCGGTCCTCAACAACCAGACCGCAATGCTCAAGGTCGTGGAAGAAGTCGTCTACTTCCTGGTCGACAGCACCACCACCGAGTACGACGACCGCAAGCAGGCGCGCATCTCGGCCACCACCACGCCGCAATCGGTGTCGGTCGGCATGGTGATGTCGGTCACCCCACAGATCTCCGCCGACGGCGACATCACGCTCAACGTGCGGCCGACGATCTCGGGCATCTCCGGCTTCAAGGACGACCCCAACCCCTCGCTCGGCGACGTACCCAATCGCGTGCCACAGATCCGCACCCGCGAAATCGAATCCATGCTGCGCCTGCGCAGCGGCGAGGTCGCAGTGCTCGGTGGCCTGATGGAAGACCGCATCGACCACGATACCGGCCGCATCCCGCTCCTTGGCGACCTGCCGGTGGTCGGCGAAATCTTCACCCGGCGCGACAACGGCGTGCGCCGCACAGAGCTGCTGATCTTCCTGCGCCCGCTGCTGATCGACGAACCGGGCATGCAGGCCGGCTATGCGAACTACGCCGCCCACCTTCCTGGCGACGACTTCCTCATCGCCTCGCCCTCACCCGGTCAGCGCAACTTCCCGCACGTTCCACTGCGCCCACTGCTCGCACCAGCCGGCCCCGCAGCGAGCCCCAGCCTTTCCGACCACGCCTACAGCCAGCCATGAACGCACCGCTTCCCATCGGCCAGACCCTGATCGCCGCAGGACTGATCGGCGAGGACCAGTTGCGCATCGCCCTTCACGAACAGCAGCGCCGCGGCCAGCCCCTCGGCCGTCTGCTGGTCGAACTCGGCTTCGTCAGCGAGACCGCGCTGCGCGAGACACTCGCCGCGCGCAGCGGCCTGCCCTGCGTCGACCTCGCCACCGCGCTCGCCGACCCCGACGCGATCGCCCGCGTGCCGCAGGCGCTCGCCCGCCGCCACCGCCTGCTGCCGCTCCAGTATGACGCCGCCCGCCATCGCCTGATCGTCGCCATGGCCGACGCCCACGACATCGTTGCCCTCGACCGCCTGCGCGCCGAACTCGGCCCCGAGGTGCATGTCGAGCTGCGTCTGGCAGGCGACGGCGAACTCGGGCGCGCGATCGACCAGCACTACGGACAGGCGAGTTCGATCGAAGACATGGTCCGCGAGCTCGAACGCCGCGCCGGCCAGGGCAGTCACGCCGGCGCCCGCGACCCCCAGCTCGTCGTGCGCATGGTCGACGCGCTGCTCGCCGAGGCCGCCTCGCGTGGCGCCTCCGACCTGCACTTCGAGCCCGAAGCGGGATTCCTGCGCATCCGTCATCGCATCGACGGCACGCTGCGCCAGGTGCGCGCCATGCACAAGTCGTGCTGGCCGGAGCTCGCGGTGCGGCTGAAGGTGCTCGCCAGCATGGACATCGCGGAGTCGCGCAGTCCCCAGGACGGCCGCATCGGCCTCGCAGTCGGCGGACGGCCGATCGACTTCCGTGTCGCCACCCAGCCCACGCTGCACGGCGAGAACATCGTGCTGCGCATCCTCGACCGCGACAAGGGCATCGTACCGCTGGACGCACTCGGCCTGTCGCCCGGGCAGCACACACAACTCGAGCACATCCTCGCCCGTCCCGAGGGCCTGGTGCTGGTGGTGGGCCCCACCGGCAGCGGCAAGACCACCACGCTGTACTCGATGCTCAACCACCTCAACAGCGAGGCGGTGAACATCATGACGCTCGAAGATCCGGTCGAATACCCGCTCACCATGATCCGTCAGACCCAGGTCGGCGAAGCCTCACGGCTCGACTTCGCCGACGGCGTGCGCGCGCTGCTGCGCCAGGACCCGGACGTGATCCTGGTTGGCGAGATCCGCGACGCGGACACCGCGACCATGGCCGTGCGCGCGGCGCTCACCGGCCACCAGGTGTTCGCCACCCTGCATGCCAACTCGGTGTTCGGCGCACTGCCGCGGCTCTACGAGATCGGCATCGGCGCCGAACTGCTCGCCGGCAACCTGTGCGGCATCCTCGCCCAGCGTCTGGTGCGCCGGCTGTGCCCCGAATGCCGCGAGCCGGTGCCGGCCAACGACCCCGCGGGCCGCCTGCCCGGCCTGCGCACCGACACGCCACCGCCACCGCTCCAGCGCGCGCGCGGCTGCCCGCAATGCGACTTCCGCGGCTATCGTGGCCGCGTGGCAATCATGGAGATCCTGCCTTTCGACGCCAGCCTCGACGAACTCGTCGCCCGCCGCGCGAGCGCCGGCGAGCTGCGCGCCGCGGCGCGCACCCGCGGCCATCGCAGCCTCGCCGAAGATGGCCTGCGCCGGGTGCTCGACGGCAGCACCAGCCTGGCCGAGCTCGCGCGCGTGGTCGATCTCTCCGGTGTGGACGCCGGCGACATCGCCCGCCTCACCGACGAGGCGCGGTCGTGACCGTCTGGCGCTACCGCGCGATCGACACCGATGGCCGCCGCACGCGTGGCGAACTCGAGGCGACCGACCTTGTGGAGCTCGAACGTCTGCTCGGTGGCCGCGCGCTGCTGCTCATCAACGCCCGCCCCCGACACACCCGGGCGCTCCGCGCAGCACGCATCCCGCGGCGCGAGCTGATCCCGTTCCATTTTCACCTCGAGCAACTGCTCGGCGCCGGTGTGCCGCCGTTCGAGAGCCTTGCCGCGCTGCGTGACGCAAGCACCGACCCGCAGCTGCAGCGCACCGTCGGCGCGCTCCTCGCCGACGTCGAACGCGGGCTGCCGTTGTCGGCCGCCGCCGCGCGCCGGCCGGAGGCCTTCTCCACGGTCGCGGTCAGCCTGCTGCAGGCCGGCGAACAGGCGGGCCGCCTGCCGGAGGCGATCCGCGATATCGGCGAAGCCCTGGCACAGGAGGAAGAGCTCGCCAGCCATGCGCGCCGGATCGCGATCTACCCGGCCATCGTTGCCGTCCTGCTCGTGCTCGCGGTGGTGGTCGCGCTCACCCAGGTCGTGCCCGAACTCGAACAGCTGCTGCGCAGCACCGGCCAGCCCCTGCCACTGCAGACCCGCATCCTGGTTGGGCTGTCGCAGGCGGTGCGCGCGTGGGGATGGGCGATGCTGCTCGTGCTGGCCGCCAGCAGCGCACTCTGCGCGCACGCGCTGGCGCGCTCGGAGGCATTGCGCATCCAGGCCCATGCCCTGCAGTTACGCCTGCCGCTGATCGGCAACCTGCTGCGCAAGCTCGCCCTCGCGCGCTTCGCCGCGCTGTTCGCCACACTCTACGGCGCCGGCATCAACGTCATCGACGCCTTGCGCACGAGCGCCGGCGCTACCGCCAACCTCGCCCTGCGCGCGGGTCTGCACGAAGCGGTCACCCGCATCGAGCAGGGGCAACCGATCTCGGCCGCATTCGAGGCCACCAGCGTCTTCCCGCCACTGGTAACCCGCATGCTGCACCTCGGCGAACACACCGGCGCCCTCGACGAGGCACTCGGCAAGGTCGCCAGCCTCTACCGCCGCGACGTCGCCGAGGGCATCGCGCGCCTGCAGGCGGCCGCCGAGCCTGCACTGACGGTCGTGATGGGCGGCCTGCTGCTGTGGATCGCCAGCGCAGTGCTGGGGCCGATCTACGACCTGATCAGCCACCTCCCGGTCTGAGCCATGCGGTGCGAAACGCTCCTCCTCGCGGTTGACACACTCGGCCTCATTGCATGCCATGGAGATGAACACGGCATTCGCATGCTGGCCTCCTTCGCGGCCGGCGAGCATGCTGCCTTCGGCGCCTGGCTGGACGGCCGTGCGCCCGGCGAGCGCTGCCGCATGCTGGTTGACCTCCCGGACGAAGCCTTCGAGGTCGAGGATCTGCCACGCGTGCGCGGCGCTGACCGCCGCGCCCTGCTCGCCCGCCGGCTCGCGGCGTGGTTCCCCGACCCGCGCTACGCACATGCGCTACCGCTCGGCATCCCCCCGGACGGGCGCAAGAATTTCGAGCGCGTGCTGTTTGCCGGCCTCGAACGCACCGCCGACCTGCAAGCCTGGGTCGACGCCCTCGGCGCCGCCGGCAAACAGCTCGAACGCCTCGTCCCGGCTGCCGCCCTGCTGCCGCGGCTGAACGCGCTCGTCCCTCGCCTGGGCAATGGCGACGTGGCCGCACGCCTGCTCGCAGGAGCCGGGCGCGCCGGCTTGCGCATCACCCTGCTGTCCGGCCGCCAGCCCGTCTTCTCCCGCCTGGTCGACATCCCCCGCGGCAGCACTGCCGACACGCTCGTCCGCGAAGCGGAAATCGAACGCACCCGCAGCTACCTCGTGGCCCAGCGACGACTTGCCGCCGACGTGCCCGTGCCGATCCTGCTGCTCGACGGCGAGGCTGCCCAGCCCGGCGCCATCCCTTTGCCACCGGTGCCCTGTGTCGGCGAAGAGGACGCACGACTCACCTCGATCGACGCCAATCTGCTCCTCGCCCTCAGCCGATGCGATGCCCGCATCGGCTGGCCCGGCAACAGGACGCCGCGCCGCTGGCCGTTCCTGCCCGCGCGGCGCGCGCTCGCCGCGCTTGGCCTCGCCGGCTTCACCGCGCTGGGTGCCGCTGCGTGGGCAGAGCAGCAGGCACAGGCCGCCGCCGAAGCCGCCGCGGCAGCCGAGCGCATAAGCGCAGCGAGGGCAGCAGCGCTCGCTGCGGAGGAGGCCGAGCGTGCCGCACTGGAAGCCAGTCGCCCCCCGCCGGAGCCCGCCCTCGAACCGCCGGCCGCAGCGCCGACGCCCCCCATGCCGTGTCCTTCGCCCCCCTCACCCCCCGCACCGGCACTCGGCCGGATCGACGGCATCTTGCGCCGCCCGGACGGCGAACTCCTGCTCTGGATCGACGATGCCTGGGTCCGTGCCCGTACCCTGGGGCTGCGCCCGGTGCCCGGCACAGGCGTCGCGGTCAGCCCTGCAGGACGCCACGTCATCCTCCGAGCCGGGGATAGCTGGGCGATTCCGGCTGCGGCCACTCCGACGGCGACCGGTGGGCCCGACACCGCCCACGCCCAGACCGGCGCCGCGGTCGTCGCCCCCACCGCGGCCCGCACCCCCGCCGGCCCCCCCATGGGGACGGCCACCGGCACCTCGACCGCGGCTTCGTCCGCAATCCTGCCCGCGGATGCAGGCGCCCGCCCCTCACTCGAGCGCGGAGCACGTCAGTGAACGGCCGTCCTCTCTGTCTGAACCAGCGCCGCATGCGGACTTTGCCCAGCCACTGCACCTGCGAACGACGGTGCTCGCCAGCCCGGCGCGCCGACTGCATGTCCGCGACGACGACGAGCGGCTTGAAAGCGACCCCGCCCGCCCGCATGGGGGGCCAGGCCCTGATCGCCGCCTTGCTGGTGATTGCCCTGATCACCGCTGCCGGCCTGCTCGCCGGTGGCGAACTGCGCGCCCGCGCACACGCCCGCGCCCATGCGCGCAGCGTCGAAGCGCTTGCGGCCGCGCGCGCCGCACTGATCGGCTATGCGATCAGCTACGCCGAGGCCCACCCTGGAGAGGGCTATGGCTTCCTGCCCTGCCCGGACGGCGGCAACACTGGCTCCACACCGATCGGCGCCTGCGGCGCGCGCGGCACCGCAGCGATCGGCCGCCTGCCCTGGCGCACCCTCGGCCTGCCCGAACTGCGCGACGGCTGGGGTGAGTGCCTGTGGTTCGCGGTGGCCGGCAGCGCCAAGCACAACCCCAAGCCGCTGGCACTCAACTGGGACAGTCCCGGCCAGTTCCGGCCGCTCGACCCGGAAGGTGACGCGCAAGCGGTGGCGGCAGGTGACGGCCTCGCGATCGCTGTCGTGTTCGCCCCCGGCCCGCTGCGGCCCGGGCAGACACGCCCACCCAGCCAGGGCGCAGGTTGCGGTGGCAGCACCTCGGCCATGGCCGATCTGCCGCACTACCTCGATCCCCCCCTTCCACTGCCGGGCGCCAGCGTGATCGATGTCCCCGGACAGCGCCTGCAGCCTGGCGACGGCGACGCACCCAACGACCTCGCAATCTGGATCGGCATTGACGACGTATTCGACGCACTGCGCCGCCGCCACGATCATGCCGCCCATCTCGATGCCCTCCTCGCGCGCAGCACGGCGGCGCTGAGGACTCGTCTCGGCAGCGAGCGCGACGCCTGGCTCGCCCGCCACGCGCGCATCGTCGGCCCCCTCGCGCTCGGCGTGCTGCCGCCGGCCGAGACGCTCGGCATTCCTGCAGGCCAGCGCGGACCGATCGACGACTGGCGCGAGCAGATGCACTTCGCCGCCTGCACCGACGACAGCAACTGCATCGGCGTGGTGCGCCCGGGCGGGGCGCAGGAGCGCTGCCGCGCGGTGCTCGCCTTCGGTGGCGAGCGCGTGCGCAACGGGGCACTCCCCCAATCGCGCATCACCCCCGCCGAGCGCGCCGACCCGGCAGCCTACTTCGAAGGCCGCAACCCCGCCGCCCTGCGCCACGGCATCCCCGACTTCGAGGGTAGCGAGCGCTTCAGCGCTCCCGACCGCAACCAGCCGGCGACCGGAGACGTGATCCGATGCCTGTCCTGAATCCCCCACCGCCACCCACTCCGGCGCCGGCGGCGTTCGCTGCGCACGCCGGCGCGCGCGGCTTCACACTGGTCGAGCTGGCGATGGTGCTGGTCATCCTCGCCCTCCTCGGTGGCAGCCTGCTCGTGCCGGTCGCCAGCCGCATCGAGGCGCGCGATCGCCAGACCACCCTGGAGCGCCTGCGCGACATCCAGCACGCGCTGACCGGCTTCGCGATCATCCACGGCCGCCTGCCGTGCCCGAGCACCGAGACCGATCCCACCAGCACGGCCTACGGCCTCGAAGACGGTCCGCCATGCAATCACACGCTCGAGGGCGTGCTGCCCTGGCGCAGCCTCGCCGTGGCGGCCACCGACGCCTGGGGGCGTGCGCGCCAGGCCGCGAGCGACGAGTGGGCAGGGCACTGGCGCTACCGGCTCGACCCCGCCTACGGCCGGGCACCGATCGGCGCAGCAACCGAACCCGTCGCCCACCTGCAGATCCGCGACCACGACGGCCGCCGGATCACCACCGTCGACTCGCAGGCAGTGGCCATCGTCTGGTCGACCGGCCCCAACCGGCGCGCCGACGGCAGCAACGTCAGCCACGCGAGCGCTGCCCCGAGCTACCAGGCCGGGGAGCCCGGCACCGACTTCGACGACCTGCTGGCCTGGATCGGCCGTCCGCTGCTGATCGCACGCCTGGCTCAGGCCGGCCGGCTGTGAGCCTCCACCGTGCGCACCCTGCCCACAGGCGCCCGCGCCACCCTTCCTTCCCCCCTGCTGCCGATCAAAGGAGAGCAACCATGCAACGGAAAGCGCAAGCCGGATTCACCCTCGTCGAAATCGCCATCGTGCTGCTTGTCGTCGGGCTGCTGCTCGGCGGCGTGATGAAGGGCCAAGCCCTGATCGACAGCGCCAAGGTCAAGAACCTCGCCCAGGATCTGCGCACCGTGCCGGCGATGATCCACGCCTACCAGGACCGCTTTCGCGCCTTGCCAGGCGACGACCCGGCGGCGGTCCGCCACCTGTGCGAAGGCGCCAGTACCTGCACCGTGGTCGGCAACGGCAACGGGGTGATCAATGGCGACTGGGACGCCGGCGCCGACGCCGAATCCGCCCGCCTTTGGCAACACCTGCGCCTGGCCGGCCTCGCCACTGGCAGCACGCGCACCGACGACCCCGGTTTCCTGCCGCGCAACGCGCTCGGCGGCCGCCTAGGCGTGCAGCGCGGCGGCTCGGTACTCGGTCTCCCCGGCAGCCTGGTGGTGTGCTCCGACAACGTCCCCGGCACGCTGGTTCGCCAGCTCGACATCGCGCTCGACGACGGCGATCCCGCGACCGGTTCCCTGCGCGCCGGCACCATCGGCGACACCGGGCTGGTGGCGATCTCGGCCACCAACCCGCTCGCCGAGGCCAATGCGCACACGGTGTGCTCGAATCTGTGAGGCGTGACGAGCGGTCAGCCGGCGAGCAGACGCTGCTCGGCGGCTTCGAGCCCGCTCGGGACACCGAGCAGCACCACCACATCACCACTCTGGATGCGGGTTTCCGCGCCGGGCGACAGGGCGCGGATACCGCGCCGGCGCACGGCCGGCACCGACACGCCAAATTCGTCCAGGCCCAGCTCACCGATCGTGCGCCCGATCGCTGCAGCTCCTTCCGACACGATCACCGAACGCAGTCGCGCGTCGGCACCATCGCTGGCGTCGGCAGCGTCGCTGCTGCCCTGGAAAAAGCCGCGCATCAGGGCATAGCGCTGACTGCGGATCTCGCGGATGCGCCGCACCACGCGCTTGAGCGGCACGCCGGTCAGCGCGAGCGCGTGCGAGGCGAGCATGATGCTGGCCTCGAAGGCCTCGGGCACGACCTCGGCCGCACCCGCCTGGGCAAGCTTTTCCATGTCGGCCTCATCACCGGCACGCACCACCACCGGCAGGCCAGGGCGCAAGGCATGGGCGTGGTGGATCACGCGCAGGGCTGCCTCCACGGCGTCGAAGGACACCACCAGTACGCTCGCGCGCATGATGCCGGCCGCCACCAGCGTCTCGCGCCGCGCCGCATCGCCATAGACCACCGTATCGCCCGCCGCACCCGCCTCGCGCACGCGCTCCGGGTCGAGATCGAGCGCGACGTAACCCACGTTCTCCTGCTCGAGGAAGCGCGCCAGGTATTGACCGCTGCGTCCATAGCCACAGACGATGATGTGGCGCTCGGTGTTGAGCGATTGCGCCGCCACCCTGGTCAGCTCCATCGAGCGCAACAGCCACTCGGAGGCGACGAAGCGCATCACCAGGCGGTCGCTGACCTGCACGATCAGCGGTGCGACCAGCATCGACAGCACGAGCGCAGCCACCGTGGCCTGGGCGAGCCCGTAGGGCATCAGGCCGAGATCGAGGATCTGCGACAGCAGCACGAAGCCGAACTCGCCACCCGCGCACAACCACAGGCCGGACCGCATCGCCGTGCCTGCCGGCGAGCCGAACGCGCGTGAAGCACCGAACACGAGACTGAACTTGATGACCAGCAGCGCAGCGAGCAGACCGAGCACTGCGGGCAGGTTGCGCACGATCTCCGCCACATCGAGCAGCATGCCGACGGTGACAAAGAAAAGCCCGAGCAGCACGTCGCGGAAGGGCTTGATGTCTTCCTCCACCTGGTAACGGTACTCGGTCTCCGAGATCAGCATGCCGGCCAGGAAGGCGCCAAGCGCAAGCGACAGCCCGACGAGTTCCGACAGCCAGGCCAGGCCGAGCGTGATCAGCAACACGTTGAGCATGAACAGCTCGCCCGAACGCCGCCTCGCCATCACGGTGAACCACCAGCGCATCAGGCGCTGGCCGAACACCAGCACCAACGAGAGCAGGAACACCACCTTCAGGGTCGCCAGCCCCAGCGTGAACATCATCTCCTCGGCCGGGCGCGACAGCGCCGGGAGCAGGATCAGCAGCGGCACCACCGCAATGTCCTGGAACAGCAGCACGCCGATCACCTCCCGGCCGTGGCGGCTGTCGAGCTCCATGCGGTCGGCGAGCAGCTTGGACAGGATCGCGGTGGAGGACATCGCCAGGGTGCCACCGAGCGCAAAACTCGTGATCCAGCCCAGCCCACCGAGGCGACCGAGGAGGGTCACCAGCACGATCGTCGCCAGCACCTGGGCCAGCCCGAGCCCGAACACGATGCGCTTCATCGACATCAGACGCGCCAGCGAGAACTCCAGCCCGATCGAGAACATCAGGAACACCACGCCGAACTCGGCGAGGTGGCGCGCACCGGCGGACTCCTGCATCAGGTTCAGCGCATGCGGCCCGCCGAGCGCGCCCACCAGCAGGTAGGCGAGCACCGGCGGCAGGTTCATGCCGCGAAAGAGCGCCACCATCACCACGGCGGCGGCCAGCAGCAAGACCACGAATTCGAGCGTATTGAGCATGGGCGCGCGGGGCGGGATGACGCCAGCACTGCCGGTCGGCGGCGCGGGTGTTTGGTATACAATCGGGTAGATCTGGCGGCCGCCGGACACCGCGCGCCGGCATTCCGCCGGCCCTCCGGATCCGCCCTCTGTGCGAGTTTAAAGCATCGACCCCATGGACCCAATTTCCGCTTCAGGTGACAGCCGCGCTGTCGCCCTCGCCCGCCGTGTGCTGCGCATCGAGGCCGACGCCGTCACTGCCATGGCCACCCGCGTTGGCTCGGAGTTCGATCGCGCGCTCGAGATCATCCTTGGACGTCGCGGACGCGTGATCGTGACCGGCGTCGGCAAGTCCGGCCACATTGGCCGCAAGATGGCAGCCACCCTCGCCAGCACCGGCACCCCGGCCTACTTCGTGCATGCCGCAGAGGCCGCGCACGGCGACCTCGGCATGATCACCCCTGCGGACGTCGTCATCGCGCTGTCGAACTCGGGCTCCAGCGAGGAAGTCCTCACCATCGTGCCGCTGGTCAAGCGTCAGGGCGCACGCCTGATCGCGATGACCGGCCGCCCCGATTCGCCGCTCGCGCGCGAGGCCGACGTGCATCTGGACGCCGCCGTCGCCGAGGAGGCCTGTCCGCTCAACCTCGCCCCCACCGCCAGCACCACCGCCGCGCTCGCGCTCGGCGACGCACTCGCGGTCGCGCTGCTAGACGCGCGCGGCTTCGCCGCCGAAGACTTCGCCCGCTCACATCCGGGCGGCTCGCTCGGTCGACGCCTGCTCACCCACGTCGGCGACGTGATGCGGCCCGCGCACGCGGTGCCGCGCGTACCCGCGGATGCGCTGCTCACGCAGGCGCTGCTCGCGATGACAGCCGGCGGCATGGGCATGACCGCCGTCGTTGCCGAGGGCGACGTGCCGGTCGGCATCTTCACCGACGGCGACCTGCGGCGCGCACTCGAAAAAGGCTGTGACGTGCGCAGCGCCCGCGTCAGCGAAGTCATGACGCCCAATCCGCGCAGCATCGCCGCAGGCGCGCTCGCGGTGGAGGCTGCCGAGGTGATGGAGCGCATGCGCATCAGCCAGTTGCTGGTGCTTGACGAGGCCGGCGGGCTCGCCGGGGCGCTCACGACCCACGACCTGATGCTGGCCAAGGTCATCTGAATGCGTGTCGACACCTGGCGCCTGTATCCGGTAATGGCGCTCGCCGTGCTGGCGGGGGCCTCGGCCTGGCTTGAGCGCATCACCCGCGTCGACGATGCGGTGCTCGCCACCGGGCAGAGCGGCCCCGACTTCATCGCCCACGACACCCGCGTGGTCGGCTTCGGCGCCGACGGCCGGCAACGCTACGAACTGGTCGCCGAGCGTCTCGAGCACTTTCCTGCCGATGGCATCACCCGCCTGCACCGGCCGCGACTTCAATTGCAGGGTGAAGACGGCGCGGCCCTGATCAGCGCACGCGCAGCCGATGTGTCACCGGGTGGCGAGCAGGTCGACCTCGCCGGCGAGGTCCGTGTACGGCGACCGGCAACGACCACCGCGCTCGCACTCGCGCTCGATTCGGAGACACTCACCGTGTGGCCCGACGCGCAGCGCGCACGTACCGACTCGCCCGTGGTGATGACCCGCGGCGCAGGGCGCGCCTCGGCGCAGGGCATGCGCGCGGACAACCTGTTCGGCACGCTCGAACTCATCGGCGAGGTCAGCGCGACGATGCCACCCCGCCGCCAAGGATCCTGACCATGAAGCGACGCTTCCTCGCCGTGGTAGCCAGCCTGCTCGCCGCCACCAGCACCCCCGCCCTCGCCGAGAACGCCGACCGCAACCAGCCGGTGAACATCGAGGCCGACCGGCTGACCGTAGACGACCGCAACAAGGTGCACATCTTCGAGGGCAGTGTGGTCCTCACCCAGGGCTCGCTCACCATCCGCGGCGACAAGCTGGTCGTCACCCAGGACGCCGCCGGTTTCCAGAACGGCGTCGCCACCGCGGGCGGCAAGGGCCTGGCCACCTTCCGCCAGCGTCGCGACGGCAGCACCGAGTACATCGAGGGCGAGGCCGAGCGCATCGAGTACGATAGCCGCAGCGAAAAGGCCCGCCTGTTCAACCGCGCCCGCGTTGCCAGCGGGGGCGACCAGATCAGCGGCCATTACATCGAATACGACGCGATCACCGAGAATTACCTGGCCACCAACGCCCCCGGCAGCCGCCAGGGCGCGCCGGCCGGCAGGGTGCGCGCGGTGATCCAGCCCAAGTCCGATGGCCAGCCATCCGGCCAGCCCTGACCCCACCACGAGCAAGACCACAACCAGGAGACAGCATGAGCTTCGAGATGATCATCGCCGAAAGACGTGGCCGCGTCGGCCTCATCACCCTCAACCGGCCCAAGGCGCTCAACGCGCTCAACGATCAGGTGGTCGACGAGATTGGTGCCGCCCTCGACGACTTCGAGGCCGACGCGGGCATTGGCGCCGTCGTCATCACCGGCTCCGACAAGGCCTTCGCCGCCGGTGCCGACATCGGTGCGATGGCCAGCTTCTCCTACATGGACGCCTACAAGGGCGACTACATCACCCGCAACTGGGAGCGCGTGAAGACCTGCCGCAAGCCGGTCATCGCCGCGGTCGCCGGCTTTGCACTCGGCGGCGGCTGCGAGCTGGCGATGATGTGCGACTTCATCATCGCTGCCGACAGCGCGAAGTTCGGCCAGCCCGAGATCAGGCTCGGCATCCTGCCGGGCGCCGGCGGCACCCAGCGCCTGCCGCGGGCGATCAGCAAGGCCAAGGCGATGGATATGTGCCTGACCGCGCGCATGATGGACGCCGCCGAGGCCGAGCGTGCCGGCCTGGTGTCGCGCGTGGTGCCTGCCGACAAGCTGCTCGACGAGGCCCTCGGCGCCGCCGAAACCATCGCCGGCTTCTCGCTGCCGGTGGTCATGATGATCAAGGAGTCGGTCAACCGCGCCTTCGAGAGCAGCCTCAACGAGGGCCTGCTGTTCGAGCGCCGCGTGTTCCACGCGGCCTTCGCGCTCAACGATCAGAAGGAAGGCATGGCGGCGTTCGTGGAGAAGCGCAAGCCGGGCTTCAGCCACGACTGACGCACACCTTCGCTTGCACGCACTGCGGCCGGCGTCCAGCCGGCCGCAGTCGTTTACCGCCCGTGTGTTTAACGTCGCTGCAATCCGGCGCCGGCACACTCGCGGCGCTGCATCCGGCATGCTCGCAGCGAAACATGCGGACGAGGCCGCCCATCGCCCTGTCCGCCTCGCTCAAGTAATTGATTCGCTCTATCAATTTAAAATGTTGCGATGCACCAAAATATGCTTGACAGCCTGAATCGGGTCCGTATAATCCGCACCATGCTGCAACGCAACATCGCAGCTACGAAAGCGATGTCGATGCACCCCGCATTTTCCAAGGAGATTCAAATGAGCAACTTCGTCACCCCCGAGCAATTCACCTCCGCCAACAAGGCCAACATCGAGACCATGCTGACCCTGGCCAACACCGCCTTCGCCAGCGCCGAGCGCCTCGCTGCCCTGAACCTGAACACCGCCCGCTCGCTGCTGGAAGACGGCGTGGCCAACACCAAGGCCCTGCTGGCCGCCAAGGACGTGCAGGAGCTGGTGAACCTGCAGGTCTCGCTGGCCCAGCCGATCGTCGAGAAGGCCGTCGCCTACGCCCGCAGCGTCTACGAGATCTCGTCGCAGAGCCAGGAAGAGATGTCGAAGGTCTTCGAAGGCCAGGT
>Ga0209573_1003557_pt1 | contig 16903 bp, 10 predicted proteins | sample TNRBio252014_DNA_FD_185870 | JGI IMG/M metagenome (GOLD analysis project Ga0209573, IMG submission 185870) | Wastewater treatment Type I Accumulibacter community from EBPR Bioreactor in Madison, WI, USA - TNR Reactor_6/25/2014_ DNA (SPAdes)... | ecosystem: Engineered > Bioreactor > EBPR >...
GTCGGCCGAGCGCGGTGGTACCTATCGGCTGGTCATCGACCTCGCCGCGGCGACACGCGCGCACTCGGCAGCGGCATCGGCTGAGGCCGCCGGTGGCGCGGCGGCCTCGTCACCGACCCAGCCCGGAGAGGGCGTCATCGGGCTCACCGGTCTGCCAAGCGGCGACGGAGCGCCTCCCGCCGCCGCTTCCGGCAGTGATTCGGGATCGGCGCCGGCGCCGGTGATCGGCAAGACGGCGAGGATGCCGGCCACATCGGCCGCGTCCGCCTTTCCCCCGGCGCGCCCGCGGCCCACGGCCGACAAGCGAAGCCCGTCGCCGCAACGCTGGGTCGTGGCCGTCGATCCGGGTCATGGGGGCGCCGACCCCGGCGCGATCGGGCTCAGTGGCATCCATGAGAAGCAGATCACCCTGGCCACGGCACGCGCACTGCGGGACGAGCTGGCGGCCCTCGGCCGCTACAAGCCGGTGATGACCCGCAACCGGGATGTGTTCATCCGACTGCGCGATCGCATCGCGGTGGCGCGGGCGGCCGGCGCCAGCCTGTTCGTCTCGCTTCACGCCGACAAGATGCAGAACACCGCCGTCCGCGGCCTGTCCGTGTACACTTTGTCCGAACGGGCATCGGACGCGGAGGCGGCAGCATTGGCCGAGCGGGAGAACAAGTCCGACCTTCTCGCCGGCATCAACCTGGGAGCCGAGTCGCCGGAGGTCACCAACATCCTCATCGATTTGGTGCAACGGGAAACGATGAACCAGTCGTCGGTGCTGGCGGCAGCTTTCGTGCGCGAGCTGGGTGAAGAGACACTGCTGCTGCCGAAGACGCACCGCTTCGCCGGCTTCGCGGTCCTGAAGGCGCCCGACGTGCCGTCGGTGCTCGTCGAGCTCGGCTACCTCTCGAATCCCGCCGACGAGCGGCTGTTGCGCAGCGATGCGCATCGGCGCAAACTGGCGCGAGCGATCGCCCGCGCCATCGACGGCTATTTCGTCCGCGTCGAGGCGCGCAACCGGCAGTGAACCAGCGGCGTCCGTGCTGCGAATGAGTGATCGCCAGCAACGCGACGCGAGCCGGCAGCCGTGCCAAAGCGGCGCCGGGGCTCCGCATCCAGGCTCACGAGCGCGGCAACGAACCGCGGGACAGACAAACCGATGAAACGCCTTGCCGCTGCCCTGTTCGCGGGGTTCACGCTGATGGTCATCGCTGCCGTCGCCGGTGCGATGCTCGTCGTCTGGAGGTATGGACGCGACCTGCCGGACATCGCCCAGCTCGCCACCTACGAGCCGCCGGTGACCACCCGGGTCTACGCCGGCGACGGCCGGCTACTGGCCGAGTATGCAACAGAAAAGCGCGTGTTCGTGCCGATCGGCTCGATCCCGCCCCGTGTCGTGGATGCGTTCCTCTCCGCCGAGGACAAGAACTTCTACAATCACGGGGGAATCGACGCCGGCGGCGTCCTGCGGGCGGTTCTGACCAACCTGGAGAACCTGGGCAGCGACCGCCGTCTGGTCGGTGCGTCCACCATTCCGCAGCAAGTCGCCAAGAACTTCCTGCTGTCCGGCGAGGTGACACTGCAGCGAAAGGTGAAGGAAGCCCTGCTCGCGTTCCGCATGGAACGGGCCCTGAGCAAGGACCGGATCCTCGAGCTGTATCTGAACGAGATCTATCTCGGCAGCGGCTCCTATGGGGTGGCGGCGGCGGCGCTCAACTACTTCGACAAGAGCCTCGACCAACTGAGCCTGGAGGAAGCGGCCGTGCTCGCGGCGCTGCCGAAGGCGCCCAGCAACTACGATCCGCTGCGCCAGCCGGCGGCGGCGAAGACCCGGCGCGACTGGGTGATCGGCCGGATGCTGGAGGACGGACACATCACCGCCGAGGAGGCGTCGGCTGCGCGCGACGCACCCCTGGCGGCCCGGCGGCGGCAAGCGACCGAACTGGTGGTGGCCGATTACTTTGCCGAGGAGGTGCGCCGTGACCTGATCCGGCGCTACGGCGAGGACGCCCTCTACAAGGGCGGGCTCACGGTGCACGCCAGCGTCGATCCGCGTCTGCAAACGCTGGCCGAACAGGCGCTGCGCCGCGGCCTGCAGGACTTCGACCGCCGGCATGGCTGGCGTGGCCCGATCCTGCGGCTCGGGGACGGGACGGTGCGCGGCCGCCTGCCGGCCGACTGGCCGGCTCGGCTGGGCGCGGTTCCGCCACCGCCGGGCCTGGGAGAATGGCAGCTGGCGGTTGTGATACAGTCGGGCGACGGAGACGGCAGGATCGGCTTCGCCGACGGCCGGACCGGGCGGATTTCGGCCGAGCAGATGCGCTGGCTGCGCCGCGGCAGCGGTCCCGCACCCGGCGATGTCATCGCCGTCGAGGCAATCGGCGGCGGCGAAGCCTATGCCCCTCGGCAGGTGCCGAAGGTGGAAGGCGGGCTGGTGGTGCTGGATCCGCACACCGGGAGGGTCCTGGCGATGGCCGGCGGCTGGGACTACCGGCTGAGCGAGTTCAACCGGGTCACCCAGGCGCTTCGTCAGCCGGGTTCGACGTTCAAGCCGGTCGTCTACCTCTGCGCGCTGGAGTCCGGCTATACGCCGTCCTCGATCGTGGTCGATGCGCCGATCTCCTACAGCCGCGGGTACGGCTTGCCGGAATGGGCACCGATGAACTACTCCCACCGGTTCTACGGCCCGACGACGCTGCGCGTCGGCCTGGAGCAGTCCCGCAACGTGATGACGGTGCGTCTCGCCGAGCAGGTGGGGATGGACCGGGTGGTCGATTGCGCCCGGCGGCTTGGTGTCGACGAGACCATGCCGCCGCATCTGGCTTACGCGCTGGGTGCGGGGGAGACGACGCTGCTACGCCTGACTACCGCGTACGCGATGATCGTCAACGGCGGCCGAAAGATCGAACCGACGATGATTGACTGGGTGCAGGACCGCTACGGCCGGATCATCTTCCGCCACGACCAGCGCCCCTGCTTCGACTGCCTGGCCGATGCCTGGGAGGACCAGCCGGTGCCGGTGCCCCCGGACGTGCGCGAAGAGGTCACCGATCCGCACAGCGCGTTCCAGCTGGTCTCCATGCTGCAGGGCGTGGTGCTGCGCGGCACCGGGCAGCGGGCGCAGACCGACGGCCGGCCACTGGCCGGAAAGACCGGCACCAGCAACGACGCCCGGGACGTCTGGTTCGTGGGATTCTCTCCCGATCTGGCGGTGGGCGTCTTCCTGGGATACGACGAGCCTGCCTCGCTGGGCGACCATGCGGCCGGCGGCACGCTCGCGGCCCCCATCTTCGCCGACTTCATGGGCAAGGCGCTTGCCGACACGCCGGCGATCCCCTTCCGGACGCCGCCGGGGGTGCGCCTCGTGCGGGTCGACGCCGCCACCGGCCAACCGGCCGGGTCCGGCAACCCGCGGCTGATCCTGGAAGCGTTCAAGCCGGGAACCGCCCCGCCATCCCCCGGGGAGGGGAGGCAGCAGAGCGGCGGGGGTGGGGGTGGCGCGCCCGACATCGGCACCGGCGGGCTCTACTGAGCGCCGCCCCGCCCCGCACGCTTCTCGCCCTCCTGAAACGGAGGGTGGCAGCCGTCGAATTACACTTCGGATCCGTTGCTTTTCGCGAAACAACACCCAACTCTTGATAAATAAGCCGCGCGTGCACCGGCGCGAAAATCCGCGTCCGGACCGGGCAACGGCGAGGGACAGGAGAGACCGATGGCATTGCGACTGGGAGACGCGGCGCCGGACTTCACGGCGGAGACCACGGAGGGCACGATCCGCTTCCACGACTGGATCGGCAGCGGCTGGGCGGTGCTGTTCTCGCACCCGAAGGACTTTACGCCGGTATGCACCACCGAGCTGGGCTACATGGCGAAGATCAAGCCCGAGTTCGACCGGCGCGGCGTGAAGATCATCGCCGTCAGCGTCGATCCGGTCGACTCGCACAGAGGCTGGAGCAAGGACATCGAGGAGACCCAGGGCGTCGCCCCCAACTACCCGATCATCGCCGATCCGGAGCGCACCGTTGCGGGCCTCTACGACATGATCCACCCGAACATGGACGAGACGTACACGGTGCGTTCGGTGTTCGTCATCGGTCCGGACAAGAAGATCAAGCTGATGATCACCTACCCGCAGAGCACCGGGCGAAACTTCGACGAACTGCTGCGGGTGATCGACTCCTGCCAGCTCACCGCCCGGCACGGTGTGGCGACGCCGGTCAACTGGAAGGACGGCGAGGATTGCATCATCGTCCCGTCGATCAACGACGAAGACGCAAAGGCCCGCTTCCCCGGCGGCTGGAAGACGCTGAAGCCCTACTATCGGGTCGTTCCGCAGCCGAAGTAGCCCTTCGCCCGGACATGGCGCCTGAACCCGGGTGCGCCCGAGCCGCGCCCGGGGCAACGCCCGCGACTCTCCCGACCCCCGCATTACGTCCGACCAGGAAGGCACACGTTCGCGGTGGGTGACTTTTCCGCGAGCGGCAGGCGCGGGGAATTCGCGCCCACCACCGGGTCCACGAACGCGCTGCCGACGGCGGGATGCAGGCACTCACCTGTCGAAGCCGTCGGCGCCGGGAGAAGGGCTGCATCTCCTCCCGGCAACCTGCCGCTTACTTCGCGTGAGTCGTTTCGGCCTCCCGGCTTTCGCGGCTGATCCGCGGCCGCGGGGCTGCCGCCGCGGCAGGGGCGACCTGTGGGACCGGGGCTTCCGCCTCGGCCACCTCGCCGATCGCCTTGTCCCGGTCGGCGGCGATGCGGCGGAACAGATTCATCACGCTGCCGGTGCCGGCGGGGATCAGCCGACCGACGATGACGTTTTCCTTCAGGCCGGAGAGGCTGTCGGTTTTGCCGGCGGTGGCCGCTTCCGTCAGCACCCGGGTCGTTTCCTGGAACGATGCCGCCGAAATGAACGAGCGGGTCTGCAGACTTGCCTTGGTGATGCCCTGCAGGACCGGCAGCCCCTGCGCCGGGCGCTCGTTCAGCCGCAGCGCCCGATCGTTGGCTTCCTCGAATTCGAGGCGGTCCACCTGCTCGCCGATCAGGAACGTGGTATCGCCCGGCTCGGTGATCTCCACCTTCTGCAGCATCTGGCGGACGATCACCTCGATGTGCTTGTCGTTGATCTTCACGCCCTGCAACCGATAGACCTCCTGGATCTCGTTGATCAGGTAGGAGGCCAGCGCCTCGACACCGAGGACCCGCAGGATGTCGTGCGGCACCGGGTTGCCGTCCATCAGCGGATCGCCCGACTCGACGAAGTCCCCTTCCTGCACGCTGATGTGCTTGCCCTTCGGGATCAGGTACTCACGCGGCTCGTCGCCCGAGTCCTCCGGCGGGACGACGACGATGCGCCGCTTGGACTTGTAGTCCTTGCCGAACTCCACGCGACCCGCGATTTCGGCGATGATCGCGTGATCCTTCGGTTTGCGCGCCTCGAACAGCTCGGCCACCCGCGGCAGACCGCCGGTGATGTCGCGGGTTTTCGCCGACTCGCGCGGGATACGGGCCAGCAGGTCGCCCGCATGCACCTTTTGGCCGTTCTCCACCGACAGGATGGCGTCGGCGGACAGGAAGTAGCGCGCCTCCAGCCCGTTCTCCAGCAGCAGCACCTCGCCGTTCTCGTCGCGCAGCGTGATCCGGGGCTTCAGGTCGGCGCCGCGCGGCTGCTGCTTCCAGTCGGTGACCACCTTGGAAGCGATGCCTGTGGCCTCGTCCATCTGCTCGATCATCGACACGCCTTCAACGAGGTCGACGTAGTGGGCGACGCCTGCTCGCTCGGTGATGATCGGCAGCGTGTACGGATCCCATTCCGCCAACTTGTCGCCGCGCTTGATCTCCGCCTTGTCTTCTCGCAGCAGCTTCGCCCCGTACGGCAGGCGGTGCCGGGCGCGCTCGCGCCCCTGAGTATCGACCAGCAGCAGCTCGGCATTGCGGTTCATCACCACCGGGACTCCCGAGGAGTTGCGAACCGTATTGCAGTTGCGCAGCACGATCGTCGCATCGGTGGCCGCCTCCACCTTCGACTGCTCGGCGCCCCGCTGGACCGCGCCGCCGATGTGGAAGGTGCGCATGGTAAGCTGGGTTCCGGGCTCGCCGATGGACTGGGCGGCGATGACGCCTACCGCTTCGCCGATGTTCACCCGGGTGCCCCGAGCGAGATCGCGCCCGTAGCAGGTGGCGCAGACGCCGGTGGCTGTATCGCAGGTCAGCACCGAACGGATCTTCACTGCTTCCAAATCGGCGGCTTCGATCGCCAGCACCTTGTCCTCGTCGATCAGCTCGCCGGCACGGACCAGGATCCGGCCGCTGGCTGCATCGACCAAGTCTTCCGCCGCCGAGCGGCCGAGGATGCGCTCGCCCAGCGGCGAGACCACCTCGCCGCCTTCGACCACCGGCCGAACGGTGAGCCCGTTCACCGTGCCGCAGTCCTGTTCGAGGATGATGCAGTCCTGCGCCACGTCCACCAGCCGGCGGGTCAGGTAGCCGGAGTTGGCGGTCTTGAGCGCGGTGTCGGCGAGACCCTTGCGCGCGCCGTGCGTCGAGTTGAAGTACTCGAGCACGGTGAGCCCTTCCTTGAAGTTGGAGATGATCGGCGTCTCGATGATTTCGCCAGACGGCTTCGCCATCAGCCCGCGCATGCCGGCCAGCTGCTTCATCTGCGCCGCCGAGCCTCGGGCGCCGGAGTGCGCCATCATGTAGACGGCGTTGATCGGCTGCCCGGGCTGCAGCTTCGAGATGCTCTGCATCATCGCGTCCGCCACCTGGTCGGTGCATTGCGCCCAGGCGTCGACAACCTTGTTGTACTTCTCGCCCTGAGTGATCAGGCCATCCAGGTACTGCTGCTCGTATTCCTTGACCTTGTCCTCGGTGGCGCGCACGAGCCCCACCTTCGCTTCCGGAACGACCAGATCGTCCTTGCCGAACGAAATGCCGGCTCGCGACGCCTGCTGGAAGCCTAGCCGCATGATCCGGTCGGCGAAGATCACCGTCTCCTTCTGTCCGCAGTTGCGGTAGACGGCGTCGATGACGGCGGAGATTTCCTTCTTCGTCAGCAACCGGTTGACCAGATCGAACGGAACGTTCGGATGCCGCGGCAGCAGTTCGGACAGCAGCATCCGGCCGGGGGTGGTCTCCACCAGCTTCACGCACGGCTTGTTGTCGGCGTCGACGGTGCGATAGCGGGACCTGACACGCGAATGCAGAGTAACCGCCTTCGCTTCGATGGCGTGCAGGATCTCGCCGATGTCAGTGAACGCCTTGCCCTCGCCCGGCTCACCCGGCCGGTCCATGGTCAGGTAGTAGAGGCCGAGCACGATGTCCTGCGACGGCACGATGATCGGCTTGCCGTTGGCCGGGCTGAGGATGTTGTTGGTCGACATCATCAGCACGCGCGCTTCCAACTGCGCTTCGAGGGACAGCGGCACGTGCACCGCCATCTGGTCGCCGTCGAAATCCGCGTTGAAGGCGGCGCAGACCAGCGGGTGCAGCTGAATGGCCTTGCCCTCGATCAGCGTCGGCTCGAACGCTTGGATGCCCAGCCGGTGCAGCGTCGGCGCCCGGTTGAGCATCACCGGGTGCTCGCGGATCACTTCCTCGAGCACGTCCCACACTTCGGGACGCTCCTTCTCGAGCATCCGTTTGGCGGCCTTGATCGTCGTCGCCATGCCGTACAGCTCAAGCTTGGAGTAGATGAACGGCTTGAACAGCTCCAGCGCCATCTTCTTCGGCAGGCCGCACTCGTGCAGCTTCAGTTCGGGACCGACGACGATCACCGAGCGGCCGGAGTAGTCGACGCGCTTGCCCAGCAGGTTCTGCCGGAAGCGGCCCTGCTTGCCCTTCAGCATGTCGGACAGCGACTTCAGCGGCCGCTTCGAGGCGCCGGCGATCGGCCGGCCGCGGCGGCTGTTGTCGAACAGAGCGTCCACCGCTTCCTGCAGCATCCGCTTTTCGTTGCGGATGATGATTTCCGGCGCGCGCAGCTCGATCAGGCGCTTGAGGCGGTTGTTGCGGTTGATCACCCGGCGATAGAGGTCGTTCAGATCCGAGGTGGCGAAGCGGCCCCCGTCGAGGGGCACCAGCGGACGCAGTTCCGGCGGGATGACCGGGATCACCTCCATGATCATCCATTCCGGACGCGAGCCCGATTCGACGAACGCCTCGATCAGCTTCAGGCGCTTGACCAGCTTCTTGCGCTTCGCCTCCGACGTGGTCTCCTTCAGGTCCACGCGCAGCTGCACCTGCTCGGCTTCCAGGTCGATCGCCTTCAGCATGTCGCGGATCGCCTCCGCGCCGATGCCGACGGTGAACGAGTCCTCGCCGTAGGAGTCGATCGCCTTCTGGTACTGCTCCTCGGTGATCAGCTCATGCAGCTTCAGCGGGGTGAGCCCCGGCTCGATGACCACGTAGGCCTCGAAGTAGAGGATCTTTTCCAGGTCCTTCAGCGTCATGTCGAGCAGCAGGCCGGTCCGGCTCGGCAGCGACTTCAGGAACCAGATGTGCGCCACCGGCGAGGCCAGCTCGATGTGCCCCATCCGCTCGCGTCGCACCTTCTGCAGGGTAACCTCGACGCCGCATTTCTCGCAGATGATGCCCTTGTACTTCATCCGCTTGTACTTGCCGCACAGGCACTCGTAATCCTTGATCGGGCCGAAGATCCGGGCGCAGAACAGGCCGTCCCGCTCCGGCTTGAAGGTGCGGTAGTTGATCGTCTCCGGCTTCTTGATCTCGCCGAACGACCAGGAACGGATCCGGTCCGGGCTGGCGATCGAGATGCGGATCTCGTCGAAACGCTGCGTGCCGCCCACCTGGCCGAAAATCTTCAGAAGCTCGTTCATGTAACGGATCTCCTCTACGGGGCCGGCGGTCGTTCAGTTCAGCTCGACGTTCAGGCCGAGCGACTGCAGTTCCTTGACCAGGACGTTGAACGACTCGGGCACGCCCGCCTCGAAGGTGTCGTCGCCGCGGACGATCGATTCGTAGACCTTGGTCCGGCCGGACACGTCGTCCGACTTCACCGTCAACATCTCCTGCAGGGTGTAGGCGGCGCCGTAGGCTTCCAGCGCCCACACCTCCATCTCGCCGAAGCGCTGGCCGCCGAACTGGGCCTTGCCGCCCAGCGGCTGCTGGGTGACCAGGCTATAGGGGCCGATGGAGCGGGCGTGGATCTTGTCGTCCACCAGGTGGTGCAGTTTCAGCATGTAGATGTAGCCGACCGTGACTCGGCGATCGAATGTCTCGCCGGTGCGCCCGTCGTGCAGCTGCACCTGCGCCGAGGAATCGAGACCCGCTTTCGCCAGCATCTCGACGATGTCGGTCTCCCGCGCCCCGTCGAACACCGGCGAGGCGATCGGCACGCCCGGGCGCAGGTTCTCACCCAGTTCGAGGATCTGCGCGTCGCTCAGCGGGGCGATGGCAGAAGCGAACTCCTGCTCGCCGTAGACGTCCCGCAGCTTTTCCCGCATCACCTGCAGGTCGCCTCCGCGCTTCACCTCGTCGAGCAGGGCGCCGATCTGCCTGCCCAGCCCGGCGCAGGCCCAGCCCAGGTGCGTCTCCAGGATCTGGCCCACGTTCATCCGTGACGGCACGCCCAGCGGGTTGAGGACGATGTCGACCGGCGTGCCGTCCTCGACGTATGGCATGTCCTCGATCGGCGTGATCTTCGAGATCACGCCCTTGTTGCCGTGCCGTCCTGCCATCTTGTCGCCGGGCTGCAGCTTGCGCTTCACCGCGACAAACACCTTGACCATCTTCATCACGCCGGGCGGCAGGTCGTCGCCCCGCTGCACCTTGTCGACCTTGTTCTCGAACCGCTGCTCGAGCCGTCCGATCGAGTCCTCGAACGAGGTCTTCAGCGATTCGATGTCGGCCATCACCTTGTCGTCGGCGACGCCGATCTGCGCCCACTGGCCGGAGGTGAAGCCGGTCAGCAGCTGCTCGTCGACGATGCCGCCGCGCGGCATACCCTTCGGACCGCTGACCACCGTCTGGCCCAGCAGCAGCACCTTGAGGCGGGTGTAGAAGCTGCGCTCCAGGATGGCGCGTTCGTCATCCCGGTCCTTGGCCAGCCGCTCGATCTCCGCTCGCTCGATGGCGAGCGCGCGCACGTCCTTCTCGACGCCGCGCCGCGAGAAGACGCGCACCTCGAGGACGGTGCCGGAAACCCCCGGCGGGACCTTCAGCGAGGTATCGCGCACGTCCGCCGCCTTCTCGCCGAAGATCGCCCGCAGCAGCTTCTCCTCCGGCGTCATCGGCGTCTCGCCCTTCGGCGTTACCTTGCCGACCAGGATGTCGCCCGGCTTCACTTCGGCGCCGATGTAGACGATGCCCGCCTCGTCCAGGTTCTTCAGCGCCTCTTCGCCGACGTTTGGGATGTCGCGGGTGATCTCCTCCTGGCCCAGCTTGGTGTCGCGGGCCATCACCTCGAATTCCTCGATGTGGATCGAGGTGAAGACGTCCTCCTTGACGATCCGCTCGGAGATCAGGATCGAGTCTTCGAAGTTGTAGCCCTGCCAGGGCATGAACGCGACCAGCACGTTGCGCCCCAGCGCCAGTTCGCCCAGTTCGGTGGACGATCCGTCGGCGATGATGTCGCCCGCCTCGACGATGTCTCCCACGTGCACCAGCGGCCGCTGGTGGATCGTCGTGTTCTGGTTCGAGCGCTGGAACTTCAGCAGGTTGTAGATGTCGACGCCCGGCGCCGAGTGGGATGTCTCCTCGGTGGCGCGGATGACGATGCGGGTGGCGTCCAGCTGATCGACGATGCCGGACCGCCGCGCGATGATGGTGGCGCCCGAGTCACGCGCGACCGCCGCCTCCATGCCGGTGCCGACGATCGGCGCCTCGGTCTTGATCAGCGGCACCGCCTGGCGCTGCATGTTGGAGCCCATCAGCGCCCGATTGGCGTCGTCGTTCTCCAGGAACGGGATCAGCGCCGTCGCCACCGAGACCAGCTGCTTCGGCGAGACGTCGATGTAGTCGATGTCCGAGGGGCGGGCGAGCAGGAAGTCGTTGCCGCGGCGACAGCTGACCAGATCCTCGGCGAGCCGGCCCTCGGCATCCAGCTCGGCATTGGCCTGGGCGATGGTGTACTTCCCCTCGTCCATGGCGCTCATGTAGATCACTTCATCCGTGACGTGGCCGTCGGTCACCTTGCGGTACGGCGTCTCGATGAAGCCGTAGCGGTTGACCTGCGCAAACGTCGCCAGAGAGTTGATCAGCCCGATGTTGGGCCCTTCCGGGGTTTCGATCGGGCAGATGCGGCCATAGTGGGTCGGATGCACGTCGCGCACCTCGAAGCCGGCGCGCTCGCGGGTGAGGCCGCCCGGGCCGAGCGCCGACAGGCGCCGCTTGTGGGTGATCTCCGACAGCGGGTTGGTCTGGTCCATGAACTGGCTGAGCTGGGAGGAACCGAAGAACTCGCGCACCGCAGCAGCCGCCGGCTTGGCGTTGATCAGTTCCTGCGGCATCACCGTGTCGATGTCGACGGAGCTCATCCGCTCGCGGATGGCGCGCTCCATGCGCAGCAGGCCGACCCGATACTGGTTCTCCATCAGCTCACCGACCGAGCGCACCCGCCGGTTGCCCAGATGGTCGATGTCGTCGATCTCGCCGCGACCATCCTTCAAATCAACCAGGACGCGGACGACCGCCAGGATGTCCTCCTTGCGCAGCATGCGCACGCTGTCGTCGGTGGTGAAGCCCAGGCGCGAGTTCATCTTTACCCGTCCGACCGCGGACAGGTCGTAACGCTCGGCATCGAAGAACAGTCCCTTGAACAGCGCCTCGGCCGATTCCAGCGTCGGCGGCTCGCCCGGGCGCATCACCCGGTAGATGTCGAACAGCGCCTCTTCGCGTGAGGTGTTGCGGTCGACGGCGAGCGTATTCCGGATGTAGGGGCCGACGTTGATGTGGTCGATCGCCAGCGCCTTCACCTCGACGATGCCTGCCTTGTTCAGGGCCGCGACCGTCGCTTCGGTGATCTCCTCGCCGGCCTCGACGTAGATTTCGCCGGTCTCCTCGTTGATCAGGTCCTCGCCGACGTAGCGGCCGGCCAGATCCTCGTCCGGCACCAGCTGTTCGGTCAGGCCCTGCGCCGCCAGATGCCGCAGCAGCTTCGGCGTCAGCTTGGTGCCGGCTTCCGCCAGCCGCTCGCCGGTCGCCGCGTTCAGCAAATCGCGCGCCAGCTTCACGCCACGCATCCGATCGGCACGAAATTCGGTCTTCCAGCCCCCGTCCACCCGCTCGAACGTCACCTTCTCGTAGAAGTAATCCAGGATCTCCTCGGCCGACATGCCGATCACCTCGGTGGGTTCCAGCGACCTGCCGGCCGCGGCACGCTCGGCCCGGAGCCGTTCCGTCTGCGCCGAATCGAGCGCCATCAGCAAGGTGGTCACCGGCAGCTTGCGACGGCGGTCGATGCGCACGAACACCAGGTCCTTGGCGTCGAACTCGAAGTCCAGCCAGGAACCCCGGTAGGGAATGACCCGGGCGGCGAACAGGAACTTGCCCGACGAATGCGTCTTGCCCTTGTCATGGTCGAAGAAAACGCCGGGCGAGCGATGCATCTGAGAGACGATCACCCGTTCGGTGCCATTGATGACGAAGGTGCCGTTGTTGGTCATCAACGGCATGTCGCCCATGTAGACGTCCTGTTCCTTGATGTCGCGGATCGACCGGGCGCCGGTTTCCTCGTCAACGTCCCAGACGACCAGCCGCAGCGTCACCTTCAGCGGTGCGGCATAGGTCATGCCGCGCTGCTGGCATTCCTCCACGTCGTACTTCGGCTCCTCGAACTCGTACTTGACGAACTCGAGCGTGCCGCGCGAGGAGAAATCCTTGATCGGGAACACCGACTTGAAGACCTCCTGCAGGCCCGTGTCGGTGCGCCGCTCCGCCGTCGTGTTGCGTTGCAGGAACTGCTCGTAGGAGCTTTTCTGCACCTCGATCAGGTTGGGCATCGCCACCGCGGCGGCGATGCGCCCAAAGCTCTTGCGAACGCGCTTTCGACCGGTGAAGCTGTTGGTCATCGAGGACCCTCGTGCTGTAGATTATGCCGCTGGCGTCCCGCTCCGCCCGACCACCGCAGCCGGTAGAAGCCGTCCGCCGTCACCCTGGCGCACAAACAAAAACGACCGCCGGCAGATAAGGTCTGCCACGCGTTCGGCGCGCCCTGCAGTTCTCGCACCCGCTTTCCCGGCCGCGGCAAGGCCCATGCGGGCGGGTGCGTCCGACACCGTGGCGGCCGGCGCACCCCCCCATGGAGATGCGCCGGCCGAGCCCGGCCTCTTGATTCGATATGTTGTCGCGTCTTGCCGACGGCAACCACCACCACTCCGATTGATCGCTATTTGATCTCGGCGGTCGCGCCCGCCTCCTCCAGCTTCTTCTTGATGGCTTCCGCCTCTTCCTTCTTCACGCCTTCCTTGATCGGCTTCGGCGCCGATTCGACCAGATCCTTGGCTTCCTTCAGGCCGAGGTTGGTCACCGCGCGCACTTCCTTGATGACGTTGATCTTCTTGTCACCGACGACCGTGAGGATGACGTCGAACTCGGTCTTCTCCTCCACCGGTTCGGCCGCCGCCGCTGCCGCCGCCGGCGCCGCTGCCATCGCGACCGGTGCCGCGGCACTCACGCCCCACTTCTCTTCCAGCAACTTGGAGAGCTGTGCAGCCTCCAGGACCGTGAGCGCGGAAAGCTGATCGACCAGTTGTTCCAGGTTTGCCATTAGAATGTACTCCTCGAAGCTCGAACCGTTGTCGCGGCGGATTGTCGGCCGTTGGAATCAGGCCGCCTCGCCGGTATCCCCATAGGCAGCAAAGACCCGCGCCAGCTGTCCGGCCGGTGCCTGCAGCACGCCGGCGATCCTCGTCGCCGGGGCGTTCAGCAGCCCGATCAGCTTGCTCCGCAGCTCGTCCAGCGACGGTAGCGTCGCCAGCGCCCTGACCCCGTCGGGATCGAGCATGTGGGCCCCGACGCTGCCGCCCAGGAGCACCAGCTTCGGGTTGGTCTTCGCGTAAGCGACCGCGACCTTCGCCGCCGCCACCGGATCGGGGGCGTAGGCGATCGCCGTCGGTCCCTTGAACAGGCCGTCCAGGCCGGAATAGGGCGTGCCTTCCAGTGCCCGCCTGGTGAGGCGGTTCTTGGTCACCTTCAGACCAGCACCCGCCTCCCGCATCCGCTTTCGCAGATCACCGATCTCCGCGACCGTCAGCCCGGTATAATGGGTGACGAGGACGACGGCGGTTTCGCTGAACGTGCGATGCAGCGATGCGACCAAGTCTGCCTTTTCTGCTCGGTCCACCGTTTCATCTCCGTCTGCTCGCTCCCCTCGGCCGCGGTCCTGCGGATTTCGGGGAGCCATCCACCAACAGCCGTCCGGGGAGCGGCAATCGCCGTCCCAGAGGGCCGGTTGCCCTGTCCAGGGCACCGGTTCGAGCCTCAATGCCGGTGCCCGCGGCACCGCCCTCGGCTCTACACCGTCTCGGCAGGCGGCCGAACCATTAAGCCGCCGCGGCGGAGATCGTCCGTCGCGAACGGCGCCTGCTGTCTCGGACAGGCAGGCGAAAGGCGCAGCGACTGCGCATTCCGCCGGCGCACCCGGGTCGGGAGCGATCCCGTCCCGGGTGCGATTTCCGTCGTGGCCCGCCGGCTAATGCGCCAGCGAGGCCATGTTCACCCGCAGGCCGGGCCCCATCGTCGAACTGAGGCTCACGTGCTTGAGGTATGTTCCCTTGGCACCGGCGGGCTTGGCCTTGATCACCGCATCGACGAAGGCGCGCACGTTCTCCGCCAGCGCCCCGTCGGCGAAGCTGACCTTGCCGACGCCGCCGTGGATGATGCCGGCCTTCTCGACCCGGAACTCCACCTGTCCGGCCTTCGCCGCCTTCACCGCCGACGCGACGTCCGCCGTCACCGTTCCCACCTTCGGATTGGGCATCAGGCCGCGCGGACCGAGAATCTTGCCCAGCCGGCCGACGATGCCCATCATGTCGGGAGCGGCGATGCAGCGATCGAAGTTGATCTCACCCTTCTGCACCTGCTCCATCAGATCCTCGGCGCCGACGATGTCGGCCCCGGCCGCCTGCGCCTCGGCCGCCTTGTCCCCCTTGGCGAACACGGCCACACGCAGCGTCTTGCCGGTACCGTGCGGCAGTGCGACCACGCCACGTACCATCTGGTCGGCGTGCCGCGGATCGACGCCGAGGTTGAGCGCCACCTCCAGCGTCTCGTCGAACTTGGCCGTCGCCCCGGCCTTCACCAGCCGGATCGCCTCGCCGATGTCGTACTGCCCTTCCCGGTCGATCGCCTCGTAGGCGGCGCGCAAGCGCTTCCCGTGCTTCGCCATGATCCCTAGTCCACCACGTCGATGCCCATGGAGCGGGCGGATCCGACCACCATTGCGATCGCACCCGCCAGATCCTTGGCGTTGAGGTCAGCCATCTTCTGCTCGGCGATCTGCCGCACCTGCTCCTGGGTCACCTGCCCCGCCCGCTGCTTCGTCAGGTTGGGGGAGCCCTTCGCCGCACCCGCCGCCTTCTTCAGCAGATAGCTGGTGGGCGGCGTCTTGGTGATGAAGGTGAAGGTGCGGTCGGCAAAGGCGGTGATCACCACCGGCACCGGCATACCTTCTTCCAGCTTCTGCGTCTGGGCGTTGAACTCCTTGCAGAAGGCCATGATGTTCAGACCAGCCTGGCCGAGCGCGGGGCCGATCGGCGGCTGCGGCGTCGCCTTGCCGGCTGGCACCTGCAGCTTGATGTAGCCGGTTATCTTTTTCGCCATTGTCGTTCCCTACTCAACTCCGCAGCGCCCGCTGCCGGCGGGGTCGCCGCCGGCTCCGCGCCGTCAGATCTTCTCGACCTGCGAGTACTCCAGTTCCACCGGCGTCGACCGGCCGAAGATCGAGACCGCCACCTTCAGGCGCGCGCGCCCCTCGTCCACTTCCTCGACCAGGCCGCTGAACGAGGTGAACGGCCCGTCGCTGACGCGCACCTGTTCGCCGACCTCGAACGTGATCGACGGCTTCGGCCGCTCGATCCCCTCCTGCACCTGGTGGAGGATGCGCGATGCCTCCGCGTCGCTGATCGCCGTCGGCCGGCCGCGACCGCCGAGAAAACCGGTCACCTTCGGCGTGTTCTTGACCAGGTGCCAAGTCTCGTCGGTCATATCCATCTTCACCAGCACGTAGCCGGGGAAAAACTTGCGCTCGGCGTTGACCTTCTGGCCGCGGCGCACCTCGACCACTTCCTCCATCGGCACCATCACCTGCTGGATGCGGTCCGACATGCCGCCCTGGCGCGCCTGTTCCTCGATCGATTGCGCCACCTTCCGCTCGAACCCGGAATAGACGTGGATGACGTACCAGCGCGCGTCCATCGCCTATGCTCCGACGCCGAGCAGGAAGCGGACACCCAGCGACAGCAGCTGGTCGACGACCAGGAAGAAGATCGCCGAGACAACCACCATCACCAGCACCATGCCGGTGGAGATCATCGTTTCCTTGCGGGTCGGCCAAGTGACCTTGGCGGCTTCCTGGCGCACTTCCCGCAGAAACTGCATCACGTTGGTCTTGGCCATCTTACCTTACGTCTTCGGACCCGGCGCCGTCCGGGCCGGAGCCCTCGGCCCGATCGCCTTCGGGCCTGCCGCGCCCCGATGTTGCGTCCAGGCCCCCGTTTTCCGGGCCCGTGGTGTTCTGGCAGGGGCAGCAGGGTTCGAACCCGCGACCTGCGGTTTTGGAGACCGCCGCTCTACCAGCTGAGCTATGCCCCTCTGTTCGACCGCCGTGAACCCGTTCTGCGCCGTGGGTCGTATCCGGCGCGCTATTCGATGATCTTGGCGACGACGCCGGCGCCCACCGTGCGGCCGCCTTCGCGGATGGCGAAGCGCAGGCCCTCGTCCATGGCGATCGGCGCGATCA
>Ga0209573_1003559_pt1 | contig 16880 bp, 18 predicted proteins | sample TNRBio252014_DNA_FD_185870 | JGI IMG/M metagenome (GOLD analysis project Ga0209573, IMG submission 185870) | Wastewater treatment Type I Accumulibacter community from EBPR Bioreactor in Madison, WI, USA - TNR Reactor_6/25/2014_ DNA (SPAdes)... | ecosystem: Engineered > Bioreactor > EBPR >...
TACGCTTGCGCCGCCCGGCTCCGGCACAAAGCGCCAGATATTGGTCAGATATTTGAACGGTCCGTCGAGATATTTGACCTCGATGACATTCTCGTCCGGCTTGAGCAGAACCTGGCTAGCAAATGTCTCGCGGATCGCCTTGTAGCCCACCGTCATGTCGGCAATCAGGATGGTCTTTCCGTCACGCTCCTTGCGAGAGCGAACTGTCAGCGCCTCGCAGAGCGGCAGGAACTGAGGATATTTTTCGACGTCAGCGACCAGGGCAAACATCTGCTCCGGGGCATGGCGAACTACTCTCTCGGTTTCGAATTGGGGCATGTTCGGTTCGATACAGAAGACTGCCTAGCCGGGCAATCATGGCGTTCACTGCCGGGCCCGCTGGATATCCTGGGCGGCGGCGGACGCCTCGCTCACCTCCTGGCGGCAAGCTGCGCTTCGCGCGCCGCGCGCAGCTTGGCGAAATCATCGCCTGCGTGGTGTGATGAGCGGGTCAGCGGGCTCGACGCCATCAGGAGGAACCCTTTCGACTTGCCAATGGTCGCATAGGACTGAAACTCGTCCGGCGTCACAAACGATTTGACCGGGTGATGCTTTTTCGATGGCTGCAAATACTGGCCGATGGTCATGAAGTCGACATTGGCCGAGCGCAGGTCGTCCATCAGCTGCAGCACCTCGTTGCGCTCTTCACCCAAGCCAACCATGATGCCGGACTTGGTGAAAATTGACGGATCAAGCTCCTTGACCCGCTGTAACAGCCGGATTGAGTGGAAATAGCGCGCGCCGGGGCGAACCGTCAGGTAGTTGGACGGCACGGTTTCGAGGTTGTGGTTGAAGACGTCAGGCCGGGCCGCCACGACGATTTCCAGCGCTCCGTCCTTGCGCAGAAAGTCTGGCGTAAGGATTTCGATGGTTACGCCCGGCGCGTCACGGCGGATGGCGTGAATGACCTCCGCGAAATGTTGCGCGCCGCCATCGTCGAGATCATCACGATCAACTGACGTGATCACCACATGATTCAGGCCCATCTTGTTGACTGCTTTGGCGACGCTATCCGGCTCGTTCTTATCAAGCGCGGTTGGAATTCCAGTTGCGACATTGCAGAAGGCGCAGGCGCGGGTGCAGATTTCGCCCATGATCATGAATGTTGCGTGTTTCTTGTCCCAACACTCGCCGATATTTGGGCAACCCGCCTCTTCGCAAACGGTCACCAGACCTTGAGATTTCACGATCTCCCGGGTTTCCTGATAGCCTCTGGAAACCGGCGCCTTGACGCGGATCCAGTCCGGTTTGCGCAACACTTCCTGATCAGGCCGGTGAGCTTTTTCGGGGTGACGCTGCCGGGCTACTTCAGGATTGGTGCGATCAAGAACAGTGACCATCGGGTGAACTAACTCCGCGGCGCTTGAGCGCGCCCAAAGAACCAGAGAATGAGGACTGCGCCAAAAACGGCGACAACGAGGCTTCCAAGGAAACCGTAGAATTGTACGCCCAGCAGATTGGCCAGCGTGCCGCCGACAAATGAACCGGCGATGCCGACCAGAATATTGGTCAAGAACCCATGATCGCGATTCATCGATCGTTCGGCAATCCAGCCAGCGAGAAAACCGATCAGGAGCATGCCGAAAAAGCCGACGCCCGGCATTGCCAATATGCCATACTGCGGGTCCATCAGGTTAGCTTACCAGCCGAGCGATAATGACAACGATCATGGCGCCGATCGTCGACGTCACAATCTGTGAGGCGAGACCATTGCCGATATTGAGATCGATTTTCAGGCCGCGCAAAACGAATGGTCCTACAAAAGCGCCCAACACGCCGCTGATCAGATATTTGACCAATCCGTCGCCGCCGACAATGAAACTGGCAAGCCAGCCGGCGACCAGACCGATCACAAGAAATATTGCAAGCGCCTTAGCGTCCAATTCAGCCTCCCCGACAAATTGCCTACCGCTCATATAGGCCGGAATCAGGCTGCCGACCAGATAGGATGACGCAACGGCCCTATGCGTTGAGCACCTGCCCGTAGGCGTCGAGCACCGCTTCCTTCATCGTTTCCGACAGGGTCGGATGCGGGAAGATCGTGTGCATCAGCTCCTCTTCGGTTGTCTCAAGATTCATCGCGACGACAAACCCCTGGATCAGTTCGGTGACTTCCGGCCCGACAAGATGCGCTCCGAGCAGTTGCCCGGTCTTCTTGTCAAAGATGGTCTTGACCAGACCCTGGTCTTCGCCCAACGCCACAGCCTTGCCATTGGCGACAAACTGGAAACGCCCGACGCGGATATCCTTGCCGGCCTCCTTGGCCCTGGCTTCCGTGAGGCCTACGGAGGCGACCTGCGGGTTGCAATAAGTGCAGCCGGGAATGAGCAGCTTGTCGAGCGGATGCGGGTGCAGGCCTGCAATCTTTTCAACGCAGATCACCGCCTCGTGTTCGGCTTTGTGAGCCAGCATGGGCGGACCGGCCACGTCGCCGATGGCGTAGACGCCCGGCACATTGGTGCGGCAAAAATCGTCGATGACGATGGCACCGCGATCCGTCTTCACGCCGATTGTCTCAAGCCCGATGTTTTCGATATTGCACTGGACGCCGACCGCCGAGATCATCCGGTCGGCGGTGATTGTCTGGGTTTTGCCGTCCTTGCCCTCAAGTGTCGCAGTGATCGAATTCGCGCCCTTTTCCACCTTCGAAACCTTGGTGTTGAGGTGAATTTTCAGACCCTGCTTCTCGAGCAGTTTCTGCGCAAACTTCGAGATCTCCGTATCCTCGACAGGCATGATCTGCGGCATGATCTCGACCACGGTTACATCGACGCCCATGGCGTTGTAGAACGAAGCGAACTCGATGCCGATCGCGCCGGAGCCCATAACCAGCATAGACTTGGGCATTTCAGGCGGCACCATGGCCTCAAAATAGGTCCAGATCAGCTTGCCGTCCGGCTCGATGCCCGGCAAGGCGCGAGGCCGTGCGCCAGTTGCGATGATGATGTGCTTTGCGGTGTAGGTCCCCTCACCCTTGGTGTTTTTCGGGATCGGCCCCATCGGCTCCATCGGCTTCTTTGTCGCTTTGCCGACAACAATTTCGTTGGGCTTGGTGAGTTTCGCCTCGCCCCAGATCACATCGACCTTGTTCTTCTTCATCAGAAAGCCAACGCCATTGTTCATCCGGTGCGCAATGCCGCGCGCCCGATCCGCGACGGCCTTTATGTCTGGAACGATCTTGCCTTCAAGCTTCAGGCCGTAATTCTTGGCGTGCTCAGCCAGATGCAGCACTTCCGCAGAGCGCAGCAGCGCCTTGGTCGGGATGCAACCCCAGTTGGAGCAGATGCCGGCGAGGTGCTCGCGCTCGACCACTGCGGTCTTCATCCCGAGTTGGGCCGCGCGGATGGCCGCAATATAGCCGCCAGGGCCCGAACCAATGATGATGACGTCGTAGGAATTAGCCACGGCCCTCTCTCCAGTCTCACAAACCAAGTTTCGTCTTGACCACCGGCGCAAGTGCGTTGCCGATCGCCCGTGTGTTTTCCGCGTCAAGATGCACGCCGTCCAGCGGTGTGGTTTTTGCGACGCTTCCGCCATCGAAAAAGCCGCAATCCGCCTCGCGCGCTACGCCTTCATAAAGGCTCGCCAGACGAACCGACGCTTCGTTGCCACCGGCGAACATTTGCGCAAATTCGGCGTTGTCGGTGCGCGAAACGGCAGGCGGAGACACCAATAATATTTGTGGCGCCGGCGCACCGCCAAAATAGGCTTGTCCGCGGACAATTTGCACCAGCCGGCGCATGCCATGCGCCGCAGCGAGCGCCCGGCCATGAATCCACGGTTTCATGTCATTGGAACCGAGTAGGATAATGACCAGATCGAGCGGCTGATGCGTAGCCAGAACCGTCGGCAGAATGCGGGCGCCATTGCGGTCTTCGCCGGCAAGGTCGTCGTCAAAAGCAGTGGTGCGGCCATTCAAGCCCTCGGCGATGACCCGAGCCCCGGCGCCAAGCCTGGTCTGAAGCACGCTTGGCCAGCGGTCTTCAAAGGCATGGCGCGCCAGCGCCTCGGCATTGTAGCCCCAGGTCAGCGAGTCGCCATAGCAGAGAACGGTTTTCATGCTGCGCCCCGCCCGAACCGCAACGGCCGGGGCTCGCGCCGACCGCCGCCGAACATCCACCATTGGATGAGGACAACTATGGCGGCGGGCAAGAATAGGCCGACGAGAATATCGCCATCGCTGCGCAATGTTTCGGGTCCACCGTCAATCAGCATCAAGAGCATAAGCGCAACAAAGCCAATCAATAACAGAGCCAGAAGTCCCTTCGCCAACAGCGCAACGACCGCAGGCGGATCGTTTGCCAGACGGGCAAGCATGAAGATGACGGTTACAACGACTGCAACCAGAACCGGCAGGACGAACAAGGTGACATATTCCTCCCGCCCCAGCATCCATTGCGCCAGCACCTCAACTACCGCATGTCCCCCCAGAATGGAGAGAATGAAAGCAAGCATGGTGCGGGCGGCAATCCGCATGACGTTCAGCCTCAGACGAGCATCGACATCGGGTTTTCGATGTATTTCTTGAACGCCTGCAAGAGTTCAGCCCCCAGCGCTCCATCGACGGCGCGGTGGTCTGTCGACAGCGTCACCGACATGACATTGGCGACCTTGATCTCGCCGTTCTTGACGACGGCCCGCTGCTCGCCCGCGCCAACTGCCAGAATAGTGGCGTGCGGCGGGTTGATGACGGCGGCGAAATCCTTGATGCCGAACATGCCAAGATTCGACACCGCAGTCGTGCCGCCCTGATATTCCTCGGGCTTCAGCTTGCGGTTCTTGGCGCGTGATGCGAGGTCCTTCATCTCGTTGGAGATGGTCGACAGGGACTTTTGTTCGGCGTTGCGGATGATCGGGGTAATCAGACCGCCGGGAATGGAGACAGCCACGCCGACATCCGAATGCTTGTGCATGACCATGGCGCTTTCGGTCCATGATGCATTGGCGGCAGGCACGTCACGCAGCGCCAACGCCATACCCTTGATGACCATATCGTTGACCGAAAGCTTGTAGGCGGGAACCTCGCCCTTGTCGGTTTTTTTGGTAGGCGCGGCGCCATTGAGTTGGGCGCGCAGCGCCAGCAGTGCGTCAAGTTCGACGTCGAGCGTGAGATAGAAGTGCGGAACGGTGCTCTTGGCCTCGACGAGACGACGCGCAATGGTCTTGCGCATATTGTCGTGCGGCACGAGTTCGTAGGACCCTTCAGCGAACAGTTTGAGCGTCTGCTCATCCGATGCGCCCTTCGGAGCCTGCGCTGCGGCAGGAGCCGCGGCCTGAGGCGCTGCGGCGGCCTTCGGCGCGGCTTTTGCGCCGCCGGCTATTGCCGCCTCGACATCCGCTTTTACCACGCGCCCATGCGGACCGGAGCCGGCCACTGAGGCGACATCGACGCCTGCTTCTTTGGCAATACGGCGCGCCAGCGGTGAGGCGAAGGAGCGACCGCCGCCGGTCGAACTATCGCCGCTCTTTGCAGCAGTCGCCGTTGCCGGGACAACTGCAGCAGACGCCTCGGCTTTAGCGTCTGCTTTGGGCGCGTCAGCCTTGGCTTCGGCTTTTGGCGCGGCGGCGCCGCCGCCGCTTGCAGCAGCAGCCACATCCTCGCCATCCGCAGCCAGGATCGCAATCAGCGCATTGACCTTCACGCCTTCCGTTCCGGCGGGCACGACAATCCTGGCGACCGTGCCTTCGTCCACGGCCTCGACCTCCATCGTGGCCTTATCAGTTTCGATCTCGGCGATGACGTCGCCGGGACCTATCTTGTCGCCTTCCTTGACAAGCCATTTGGCGAGATTGCCTTCCTCCATCGTCGGGGAAAGCGCCGGCATGGTGATATTGATCGGCATTTTTACCTCCCTGCCAGCTCAGCGATATGTAACGGCTTTGACTGCCGCCACGACCTCGCCGACATTCGGCAAAGCGAGTTTTTCGAGATTGGCGGCGTAAGGCATTGGCACGTCCTTGCCAGCGACGGTGATGACCGGCGCGTCCAGGAAGTCAAAGGCCTGCTGCGACACCTGGTTCGCGACAAAATCGCCGACAGACGATTGCGGGAAGCCCTCTTCAACGACGACGAGGCGATTGGTCTTCTTCACCGAGGCGATAACGGTCGGCAGATCCATCGGGCGAATGGTTCTGAGATCGATTATTTCCACATCGATGCCCATGGCGCGAAGCTCGGCTTCGGCTTTGATACAGTAGGTCATGCCGATGCCGAACGAGACGAGCGTCACATCTTTGCCAACCTTGTGGATGCGCGCCTTGCCGATCGGCAGGACAAAATCATCCAGCTTCGGCACGTCAAATGACTGGCCGTAGAGTATCTCATTCTCGAGAAACACCACCGGATTTGGATCGCGGATCGCCGCCTTGAGCAGCCCCTTGGCGTCAGCCGCCGTGTAAGGCTGAATGACCTTGAGACCGGGAATCTGCCCGTACCAAGCCGCATAGTCCTGACTGTGCTGGGCGCCAACCCGCGCGGCTGCGCCATTGGGGCCGCGGAAGACGATCGGGGCGCCCATCTGCCCGCCCGACATATAGAGCGTCTTGGCGGCGGAATTGATAATCTGGTCAATAGCTTGCATGGCGAAGTTGAACGTCATGAACTCAACGATCGGCTTCAAACCGGTCATTGCAGCGCCAACGCCGACGCCGGCGAAGCCGTGCTCGGTGATTGGCGTATCAACGACACGTTGAGGTCCGAATTCCTGCAACAGACCCTGGGTGATCTTGTATGCGCCTTGATATTCGGCGACTTCCTCGCCCATGACAAAGACGTCCTGGTCGCGCCGCATCTCCTCGGCCATCGCGTCACGCAGCGCTTCACGCACCGTGGTGGAGACCATCTCGGTCCCGGCAGGGATATCGGGATCGGATGTGCTCTGTGCTGCCGGAGCTGCGGGAGCCGCCGGCACCGGCGCCTGTCGCGGCGCATCGGCAACCGGAGCCGCGGGTTCGGCGGCCGGCGCCTCCGCTTTGGCCGGGGCGGCGCCTATGTCGCTGGCGCTTTCGCCTTCCAGCAGCAGCACGGCAATCGGCGTATTGACCTTGACGCCTTCCGAGCCGGCCGGAATCAGAATCTTGCCCAGCGTGCCTTCATCGACGGCTTCGACTTCCATCGTCGCCTTGTCGGTTTCAATCTCAGCGATCACATCGCCGGCGACAATCTTGTCGCCTTCATTTTTGACCCACTTGGCCAGATTGCCCTCTTCCATCGTCGGTGAAAGGGCAGGCATCAGGATTTCTATCGGCATGGTCCACCCTCCCCTTACAACGTAATGTCCGTCCAGAGCTCGGATGGATCCGGCTCAGGGTCGTTCTGCGCAAATTCTGCTGCGTCGTTGACGATGTCGCGCACCTCTTTGTCGACGGCCTTCAGGTCATCTTCACTGGCCCACTTCTTCTCAAGCACACGCTGGCGAACCTGCTCGATCGGATCGTGTTCGGCGCGCATCTTCTGGACTTCTTCCTTAGACCGATATTTCGCCGGATCCGACATAGAGTGGCCGCGATAGCGGTAGGTCTGCATTTCAAGGATGATCGGGCCCTTGCCCGAGCGGCACCATTCAGTCGCCAGATCTGTCGCCGATTTCACCGCGCGCACATCCATGCCGTCAACCTGGATTCCAGGGATCTTGAATGATATGCCGCGATGCGAAAAATCAGTTTCGGCGGAGGAGCGCGTCACCGCCGTGCCCATCGCGTAGCGGTTGTTCTCAATCACATAGATAACCGGCAGCTTCCACAACGAGGCCATGTTGAAGCTCTCGTAGACCTGCCCCTGGTTGGCTGCGCCGTCGCCGAAGAAAGTCAGCGAGACATTCTTGTTGCCGCGATATTTGTTGGCGAAGGCCAGGCCGGTGCCCAGTGAGACCTGTGCGCCGACAATGCCGTGGCCGCCGTAGAAATGCTTCTCCTTGGAGAACATATGCATAGAACCGCCCTTGCCTTTCGACAGGCCGCCCCGCCGTCCGGTCAGTTCAGCCATCACGCCACGAGGCGAAAGGTTCATCGCCAGCATATGACCGTGATCGCGATAGGCGGTGATCATCTGATCGCCCTCGATCAGCGACATTTTCATGCCGGTAACCACTGCTTCCTGGCCGATATAGAGGTGACAGAACCCGCCGATGAACCCCATGCCGTAGAGCTGGCCGGCCTTCTCTTCAAATCGCCGTATCAGCAGCATGCCGCGATACGCGTCCAGCTCCTGCTCTTTGCTGAAGTCGGCGGGTTTAGGCGTTATTAGCGCCGATCCGGATTTGGCGTCAGCCCGTTTGGCTGGCGCCCGCTTGGCAGCGGTAGCCATTCTGTATCTCCCTGCGGTCTCGTCCCTTGAGCGGTGGTTTACCCACCGTCACTGACCGAAAGCTAGCACGGATCAGATCGCCCCGCTACGCGCAAGTTGCGCATAATTGGCATGGTAGCCATGCATCTAAGCAGCTAATATTATTCAATAAATTTCTGATTAACTAGCTTTTAGTTAATTTGCAGCTGCCGGATACATGATTGTCAGCTCGTCGGCGCGGGAATAGTCAAGCGCGCGCCGGGCGTATTCATCCAGCATATCTTCTTCTATCGTCCCATCGTGCAGCAATTGGACCCGTTGCTCAAGCTCTTTGCGCGCTGCGGTGGTCGCTGCCAGTTCGGCCCGCAATTCGGCGATGCGAGCCTCTGCCTGGAATTTTGAGTAGATGCCATACTCACCCTGGAAGGCATGGAAACCGAAATAGGACAGGAACATCACAGTGATCGCAGGAACGATCAATCGACCGGTATTGCGTTGGGTATGATGCCTGGACCAGAGGGGATCGCTTGCCATGCATTCGTTGTCGCCGATTGTGCTTAACGGGCAGTTACGGCGGACTCGAAATTTTAAGCTTTTCGAGTCCTAAGGCCATCGGTTGCGGAATTCGGCAGCGCGGCGCGCTGGAGAACTCGAGGGCCACATGGAGCCTACCTAGAATACGCGCTGCTTTGCGCGCGACAGCTGAAAGCCGGCCCCGCGACGGTTCTTGCAGGTCAGGCCCGTCTTGGCTGAAGAACAACTGATGCCATCCCTCCGCCAGGCCTTGCCGTAACCCAAGGTCCGGTAATTGCCGGCGACAGTATCGCCAGCACATATGCGAAACCCGCGCGCCGAGCGCGTCGTGACGGCAAAGGCGCTACCCCAGTCCTGCTCGCAATCGCTGGGCCGCGGCGGCGGTCTGTTGGTCATCTGCATCACATCACAGCGCAGCTCTCCGGAGCTGTAATAGCACATGATGTTGCCGGAGGGGGTACGAAACCCCTCATCGGCCGCTGCATTGCCGAGGCTGGAGCCTGAAACAACAACAAGACCTGCGAGAATCTTGCCGCAGGCTGCTCGCCCCATGCGCCGCATCGATCAACCTTTCAATATTGAAAGGCCAGCATATCTGGCCGCCTTGCCCAACTCTTCCTCGATGCGGATCAGTTGATTGTACTTGGCCAACCGATCAGATCGAGCAAGAGACCCGGTTTTAATCTGACCGCAATTTGTGGCGACTGCAAGATCGGCGATGGTGGAGTCCTCGGTCTCGCCCGAGCGATGAGACATGACGGCTGTATAGTGCGCCTTGTGGGCGGTTTCGACAGCATCAAGCGTCTCCGACAAGGTGCCAATCTGGTTGACCTTGACAAGGATCGAATTGGCGACGCCCATCTTGATGCCATCACGCAGGCGCGCTGAATTGGTCACGAACAAATCATCGCCGACCAACTGAACCTTGTCGCCGATCAAATCCGTCAGGTATTTCCAGCCTTCCCAATCGTCTTCGGCCATGCCGTCTTCGATGGAGATTATCGGATAATCGGCCGCCAGTTTCGCCAGGTATTTCGCCTGCGCCTTGGGGTCGCGCGTCTTCTTCTCGCCTTCATAGACGTAGCTGCCGTCCTTGAAGAATTCCGTCGATGCGCAATCCAGCCCGATGCCAACCTCGGCGCCTGGCTTGAAGCCTGCTTTCTCGACTGACGCCATGATGAAATCGAGGGCGGCCTGGGCGCTCTTCAGGTTCGGAGCGAAACCGCCTTCGTCACCGACATTTGTGTTGTGGCCGGCGTCCTTGAGACCCTTCTTCAGCGTGTGGAATATCTCGGAACCCCAGCGCACGGCTTCGCGAAGCGTCGGCGCGCCGACGGGCATCACCATGAATTCCTGAAAGTCGATCGGGTTGTCGGCGTGTGCGCCGCCATTGATGATATTCATCATCGGCACCGGCAACAGCCGCGCATTGGCGCCGCCAACATACCGATAAAGAGGCAGACCGGACGATTCCGCCGCCGCCTTCGCCACCGCCAGCGATACGCCCAGAATAGCGTTTGCGCCGAGGCGCTTCTTGTTTGGGGTGCCATCCAGATCGATCATCGTCTGGTCGATATGCAACTGGTTTTCAGCATCCATGCCGCCAATGGCTTCAAAAATCTCGCCATTGACGGATTCGACCGCCCTTTCCACGCCTTTCCCGAGATAGCGCGCGCCGCCGTCGCGCAGCTCAACAGCCTCATGAGCGCCGGTTGAGGCGCCGGACGGCACGGCAGCGCGCCCCATCGCTCCATCCTCCAGCACAACATCGACCTCGACAGTCGGATTGCCGCGGCTGTCAAGAATTTCGCGGCCGATAATATCTACGATGGCTGTCATGGAAAGCTCCCGGTTTTGAAGGAAACTCTCTTAGCGTAAGCCCATCAAAACGCAACGCGCACGGATGACCGCGCGCGTTGCCGACGACGAGACGCGATGGCTCAGGATACGTTCTTTTCTTCCGCATCCATAAGTACAAAGGTCACTTTCATATTGACCCGGTACTCGGAGATTTTGCCGTCGGTGATGACTACCTTCTGCTCCTGAATCCAGGCGCCGCGAAGATTGTGCAATGTCTGCTCGGCGCGAGCGATGCCGGCTTTGATGGCGTCCTCGAAACTTTTGGACGACGAGGCTGTGATTTCTGTGACGCGTGCAACTGACATGGACGGTCCTCCTTTTACGACCGTCCATCAACGATCAATCACCTGGGAGAGTTCCGCGAGTTGACGCATCAGGCGGAGATAGTCGTAGATTTTGCCACCCGGTCGAGCGCGATCAGCTTTTCCAGAAGCACAGGAAGGTCTTTGAGCGGGATCATGTTGGGTCCGTCGGACGAGGATGAATTGTCCGGATCCTGATGGGTCTCGATGAACACGCCCGCCACGCCGACCGCAACTGCTGCCCGCGCCAATGTCTCGACAAAGCGCCGCTCACCGCCTGACGAAGCGCCCTGCCCGCCTGGCTGCTGCACAGAATGCGTTGCATCAAAAATTACCGGCGCGCCGATCTCCGCCATGATTGGCAAGGCGCGGAAGTCGGACACCAGCGTGTTGTAGCCGAAGGAAGCGCCGCGCTCGGTCACCAGCACATTGGGATTGCCGGAACCGGTCACTTTGGCGACGACATTCTTCATGTCCCAGGGCGCCAGAAATTGACCCTTCTTGACATTCACGACCTTGCCCGTCCGGGCCGCCGCCACCAATAGGTCCGTCTGGCGCGACAGGAAGGCCGGGATCTGCAGCACGTCCACATGAGGAGCGACGAGGCGGCACTGCTCTTCACTGTGGACGTCAGTCAAAACAGGCAGGCCAAATTCCTTGCGGATATCGTCAAAGACCGGCAGCGCCATTTCAAGACCGGCGCCGCGCGTCGCGCTAAGTGAGGTGCGGTTGGCCTTGTCGTAGCTCGACTTGTAGACCAGCCCGATACCGAGCCTTTCCGTCAGTTCCTTCAACGCGCCAGCCATATCAAATGCGTGCTGGCGCGATTCGAGCTGGCAGGGCCCGGCAATCAGCGCCAGCGGCGCATCATTGGCGAATGTCGCGTCGCCAATTGTGATGGAAGAGTTAGGTCTGCTCATGCACTGGTCTCAAAAACAAAATGCGCGCCCTGGCCGGTTGCAGGAGGCACGATGATCATTCCATCGCGCATGTAGTGCTCCGCGGCGCCCGCGTCGAGCACAGAGCGCGTGGCGTTGATATCTCCGCAGCCGAAGACAATGGCTTCGGGATCCAGCCCGAATGTATGCTCATCTGGCTGCGCGCCGAGGAAATCAGCGATGCGGTTGCGGCTGAGAATGGTTACATCGACATTGGCGAGCGAGTAGTCGAGTTCAGCTGCTCCGATATCGCGTGGCTCGCCCCCAAGGAATGCGGTCAGGAAGCCGGCATGAACCGCCGGTTCGGCGGCGGCGAGCAGGATATTGCGGATTCCCGAAACGCCATTTGCGTGCTGCTTCAGCGCAGTGCGATCAACCGCAGGCGCGTGGACGACCTGACAGGTGAAGAAGAAGGGCAGCACCGACGCAGCGTCGGCGGCGAAAGCCAGCCTGAAAGAAGCTTGGTCGGCGCGACCGTACGAATCGATGAACTGGCGCGAGAAATCGAGCGCCGGTCCGGCCGAAATTCCGGCCAGGCGAAACGCTTCGTCGTCTGCAGACGCGTCATTGGAGGCCAGCGCAATCGCGGAAAACCCCTGGGCCCCAGCCAGGCCACGGAAGGCGCGGTCGCGGACGACGAACTGATTGTCAACTGCGACGGCCGCGTCAATTGCGATCTCGTCTGCGACCGCCAGCGCTTCAAGAAATGTCCCATCGGCAAAATAGACGCAGCAATTGGCAGTCCCGAATGGGTGTTCGCCATCGGCCGCGACGGTGAAACCGAGATCAGTCAGCCGCCGGCGCGCATAAGCCAGTTCGGCGACGGGAAGAACCAGATGGTCAAGAGAGCGCGCACTATCGCTTGGCATGGCGTCCATTTGAAGCAAAAACGCGCCAGGTTCAAGTTGGAGCGATGGACACGACGCAGCTTAGACCAGTCTACCTTTGACCATGGCCGCCTGAATGAAGCTTGCGAAAAGCGGGTGCGGTTCAAACGGGCGGCTTTTCAACTCGGGATGATACTGAACGCCAATAAACCAGGGGTGGTCCGCATATTCGACCGTTTCGGGCAACACGCCGTCCGGCGACATGCCTGAAAACACCAGTCCGGCCTTTTCCAGTCGCTCCTTGTAGTCGATATTTACTTCATAGCGGTGACGGTGACGCTCAGAAATTTCTGTGTCGCCATAAATGTCGGCGATTTTCGTGCCTTGTTTCAGTGTCGCCTGATAAGCGCCCAAGCGCATCGTGCCGCCGAGTTCGCCCGCCTCACGCCGCTTTTCCAGCATATTGCCTTTCAGCCATTCGGTCATCAGGCCGACGACCGGTTCTTTGGCAGGTCCAAATTCGGTAGAAGACGCATTTTCGATGCCAGCCAACGATCGGGCAGCCTCAATGCAGGCCATCTGCATGCCGAAACATATGCCGAAATATGGCACATTGCGTTCACGCGCGAATTTTGCGGCCAGTATCTTGCCCTCGGAGCCGCGCTCGCCGAACCCGCCAGGCACCAGGATGCCGTCGACCTTTTCCAGATAGGGAGACGGATCTTCCTTCTCGAAGACCTCGCTTTCGATCCAGTCCAGCTTGACCTTGACCCTATTGGCCATTCCACCGTGCGCAAGCGCTTCCATCAGCGATTTGTAGGCGTCCTTCAGGCCGGTGTATTTGCCGACAATAGCGATAGTGACTTCGCCCTCCGGATTGTGGATGCGTTGTGAGATTTCGGTCCAGCGCTCCATGCGCGGCTTTGGCGCGGGATCGATGCCAAAGGCGGCCAGCACTTCCGAGTCCAGGCCCTCCTTGTGATAGGCCATAGGCACATCATAGATGTGGCCAACATCGAGCGCCTGAATCACAGCGCTCTCGCGTACATTGCAAAATAGCGAAAGCTTGCGGCGTTCTTCTTTCGGGATCGCGCGGTCGGCACGCACCAAGAGAATATCCGGCGCAATGCCGATCGAACGCAGTTCCTTGACAGAGTGCTGCGTCGGCTTGGTCTTCAATTCGCCGGCAGTCGGAATATAGGGCATCAACGTCAGGTGAATGTAGACGCACTGCCCGCGAGGCAGATCGTTACCGACCTGGCGGATCGCTTCAAGAAAGGGCATCGCCTCGATGTCGCCAACGGTGCCGCCGATTTCGCAAATAACGAAATCAAACTCGTCATTGCCGTCACGAATGAAGGTTTTGATCTCGTCAGTGACGTGCGGGATCACCTGAACAGTGGCGCCGAGATAGTCCCCGCGCCGCTCGCGGTCGATGATGTTCTTATAAATGCGGCCGGTGGTTATGTTGTCGGACTGATTGGCCGAACGCCCGGTAAAGCGCTCATAGTGACCGAGATCAAGATCAGTTTCCGCGCCATCGTCGGTCACGAATACTTCGCCATGCTGATATGGCGACATCGTGCCGGGATCGACATTTAGATAAGGGTCGAGCTTGCGGATTCTCACCCGGTAGCCACGGGCTTGCAGCAGTGCGCCTAACGCTGCAGCGGCTATGCCCTTGCCAAGTGAGGAAACCACGCCGCCGGTGATGAATACATATCGCGCCATGGGAGTCGGTGCTTAACGTGACGGTATCGATTCCGCTAGTCCAAAAAGGCATGGCAGATGTGTTTCCCCAACAGGTGAAAAACACCGCACGCAATCCCAAATAATATAGCCACTTGGCGCTGCGCGACCACAGCCCAACAGCCAGTTCGGAAAACAAAAAAGCCCCGGTGCCAGAGCGCCCGGGCTTTATCGGTAAATCGAGGCGCGTACGGGCCTAGAGCACCACGACGTTTGTGCCGACGCGGACCCGCCGATATAGATCCATCACATGCTCATTGACCATCCGGAAGCAGCCATTCGACGAATCGGTGCCGATTGATTCAGGCGCGATGGTGCCGTGGATGCGCAAATGCGTGTCCTGCTTGCCTTGATAGAGATAGATTGCACGCGCGCCGAGCGGATTAGCGCCGCCGCCGGGCATGCCGTCCTTGTATTTGCCGTACTTTTTTGGCTCGCGCTTCTGCATGTCCAGCGTGGGGATCCAGCGTGGCCATTCCTGCTTGTCGCCAACCGTGACGTTGCCCTTGAATTTCAGGCCGTCTTTGCCGACCGCAATGCCATAGCGGCGCGCCTTGCCGAAACTCTCGACGTAGTAGAGAAAATGATTGGCCGTATCGACGACGATGGTGCCGCTCGGATAACCGGAAAAAGAGACTGTCTGCGGCTGATATTGCCCGGCAACCTGGAAGGGCTTCTTTTGTATCTGCTTATTGCGCAGCGCGGTATCAAGGGCGCGCGTCTCCGGCAGCAACTGATCTTCCGCGCCAAATAGTGACGACAACAGGCCGCCGCCCTGCTCTGTTTCGCTACGCAGCTCGGCGTTGTTGCCACTGGCGACATAAGCTGACTGCGTGGCGGTAAGAACCACTGGCTTGGTAACCACCGGAACCAGCTTCTTCCCGGATTTGGCTTCAGGCTTGGCGGACGCAGTGGCCTTCGCAGCAGGCGTCTTGGCAGCAGCGGCTTTCTGTGTTGCGCCGTCGCCGCTCTTCAATCCACCGCCAAACAGAGTGGCAAACAAACCCTTGGGCTTTTCGACAATTTCTTCCTGAACCGGCTTCTTGGCCTTGGCGATCTTGGAGTTGGTCTTCTTCTTGACCACCTTCTTCTTGATTATCTTCTTCTTGACGACCGGCGACGTCGCCGCCGCCGATTTGGTCGTGGCCGGCTTGCTCTGTGCAAAGGCCGACGCCTGCGGTGCGAAGGCGAGCGCAACGCCCAACCCGAGAACTGCAAGAATGCGAGAAATCATAAGGAACCCCAAAGCGCAGCAATGAATAAGCAATACGACCGGCAGTTTATGTCCAGTCGAATTTCGACTTATACGTCCCGATGCAGCCCGGCTCAAGGTTTGCACCCTACGGCGAGGCGCTCACAAATACTTGAAATGTCGCCATTCTAGCTGACTGTGATCGCAATAACACAGTCAGCCATGGGCGGTTTTTGCGCGAGGGCTAATTGTTGGGCACCTGCGGGGCGGCGGGAGCGGCCGGCGCCGAGCCCGTTTCCGGGGCTGCCGGAGTCGCGGGCGCAGAGTCGCCGGCGGGCGGCGTAGCAGCCGCGCCCCCATCAGCGGGAACCGCCGGAGCGGCTGGCGCAGGCGTCGTCGAGCCGCCGCCGAGCTGGTCAAGTACGCCCTGCCCGCTGCCTGCAGGCGGCAGATTGTCCAGAATGTCGATTGGTTGTGCGGAATAACGGGCGTAGATGGACAGTCCAAGCGAGGTGACGAAAAACGCCGCCGCCAGGATCGCGGTCGCGCGCGTCAGCGCGTTGGCCGCTCCGCGGGCAGTCATAAAGCCCGAGCCACCGCCTATGCCGAGGCCTCCGCCTTCGGAGCGCTGCAGCAACACAACCCCGATCAGTGCAAGCACGATCATCAGATGAATGACGAGGATTACGGTATCCATTGACTAGTCCTGGTGCTTTCAGGTCGCGATTGGCGCGCCCGGCGCTCGAGAAGGCGGCTCAATACATTGGTTCGGCGGCAATTCCAAGGCCGCTGTTGCTAACTTGCATGTGGGTCACAGAACGCGGCGCTACAAGCCCATGCGATACGCGTCTGCTATGCCCAGGAAATCAGCCGCCTTCAGGCTTGCGCCGCCGACCAGCGCGCCGTCGACATTGTCGATATGCAAAAGCTGGCGGGCGTTGTCGGGTTTGACCGAGCCGCCATACAGGATTCGCATCTTCGAGGCTTTCGCTCCGATTTTCGCCGTCAACCGTGCCCGTATATGCGCATGCGCTTCGGCGACATCTTGCTGCGTCGGGGTAAGTCCAGTGCCGATCGCCCAGACAGGTTCATAGGCGATCACGACGGTTGCTTCTGTCGCGCCGGGGGGAACCGACCCTTCGAGTTGGCGCGTCA
>Ga0209573_1003560_pt1 | contig 16880 bp, 16 predicted proteins | sample TNRBio252014_DNA_FD_185870 | JGI IMG/M metagenome (GOLD analysis project Ga0209573, IMG submission 185870) | Wastewater treatment Type I Accumulibacter community from EBPR Bioreactor in Madison, WI, USA - TNR Reactor_6/25/2014_ DNA (SPAdes)... | ecosystem: Engineered > Bioreactor > EBPR >...
GTTGAGTCGGAAGCAAGGAGAAGTTGAATTAAACCAATGGATAGAACAGGCCAAGAAAGTGAAAAATAAGCATCTGAATGACTTTTTGTCCCTGCTCAATGCTTGGAAAGATTATGTATTAAACTACTTCGTTCACCGCTTCACAACGAGTGCCATTGAAGGTATTAATAATACCATCAAAACAGTGAAACGCATGGGTTACGGATTCCGTAACTTTGTCAACTTTAAGCAACGGATAATGATCAGTTTCGCCTAGCTCCACAAGAATCGTCGAAGAACCGAAAATATCGCGGATGCGATTATTCAAAAGCAAGCCGATTATGTGCTCGCTTTGAAAGCAAATCACGAAAACCTTTTTAAAGAAGTCACCGCTTTTTTTGCCCAAGCAGAATCTGAAAATTTCCGAGATCCTGCGATTAAGTATTGGGAGACGACCACGAAGAACCATGGACGTTTGGAAATTCGCCGCTACTGGGTCACCGATCAATTAGCAACGTTTGAGCATACCAAGCCTTGGAAAGATATCCGTTTGATCGGCATGGTGGAAGCCGAACGAACGGTGCGGGGTAAGACCACCATTGAGCGACGGTATTATATTTCCAGCCTGGAAAAAATGTCATCCTTTTCGACAAAGCGGTTCGCTTACATTGGGGCATCAAAAATTCGGTCCATTGGGTCTTGGATAGGGCCTTTCGCGAAGATGAATCCCGTATCCGAACGGGACACGCTCCAGAAAACATGGCCGCCCTCAGACAGATTGCGCTCAATTTATTGCGCAAGGACCCCACTCAATTAGGGATCAAAAACAAACGGCTTAAAGCCGGTTGGAGTACCGACTATCTTACCCACCTCCTGTGGGGCCAAACAGGAGAATTTTAATGCGATTGCCCTGCTCCCATCCATCCCCTAAACGTGTCGGGCAACGCTGCGCTTTTGCCCGACCCACCCCTTTCGCGTATGTCAGTAGCGCGTAGATACTATTATCGTGGTCAAGCGCCATGAAGAAAAGGCTTGAAGGGTTGTCCCGACTTGAGGACGCCGAAGGCGACCTGAACGAGTTTGCGCATCATGGCACCGATGATGACCATGGGGGCCTTGCCGGCGGCGGCGAGGCGATCCCGGAAGGTTCCTTTTCGGAACTTATTGGACTATAATGAAACTTTGACTCGGAGATTGCTATGTCCGTCAACGTCAAACTCTCAGAAGGTTTGGTCGAGCAAGCCAAGCGTTACGCGCAAATCCAGCATCGCTCGGTGCCCAAGCAGATCGAGTATTGGTCACAGATCGGCAAGATCGCCGAGGAGAACTCGGACCTGCCGTTTGCCATGATCCGCGACCTCCTGATCGCCGATCAGGAAGAGGTCGTTGGCGAGTACGAGTTCAACTGATGCGTCTGCTGGTCACGCCTTCGTTCGTGCGGGTGACCAAGAAGCTGCATCAGCCACAGAAGGCTGACCTCGACGAGGCGGTGCGGGCCGTCAGCGCCGATCCTGAAATCGGCGAAGCCAAGGTCGGCGACTTGGCCGGTGTGCGGGTCTACAAGTTTCGGTTGTCGAACCAGTTGTGCCTGCTGGCTTATCGCATCCTCGATGGGGATAGCCTGAAGCTGCTGACTTTCGGCCCACACGAAAATTTCTACCGTGATCTCAAGCGGCTCGATGACTGAGAGACTGTCAAAAAACGCTCATAAGCGTTTGACCAGAAAAACTTTGTAGCGTTAGCTCTTGCCAACTCTACATATTTTCTAATCAGATAGTTAGATGAGCTTTTAGACAGTTTCTGAAGGATCGGATTTTAACCCATTCCCGTCACCCTCGCGATCAGTCTACTGTCAACCCCCCCATAGCGCGATTGCCCTGGGCGCTCCGCAGGCAGTGCGGCTCCCGTTCGCGACAGTGATATACTCCATCGCTTTCACAACCGAACTGATCCGGGCGGTACGCCTTCCGCGCCCGCTTTCCGTATCATGAGTGAGTACCCGCATGGCAGAGAATCGTTATCTTCTGAACGCACAACTGGCGCAAATGCTCAAGGGCGGCGTCATTATGGACGTGGTTAACGTCGAACAGGCTCAGATCGCCCAGGAAGCAGGCGCGGTCGCGGTCATGGCCCTGGAACGGGTGCCCGCCGATATCCGCAAACAGGGCGGAGTGGCGCGGATGTCCGATCCCGGTCTGATCAAGGCGATCAAGGAAACGGTCACTATTCCGGTCATGGCCAAGGCCCGCATCGGCCATTTCGTCGAAGCGCAGATTCTGCAAGCCTTGAAGATTGACTACATCGACGAAAGCGAAGTGCTGACGCCCGCCGATGAGGAATGCCATATCGACAAGACCCACTTTGCCATTCCCTTTGTCTGCGGCGCGCGCAATCTGGGCGAAGCGGCGCGGCGCATCGCAGAAGGCGCGGCGATGATCCGCACCAAGGGCGAGGCCGGCACCGGCAACGTGGTGGAGGCGGTGCGGCATATGCGCACCATGAACCGGGAAATTCGCCAACTGGCCGCCCTGCCGTCCGAGGAAGTGATGACCTTCGCCAAGGTCAACGGCATTCCCTACGAACTGGCCTTGGAGATCAAAACGCTGGGGCGCCTGCCGGTGGTCAACTTCGCGGCGGGCGGCATCGCCACTCCCGCCGACGCTGCGCTGATGATGCAACTGGGCTGCGACGGCGTGTTTGTCGGCTCCGGCATTTTCAAATCCAGCGATCCCGCCCGCCGCGCGCGCGCCATCGTCAAGGCCACCGCCTATTTCAACGACCCCGAACAACTGCTGGAGGCATCCATGGATTTGGGCGAACCGATGCCGGGGCTGGATGTGGCGACGATGCCCAGTGGGGAACGGCTGGCGGGACGGGGCTGGTAATGTCAGCGGTCGCCCGCCCCGGTGGCATCGGGGTGCTGGATTTACAGGGCGGGGTGCAGGAGCATCTGGATCATCTGCGCCGAATCGGCATCGCCGCCCGGCCGGTGAAGCGCGCCGCTGAACTGACCGGGTTGGCGGGCTTGATTATTCCCGGCGGCGAGAGCACCTGCCTGGCGCGCCTGCTGAACATTTTTGGCCTGGACACGGCGCTGCGGCAGGCCCATGGCGACGGTCTGAAACTGTGGGGCACCTGCGCCGGGACGATCCTGCTGGCGCGGGAAAATGTCGGCGAAGCGCCCCTGCTGGGCCTGATCGACATCGCGGTCAACCGCAACGCCTTCGGCAGCCAACTGGACAGTTTCCGTTGCGAGGCGCTGGCGCCAGCGGTGGCGCGGGAACCGATTCCGCTGACGTTTATCCGCGCGCCCAAAATCGTGCGGGCGGGGCCGGGAGTGCGGGTGCTGCTGCAATTGGAGGATTACATCGCAGCGGCGGAAGACGAGCAGATTCTGGTCACGGTGTTTCACCCGGAATTGACTCCCAGTCTGGCGTTTCATCGTTATTTCGCCCGCAAGTGCGGCTTCGACAGGGCCGACGGCGATGACGCCGGTCTGGACCCGGACTGGACGCCGCTGAGCTGGACCCGGTTTAGCCCGCACGCCTGAGAGGCGTTTAGGGTTGAAACACCCTCACCCCTAACTCCTCTCCCGCCTGCGGGCGAGGGGAGTCACAACCAGCGCTGAGAATTGCCAGCCAAGACGTGGGGAATTTGTCGTCATGCCTACCGATTCCGTTGGCCACGCCCGTCAGACTGCGCGCCGCAAGGCCGGTTTCGAGCAGAAACAGGCTCGCGCGCGGAATGAAAAGGGGCTGTTGATGGTGTTCACCGGTCCCGGCAAGGGCAAGACCACCGCCGCACTGGGCATGGCGCTGCGGGCGGTCGGGCACGGGATGCGGGTCGGCGTAGTGCAATTCATCAAGAGTGGGCAGGACAGCGCCGAGCGGGCGGCGCTCAGCCGGTTCGAGACCGTGGATTTTCAGATAATCGGCGACGGGTTTACCTGGCTGACCCAGAACCGGGAACAGGACATGGCGACCGCCGAACGCGCCTGGGCCGAAGCGGAGCGGATGATCGGCGATCCGCGCTATGCGCTGATCATTCTGGATGAACTCAACCTCGTTCTGCACTACGGTTATCTAAACTCATCGCGTGTGCTGGCGGTTTTTGCCGCGCGGCGGGCGGCATTGCATATCACAGTCACGGGGCGCAAGGCCCCGGCAGCGCTCATCGAGTTGGCTGATCTGGTCAGCGAGATTCACGCGGTCAAACATCCCTATCGGGAGCAGGGGATCAGGGCGCAACCGGGAGTTGAGTTCTAAAGATGAGGTTAAAAGGCAGATCATACGATGCTGACGATCAAGCAGGATCAAATAGATGTATTTCAGCAGCACATGGAACAAAACTTTGTACGCTCGCTCGCGCAAGAACTGCGACAGGAGCATTCAGAAGAGGTGGCGGCTCTGGATGACGAGGAGTTGTATAGGCGCATCAATATCGGTATCCAGCGAGCAGCTCGCTATGGTCTGGAAGATGAATATTCACTGGAAATTTTTACCACATTGATGTTTATTGCTGCCCCCAATTTTGACCATCATGCGCTTTTTAAAGAAATATTAAACACCCCGGATTTACCACCAGAGCAGCGACTGGATTATGCGATGGACATTGCCATGGACGAAGATTGGCGGGAAATCGAAGACCATCGGGATGACCGCGTTTGGCAGATCACCCAGGAATCAATATAATGCCTAATAAACTTTCGCTTAGAACTACAACTAAAAAAAAGACCATTCAACTACAATCAAAAATTTATAAAGCAAAAAAGGTGGGCGTCAGAAAGACCAGAAAACCTATTGCCTTCTGCCCGGGTCAATCCAGTAAATATTTGAAGCCCTGGATTATTCCCCGCGCTGAGCTGATAAGAAAAAGTATCGAAGCAAAAAGAACTAAAAAGCTTGTAGAAGAATATGGAGAGGTCGCTGCCAAATGGCATCTGGCAAACGAGGTTTTGAGGAAGGAAATCCCTGACGCCCCAGCGGGTACTTTCCAAACGGGTCATTTTGTTACTTTTTACGGTGCAAATACCGTTGATGTCATCTATGTTGACACCAAGGTAACGCCGGATGTTTATATCTTGGAGGCCAAAGGCGGCACCGCCGCCCTATCGGTCGGTCGGCGCAAAGGTAAGTATTCGCCGAATAAAGGAAAAAAGCTCAGCCAGGGCACTTGGGCGTATTTATACGATGTGGCGACGGCCATGACGCAAACTACGAATCCGGCTAAAATCGCGGCGGGCAACGCCATTCTGAAAGCCTATAACGACAACAATGGTAAACTGCATTACATCGGAGTCAGCGCCAAGATTCCGGTAGCATCTTCCAGCGCGCCAGCGCCTGACGAACTCTTCAATCAAACCCGTTGAATCCTTTTACCCATGAGAGCTATCGATGAGCTACTCGCTGAATTTTTATCTCGCATCGCTGGACAACACGCGATGGTCATTATCCAATCCGGATTCACCCTGGTTTAACAATGCTTATCCATTGTGGCTGGAGTCCGGTGATAGAGATGATAATGAAGACTCAAAAGAGCTTTGGCATGATGTAGTGTCGGCGATCAGCACCGCCGCGCAACAATTCACGGCAGATCCTGCTCAATCATTTACCGTGCAGGAAGATGCAGCTCTGGCCATTGTCGCGGGTATCGACAGCAATGCCGAGTTTATCGACGCCATGAACCATTCCAGCAGCAGCGGAGAATTATTCCGTAATCAGTTCCTGGGTTGGGTAGGGCGGCGCAGTTTCCAACAACCCTTGTTGTCAGCCTGGTTAACAGAAAGGAACCTGTCCGGCCTTGTAGCGGAATCCTATCCCAGTTGGGGCTACCTGACGTTCAAGGAAATTACTGACTTGCTGAATCAGTGGCGAAAACCTGAGAGGAGTCTGGATGAAGACCAGGAAGAATGGTTGCAGCAGCTCCTGGATATTTTAAAAGTTGCGCAAATGCACCAGTCTGATGTGTTAACCGTTTACAGTTAATCCGTATCCGCTTGATTTTTTGAACCCCTCGGCGTGAATATCGCGCGCCGCCGTCCGCACTTGTGCATCCCAGCCGATCCCGCAGCCAGTCCCAAATCAGTCGAAGCCCAGTTCCGGTTTAGCCCCGCTGGGCGACGGCGGGCGCGGGTTGCAAACATTAGGGTTTTCTAATATACAGTCGGGCATCGCTTCAGGTTCAGAGGAACCCGCCATGCCCAAATCAACCCGCCTGCTGCTACTGCTCGGATGCGGCCTGCTCGCCGCCGCGCCGGGACTGCCCATCGCCGCCGAACTGCCCTTTGCAATCGCCGCCGCCCAACAGCAAAGCCTGCCCGACGAGCAGGTGCTGGATGGTGTGGTCGAGGCCGTCAATCAAAGCACCGTTTCCGCCCAGACCGCTGGCCGGGTGGAAGAGATCATGTTCGACGTCAACGACTTTGTGCCACAGGGCGCGCCGATCATCCGAATCCGCAACATCGAACAGCGCGCGGGTCTGGAACAGGCCCAGGCCAGCTTGCGCGAGACCGAGGCCCGTTATCTCGAAGCCGAGGCCGAGTACAACCGGATGCGCGGCATCTATGAAAAGCAACTGGTGTCGAAAGCCCAGATGGACGCCGCCACCGCCGGATTCAGCGCCGCAAAAGCCAAGCTCGACGCCGCTCAGGCCGGGGTCGCCCAGGCCAAAGAATCGCTGGGCTACACCACGATCAACGCCCCCTACAGCGGTATCGTCCTCGAACGCCATGTCCAGGTGGGCGAAACCGTCCAGCCGGGCAAGCCGCTGATGACCGGTTTTTCCCTCGATCAACTACGGGTCATCGCCAATGTGCCCCAGCGGCTGATCGTGCCGGTGCGTCAATACAAGCAGGCGCGGGTGCTGTTGCCCAATGGCGGTAAAAGCATCGGCGCGGACAAGCTGATCTTTTTTCCCTACGCCGATCCGCAGAGCAACGTCTTCAAGGTGCGCGTCTACCTGCCGAAAAAGACCGAGGGCCTGTATCCGGGCATGTTCGTCAAAATCGCCTTTCGGATGGGTGAAGCGCGCCGGCTGACGATCCCCCCATCCGCGCTGGTGCAACGCGGCGAGGTAAGCGCCGTTTATGTGGTCAAGGATGAGCAGGTCAGTTTGCGGCAGGTGCGGCCTGGACGAACCGAGGGCGAGGTCGTCGAAATTCTGGCCGGGCTGGAGCCAGGTGAGCAGGTTGCGCTGGAGCCGATTCCGGCAGGCGTCTATCTCAAGGATCAGCAAGCACGGACGGCGGGGAAATAGGCCATGAGCGCTGCTACTGAACCGCGCCTCGGTCTGTCGGGGGCGATTGCCAAAAAATTCCTGCTCAGCGAAATCACCCCATTGCTGGCGCTGGTGGGATTGCTGATGGGCGTATTCGCGGTGCTGGTCACGCCGCGCGAAGAAGAACCGCAGATCAACGTCACCTTCGCCAATGTCTTTATTCCCTTCCCCGGTGCGACCTCCCGCGAAGTGGAAAAGCTGGTCAGCAGTCCGGCTGAGCAAATCCTCTCGGAAATCGAAGGCATTGAGCATGTCTACTCGATTTCCCGTCCGGGCATGGCGGTGCTGACCGTGCAGTTCAAGGTCGGCGAACCGCGCACGGACGCCATCGTCCGCCTGTATAACAAGCTCTATTCGAACTCCGACTGGCTGCCGCCCAACCTCGGCGTCGGCCAGCCTATCGTGAAACCCAAGGGTATTGATGACGTGCCCATTGTCGGCCTGACGCTGTGGACGGAAGACCCGCAGCGCAGCGCCGCTGATCTGGCGCAGGTGGCGCATACCCTGGAAACCGAGTTGAAGCGGGTTCCCGGCACCCGCGATCTGTACACCATCGGCGCACCGGATCGCATGGTGCAAGTGCGGTTCGATCCCGCCCGACTGGCCGGACACGGGCTGGCGCTCAGTGATCTGCGCCGCGCCCTGCAAGCCGCCAATGCCTCTGCTGACGCCGGCGTGCTGATTGGCGATAACCGCGAAATTCCGGTGCAGGCCGGCAGTTTTCTGGTGGATCCGGACGAGGTGGGTCGGCTGGTGGTGGGATTGCATCAGGGCGCTCCGGTCTATCTGGCCGATGTCGCGGACATCAAGCTCGGCCCCGATGCGCCAGAACGCTATGTCTGGCTGGGAACCGGGCCAGCGGCGAGCACCGTCGGGATTAAAACCACCGGCGAATTTCCCGCCGTCACCCTGGCGATTGCCAAGAAGCCGGGCGAAAACGCGGTGCAGATTGCCGATCAGCTTCTGCAACGGGTCGAGCAGCTCAAGGGGACGGTCATCCCGGATGGCGTCAACGTCACCGTGACCCGCAACTATGGGGTCACGGCCAATGACAAGGCCATGACCTTAATCACTAAGCTGATTTTCGCCACCGGGCTGGTCATTGGCCTGGTGCTGATCGCCCTCGGCTGGCGGGAGGCGCTGATTGTCGGCGCGGCGGTGATTCTGACGCTGACCATTACCCTGTTCGCCTCGTGGGCCTGGGGTTTCACCCTGAACCGGGTGTCGCTGTTTGCGCTGATTTTCTCGATAGGCATTCTGGTCGATGACGCCATTGTGGTGGTGGAAAACATTCACCGGCATATCCATCTGGGCGGGCGCAATCTGGCGGAAGCGATTCCGCTGGCGGTGGATGAAGTGGGCGGCCCGACCATTCTGGCGACCTTTACCGTGATTGCCGCGTTATTACCCATGGCTTTTGTCTCCGGGCTGATGGGGCCGTACATGAGTCCGATTCCAATCAACTCCAGCATGGGGATGCTGATTTCACTGGCGGTGGCGTTCGTATTTACCCCGTGGCTGACTTACAAGGTGTTGCGGCGGTCGGTGGAGAAACACCGCAGCGCTGCCGGCCCGGCGGATTCTTCGCTGTCGCCTTTGCAAAAGGACGGCAATGCAGCTAACCCTGCGGACAGCGCACGGGAGGATTTCGCTCACCGCCTGTTCCGCCGGGTGGTCGGCCCGTTTCTGCGCGGCAACCGGGGCCGGCCCTTGCGCTGGATGCTGGGCATTGGGGTATTGCTGCTGATTGGTGGTTCGGTCAGCCTGGCTTATTTCCAACTGGTCGTGCTGAAAATGCTGCCGTTCGACAACAAGTCGGAGTTTCAGGTGATCGTCGATATGCCGGAGGGCGCTTCTCTGGAGCAGACGGCGCGGGTCTTGAGTGAATTGGGCGGCTATTTAAGCACGGTCGAGGAAGTCACCGATTACCAGGCGTATGCAGGAACCGCCGCGCCCATTAACTTCAACGGACTGGTGCGCCAGTATTATCTGCGGACGGGCGCTCATGTGGGTGACCTGCAAGTCAATCTGGTGGACAAGAAACACCGACACCGCAAGAGTCATGACATTGGTTTGGCGGTGCGCGGCCCCTTGCAGGAAATCGGCAGGAAATACAACGCCAATGTCAAAGTGGTGGAGGTGCCGCCCGGCCCGCCGGTGATGGCCCCACTGGTCGCCGAAGTCTATGGTTTGGACTATGCCGGCCAGATCGAGGCGGCGCAGCAGATTCGCGGCGTATTCAGCGCCACGCCGGATATCGTCGATGTGGATGACACGGTAGAAGCGCCGTCGGAACGCCTGATCGCCCATGTGGACCGGGCCAAAGCCGCGCTCCTCGGCGTGTCGCAACAGGCGGTTGCTGCGGATATCAATACCGCTGTGCGTGGTGAAGATGTGAGTTTTCTGCATTCCAGCGCCGCCAAGTATCCGATTCCGTTACGGCTGGAGTTGCCCATCGCCGATCAGACGGATGCCGCTTCGGTGCTGGCGCTGAAAACCCGCAGTCAGAGTGGGCAACTGGTTCCGCTGCTGGAAATCGTCGATGTGGAGAAAACCCGGCGAGAGAACGCGATTTACCATAAGGATTTATTACCGGTCGTCTTCATATTTGGCGACATGGCCGGTAAGCTGGACAGTCCGCTGTACGGAATGTTTGAAATATTCGGCGCTCTGCAAAATAAACCCATAGGCGGCGGAGAACTGGCGCAATTCCTGATTCGCCAGCCGGACCATCCGTACCGCTACAGCCTGAAATGGGATGGCGAATGGCAGATTACCTATGAAACCTTTCGCGACATGGGGATTGCCTATGGGATCGGGATGATTCTGATTTATCTACTGGTCGTCGCGCAATTTCGCTCCTATCTCGTACCCTTGATTATTATGGCCCCGATTCCATTGACCATCATTGGCGTGATGCCGGGTCATGCGCTATTGAACGCCCAGTTCACCGCCACCTCGATGATCGGCATGATCGCTCTGGCGGGCATCATCGTCCGTAATTCGATTCTGCTGGTGGATTTCATCAATCTGGAGGTGGAAAACGGCGTTCCCTTTCAGGAAGCGGTGATCCGCTCCAGCGCGGTGCGGGCTAAACCGATCATTTTGACTGCACTGGCGGCGATGCTGGGGGCGCTGTTTATTCTCGATGATCCGATTTTTCGGGGATTGGCGATTTCACTGATTTTCGGGATCATGGTTTCAACGCTGCTGACGCTGGTTTTTATCCCGGTGCTGTATTACGCAGCGTTTCGGCGGCGCCTGGAACCGGCTCCGTCCTGATGGGACCGCCGCGCCGCCCCTGCCGTGATTCAACCGGTTATACTCGGGTCTCCTGATCGCGCCGTAATCATTTAGTCCCCTCTCCCCCAACCCCTCGCCCGCAAGCGGGCGAGGGAAGTGAACGGTTATACCAATTCTCAATAGGTTTTCGTCATTCCCGTCCTCGCGAACGCGGGGAACACGGGAATCCAGGCAGCCGCTGAACAACGGGATACCCGCTTTCGCGGGTATGACGAACGGGGTCGTTTTTGATCTGAAAAAGATAAAATCTATCGGTAAACGGTATTACATCGCGCCAAGGGAGACCGTCCTTAGATTTTCGCGTAGTCCTGCAATCTTAGGACTTTCGCTTGTACCCTACATATAGTTGCATAATTAGCGAAATATATACCATATATAGTGATTGAGACCCTTCCAAGCGAAAGTCCTAAATCTAAAGGTTGCCACCGTCCGGTTTCGTCATGAACGCTCAGATGCCCACTCATACCCCATCGATGACCGACGCTATTTCCCCCACGGCCAGCACGGCGGTGCTGGACTGGCTGCGCGCTTGGCAGGATCAGTTGACGAGCGCACTGGAAAGCGCCGACGGCGGCGCGCGCTTCCGGGAAGATGCTTGGGTGCGCGACGGGACGCGCGGGTTGCGCGGGCAGGGCCGCACCCGGATTTTGCGGGACGGGGCGCTGTTCGAGCAGGCCGGCATCAACTTCTCTCATGTCCTTGGCGACCAGTTGCCGCCCTCAGCGACGGTACAGCGGCCTGAACTGGCGGCACGCCGCTTTGAGGCAATGGGGGTATCGCTGGTGGCCCATCCGCGCAATCCCTATGTCCCGACTTCGCACGCCAACTTGCGCTTTTTCTGGACTCCGGGCGATGGGAGCGAACCGGTGTGGTGGTTCGGCGGCGGCTTCGATCTGACCCCGTATTACGGTTTCGAGGAAGACTGCGTTCACTGGCACCGCACCGCCCAGGCCGCCTGCGCGCCGTTTGGCCCGGAGGTCTATCCCCGCTACAAGCAGTGGTGCGATGACTATTTTTTCCTCAAGCATCGCCACGAGCCGCGCGGCGTTGGCGGGCTGTTTTTCGATGATCTGAACGAAGGCGGATGGGCGCGCAATTTCGCTTTTTGGCGTAGCGTCGGCGATCATTATCCGCAGGCTTATCTGCCGATTGTGGCGCGGCGGCGGGCGACGCCCTACGGCGAGCGCGAGCGGCAGTTCCAACTTTACCGGCGCGGGCGCTATGTCGAATTCAATCTGGTCTATGATCGAGGGACGCTGTTTGGGCTGCAATCGGGCGGGCGCACCGAGTCCATCCTGATGTCGCTGCCGCCCCAGGTGCGTTGGGAATATGACTGGCAGCCGGAACCGGGCAGTCCCGAAGCCCGGCTCTACACGCTCTTTCTGCAACCGCGCGACTGGCTGGCGGCCGGCGACTGAACCGGCCGATTCGGAACCGGCGCGCGCCTATGGCTTCCCGGCCCCGACGTCTCGAACCTCTCCAACCCGAGTCCTGCTATGTACACCGTCTGCGTCCGTGACCATTTCATGATTGCCCACAGTTTCCGGGGTGAAACCTTTGGCCCCGCCCAACGCCCGCATGGCGCGACTTATGTCGTTGATCTGGAGTTGCGCCGTCCCGATCTCGATTCCGATGGCGTGGTGGTGGATATCGGCAAGGTCAGCGAGTGCCTGCGCGAGGTGCTGAGCGAGTGGAACTATCGCGATCTCGATGAAGTGCCGGAATTCGTGGGTCGCAACACCACCACCGAATTTCTGGCCCAGGCCATTTTCAACCACATCGCCCTTCGGATTGAGGATGGTCAGTTGGGCAGGAACGCCGCCGGTTTGAGTTCGATGCGGGTCACGCTGCATGAATCGCATGTGGCTTGGGCCGCCTATGAGGGACCGTTGCCGTGAAAGGCGTTCATTTCCTGATTCCCGGCGATCCCGACACTCGCACCGGGGGTTATCTCTACGACCGCCGGATCATGGCCGAACTGGCGGCGCGGAGCTGGTCGGTGGCGTTGCATCGTCTGGACGCCGGTTTTCCCGCACCCACGTCCGCCGCGCTGGCCGGGGCTGACGCGGTGCTGGCGGCCTTGCCGGAGCGGGCGCTGGCGGTGATCGACGGGCTGGCGCTGGGCGCGATGCCCGCCGTTGTCGCCCGGCATCGGGACCGGTTGCGGCTGGTGGCGCTGGTGCATCATCCGCTGGCGCTGGAAACCGGACTGGACGATGCAGCGCGCCAGCGCTTGTACGCCAGTGAGCGGGCGGCACTGGCGCAGGTGCGGGGCGTGATCGTCACCAGTCCCAGCACGGCGCGGGCGCTGGCCGATTACGGCATCCATCCAGAACAGTGCGCGGTGGTGTGGCCGGGAACTGATCCCGCACTGCTGGCTGAGGGGTCGGGCGGTGGGGAATGGACGCTGCTGTGCGTGGCTTCGCTGACGCCGCGCAAGGGCCACGCCGTGCTGTTCCGGGCGCTGGCGCGGCTGAGTGCGTTGCCCTGGCGGCTGCGTTGCGCCGGCAGCGCCGACCTGGATCCCGCGACTGCCGCCGGTTTGCAGCGCCTGGTGGATGAATTGGAACTGGCCGGTCGCATCGAATTTCTGGGTCAGTTGGCGGAGGCCGCTCTGGCGGTTGAGTACCAGCGGGCGGATCTGTTCGTGCTGCCGTCGTATCACGAGGGCTATGGCATGGCGCTGGCCGAGGCGCTGGCGCGGGGGCTGCCGATCCTCAGCACCACTGCCGGCGCGATTCCCGACACCGTGCCGCCGGACGCCGGGCTGCTGGTTGCGCCGGGCGATGAAGAGGCGCTGGCCGGGGCGCTGGCGCGGCTGATGACAGAACCGGAATTGCGCAAACGGTTAGTGGCGGGCGCGCGCGCGGCCCGGCAGACTTTGCCGGACTGGCCAACGACCGGCACCCGGTTCGCCGCCGCGCTGGAGGCGATCCCGGCGTGAACGGATTTACAGCGGAATGGCTGGCGTTGCGGGAGCCGGTCGATGCGGCGGCGCGCAATGCCGAAGTGACCGCTGCCGTGCAGACCTGGCGGCAGCGGCACGATCCGTTGACCGTGCTGGATCTGGCCTGCGGCGCGGGCGCTAATGTCCGGTTTCTGGCTCCGCTGCTCGGCGGCGAACAGCACTGGCGGCTGGTGGATCACGATCCGCTGCTGCTGGCGCGCGGTCAGGCGCTGGCAGCAGGGTGGGCGACGCCGCCGGGGCTGAATCTGGCGCTGGACTGGCGCGCGACGGATTTGGCAGCGGACTGGGCGCGGCTGGATTTTCGCGACAGACGCCTGGTCACGGCTTCCGCTCTGCTCGATCTGGTGTCGGCGGACTGGCTGGAACGACTGGCCCGGCGCTGTGGGGAGGTCGGGGCGGCGGTGTGCATCGTGCTCAGTTATGACGGAACTCTGGTCTGGGAACCGGCGCTGGCCGGCGACGAGAGCGTGCGCGTTCAGGTCAACCGCCATCAGCGCACCGACAAGGGCTTTGGCCCGGCGCTGGGTCCCGATGCCGCCGTTACCCTGGCGATCCTGCTGCGGCGGCTGGGTTATGCGGTGAGGCTGCGGCCCAGTCCCTGGGATTTGGGGCCGGAGCAGGGAGCGATGCAGATGGCGTTACTGGAGGGTTGGGTGGCCGCCGTCCGGGAGATTGCGCCCGACCGGCAGGAGGATCTCGCCGCCTGGCGGGCGCAGCGCCGCCGCTGGATTGAACGGGGGGAATCCCGCTTGCGGGTCGGACACTGGGATCTGTTCGCCGGACGGGAGGTGTTTTGAGCGGATGCGGAGGGGAGTGATGTGACGAATTCGACAATGAAAACCACAGTCCAGACGTTTGACCCGGCGCATTTCCGGCGCGTGTGCTGGTCGATTTACGCCATTCTGGCCACGGCTTACATTCTGGTGTTTTTCCACCGGATTGCTCCGGCGGTGGTCTCGGCTGATCTGATGCGGGCTTTCGGGACCACGGGCGCGGCGCTGGGGTCGCTGGCGGCGGTGTATTACTACATTTATACCGCGATGCAGATTCCGGCGGGGGTGCTGGCGGATACGCTGGGCGCGCGGATTTCGGTGACGCTGGGCAACGTGGTGTCCGGGGTCGGTTCGATCCTGTTTGGCCTCGCGGCGACGTTCTGGGAGGCCGCCATTGGGCGGGCGCTGGTGGGGCTGGGGGTGTCGGTGGTGTTCGTGGGGCTGATGAAAAGCAATACCCTGTGGTTTCGCGACCGGGATTACGGATTCATCAGCGGCCTGACTCTGGTGCTGGGCAATGTCGGCGCGATTTTGGCCGCCGGGCCGCTGGCCGGGGTGCTGACCCTCTGGTCCTGGCGCACGGTGTTTGTGGCCTTGGGCGTCATGGCGCTGGTGCTGGCGGTGCTGACGTGGCTGGGGGTGCGCAATTCGCCGGAGGCGGCGGGATTTCCTTCGGTTCGGGAGATGGACGGCCAGACCCGCCACGCCGGGCGGCAGCAGCACTGGTGGCATGATCTGCTGGGGGTTTTGGCGACCCGCCAAACTTGGCCGGGGTTCTGGGTCAATCTGGGGATGCCGGGCAGTTTGCTGGCGTTTCTCGGCTTGTGGGCGATTCCCTTTCTCCGCGACGTGTACGGTCTGGAGCGGTCCGCCGCCTCTATGTACACCAGCATTGCCTTGGCAGGTTTTGCGGTCGGCGCGCTGATTTCCGGCGGGTTTTCCGACCGGCTGGGTCGGCGCAAGCCGTTGCTGGTGGCGGGCGTGCTGTTGTACGGGCTGGCCTGGCTGGGACTGGTTTATACCGACTGGTCGCCGGGGATAGTGGGTATGGCCTGGTTTGCGCTGATGGGTTTTAGCGGGGGATCGTTTGTTCTGACCTATGCCGGGGCCAAGGAAGTGGTGGCTCCGGCCTTGTCCGGCATGGCGATTGCGCTGGTGAATACCGGGATTTTTCTGGGGGCGGCCATCATCCAGCCATTGTTTGGCGGGATCATGGATTTGACGTGGAACGGTACGCTGGCGAACGGGGTGCGGGTGTACGGTCCCGCTGATTATCAGGCGGGGTTTTTCCTGATGCTGGGCTGCGTGATTCTGTCCATTGTGGCCTCGACGTTTTTCCACGAAACCCATTGTCGCAACGTCACCCTGGGACATTGACGGCGGTTGCATCAGCCTTTTTCCGCCCGCGCCCGGTTCAGTTCCAGCAGGCGACGCAATACCTCGTCGTCGCTCAAGTCCGCCGGCCAGCCATAGGCGGCGGCGACGGCTTCATCCAGGGCGCGGTGAGCGTTGATTAGCCAGGTCGGGCGCTGGTTGTAGAGGTGGGTCAGGGTGCGCTGTTTGAGTTCGGCGGCGTGTTCCGGTTTGGGGATCAGCCGGTCGGGATAGCCGAGGACGATTTCCGGGATTCGATCCACCCATTCCGGGGGATTCAGCCAGTTTTCGCGGAGTTCGTTCAAGCGGCGGGCGGCATCCGCAATGGCGGCGGCTTTAAGCCCCTCGCCCTCTGGGAGAGGGGTTGGGGAGAGGGCGTTCCGGTTTGGTTGCAAGCCCGCTGGAAAGGGAAAGGTCTCGAAGCAGGTGGTGGGGGTGTAGCGGGGGCGGTCTTCCAGACTGGTGCCGAGCCGCAGCGCCCACAGTTCGTGAAAGCGGGAATGCAGGGTGCCGAAGGTGACGTCGTCGGAACGGGCGATGAGATATACACCATCGTCGATTAAAACCGAAGCATCTAACCAAATAAAAATACGGTATTTAGAAATCCTTGGTGTAGCGATATACCTAGTCAATCCAGAAACTTCTGATCTCATCCCAGTGCAAACTTCAGAATGTAGCCACCAACGATCTCTGCGACAGGCCCGGTTATTTTTCTCTCTCTGTGGTTTAACATGTGATTGTACGTATTGAAAAGGAATTTCATACAAGGCAGCATCAATAAGTTTTGTTCCTGTACCGAAATCAATAATCCATAAATCTGATGGTCTTTGTACGATAGCTCGTCCGTTTATCCATGGATGCAATACTTCACAGTTTGGTTTGTTGTGTGGGTTCGGAGTAACAAGCCATTGACGCGCGATATTTCCATCTATCTCAAATGAACCTCCTTTTTTAGTACCACTAAATGATAGCCCAATATTTTCTGCCAATTTTTTAGCTTGAGTCAGGTCCATTCCGGCTTCGGTATCTGTTGCTTGCCCGGTCAAATCAGCGTAAATCTCCGCCACCGGCTGACCGTCAAGAGTTGCGCCCTCTCCCCCGGCCCCTCTCCCGCCCGCGGGAGAGGGGAGCATGGCGCCAAAACACACCAGCGACACCCGCACCGCCGCGCCCTCGTTGATCCACGGTTCATCACTCCAGGCGTGGAA
>Ga0209573_1003561_pt1 | contig 16876 bp, 11 predicted proteins | sample TNRBio252014_DNA_FD_185870 | JGI IMG/M metagenome (GOLD analysis project Ga0209573, IMG submission 185870) | Wastewater treatment Type I Accumulibacter community from EBPR Bioreactor in Madison, WI, USA - TNR Reactor_6/25/2014_ DNA (SPAdes)... | ecosystem: Engineered > Bioreactor > EBPR >...
AAGATGAATGCCGTTTGAGAAAGAACAATTTTGTAAATCATATTTTTCCGACTTGCGCTGCATTGCACAATTTTCGACTTCAACTCAAACCTTTTCAATACCCCAAAATAAACTGACCTAAACTCTAATATAGAGGGCATGTGGCTTATTCAGATTCCGCCAAAAGGAAAAAAGTCTTTTGAGGAGGAGGTTATCGCGACAATGGAATAGGAACGAAGCTCTTTGAAAAGACTGTTTGAAGTTGATTTGAAGGGCGTGCATAGCTTTCTGTTTTTTTACACTTAATCCCTTTTTCGTTTCTAAAAAAGCGATTTGGAGGGTATTTTTTAGTCAATTCCCCCCACACGCGGGGATGATCCCGGAGGGCCTCGCGTTCCGGCGGGAGTTCTATCCAATTCCCCCCACACGCGGGGATGATCCGGTGCCCTCGCTGACCTGACGCAATTTGTACGTCAATTCCCCCCACACGCGGGGATGATCCGGTTTAGTGGAATAGGCTGCGAACGGTACTCCGCAATTCCCCCCACACGCGGGGATGATCCGCCTACGAAACGCTGAAAAAAATGCCCGTCACTCAATTCCCCCCACACGCGGGGATGATCCGTTCAATGATGAACGAAACCAAAACGGAGAAGACAATTCCCCCCACACGCGGGGATGATCCGGCTCGCATCGCCTCGCGCGTTTTGCTTATTTCCAATTCCCCCCACACGCGGGGATGATCCGCAATTTCTCGCCCTTGTGTCCCATTTCTGCCCCAATTCCCCCCACACGCGGGGATGATCCGGTACGAAAAAGGGACGTTAAACGCAAGGTTACAATTCCCCCCACACGCGGGGATGATCCGAGTAATTAACGAATTGATTTTTTTTATTTGGTCAATTCCCCCCACACGCGGGGATGATCCGCCACGCAATATGTTGGCAGTTTGCGTCTCTGACAATTCCCCCCACACGCGGGGATGATCCGTGACCGCGCCGGATGCGCCGCCATTTGCAACGCAATTCCCCCCACACGCGGGGATGATCCGGAGCTGGTTAGGGCTGAATACGCGCAAAAACGCAATTCCCCCCACACGCGGGGATGATCCGCCCTTAGCACGCCGAAATTTTACGGGCGGGTTCAATTCCCCCCACACGCGGGGATGATCCGCATGGGGCTTGGCACTAACACACCAAAAAAATCAATTCCCCCCACACGCGGGGATGATCCGCAGTGCGGACGTTACCGCCAATATTAAGATGGCAATTCCCCCCACACGCGGGGATGATCCGCTGCCGGCAAGCAGCATCCTACGCACGGAAAACAATTCCCCCCACACGCGGGGATGATCCGTTTATTAATCACTTTGGGCAGGACGCTTATGCCAATTCCCCCCACACGCGGGGATGATCCGGGTGATTTTCATGTAGTTAGAAATTAAATACGCAATTCCCCCCACACGCGGGGATGATCCGAGGATAAATGCAAACAAACAGAAAAATACAGCCAATTCCCCCCACACGCGGGGATGATCCGGCAGGAATTGAAGCAGCCATTATTGACATGAACAATTCCCCCCACACGCGGGGATGATCCGTGCAAACGTTTGCGCTTCCGGATAACATTTCTCAATTCCCCCCACACGCGGGGATGATCCGGGTTAAGTAATTTCTACAAGTGTTCTTTCGACCAATTCCCCCCACACGCGGGGATGATCCGGCATAACGCTAATCGTTTCGTTGGCTTCTGCCCAATTCCCCCCACACGCGGGGATGATCCGCCCCATGCCCTCAACCAATTTCGATAAATAAACAATTCCCCCCACACGCGGGGATGATCCGAACTCAAAGCGATTTAGCCGCAAAAGGGCAAACAATTCCCCCCACACGCGGGGATGATCCGGGCGTTAGGGCTGGCGTGATACACCTGCCCTGCAATTCCCCCCACACGCGGGGATGATCCGAGGATAAGCGATGCGGAGCAAACGGAGCAATTGCAATTCCCCCCACACGCGGGGATGATCCGTTAGCCCCCTGAAGGTTAGCACGAAAGAATTTCAATTCCCCCCACACGCGGGGATGATCCGTGGGGAGGAATATCTTGAGGCGGTAATGGATGCAATTCCCCCCACACGCGGGGATGATCCTTCATTACGTCAAACGTGAACTCGTTCGCGTACCAATTCCCCCCACACGCGGGGATGATCCGATTTGAAGCCAACGGCAAACGCCATTCAGTCGCAATTCCCCCCACACGCGGGGATGATCCGGCGATAGCTGAACGGGGGGACAAAATTGGGGACAATTCCCCCCACACGCGGGGATGATCCGCCCAAAAACGAACAACCCGAACCAGAACCAGACAATTCCCCCCACACGCGGGGATGATCCGCTTTCGCAAAAGAAATAGGGCAAAGTTTATCCAATTCCCCCCACACGCGGGGATGATCCGATATGGCAGTCAAATATGGCTGCTCACCACAACAATTCCCCCCACACGCGGGGATGATCCGCGGCAGTGGGGTTATTTTTTAGGCGTAAAAGACAATTCCCCCCACACGCGGGGATGATCCGCCATACGCCATACCTAACGGGTGTAATAGGTACAATTCCCCCCACACGCGGGGATGATCCGTGGTACGTGCAAATCGTTGGTGGGCACGTAATCAATTCCCCCCACACGCGGGGATGATCCGAATGCGGAAGGGAATCTATTGTGGAATACTGTCAATTCCCCCCACACGCGGGGATGATCCGAACCCCAGCACTTGGAATGGTATATCCGAGTTGCAATTCCCCCCACACGCGGGGATGATCCGAGTACCTTCACAATAGGTTTTGCGCGTAGCATCAATTCCCCCCACACGCGGGGATGATCCGTTACAACGGTATCGCATTCGACACCAAAATCGCAATTCCCCCCACACGCGGGGATGATCCGATCGCGTTGGCGTTTGGCACATTTACAGCCGTCAATTCCCCCCACACGCGGGGATGATCCGAAAACGGCAGCGCTCAGTTCCATCGGCTTTCCAATTCCCCCCACACGCGGGGATGATCCGTTGTAGAAGTGCCGAGTATTAAACCGCTGGCGCAATTCCCCCCACACGCGGGGATGATCCGTACATAAGAAATGTGTTGTCAAATCATATATCCAATTCCCCCCACACGCGGGGATGATCCGCCGTGCCGTAAAGAGTTGGGTCTCTCCTTGATCAATTCCCCCCACACGCGGGGATGATCCGTTAGATTCGCGCAAAAACTGCAAAACGTTAAACAATTCCCCCCACACGCGGGGATGATCCGGAGCAATTTGTAAATTTGACCTGTCTTGTGGCCAATTCCCCCCACACGCGGGGATGATCCGGAACCGGTCCTTGCCGGAAACAACAGCAGAAACAATTCCCCCCACACGCGGGGATGATCCGAGGAGTTTTTTGAACTCCTCAAAAACGCGCTCCAATTCCCCCCACACGCGGGGATGATCCGGGGGGCTTTTTTATTATAAATAATAAATTGGTCAATTCCCCCCACACGCGGGGATGATCCGCAAAAAACGAAACCAAAATTAAAATCAAATCACAATTCCCCCCACACGCGGGGATGATCCGAGGGTGGCGTACCAAAAAACATGGCAGAGCTACAATTCCCCCCACACGCGGGGATGATCCGAGCGATTTCATGGCGGAGACGTGTTCGACGTTCAATTCCCCCCACACGCGGGGATGATCCGGCTCCCTCACCCATATAGCCCATACAAAAATCCAATTCCCCCCACACGCGGGGATGATCCGTGGTGCTTTTGTTTGACGAGATAGAAAAAGGTCAATTCCCCCCACACGCGGGGATGATCCGGCCTTTGCAGAATGGGGGAGGCCCCGCGGAGGCAATTCCCCCCACACGCGGGGATGATCCGGCTGCTGGTGATACTGATGCTGGTGCTTCGGCCAATTCCCCCCACACGCGGGGATGATCCGAACCAACATCCCCCTTTTCATTAAATCGGGATCAATTCCCCCCACACGCGGGGATGATCCGAGGGGAAAACCCCCGTCGAGGGGACAAGGCCTCAATTCCCCCCACACGCGGGGATGATCCGCGTCCTGTTCGTTAAGGTACGACTGCTCTACCAATTCCCCCCACACGCGGGGATGATCCGAAGCAAACCTTAGGTTTGCAAAATTCCAATTTCAATTCCCCCCACACGCGGGGATGATCCGGTAATCTATACGGATCAGCTTCCCGCCATTAGCAATTCCCCCCACACGCGGGGATGATGGGTGTGCCGGTTTTGGGCGATGAAATGACGATAGCAATTCCCCCCACACGCGGGGATGATCCGGCTATCGAGTGAATTTGGGGATGACCTTCCGGCAATTCCCCCCACACGCGGGGATGATCCGATAATCTATACAGATCATCTTCCCGCCGGACGCAATTCCCCCCACACGCGGGGATGATCCGACGAGACTGGATACGACAAGGATAAATCTGGCCAATTCCCCCCACACGCGGGGATGATCCGTGCTTGCGCTCAGCTGGCGTGAGACTATAGTACAATTCCCCCCACACGCGGGGATGATCCGGGACGGCAACGAAGGGCGACATTGATTTGGCGCAATTCCCCCCACACGCGGGGATGATCCGCCTCGATACACCAACAGACGCAGAGGACACGCCAATTCCCCCCACACGCGGGGATGATCCGGCGCAACGGGCAAGGGCCAATTGTAGCGATCTCAATTCCCCCCACACGCGGGGATGATCCGGAACAGTACTACCATATGTAAATCCACTAAAACAATTCCCCCCACACGCGGGGATGATCCGTGTTCAGTTTTAAGGAGGCCATCGCAGAGGCCCAATTCCCCCCACACGCGGGGATGATCCGAATGTAGGGATGGTCTCCGGCCAAAGGTTTTTCAATTCCCCCCACACGCGGGGATGATCCGTCTGGCTCGCAATACTCACTTTCCACACGTCCCAATTCCCCCCACACGCGGGGATGATCCGGGATTCCAGCCGCGTTGATCTCGATCAATTTTCAATTCCCCCCACACGCGGGGATGATCCGACGGGGAAACGTGCTACATCCCATTTTCGTCACAATTCCCCCCACACGCGGGGATGATCCGTCCATTTCCTCTGTATTGATCGTTGCTATTAGCAATTCCCCCCACACGCGGGGATGATCCGCTCACCCGCCTCAATCATTTCAACAAATGCCTCAATTCCCCCCACACGCGGGGATGATCCGCGCAATTAGATGCCGTCCTACAGATATACCTCCAATTCCCCCCACACGCGGGGATGATCCGTTCAATGAGGAACGAAATCAAAAAACCTAAACGCAATTCCCCCCACACGCGGGGATGATCCGTGCATCGCCTACATATTTAAACGATGCAGCCGCCAATTCCCCCCACACGCGGGGATGATCCGATTCTCTTTCGCTTGGTTTAACTATAAAACAGCAATTCCCCCCACACGCGGGGATGATCCGTTTAAGAGGGAACCGGTGTGAAGGTATTTCGGCCAATTCCCCCCACACGCGGGGATGATCCGTAGTAGGCACGATCCCACCACAAAAAGGACATACCAATTCCCCCCACACGCGGGGATGATCCGGGTATGTCCCTAATACAGATTTAGACATACCCCAATTCCCCCCACACGCGGGGATGATCCTTTGGGCCACCTCCCATTCCTGTCAATGCCAAACAATTCCCCCCACACGCGGGGATGATCCGAGAACGTGTCTTGCGCGTACTGAGAGCTGTCCCAATTCCCCCCACACGCGGGGATGATCCGAACGCGGCAACCTCGAATCAGAAGGGTACTTCCAATTCCCCCCACACGCGGGGATGATCCGTATTGAGGGGGCTTCTGGTAAATTTGGCGGTTCAATTCCCCCCACACGCGGGGATGATCCGCCGTCGACTACGGACGCAGACCTTCGGTCTCACAATTCCCCCCACACGCGGGGATGATCCGTCCACGCCGGGATAATGCACCCGCACCGCCGCCAATTCCCCCCACACGCGGGGATGATCCGGTTGGCAACATCCCACACAAGCTCGTGTGCCGCAATTCCCCCCACACGCGGGGATGATCCGGGCTTGACCCAGTAGAACGCGCCAACGATGCACAATTCCCCCCACACGCGGGGATGATCCGCACAAATGGCAGTATTGGACGAGCGCTTGGACCAATTCCCCCCACACGCGGGGATGATCCGTTTAGGGGAGCCAAGCTCCCCTCGTATCGGCCAATTCCCCCCACACGCGGGGATGATCCGGGGCTGGGTTTTCTCGCACCAGTGCCACGTCTCAATTCCCCCCACACGCGGGGATGATCCGATTGTCCTCAAGAACACTGAAACGCTGTACAGCAATTCCCCCCACACGCGGGGATGATCCGTATTGGGGTAGGCGCAGTTGCTGGAAAAGGGGCAATTCCCCCCACACGCGGGGATGATCCGCGGGCTATACTATATAATAGACGCATTTATTCCAATTCCCCCCACACGCGGGGATGATCCGTCGCCTGTGTATGCGACGAGTGGAAATCCTGTCAATTCCCCCCACACGCGGGGATGATCCGCATCGCCACCAACATCCAGAGCCTACCCATCACAATTCCCCCCACACGCGGGGATGATCCGTAGGGTCGTTTGTTGTAAAACAGGAATCGTGTCAATTCCCCCCACACGCGGGGATGATCCGGTTGCCTTTTGTACAACCTTGAGGGTAAAAAACAATTCCCCCCACACGCGGGGATGATCCGTCGAAAACAAGGGCGCTGAGCACGGATGCGATCAATTCCCCCCACACGCGGGGATGATCCGCCCCTTGAAATCATTCAAAAGCCCCTTGAAATCAATTCCCCCCACACGCGGGGATGATCCGTCCCCACGTTTCAAGGTCAGCTAAGTTCCAATCAATTCCCCCCACACGCGGGGATGATCCGGTGTATATACGTCGGGTGGATACGCTTAGAATCAATTCCCCCCACACGCGGGGATGATCCGCTCTGCGTCCGTAGTGGACGGCTTGCCAATGTCAATTCCCCCCACACGCGGGGATGATCCGGGGATGTGTGGAACCACACATTGATGGTTTTACAATTCCCCCCACACGCGGGGATGATCCGGTGTTTAACAATCAACAACCTAAATGGAGAAACAATTCCCCCCACACGCGGGGATGATCCGCCCAGAAATCCCGTACAAAATCCCATTGCCAACAATTCCCCCCACACGCGGGGATGATCCGCCGTTAGCCATACTAAATTCCAACGTTTTCGTCAATTCCCCCCACACGCGGGGATGATCCGGATTTGACGCTCCATTCACTCAAGAAATTTTGACAATTCCCCCCACACGCGGGGATGATCCGGCTCTTTACCGTGTATTTTTGGCTGGACTTGACAATTCCCCCCACACGCGGGGATGATCCGAGTGAAACAAAAGCAACAAGCGAACAGCGAACCAATTCCCCCCACACGCGGGGATGATCCGAACCTCCGAACCGTCCAACACGACGGCCAGTACAATTCCCCCCACACGCGGGGATGATCCGTCATTATTTGCAACAGGCGAAGCTGCTGGTGGCAATTCCCCCCACACGCGGGGATGATCCAGGGAACGCAAACTCCCTAAATACCGGGTTGAGCAATTCCCCCCACACGCGGGGATGATCCGATGTCATGCGCCAGCTGCACGACGCATGGATCCAATTCCCCCCACACGCGGGGATGATCCGTATCTTAACCTTAACATTACCCTGTACTATTTCAATTCCCCCCACACGCGGGGATGATCCGCTTAAACCCCGCGCCATCACAGTCGGGTATGACAATTCCCCCCACACGCGGGGATGATCCGTGCTTGTGTCATTTTAGATTTTCTCTCATAACCAATTCCCCCCACACGCGGGGATGATCCGTTCAATGAGGAACGAAACAACCAACCTTTTAACAATTCCCCCCACACGCGGGGATGATCCGCTCGGTAGAAATCGCTGCTGGGAACGCAATCCCAATTCCCCCCACACGCGGGGATGATCCGCCTTTTCCGAAAAGCCCGCAATACGGTCTTCCAATTCCCCCCACACGCGGGGATGATCCGCCAAACAAAACGGTTATAAAAAGCCAAAGCCTCAATTCCCCCCACACGCGGGGATGATCCGTAAATTTACGTTCCCCAATCCTAAACGAAACCCAATTCCCCCCACACGCGGGGATGATCCGTTTGGATCGCATCGCGACATCCCCGACCTTCGCAATTCCCCCCACACGCGGGGATGATCCGGTGGATTGAAGCCAAGCCGGATTGAAACGTACCAATTCCCCCCACACGCGGGGATGATCCGGTCGTCAGCCAAGTTCCAATCGGCCAACATATCAATTCCCCCCACACGCGGGGATGATCCGGTAGGCGAATATGATCCGGTGTTTACATTTATACAATTCCCCCCACACGCGGGGATGATCCGGGGAATAGCCCCGAAATCTCTGTTATTGAAACCAATTCCCCCCACACGCGGGGATGATCCGAACATATCAAATGAATCCAAATTCCTTCATATCAATTCCCCCCACACGCGGGGATGATCCGGTGATTACACGAGAACCCGCCCCGGCTGAACTCAATTCCCCCCACACGCGGGGATGATCCGCTGACACCGATGCACAACCGCTTTTTGCGGCACAATTCCCCCCACACGCGGGGATGATCCGGCATGTAAGGAGTTGGGATTAAAGGAAATTCCCAATTCCCCCCACACGCGGGGATGATCCGTCGAAATTTGAAAGATCAATCATTTTTTATTCCAATTCCCCCCACACGCGGGGATGATCCGTCCCCACGTTTCAAGGTCAGCTAAGTTCCAATCAATTCCCCCCACACGCGGGGATGATCCGATTTTACATTTAGCCCGTTAAAAATTCGGGCACAATTCCCCCCACACGCGGGGATGATCCGGACGGAAATTCCATTGAAACAGTGTCCAATACCAATTCCCCCCACACGCGGGGATGATCCGCCAGCATTTCGTGCGCCGGCGATGTTTGCAAACAATTCCCCCCACACGCGGGGATGATCCGATATTCTTCCCCGTTTTCAGTTTTCCGTTTCGCAATTCCCCCCACACGCGGGGATGATGTTGCGGAGTTCTGTTACGAGATGATGGTAAATCGCAATTCCCCCCACACGCGGGGATGATCCGTCCCAACCTCGCCAAGCCGAGAACCGTTCAATCAATTCCCCCCACACGCGGGGATGATCCGGCATCGCGTTCCGGCGCGAATTTTATCAGGAACAATTCCCCCCACACGCGGGGATGATCCCCCAAACGCGCGAACGAACGTCTGTCTGTTTTGCAATTTCCCCCTCACGCATGATCCTTACAGTATGTTAGGTATTTGATAACGCACTACTTCCGCAAGGAAAGGCGGGAAATGACATTTTTTCCGACCAATTCGCCTTGTTTTTTGCCTTCTGTGATGGCGTGTAGGTAGTGGATTCCTCCGTATAGTCGGCTTATGCCGGCCTCGGTAGCGGCCTCCTCAAACGAGCGGAAGGTGCGGGGTTTGATGCCATAGGATTCCTCTGAACGGTCGGTGAAGCGGAAGTTTTTGCCAAAGAAATGCGTTAATACCGAGGCTGCCGCCATCGAAATCACACTGTGGCCGCTGGTATGCTCTGGAAAAGGCGGATTTTGTATGCGCGGCTCCCATTCAGGGTCTATATGCTTTCGGATCATGGTAATGGGCCTAACAAATTCATTGTGGTATTTTTGCTCCCAACTGGCGATAAAACCATCTGCGAGGGCAAGGGCTACCAAGCAATACGCCGCAGCCGTCTGTACGGGCGTGCTTTTTTTGGTGTTGGTTGCCATTTCGGTAATGCCGATCCAGTGGGCCGGTGGCGATATTTTTTTGATTGCAATGGCGAGGTGGCCATGATATTGGATCGAGGATGGGTTATCGTCCCAGAAATCGGCGATCCATTTTTGTTCTGTTGTAAGATTCTTTGTAGTATTGTAAACCTGCGTCAACGCTGTATGAAAAGTGGAGCCGGGCGCCAAGTCTAACTTGAGTGGGGGCGCTACTCGGAATTGGGCGCTCGAATCCATCACGAACGGACGTATTTTTCCCCAATTTGGTTCTAATGCGGTTACATAATTGGGAGGTGTGGGCTGCCATTTGTCGTCCCCTTTTTTGACGTCGTATCGTCGCATGGTCCGGGTTTGGGCATAGTTATCGGATTTAGACCAAGCCACAATCGCCGCCGCAATCTCATTTCCCAACTGCTTAGAGCGTTCGGCCACATCATTTGGTATATTGAGCGCCGCATATTTTGCCATCACCGATTGGCGTTTTTCGGCGAGCATGGAAGTGGTAAATACAAATTTTCCGGCGGTTTCAAAAAATGCCTGTGTACCCACCAATAGCCAGTCATAGGTTTGGTTCGCTTGAGGCTGAGGCATTTGCGGGAGTGATTTGATTTGCCCGCCCAAGCTCCGATAAGAGGGGTCTTGGTGGCGAATGCCTTCGTAAAAGGCCACCATTGCGTAAGCATATGCCCGACTTGCCACCGGAGGCGAAAAAATGTCGTGTACGATGGTTTCTGTCATGGCATGGACACTTTGGTGCATTAATAAACGTTGCTGGTTTAGCTTGGTTTTTGTTGTGCGATTTTGGGCTGCGGCTTGCGATGTAGAAGCGAAAAGTACGAACAGGAAAAAAATGATAGGTTTCATAGCGGTTGGGGCATATGGTTCTTTTTGCGAAAGCTAATTTGTTTAAATTCGTATTCCAAATGAAGAACCAAATCGAATAGGTGTCGTTAAGAAATACAAAAACAAAACATCATGTACGAGAATAGCCGATGCTCTTCTACCTTATTCGGGTATTTGCCCGATGGACGCACCGTGACCTGCTATAAACTTGTTTCACCATACGGCGTTGAGGTCTGGCTGACCGATTGGGGCGCTACGGTCATGCGGGTATTAGTTCCAGACAAAAATAATGATGTAGGCGATGTGGTGTTGGGCTACGAAACCTTGGAGGGTTATCTCTATGATCCTTTTTATTTAGGTGCTACCATTGGACGGGTGGCTGGGAGAATAAGGGAGGCCCGTTATTGGAAATTTGGAAAGCGATATGAGTTGTCAAGAAATGTAGGCAATACCCATTTACACGGTGGGGAATTTGGTTGGAGTAAAAGATTATGGGAAGCCTTTCCGTTCGAGACCGCTCATGCTGCTGGTGTGGTTTTTCGATACCGATGTATGGATGGTGCAGAAGGTTATCCGGGGAATGTAAGTGTGTCGGTTCGTTATGTCTTATTGGGTAAAACCTTGCGTATGGTGTATGAGGCCACCTCAGATCAAGAGACACCTATCAATATTACCAATCATGCTTATTTTAACCTGAAGGATGGTGGAAAAACAAGTATAGAAACGCATAAACTCTTTATTCGTGCAACCCATTTTTTGCCGATGAACGAGTCTTATGTGCCCGACGGTTCGTTTTTGGACGTTGAGGATACGCCATTCGATTTTACCAAGCCCCGCAAAATTGGAAAACGAATCTTTTTGCCGGATGAACAACTTAAGCAAGCGGGCGGATTAGACCACTGTTTTGTATTGCAAGAGGAAGCGTATTCGCCTTGGTTTGCAGCAATGTTATCTGAGAAGACATCTGGGCGCAGTTTAGACGTTTTTACCACTTATCCGGGTCTTCAATGCTATACCGGAAATTTTTTGGATGGCTCGCAGTGTGGATGGAATGGGGTGAATTATCTGAAACACGCTGGTATTAGCCTCGAAGCCCAGTTTTTTCCGGATTCGCCCAACCAAACCCACTTCCCTTCCATTTTCATCACGCCAGAACAACCCTATCGCCAAGAAACCATTTGGCGATTTAATTGGTAAGTTGTAACTTGTTAGAACAAGCGGTCAAGAATTACCAAAGCGGCAACCTCTTTCAGCATGTGGGGTTAATGTTTTTTTGTAATATGGATGGTTGATTCATGAAAAAGTTTTTCCTTCTCCTCTGGTTTATTCCAAATGTTTTTCTATCTGCACAAACGCCCGTTGTAACATGGGAGTTGATTCCAGACAAAGCACGGGTCTTTGCGGGAAAAGAGGTGCGGATGCAGTTCATTGGGCATATTGAAGAAGGCTGGAACGTCTATGCAATGGGGTCTCCGGCAGGACGTCCCTTGTCGGTAAAATTCACCAAATTACCACCTTTTTTTACCTTAAAAGGCGGATTTCAGCAAAAAGGTGAAGCCAAAAAGTATGATCCCAATTTTGAGTCGGATGTACTACAATGGGATAAAACCGCTAAAGTGGATGGCGTGCTGGAAATAAGTCCAGATGCGCCTTCCGGTACGCACGCGGTTACGGCGGAAGTGGCCTATATGTCTTGTAACGATCGGTTGTGTTTGCCTGTCAAGAAAATTTTGCTCATGACCAATGTGGAGGTAGGAGCGGTTTCAAAAGCGGAAAATACCGTCCTAACAGAAATTGCTACCGATTTATCGAAAAAAAATGTTCGAGATTCCGTTGTGACAAAGCCAAGCGTTCCAGACATCATTTGGAATTGGCAGGCGGCGAATACTTCGGTAGCACGCGGGGGGTTATTACAAGTGGATTTTCGGGCCGCGATTCCCAAAGATTGGAAGATGTACACACCAGATTCTCCCGCCGGAAATCCACTACGGCTCAAGTTGAGTACGCCTTCAGGTATTAAGTTAGAAGGCGCATTACGCCCTACTGGCGGACAAGAAGCCTATGATGCCGTTTTTAAATCGAAGGTTCGACAATGGACAAATGAAGCGAATTTTTCTGCATTGCTCCGGATTCCGAATGATGCCAAAGGAGAAGTGACGCTTACCGGAAAAATGCTTTATATGATTTGTAATGCCTCGGTTTGTGTGCCCCGCCAGTCGGAGTTTAGCGTTTCGATTCCGGTTACAGCATCTAAGGGGGCAAAATTAGAAGCCTTGCCCGAAGGCGAGAACCAAGGCGGTATTGCAGCCACCGATGCCCTTAAACAAGCAACTTCGGGTGGATTGTGGGCTTTTTTGCTGTTGGCTATCGGAGCCGCTTTGGCGGCCTTACTTACCCCGTGCGTTTTCCCGATGATCCCGCTTACAGTGTCTTTTTTTACCCACAGAACCCAAAACCCGATTCGCTCCGCGCTGGTTTATGGTTTAGCCATTGTAGGAACATTTACGGGATTAGGTCTTTTGATGGCGGCCATTTCAGGGGCAGCGGGTGCGCAAACCGTTGCCACCAATCCTTGGGTCAACCTTTTTATTGGCCTTGTATTTATCATATTTGCTTTCTCGCTTCTGGGTTTTTATGAACTAACCATTCCAAATACGCTCCTGAACTACTTTAACCAGAAGGGTGATGAAAATAAAGGCTATTTAGGTCTTGTTTTTATGGGATTTACGCTTACGCTGGTGTCATTTTCTTGTACCGTTCCATTTGTCGGTGGTTTATTGGCCGCAACCACGCAAGGTAGTTGGTCTTGGCCTGTTCTGGGTATGTTGGCGTTTAGCATTACCTTTGCGCTCCCCTTTATCTTATTTGCCATGTTCCCGCATTGGTTAACCGCATTACCCAAGTCTGGTGCATGGATGAATACCGTAAAAGTGGTCTTGGGCTTTGTGGAATTGGCCGCAGCCATCAAGTTTTTATCCAATGCCGATTTGGTTTGGCGGACCTTCCTGCTTTCTCGTTCTCTGGCTATTGTACTTGCGGGCACAATCTTTTTGCTCGCAGCACTCTTCCTGCTGGGTTGGTTGCGGTTGCCACATAGCGTAACAGATGCTCGGATTTCACTGTTTCGATGGCTTGGGGCGGCTTTTTTTGTCGGGATATCGGTGTATTTATTCACGGGCATAAGAGGGGCTGCCTTACCACTCTTCGACCCATATTTGCCACCCGCGTTTGTTTCAACCCAAAAAAATGTGCCAAATACCAAAATGGCCTCTCTAAAAGATGGACATGGCTGGATTGGAAACGATCGGCATCCCGCAGAAAAAGCAAAGACCGAAGCCTATGCCTTGGCAAAAGCCACTGGTAAGCTTGTTTTTATTGATTTTACAGGTTATACGTGTACCAATTGCCGCCAGATGGAAGCCAGTGTCTTTCCGCAATCAGAAGTGGACTCGCGTCTAAAGAAAAACTTTGTTCTATTAAGACTTTATACAGATGACGATGCAGAAGGACCAGCCTTGCAAGATTTCCAGTTGGCCTTGACTGGAACGGTGGCGCTCCCAACCTATGCCATCGTGACACCGGATGGAAAATTGATCCGGCAATGGAATGGATTGGCAGACCTTAAGACATTTATCGCTTTTTTAGAAGGTACTTCAAAATCAACTTCTTGACTGCTTAATCCTATGCACCGATACCCATTTCAAATGCTAAACAGGCACGGTGATACACTTTTTGGTGATCTCACCTTGCCAGATGACAATGGGCCTTTTCCTGTAGTGGTCTTTGTTCACGGGATAAAAGGGTTTAAAGATTGGGGCTTTTGGCCGATACTCGCAGCACAATTTGCACAAGAAGGTATGGCATCGGTTGCGTTTAACCTGTCCTATAATGGTATTGGCGCGACGGATATGACGGAGTTTACCCGTTTAGACTTGTTTGAGCAAAATACCCTTTCCCGTGAATTGGACGATGTTTCAGACGTGCTTTCGGGTATTCGGAATGGCCAAATTGGACGCGGACAATTGGAAACAAACCGAATTGGGCTTTTAGGGCATTCTCGTGGTGGTGGAATTGCGATTGTTACCGCCGCAGAGCAACAGAAAAACCTAAAATGCTTGGTTACGTGGAATAGCGTAGCGGATTTCTTCCAGCGGTTTAAACCCAATATGGTGCAAGATTGGCAGCAAAAAGGTTATACCGAAATCATGAACGATAGAACAGGGCAAAAAATGCGGATGGGTCGGGTGCTCTACGAGGATGCCCTTGCACATAAAGCACGTTTGGATTTACCACGCCGTGCCCAAGAACTTGTGGGTCTTCCTTGGCTCATTGCCCATGCCGAGGACGATAATGTGGTTCCATTTGCCCATGCAATTTATTTGCACAACATGGCTGCTCAACGGCCTGCCCTCTTTAAAGCATCCGGTCAACATGGCTTGGGCGGCTCCTTTCCACAAGTATTCCCCCTGCCGGAAAGTTTGGAAAAGGTGATTTCAAGGACGGTACTTTTTGTAGCAAAGCATTTATAGCGCGAAAGGATAGGTTGTTTTTGAACAAAAAACGCCCCGAAAAATCAGAGCGTTTAAGTTTTTAAAGACAAAGCGTATTTAATCACGCTAATCTTATACCAATTAGGGAAAATTACGGTTTATAGGTTACTCGTTTTCAACCTTTCAACACCCAAAGGGGGTGGAAGCGTTGATGGATAAAGCATGTACTTAATTCCTAATTGGGATTAGTGATCTAATTGGCGAACCCTCCGGTGGTAACGCGCAATAATGTTTGGATCCGGCATTAATGAAGTCACTGCTTCATCTTTTCCGGTATAAGGCAAAATAGAGAGGGCATACCGAATGCTCTCTAATCGTGCTTTTTGCTTGTTGTTGGCTTTTACAATAATCCAAGGACTGAAAGAATTGTGCGTTTTGCTGAACATCAGTTCTTTATACCTACTATAGGCATCCCATTGGTCTTGTGCCTTCATATCCACCGGGCTGATTTTCCACTGCTTTAACGGATTAACCATCCGAGATTGGAAACGTTTAAGTTGCTCCTCTTTGGTAATCGAAAACCAGAATTTGATTAACAATAGCCCATCTTCATACAACATATGCTCGAATTCGGGTACTTGCTGCATAAAGATATCGTACTGTTGTTGCGTACAAAATCCATTTACTGGCTCTACGACCGCACGGTTATACCAACTCCGGTCAAAAAAAACAATCTCGCCCCGATTGGGGACTTGGCGAACATATCGCTGGAAATACCATTGCCCACGTTCTTCTTCGGTAGGTTTATTCAGGGCGACTACCCGCATGGCGCGTGGGTTTAGGTGTTCTGTAAACCGCCGGATGGTTCCCCCTTTGCCGGCTGCGTCTCGGCCTTCAAACAATATGGCCAAACGGATTCCCTGATCTTGTACCCAGCGTTGCATTTTTACCAACTCAATTTGCAATCGCTCAAGTTCGGCTTCATACTTCAGATCAGTCAAAATGCGTTTTGCATTGGCATTAGGGTTGGTAAGGAATGACTCCAACTGGCCTTTATCACGCAGGTTTTTGAGTTCTCGGAGCGATATTTTTTCATCCCAAAAAGCTGGCGTAATGGCCTCGTCTGGTATATTAATGGCTTCTGATAGTAATTTACCGTCTTTGGTAATGTCTGGGGTGGGGATACCATTTGTGTGTGTTGTATCTGGTTGTTGTGTGTGTGGTTCCATGTTGTTTGTTGGGGTTCTATTACAAAAGAAGTTGACTGATCCTCTTGCGAAAAAGGATTATATTAAAATGATTGCCAAAAAATGTAAACAAAAATATATCTTATTTGTAAGGGAAATGAATACATAAACCTTCGCAAGAAATAAAAGGGATGATAAAAACCCAAAATAGATTATTGTTTGTAATTGTTATTTGATTGAGGTGCTGGAGTGTAGGAATTTACCCAATGAGTAAGGTCGAATATCTTTGGGAGAGGCATGGCATCACCCCGATGGATGGAGTTCTGCAATTTTTCGGTGCATCACATAATAGAGATTATATTAGGTTAAATTTTTAAATTACGCGCGCGCGAAGCTATGAAATACGATCAATGGTTAAAAAATCCGATTCGCTTCTTAGCCATGACAGGCTATACGCTTGAGCAGTTCCGTACTTT
>Ga0209573_1003563_pt1 | contig 16865 bp, 11 predicted proteins | sample TNRBio252014_DNA_FD_185870 | JGI IMG/M metagenome (GOLD analysis project Ga0209573, IMG submission 185870) | Wastewater treatment Type I Accumulibacter community from EBPR Bioreactor in Madison, WI, USA - TNR Reactor_6/25/2014_ DNA (SPAdes)... | ecosystem: Engineered > Bioreactor > EBPR >...
GCACAATCCGTTGGGAATTGCGCGGTGGCGTGGTTCGGGTCCGACGTCTGGTTGTAATCGGCGGCGTGGCAGCCGTTGCAGGTATTGGGGGTATTGTTGTAGTCGCCGTTGTGGCAGGCTGCACAGTCGTTGGCGATGGCCCCGTGAGCGCCGTTTAATGCGTAGTAATCGTTGTGGCTGGCAAAGGTAGCCGGACTCCAACCCGGATCAGTCGTATGACACGTGGCACAATCGTCCGAGAAGCCCAGCGCCACGTGGTTGGGGTTGGTTGTCTGGTTGAAATGATCAGTATGGCAACCTGCGCAAGTAGTCGGTGTGTTGCTGTAGTCGCCATGGTGGCAGGCCGCGCAGTCGTCGGCGATGGCCACGTGCGCCCCGGTGAACGAATAATAGGCATCGTGGTTGAAGGTGGAGGGCGCCCAGGCGCTTTCGGTATGACACAGGGCACAATCCGTTGGGAATTGGGCGCCGGCGTGGTTAGGATTCGTCGTTTGGTTGTAGTTGTCGGTATGGCAGCCGCTGCAAGTATTGGGGGTATTGTTGTAGTCGCCGTTGTGGCAGGCTACGCAATCGTTAGCTATGGCGCCGTGTGCGCCGTTTAAGGCGTAAAAATCGTTGTGATTGGCTAATGCTGCGGGGCTCCAGCCTTGTTGGGTCGTGTGGCAAACCGCGCAATCCATCGAGAAGCCCAGCGCCACGTGGTTGGGGTTGGCAGCCTGGTTAAACTGGTCGGTATGGCAACTCGCGCAGTCGGTGGGCATACTTGTGAAGCCGTTGGCATGGCATTGCAGGCATTCTGCGGTGGCGTGCTCGCCCGTTAACGGAAAATTGGTCGTATTGTGATCAAAAATTAAATCGGCATCGCCATTGGGGTGACAAGCCAGGCATGCGGTGCTGTTGTACGAATATCCACCTACGCCGTTGTGTTCGTTGTTGGTTTCAGGGTTGGTATGGCACGTGATACAAGTAAATTCGGCATAATTAGAGGGGTTGGTATGGCAATCCGTACATTGATTCCATTCTCCTTCGTGCTGACCGCTATAAATTGGGAAATACTGTGCGTCGTGGTCAAATGTGGAAGGTACCCAGGTATTTTCTCCGTGGCAATCCGTACAGTTGGTAGAAAACTGGGCAGCTGCGTGGTTGGGGCTAGTCGTAGTGTTGTAGTCGGTTGAGTGGCAGCCAAAGCAGGTATTCGGTGTATTGGTGTAATCGCCGTTGTGGCAGGTTGCACAGTCGTTGGCAATTGCCGCATGCGCCCCATTTAAAGTATAATAATTATTGTGGATGGTAAATGTCGCCGGCGCCCAATCGGGTGCGGTGGTATGGCACATATCGCAGTCGGTAGGCAATCCCAATGCTGTATGGCTGGGATTCGCGCTATTGTTGTAATCGTCGGTATGGCAACCCGCACAAGTATTCGGGGTATTGGCGTAATCGCCGTTGTGGCAGGCCACGCAGTCGTTGGCGATGGCTACGTGCGCCCCGGTAAACGGATAATGCGCATTGTGGTCAAACGTAGAAGGCGCCCAGGTATTCTCAGTGTGGCAAAAAGCGCAATCGGTCGGGAATTGGTTCACCTGGTGATCGGGGGCGGAGGTGAGGTTGTACTCGTCGGTGTGGCAGCCGGCACAGGTAGTTGGCGTATTGTTATAGTCGCCATGATGGCACGCTGCGCAATTATCGGCAATAGAGGCGTGGGCTCCGTTTAAAGCGTGATAATCATTATGGTTGGGGAAAGTGGCGGGGCTCCACCAGGGTCCTGTGGTGTGACAAATGGCGCAATCAGTAGAAATGCCCACCGCCGCATGGTTTGGGTTATGTGTCTGGTTGTATTTATCTACATGGCAATCAACGCAATTGGTGGGCGTGCCCTGGTAGCCATCCGCATGGCATTCGATACATGCGGTGGTGGTATGTGTGCCCGTCAATGGAAAATTGGTGGTATTGTGGTCAAAAATCAGGTTCGCATCGCCGGTGGGGTGGCAGGCCAGGCAGGCGGGGCTATTGTACGAATAACCGCCAACGCCGTCGTGTTCTTCGTCGGTATCGGGATTGGAATGGCAGGTGATGCAGGTGAATTCTGCGTAATTGGACGTATTGGTATGGCAATCCGTACACTGATTCCATTCGCCTTCGTGTTCGCCGCTATATATCGGAAAATGCTGGCCGTCGTGGTCGAAAGTAGAAGGCACCCAGGTATTTTCCCCGTGGCAATCGGTGCAATCGGTAGAAAAATTCAGGGCTACGTGGTTGGGGTTGTTGGTATTGTTGTAATCGTCGGTATGGCAACCCGCGCAGGTATTGGGGGTGTTGTTGTAATCGCCGTTGTGACAGGTGGCGCACTCGTTGGCGATCGTCGCGTGGGCGCCGTTTAACGCGTAATAATCGTTGTGATTGGCAAAGGTAGCCGGCATCCAGCCCGGCGCCGTGGTATGACACACGGCACAATCGGTAGAAAGCCCTAAGGCCGTATGGCTGGGATTGTCGGTTTGATTGTACTGATCGGTATGGCAACTCGCGCAATCTGTGGGCGTGCCTTCATAGCCGGAGGCATGGCATTGGAGACAATTGACGGTGGTGTGCGCACCGGTTAGTGGAAAATGGGTGCTGTTGTGATCAAATACGCCCTCTGCACTACCCGTGGGGTGACAGGCCAGGCAGGCGGAGCTTTCGTAGACGTATCCATTTACGTCATCGTGTTCCTCGTTTGTTTCGGGGTTTTGGTGGCATACCGTACAGCTGAATACCGCAAAATTGGATGGATCGGTATGACAATCCATGCATTGATCCCATTCACCCTCGTGCTCACCGCTGTAAATGGGGAAATAATCGGCATCGTGTTGCGTAAACGTAGCGGGCATCCATCCGGGGTCGGTGGTGTGGCAGGAGGCACAATCGGTGGGGAAGTTTGCGTTTACGTGGTTTGGGTTAAGGGCCCCGGCGTAATCCGCCTGGTGGCAGGCCGCACAATCGGTCGGCGTATCGGAATAAGATCCTGATGTATGGCAACTGGCACAATCGGCAATATCGTGCCCTTTGGTTAAAGGAAAGAAATTGTGGTTGATGTTTTGCGAAGACCAATCCAAGGCGGTGACATCGTGGCAAATGATGCAATCGGTGGAATAACCCGCATCGCCGTGGTTGGGATTGGTGGTAGAGGCGTAGTCATCGGCATGGCAATTGATGCAATCGTTGCCGATGCGGTCAAAACGCAGGGCTGTCTCCGATACGTGGCATTGATTGCAACTTGCGGTGGCGTGGGCGCCTACGAGCGGAAATCCATTGTCCTGGTGCAGCTCCGTGATATTGTCTACCAGCCAATTCTGCGGGGTATGGCAGCGAGCGCAATCCATGCCCACGGTTTGGTTGTGGATGTCGGTATGGCAATCGATGCACTCGGTACCTGCTTCGGAAAAGATCATCGATATATGGCAGCTCTTGCAATCCACCGAAGTGTGGCGGCCGCTAAGCGCAAACCGGGTAGAATCGTGATTAAACTGGACGGCTTTGTAGGAAACTTCCCAGCCGTCGGGCGTATGACAGGCTGCGCAATCGATCTTGAGATCAGATCCGTGCGGGGATTGCGAAAACAAAGCGACCGCAAATCCAAGTAGTAGTATTATTGATGACAGTCTACGCACTCAAAACGTTCCAATTTATATTGCACGACCACCTGGCCGTCTTTTTCTATTTCCTTGTGGCATTTTTCGCATGCCACCCCTGCGTGTTTTCCTTCTAGTTTAAAGGCCGTCTGGTCGTGGTTAAATTGGGTGGGTTGCCAGTTGTCAAACCTGTGGCAGCGGGCGCAATCGGTTTCGCCGTTTTGTGCAAATTGCGCATTGTGCACATCTGCGTGGCAGGAATTACACTGCGATGACAAATCTATAAATTTGCTCTTTTTGATATCATGACTTATGTCACCCCTGCCGTGGCACGCCATACAACTTTGTTGGGCGTGGGCGCCGAGTAGTTTGAAGTTTGTTTGGTCGTGGTTGAAATGGCTGGCCTGCCAGCTATCGCTCACATGGCATTTTTCGCAGGATTGGCCGGGGTAGTATTTTTCGCTGATGTAGCCTTTGTGTACGTCCTCGTGGCAATCGACGCAGCGCTCGCCTATATTTCGGAAATTCCATTTATTCTTTGCATCGGGTTTGTGGCAGGCAAAGCAGGGAGTGGCTACGTGGGCGCCTTCGAGCCGGAATTTGGATTTATTGTGATCGTCGATAGTATACAAACTACCCAAAAAACCGTCGACCGTATGGCATTGGGCGCAATCGGGGCTTTTTCCGCTTTGGGCAAACTGCTTGTCGTGGTAATCGGTATGGCAGGATGCGCAGGTATTGTGGGGCAGCGGGTCGGTAAAGCTCGCCTTGTGGCATTTTTTGCAATCCACTACCTCGTGTTTGCCGGCCAGGACAAAGCCCGTTTTGTCGTGGTCAAAATCAGCACTTGCTTTTTTATTGTGAAATGAATTTTCGTTGTGACACTCAGCGCAATTATTTCCAAATTTATTTTCGTGCACGTCTTTATGGCAGGCCGCGCAATTGGAAGTGGCAATACCCAATCTATCCTGAAAAACCGTAAGCGGCGTTACCGCATCCATTTTATGGCATTCGGCGCAGTCTACTTGTTTGTGTTTTCCTTTTAATGCAAATTTGGTTTTATTGTGATTAAATTTATTCATCCCCTTAAAAATATCGAACGACTGCTCTGTATGGCACTCGCTGCAGGCCGTTCCCAATTTATTTTTATGCGGATCGTCATGGCAACTTGCGCAGGTATTAAACGCTACCCCCGCAAATTGCTGGAATTTTTTTCCATTTCTGGTTTCTTCTTTATGGCATTCTACACACTCCACTGTCTTGTGTTTTCCCGCTAATGCAAATTTTGTTTTATCGTGATTAAAATTAGCAGCAGGAGAAAAAGCATCGGTATTATGGCAACTCGCGCAATTATTTGACAGCGTTTTTTGGTGAAAATCTTCGTGACAGGAAGCGCATTTTTGATCGAGTCCCAAATAAGTTTTTTTATTTTTTTTCAATTCGCTATTGCTCACAAAATCGGGTTTGTGGCATTCGCGGCAGTCTATTTTTTTATGCGCGCCGGTAAGTGTATAGCCCGTCAGTTGGTGATTAAAAGCCTTCTCATCAAAGCGAATCATCTCAAATTTCAGACCGTGGTGGTCGCTATGGCAGGAGGCGCATTCTTTGCCTTTTACTTCTTTGGAGACGTGGTACCCTTTATTTTGGTTAATCCGGCTTTTTAATGCTTTGTGGCAATCGAGGCATTTATCATTGGATACTTTTTCGCCAAGTGTATGGCATTTGGTACAATTGGAAATACCCTCCAGGGCTGAGTGGGCCTTTGACAGATCGCCAGGGGAGATTTGGGCGGATAAACTGGCGACTGACAAAATGAAATAAAAAACAACGAAGGCAAGCGTAAAGACTATGCGACTATGCGACTGTATGACTTTACGAAACAAGTTCGCAAAGTCGTAAAGTCGTAAAGTCGTAAAGTCGTACAGTCTCTCCATCCTTGCCATCACTTGTGTTTTTTCACTGTATACCCAAATCGCTTTGTAATCTGTATGCCTGCCTTTTCGAGAAATTGCGTCGGCAATTCCCCGCCGGCGAAAATATAGACGAGGTCATTGTCGAGTATGTATTGCTTGCCTTCTGCTTCCGATTTAATCACCACCTTTTCCATTTCAATTTTTTCGAGGTTGGTATTAAATTTCACATCCACCACGCCTTTTTCCACGGCTTCGTTGATCTTATCTCTGTTTTTGGGTTTAATGCGGGCAAAGGCGTCGCTGCGGTAAGAGATGATCACCCGGTTTTGCTCGGACAAAGCCAAAGCTGCTTCTATGGCGGAGTCGCCGCCGCCGACCACCACCACCTTTTTTGACGCGATATTTTCGGGTTCCAGGAGTCGGTAGGCTACGTTTTCGAGGTTTTCGCCGGGCACGCCCAGTTTGCGGGGACTGCCGCGGCGGCCGATGGCCAGGAGCACCCTTTGCGCTTTAAATTCGTCGCCCTTATTCGTCACTAGCTTAAAGCGGTCGCCATCTACGAGAATGCCTTCGACCTTGGTGTTTTCCCTAATGGTGACATTATTTTTCGACAAAGCCGTTTGCCACAAATCCAGCAATTCGGATTTACTCGTATCAAACAACTTCACCTTGCCGTACAGCGGCAGGTCCATCGGCGCCGTCATCACAATTTTCGAGCGTGGGAAAGTAAACACCGTACCGCCCAGCGTATCCTGTTCGAGTGTCAGGAAATTCAGGTTGTATTTTTTTGCCGTCAGCGAGGCGGAAATCCCAGCCGGGCCGGCGCCTATGATGATCAGGTCGTAACAGGAGGGGTCTTTTTTGAAGCCGGACTTTACCATAAATTCCACGGCTTGATTGCCCTGTTCTACGCTATTTTTGATCAATCCCATGCCGCCTAATTCGCCGGCGATAAAAATGCCGGGCACGTTGGTCTCAAAATTCTGGTTCACGTGCGGCAAGTCGACGCCCCGTTTTTCGGTGCCGATTACCAGCGAAATCGCCTCTACCGGGCAACTATGAAAACATGCCCCGTGGCCCACGCAATGCGACGCGTTGATTAGCGTGCCCCGCCCGTTGACGATGCCGAGGATATCTTTTTCCGGACAGGCCGCCACGCAGGCGCCGCTTTTTATACAAGTATCCAGGTCGATCACCGGGTGCAGCGACACCGGTTCGAACAATCCCTCTTGTTTTGCTTTTTCCACTTTCGCCGCCGTGACCTGCGATTCTTTTTTCAGCTTTCGCAAATAAAAAACCACCACCACAGCGCAAAGCGCAAACACGGCGGAATAAATAACGATTTGTTCAATCAGTGCTTCCATCTATTAAAAAATCCATCTATAACCAAAAGCGAGCGTAATGCCCACGTGAATAATCATAATAATGAGCATAATAAGCGCAAAGGGTAAATGGGCCACGTGCCAGTACCGGAAAAGATTCTGCATCGTCTGCAATCTGGCAATGCGGTTATTCAACGCCATTTCGTTTTTGATGAGGTTTAATACCTTTTTCCGGTCGGAACGGGGTAGATTATTTTTCCGGAGCCGGTTGTCGATATCGGCGATTGTCTTTCTGTCGGCTACGTATTTATACACGATCCCGGCCAATACATTGTTGCCTTTCTCCTGGTGATTTTTGTCAGTGGTAGAATCAATAATTGCATTATAGCTCTCCTGGTCCAGTTGAAAACTGCCTTTCAGCAGATCCCCGATATTGCCTTTCATCGCCTTCACCTCGCCGAGGCTCAGTTCGCGGCCTTCGATCGTGCGGGGTATTTGGATATAAATAAACCGCCCGATAATGCCGCTGGCCACCACGGCCACCATACTCCAAAAGCTGACCGACACGATGCCGCCAAACTTAAACGCGGTGTGAAAAAGGATCATGAGCGGCCCCAGGCTGCACAGGAAAATGTGGAATTCCAGCCAGTATTTCAGCCTCCCCCAGCGCGCCATCGCCTTGCTGCGCTTCCTGATAATATACGAAAACACGCCGATAATGATCAGCAGGCTGCCCACGATGCCGAGTCCGTGGCCGTAAATACCGCTCGGCTTAAACCAATCGTGCTGGGGGTGGTAAAAGCGCTCTTCCAGACTGGTGCCGTAATACGAGAATCCCTGATATACAAAGATTATCGCGGCGAGTACCACGATGCTCGCCAATGTAGTGACATAAATGCGGTGAACGGTTTGCGTCATAACAAGTCAGGTGTTTAAGCCGTAAAATTAGGGCTTTGTGGATTGCGGGGGGATGACAAAAGTTAGTGACTGTGGGACTGTACGACTGTACGACTGTACGACTGTACGACTGTACGACTGTACGACTGTATGACTGTATGACTGTATGACTGTATGACTGTATGACTGTATGACTGTATGACTAATGTCGTCAACTTTAGGAAAATTCAAGCGATATTTTATTACCACAGAGTTTCACGGAGTTTACACGGAGTTTCACAGAGTGATATAATATCCTCCGTGAAACTCTATGGTGAAATAATCGGCTTGAGTCGACGACATTAGAGTGTGGGATTGTGCGAAGGGGGGACTGTCATTTTGTTTTTACTCCAATAATTAAAAGCCAAAGCATGATAGAAACTTCCCCTGCAATCCAAAAAGGCATGGCCAGTTGTTGAATAAGCGTTTGATAATCGGGAAAAACCAACGCGGTAAAACTATGCGCTACGTAGGCAATGCCGTTGAGAATTAGCAAAATCCCAAGCAAACGGGGAATAAATTTAGACTGATAAGCTAATTGACCGAAAGGGAAAAGCCATAGCCCCCAAAACATTTCCAATACGATGTTTGTACGGCTGTTAATTTTCAGCAAGAGCATCGCCATATCCTGTCGTTGATCGATTGGGAAGGAAGACAACATTTCGCCTTTAAAAATCATTAGCGAGGTAATACTGAGTCCTTCTGCAATAAAAAAAACGGGAATCTGTATCATCACCAGGGCAACCATCAGTTTAGCCGACCATTCGTTTACCTGGTAAAATAACCGGTACAACGCCAGGGCTATCATTACCCATATCGTGCTGCTTATAATACCATTGATAATACCCGTTTGAAATAAAAACTCGTTAGCAAGCATCTTGCCGGCTGTGGCCGCAGCATTACCCGGCACAATTGTTTGCGATGGTATATACATCAGGCCGTAAATGCCGGATATGACAAATACAAGGTAGAGTAGCCCGGCAAGTCTTGCGGTTTTTTTTAATGAAATAGTATTATCGTTCATGACATCAGGTTTAATTTTTATTTAATGGCCCGTCGGCTCCGTCGGTATTTATTTTCTGAATGACTTTCTCTGCCACCTTTTTTCCCAAATCCAGCGCTGCTTCGTTGTCGCTGCGGAAATGAATGCCCGCCTGAAAGCGCGACTCTGCCGCCTGTCGGGCTTTTTTCCAGTACAAGGCTTTTTCTTCGGGAAAAAAATAAGACATCAATTCGGCTTCCACTGCTGCGATGGCTGCATGGCCGGAAGGATAGCCCGGAAAGGGTGGCGTAATCATAATGGCCGGCTGGAAGGTAGTATCAAATTGATTGGGCCTGATACCCCAGTAGGCGTACTTCGCATCCCAACAAGCTATAAAGCCGTCGTACATACCCACGTTGATCACGGCCTGTATCCGTGCAGCGCGCGGCGGGTTTAAGTGGAGGTTGTTTTCAAATACTTTTTTTACCAGTTCATCCATGAACCAGGAATCATTTGCCCAGTAAAACGCATTGCTTAATGACCTGAAACTTTGTTTGTAATTTTTCAACTCCTCCATCTCTTTGGTGAAATCGGGCGGTGGGGCGGGCCGAAATTCACTGCTGCTGCGGAGTACAACCGTTTTGTTTTTGCCGGCCATCGGCAACAGGGCAAATTTTCCTTTCCAGTAGCCCGGCCCCTCCGGTATTTTGCCATCCCAAGCGGTGGTATTTACAAAATCACGGGTAGCCGCAATGGCCTTTTCTGCTATTTGCCTGCCGAGATCAAAGCCGGCGCGGGTATCGGAAGGAAAAGCTACGCCGGCAACTATGCGGGATGTCATGAGTTGCTGCGCCATGCGGCTGACCGAATCGGCCAGTGAAGGATAATACTTTGAAATGATAGCCACGGCAACCCCTGCCGCTACGGAATATTCACAGGGATAAGCGGGACTTTCCGGCCTCGGTATCAACACTTGTATCCGCTTGTCTGCTTCAAACGGACGAGGCCGATTGTAGCTGTATTTGGAATGCCACGCAGCGACGATGGCGTCATAGGTGGCGGTACCCAGCAGCATATTGGCCAGGGCTCCATATCTACCGGTATCTAACGGCCACAAGGTATTCATCATTTCCTGCCAGCGGTAACCGGGCGCGCCGGCATTCCAGTACAAAACCTGTTGTTTTGCTTCAGCATCGGCATTTTTCTGTGCGGAGATGACCGCTGCTATTTCCTTTTTTAAAGCAGGCGGGGGCGGTAATGGATAGTCCTTGCCGGAAGAAATAAACCAGGTTTTCCAGTCGCCGGCCGAAGGTTCAACCTGGGCCTTCATGTGGGCGGCGATTACTAAAATAAGCGCCGCGAATGCTAATTTCCTTTTCATACTTTGCTTTGTTTTGAACAAGGATAATCGTTAAGCGAAAGCGAAGTATGCCGGCGTCTACAAACAGCGGGGTTGTGTCAATAAACAGCCCGTAAACACAAAAACTTATAAGATTTCCCGTGAATAATGAATTGGTTGACCTTTTTCGTTCATTCGTATACGATAAAGCGGATTCTGTAGAAGCAAACCTGAGAAGAGAAAGTTTTTCCGATCTTTAGTGCATGATACCGAAGATGCCTGCAAATACTAAACAAATCCGGTTTTACCTATGGGTTGGGCTTGCTTTTCTGTTTCTATGGACGTTTGGCAACCTGGTGAGCTATTATGATACTTTCTGGGTAAGGACGGTAAATGACGTGTGGCGGGTTATATATATTATCGTTGTCAACTTTATTTTTTTTGAACATACCGTACCTTATATTTTCAGAAAAAGAAAGTACCTTATTTACAACATCTTGCCTGGCCTTTTCCTTTTTTGGATTCATCTGATGTTATGGTCTTTTGGATTGTATGCCTGGCGGTCTATCGGCGTAGCGCTGGGTATTTATACCGAACTCACAAAATTCGGAACGATTGAAGAGGGCGTTGAACATCACATGGGTTATAGCGTTGCCTCCATTTTCTTTTTCGGCATCATCCGGCACGTTTATCAATATACTAAGCTACAACAGATGGCGCAGCAACTGCGCTTTGAAAAACAACAGGCAGAATTAAACTACCTGAAATCACAGACCAATCCGCATTTTTTATTCAATACCTTAAATAATATCTATTCCCTGGCCAGGGATAAGTCCGACCTTGCACCGGAATCTATATTGCGGCTTTCGAAAATCCTCCGCTATATGCTGTACGAAACCGGCGGCGAATTCATAGCTATCGAACAGGAACTGAAAATCATCAGCGACTATATTGCGCTGGAAAAACTGCGCTACGACGAATCATTGCGGATCAATTTTAATTACGATATTGAAGACATGAAACAGGCGTTGCCGCCGCTATTATTAATACCGCTGATAGAAAATGCATTTAAACACGGCGTCTCCGAAACCAGAAACCACCCGTTTATAGATATTCATATTTCGGTTAAAAACCGTCGACTGAATTTAATAGTAAAAAATTCTACCGAAGCGTTTTACGAGGAAACAACCGTGAAAGAAAATATCGGCCTGACCAACCTTCGGAGGCAGTTGGAGTTGCTCTACACCGATTACAGCCTGTCAGTTGGGCAGGTCGGCGAAGTGTTTACCACAGTATTAAAAATAAATCTGGCAAGCCATGTCTGAACTGAGATGCATCATCATAGAAGACGAGCCGTTGGCGGCTAAAGTATTGGCCGATTATATCGCAGAGGTACCGTTTTTAAAACTACAAGGCGCTTTTAAAGATGCTATTGTGGCGACAGGATGGCTACGCGACCACGACACCGACTTGATGTTCCTGGATATCCACTTACCCAAACTAAAAGGCATGGCTTTTTTAAAAACGCTCACCCATCCGCCGGCTGTCATAATAACAACAGCGTATCACCAATACGCGGTGGAAGGATTTGATCTGAACGTAACCGATTACCTGCTAAAGCCATTTGAATTTGAACGATTCCTCGTAGCGGTAAATAAAGTAAACGCCGCGAGAAAATACGTTACAGAAAGCCCGGAGGAAAAGGATTATCTCTTTGTGAATGTGCAAAAAAAGAAAGTGAAAATATTATTCTCCGAAATTGCTTATATCGAAAGCCAAAGAGAGTATATCAAAATTGTGACCACAAAAAAAGAATGGCTGTCAAAAATGAGCACACATGAAATAGAAAATCTCTTGCCTGCACATTTATTCAAGCGCATTCACCGCTCGTTTATCGTGTCTTTACATAAAATAGAATCTTATACTGCTGATACGGTGGAAGTGAATGGTATTGCCGTGCCCATTGGGAAGGGGTATAGGGGGGTGATTGAGGGGTTGTGAAAAGGACTTTGGGACTATTGGACTTTCGGCGCAAGCTATAGGCTCCGCTATCGCTTGGTTGTTCGTTTCGACTCCGCTCAACGAACGGCCTTGGATTGTAATTCGCACATGGTACGGATGTAGGTATAGGTGCCCGTACCTGTATCCATTTCAATGGTGAGGTTGTAACCAACTTTGACGCATCATTACTGCCAAAACTTTTCTTGTCGCCAATCAGCCGGAAAGCCCATTTCTCTTTCCTGGGCTAAAGGGCATTTGTTCATTAGCTCTTTCAATCTTTCCTTGAATGTATTACCCGGACTAATGATGTCCAGCACATATTTCATACAGCACAATGCCGCATATATTTTATAGGGTAAAATATGCTTATTCTGAATAAATGGATTGACCGGATTGGTAGGTAATTTGATGTGCGCCGTCAATCTTCTATTCCACAATCTCCCGTGGTGAGCACAGATATTTCGAATATTGCTGAATGAATGCATCCAATTTTCCAGTATACTAACATCATTTAATCCGTAATGCTTCGTAACGGCTTTTTTCTCTGCTCCCAATTTCAAATTTCTGAATAACAAGGACAACAAGCCGAAGCTGCTTACTTCCAAACTCATCCAACATGGGGGGTCCGGCGGATTGGTGTATTTGGTTTTGTAGTGGTCTATGAACGTCTCCGTGCTACGGTCCACTTCCTGTTGCATTCGGTTAAAGTCTTTGGCAAATTGCACGGGGTTGCGAAATAAGTTTCTGGCCAAATGCCAGTGGGCCCCATGATTCATTGCCCAGTGGTATATAACTTGCGTACGCATGGAAATTTCTATCTTCTCAATGGCATCCAATACAAAAAGTCTGAACTGCCTGTCGAAAACATACAAGCTGATAATATCATCAAAACTGACAGGAGATGTAAAAGGATGGTTGGGGTCATTATTGTCCTGAAATGGATAGGTGTACGCCCGAAGCCTGTAATAGCTAATGTTGGACAGGTTGGAAGCAGCCTTGGGCTCATCCGGTATGCTAAGCCCTCTGCTTTTTAGTTTGGCTACCTGGTCGGGAATAGAAACCGCTTTTTTGTTGTAGTTCATAGGGCTATCCGTTTTAAGTGATGCAAAACGATAACCCCATAAAAAGCGAAAACCTGCCCGGGTGCGCTGATCTGACGGGAAGCGTGGCAGGTATTATTGCCTACAAAGATACAAAAATATTTGATATTCGCAATGGCCATAGGACTTTTTTTAAATCACCTTCACCTCCGTTTCCGGGCTGAGCAGCTTCAAAAGGAATATGTCTCTCCGGTGACAAGTTCTTTTTACAAGGGTACAATCTCAAATATAGCAATTTTGTTTTGGGAGTTGCGGCGCTTGTTTACTGACAGGCGTGCTGTACTCCGCCTTATGCAATTGTACGTAAAATGTTTGTGAAATGAAATATGCACGGGGAGATTTTTCGGGGAGGACCTTTAGGACTGTCAGACTATTGGACTTTGGGACTTTCGGCGCAAGCTATGGGTTCGGCTTGCTTGGCTGTTCGTTTCGGCTCCGCTCAACTTGGCATACTATCAGACTGTAGGAGATGACCTTCGCTCGTGCCTCGCGAAGATGTCACCTCTTTCGCAATCGTACAGTCGTACAGTCGTACAGTCGCACCATCCCCCTCCCTACCACACTCGCCAGTCATTGGCGATATTCTCCGTGCGGAAAGCCGGTTGCTGGCGGCCGTCGGTGAGGCGGGGCACCTCCTGGGAGATGTAGGCTTCCAGTTCCGAGATCATCACTTTGCCGTCCTTGTTGGCATCGGCGGCTTGTTCGCGGAGGCCTTTCAGCAGGCAAAAGGTGAAAACGCCGTTTTTCCATTTTTCGCCTTCGATGGCAAATTCTACGCCGCCGGCGCTCGAGATGACGGTAGCGCCGGTATTGCGCCGCGTGTCGACAAAAGATTGCTTCATGAGTTCGAAGGCGTTTTGCAGGCCGTCTGCTCGGGGCGCCACGCGCGTATTAAACGAACGGAATTTTACCTCGCCGCTTTCGGTGCGCTTTTCTTTGATGAGGGCTACCGATGCTTTGTCTAACTCCCCGGAATGGCAGGCATCGATGAGCAGTAGTTTTTGCCGGGCGGGAATGCTGTCGAGCAAGGCTTCGAGCGCTTCGTAGGAGACGCCCTTAGCGGCGGGGTTGTTGAAATCCACATCGTGGGTGGCGAGGTAGTAGTTGAGGTTGTCATCCAGGAGGCCGTGGCCTGCCCAGAAGACGACCACGGCGTCGTTGATTTTGGTCTTTGACAGTGTTTCTCTCAGTTTCTTGAATCCCCTTTCATTAAACTGTTCGTCGAGAAGGGTTTGTACCGTCACCTTTTCGTATACGGTATTTTTTGATTTAAAAAACTGGGCGAGGTCGTTGACGTCTTTGGAGGGATATTGCAGGTTTAGTTCAGCGTTTTGATAATTGGAAACGCCCATAGCTATGACGTGCAGACTTGGCTTGGGCGGCGCGGGCGCTTCGTAGCGCACCTGGAAAGCGTTGGCAAAAGAAGAGATACCCGAAATATTGGTACAATAAACGGCAATTGTATTATTGCCGGTGGAGAGGGATAAGGTCACCTTTTTTTCGATTGTTTTTTTGTTTTCGGCGGCCACGTCTTTGCCGTTGACGCCCCATATCGGCACGCCGTTGACCAGCACATGTATGGTTTTGATGACCTGGGTGGCATCGGAGGCTTTTATAGTAATCGCGAAGAGTTCTTTATCGGTGCGATAAACGCCCTGTTGGCCGGTGACGGTCACTTTGGGGTAGTTTTTGCTCAGCCTGGCGTCTTTGGCAAACCCCAGCTTTTCGAGTCTTTTTTCGCGGGCCTGCCTGAAAAAGTCGATTTCTTTTTTGGAGGCATATCCGAGCCTTTCCATGATCACGTGGGGCTGATTAAAAAACACATCCGACTCCAAAAACGGGAAGTTGGCGCCGTCTAATTTGAACGTGCCGAAGCCGCTTTGTTTTAAGGCTTCTTTTGTACCCGAAAAATAAAAATCGGGGGTGATGAAAAAGTACTTGCCGGGGCCTTGCGAAAAGTAGGAACCTATTTTAGCTCGGGAAGGGAGATCCCAAATAATAAATTCGCCGTCTTTGGCGGTGCTGACCATCGTTTTTCCATCGGGTGAGATAGCAATGCCGGTGATAAAATCGCTATGTCCATCTGAAGTATAGGCGATATCGCCGCTTTCGAGGTTAAAGAAACCGATTTTGTGGGTCTCTTTATTGGCGAAGACGTAGTATTTACTATCAATAGAAAAAACGCCTTCGGCGCAGTCATCCATAAATTTCAATAAATAGTTTTTGGGTGTTTTTAAGTTATAAATTTTGATGTAAGGCCAACTTGAAGAATTGACAGATACGTATTGGCCGTTGCCGCTCCATCTAAAACCGCTTGACCGGGTTGCGGAAGGAGAGGGATTAGGAATTGCTACATCCAATACCGGCAAGCCTGTTGCATAGTCCCAGATTTTTATTTTTTCTTTCACTCCGGATACGGACAGGATATATTTGCCATTCTCCGACAATATCACATCTGAAAATCCTTGATTTTCGTACTCTTTTGTAAAATCTTTTCCTACTCCATTTTTAAGTGTGAGACTTATCTTATAGGGATCTTCCATTCGCTTTTTACTTTGCCCGGCAGCAATATCCCAATAACTCAGATAAGTACCGGAGTCGTAGCTTCCGGTGATAATAAACTGGTCGTCTTTGGAAAATAGAATTCTATCGAAAGCAATTGTTTCATAAAAAGAGTAGTCCTCGCCTTTTGTAATCGACAGCGGGGTATTTATTTTATTTTGTTCAGTACCCGTGGTCATATCATAAATAACTATTTCTTGAAAATTGATCCCTTTTTGAAGTACGTTATTTACATCTCGATATAGAATAGCGACCCGCTTGGAGGCGTTATCAAAATTAAAATCCATAATTGGAACCTGGCTTGGGATTTCATTTACTATAATAAAAAAGTGGCCAGATCAATTATTCTCAAATAATTTTTTCTATTACCTCGTACCTGGTTTAATTCCCCTATCCAATTATTGCCATAAGCTAAACCAAGGAATCTGCCGTCTTTTGAAATCCTGACCAGTGCGACGGGTTCGGCCGGCGTATGACCGATGCTGCGCACGTAGGCGCCGTTCGACAAATCGTATTCGTGAATGACACCCAACGTATTGCCTACAAAAAAACGACCGGCGGAGCCATGTACGCTAATAGAAAAAGGATTCCAGGCCAAGCCTGATTGCCAATTGGCGGTATCCACCTTTATCTCCCAAACATTTGCCGATTTGGACATATCATATAGTGATAAACGGGCTGCCAACTTGTGATAGACAAGCACCCGACTGCCATTCACCCTGCATGTCAAAACTACGGAAGAATAATTAGCCGGAAGGTTACTAGTTTTCCAGGTGGCAGTACTCACCCATATTGAATTTTGACCCGGTTTTTTCTCATCGTAATAACCGAACATTATTTCCGGATTAAGTATAAAAGACTGGTCGTCGCTGCCAAACAAAACATTAGCCCCAAGATCTCCATTTTTCACTTCAATAGTTTTTATGCGAGAAAATTTGTTGGCCTCGTAAATGTCTATTTTTGTAAAACTTTCCTTTATATACCTCACGCCGCTAGGTTTTGTGCATGAGGAAATACTTGAAATTTAAGAGATAATCGAGTTTTGAGTTGTTTTTTCATGGATTTTCGGTCTAATTGATTTAAAAAATCGACAATAGCGTTTTGG
>Ga0209573_1003564_pt1 | contig 16859 bp, 6 predicted proteins | sample TNRBio252014_DNA_FD_185870 | JGI IMG/M metagenome (GOLD analysis project Ga0209573, IMG submission 185870) | Wastewater treatment Type I Accumulibacter community from EBPR Bioreactor in Madison, WI, USA - TNR Reactor_6/25/2014_ DNA (SPAdes)... | ecosystem: Engineered > Bioreactor > EBPR >...
CGGGCGCGGCGGGCAGCAGGATCTGGATCGTCTCGGTGTTTTCCGTCAAATCATCCTCCAGCGGCGTGATTGGCAGCTCGATCGTCTTCTGACCGATGGCAAAGGTTACAGACGTCGGCAGCGCGACGTAGTCCACTCCGGCGATGGCGGTGCCGGTGATGCTGAGCGCGAGTGTGAGCGGCGCGGCGGCATCGCCACGACGGCGGAGGGTGAACTTGCCAGTGACGAGATTTTCCTCCGCCGCATCCGTGGCGGTGACATAGAGCGTGGCGCGCGGAATGACCGCGCCGGTGGCGATCCTGCCCAGATCCCACAGCTCCTCGATGTCATTGGTCGCCAGCAGCAGGCCTTTGAGTCGGATCGTGGCGTCCGCCGCGCCGAGGTGATCGCCATTGGCATCGACTGCGATGACGGTGTCCTCCGTGTCCAACGTCACCGTCAAGTAATCGGACAAGAAGCGCCCGGTGACGGGCTCGAGAATCTGTGTGAGATCAAGAACATCGCCTGCGGCGGAGTTGAAGTCCTGGATGGTGTCCGTGCCGCCACCCGTGGCGATGATGAAGCGGTCCGCGCCGGTGTATCCGCGCAAGGAGTCATCTCCCGGCCCGCCAGCGATCCAGTCGGCCTCGCCGGAGCCGATCAGCGTGTCCGCCTGATCTGAACCGATGAGCAGACGCGGAAAATCCGCGCCGATGGCCGCAGTGAAGGCTTGATAAGCGGCGTCTGCCTTGACTTCATCGAGAGCCTGCGGCCCGGAGGAGGTGCGCAGGGTGCTGGCGCTGGCACGCGAGGCATCATGGATCACTCGTACAGGCTCGGTGCTGCTAGGCAACGGCAGATTCCAAACAGCGAACAAATCCGTCTGACTGGTGGCGAGGCTGATGCCCACCTCCACATCCGAGGCGAATTCAGGATGCTCGTCACGCACGCTGAAAGCCAGCACCGCGTCATTGGGCAGTGCCGTGATGCCATCATGCGTGAAGATCACACGCCCGGCGTCCACATCCGCCTGGGTGAAGGCGGAACCGGCAGACACGGCGCGACCGTCGAGTTGGAGGCCATACAGACGAGCGCTGATGCCCACAGGCAGCGTTTGCAGCGTCCACACAATCTGCGCGGGCGTGCTGTCGGTGTCCGCCATGCTGGCGACGAGCGCGGAGCTGCCGCCGCTGAGCAGCGTGAGCACGGGAGAGCCAGCGAGACGCGGATGAACGTCGGAATGATTGGGATCGGAACCGGCGCGATATTCGGCGATGTTGGTGATCAAATCGCCGTCGGGATCGAGCGCGGCATCGTCTAGGAGTTTGTTGAGGCCGTATTTGTCCTCCCACCAGTCGGCCATGCCGTCGTAGTCGCTGTCAGGCAGCGGGAAGTTCACGATGAGGTCGGCGCGGCGGAACAGGCCGCGATCTGGCGCGACGGAGTCGAAGCTGGTCTTCGTGGGGTCGATCAGCGTCGCGGCATGGCCGTCGATGGTGATCTCAATGTTTTGAAAGCGCGAGGCGTTGTCGTTTTGAATGAGCAGCCCGTCGAGTTCAGCCGGAACGGAGAGGCTGGCGATGGCAATGCGCTGCGGCAGACGGATGTGATACGAAAACTCGCCATTTTTCAGTGGAGCAAGCTGCGCCCGCGCGATGAAAGGCGCGCCACCGCCCGCAGGCGTGACTTTCCAAATGAGCGAGCCGCGGGTGAGCAGGTAATCCTCGCCAGCGCCGCGATGCAGCACCTTGCCGTAGAAGACAGTGTCCGTCTCGCTGAGGAAGGCGAGGGCGGGTGTGGCAACGAAAGCCAGGATGAAGCAGAAGAGTTTCATGGTCGTCATGGAAGAGGTTCAGTTGCCGCTGACGGAATAGGTTTCGATCATCAGCTTGATGTCGCGCACGCCGAGCAGATCGCGCTTCGCGGGATCAGTGCCTGAGGAGGACTGCGTCTCGCCACTTTTCGGTAGGCCGTAGATGAAGGTGTTCAGACCGGCACTGGCGCTGGCAGCGTCGTAGAGCAGGCTGGCATTCGGAATGATGAGCACCCACTTCGTGTTCCAGGCGCTGCGGCCCACGAGGCGTGAGCTGCTGATGATGTCATCGCGCGTGGTGCCGACGGCATCGGGGAAAGCGCGGAAGCTGCTGAATTTGCGGATTTCATCGAAGTGGCCGCTGGTGCTGCCGGTGAAGGGATGCCAGTCAGGATTCGTGAGCTGCGCGGGCGTGATGGGCAGCGGCGCGGGGATGCGCTGATCCACCACATTCCACTCGCGCGACTCCAGCGTGGTGCTCTCCGGCATGAACATGCGGTCCGCGCCGAGCGGCACGAGGTACACCTGCGGCGTGACGGAAAGTGCCGAGGTGTTGTAGCTGTCGAGCCGCACACCGACGGCGCGAATCTTCGTGGCGAACTCGCTCGCGTTTAATGCGCTGTCACCGGCGGCCAGTGTGTTGTCGAACCAGTTCTTCCCGCTTTGAATCGTCGAGGTGAAGGGAATCACCAGCGCCGGTTGCGGCACCGGACTGCCACCGCCATCGAACTCCGGTGCAAACGGGCGGCAGAAGCGGCGGTAGATGAAGCCGTAGTTCGTGCTGCCATCGGTGTGCGTGTAGTTCCAGAGGTCAGGCACGCGATACGTCTCCATTTTTTGCCGCCACGCGGCATCTTCACGCGTGCTGAGCGGCACACGGCCGAGATCGGCGCGCAGGCTGAAGCTGTAAATCTGCGCGGAGGGATTGTTGAAGCCCATCTGGCCTTTGAAGTGCTCGTAATTGCCCTTCAGCGTCGCCAGATGGCTCTCCAGGCCGCCGTGGGCCAGAACGGGCTGTCCCGACTGCCACACGCCGAGATCGCGCGTGCGGATGATGTTCGCCAGCAGCGGCGCGGCGTTCGCGGCATGGTTGTCCGGCAGGTTCAGCTCATACGCGTAGGCTTTGCCAGCGAGATAGGCGTAACGTGCCGCGAGATCGTAGGCGCTGCGATACTTCCGCAGCGCGTCGTTGCGCGTGACACGGAAGGTCATGTCCTCGTAGCGCATCTTCGTCGTGGTGGAGGCGACACGTTTGTTTAAAGCCTCGCGCTCATCGACGAGGCGGAGACCTTCTTGAAGCAGCGCGCGGTATTGATCGCTGACGCTGCGCAGACGCTCGATGGCACGGAAGGCGGCCAGGCGCAGGTCAGGCTCGGAGTTCAGCGTGTCCTCCAGGTCGTCGAGCGTGTCGATAACATCGCTTTGATATCCCCATTGGGTTTGGTTGATCTGGAGCTGCATCATGCCATCCCCGAGATGCAACTCCTGTGAGTGGTTCGAGATGTCCGCAGACGCTTCAGCCACTCGGCTGATGGCAGAGCCAAAGGCATAGGCAATCTGAAGATTTCCTTTGAGAAGTGATCCAAAATCCGTTGGACCGTCAGGGATGCCTTCTTTGAACCCAGCCGTGAGATCGTAGAAGAATTCGCGCCCATTCCGAATGACCGTGGCCAGACCATAGAGTTGGGCGGCTTCATCTTCCATCGAGATGGTTTGATTCACCGTGTCGGTGGTCAGTTGGATGTCACTGGTGGCGATACCGGTTTTGAGAGTGAAGTTGCGCAGCTTGCGGTCGAGATCACCAGCGAGGCCGTCGTAATTCGCGGAGGCTTGCACGACATCCGCCTCGGCCTGGAGAAGCTCGGCGATGGCGAGCTGGAGCTTGCCCGGCGAGCCGCGTTGGCCCCACGTGGAAGGTGCATTGAAGGCGTAGCCGCTGGCGGTGATGGGAAGCGTGAGAGTGAGGCTTGTGCCTTCAATCGAGGTGAAGCCACCCTGGTAGTCCGACGGGAACCAGTGTTGCAAAATGTCCGTGGCATAGCTGGTCTGATCAGCGCCGACTCCTGTGTCACGGAAGGGGTTGGTGTTGCTTTGAAGTTTAAAAAGACCCTCATACTGCTTGTAAACATCAGTGGGCGTCTGCGGCACGGTGGCGTCGTTCACCTGAGTGGTATCGACATACATGAAGAGATACAAGTCCGGCCCGGCGTAGCCTTCCGGGTAAGCTTGGCCGGCACCGATGGTGCCTGCATACGGAGTGCCGAAAATTTCGATGAGGCGGTTTCGATAGTCGAGGTCCTGCTGCTTCGTCTGCTGGCGGAGTTCCTCAGTGCTGGCACCGGTGCGGCGCAGGAGGTTGTTGAGCTGGTTGGCGTGATCCCAGGTGGTGATGGCATTGCCAGCGGCGGCCACGGCACGTTCGTAGATCTGCTCAAAGTGAGTGGCGGGGTTCACGCTGGCGCGATCCACGCGCACGGGGTCGATGTCGAAAGGAACGACGTTCGGATCAAGGCCGAGCGGGTTGTAGCCACGATCAGCGCTCTCGATTTTGCTCTGAATGAGGGCCGCATTGCCAGCCAGCACGCCCAGACCGCCGACGGTGCTGCGATCTACCTTTTGAATGCCTTCATGCGTGGTGTCGGAGGCGGGAAGCAGCGCGTTGCCCACGGCCCAGTCGAAGTACGCGGCGGTGGCGGCACGCTGGCCCCATTCATACACGCCCCAGGCGCGGTCGGTGTTCGTGTCCTGATAGCCCTGCCACTGCCCGGCGGGATTTTCGGTGTACTTGGCGCGATAGACGAGATCGACGATCTCCACGCCCGCTTTGGCACGCGCGGCTGCGGCTTCGGCAAAGGCACGCTCGTCGAGGTAGTCGATGTTGAAGACGACGCCGTTGATCTGATACAGCTCGCTGCGCGGGTCCCAGGAGAAGCGGACGTTGGTGAAAAGATCGGCGTAACCTTTGAGCGCCATCGTGTAATGGCCCCAGGCGTCGCCGTGACCTTGTGGGTAGAGACGTTGCGCGTCATTGGCGTTGATGAAGCCGTCGTTGTCCACATCGCTGATGGCGTAGTTCAGCGCGTAGGCGGCCTCTCCCTGGCCGTTGGTGAAGTTCCACATCAGGCGGTTGTAGGCCGGACGTGCGCCGACCTCGCCACGACCGCGCAGAAGACTGAGTTCTTCATCGAGAAGGTCAGCGGTTTGATTCTGGAAGGCGTGAATCGTCGGCGCGAGGGCACCGTACTGACTGCTCTGCGTGCTGAAGCCGATGGTGGGATCAAGCGCGTCGCTGTAGGCCTCGTTGCCGATCAAGGTGTAGAACTGCGAGATGCGGTTCGCGGCATTGAGCAGCGCGGTGTTGATGCCACTGGTGCCGGGAGCGAGGTCGATGCTCAGATCCTTCGCGCGTTCGAGCACAGTTTGGTAGAGCTCGATCATGCCGTAGTTCTCGATCACGTCCTTCGTCGGATTGAAGGCCACGGGGCCTTCGTAGCGCTGGCCGGCCTGCTGGATCATGCTCGTGTAGGTCGCGGGAGCGTCGTTGTTGCGGAAATCGGAGATGCGGGCGTCGAAGACGTTCACAGCATCGGTCACGCGCTTCACCCAACCCGCGACAAGCTGCGCGACGTAGGCCGCGTCCGTTGCAGAAGAAGGTGAGGATGCGTTTGGCGGTCTGCTGTTGGCTGCACCGGCCCACTGGCTCCAGTTTGAGGCGATGGAGGGATTCGCGTCTTTGTGGCGGTAGCGGCAGAAGAAGAGATTGTCGGTCAAAAGTGCCGCGCTGGCACCAGCGAGCTCGATTTCGTTCAAACCGATGGCTGCGTTGAAAAGCGTCCAGTCGCCGCCGGACGGAGCTCCAGCAGTGGGAAGCGTGATGCCGGGCGGATTGAGCGTGCGGCCATCTTCCTCACGCACCTGCCATTCAAAGAACAAGTCGTCCACATTGCCGCCAAAGTCGCCGGTGTGGCGCACGGTGATCTTTTCATCAAAGACGTTCTCAGGATAAATCGGCGCGAGCGAGCCACGATAGACCTCGCTGCGCGTAACGCGGAAGACGTGGATGACCACGGGCGCGTCGCCGAGCGCGGGATCATCGTTTTCGACGATGGTGACGTAACCCGTGGTCAGTGAAGGCTGATAAGCCGGATCGAGCAGGTCTGGATTCGTGATGACCGCCGTGCCTGGACCGATGGAAGTGGCTGGCTGCGTGCCGGAGGGCGTGGCGGCCTGCAATCCGACGCCGAAGTCGATTCCGGTGAGATTGGCAGGATCACGCGAGAGCGCGGCGAGTGCTGCGGCAGCGGCGGTCCAGTCGGGATCGACGTCGATGCCGGAAAGGATGAACTCCTCGACTGGCGTGAGCACGTTCGGCTGCAAAATGGTCTGCGCACCGGGCGCGGCGGTGAGATCGGGATCACCGAGCGTGCGGCCATTGAGGAAGCCGCGCACGCCGAGCATGCCGGTGATCGAGTTGTAATAAATGCGCTGCTGGAGGCCCGCGTTGAGCTTCTTGAAGCGCCACAATGTGCCCTCGACAACGACATTGCCCGAGGCGGGCTTGAGCGAATCCGGCAGCGCGCTGACGGCGAGCGGTACTTCGCGGGCGGCGAGCGCAGGAATGATGCGCACGAGGTAATTTGAGGCCAGCGTGGCGGGATCGAGCGCGGGATTGGCCTCGTCAAAGGTGACCTTCGCGCTCTGCCATGCCACTGCACCTGGAAGCGGCAGTGGCGCGGGATTGTCGCCTGCATGATCACTGCTGTATTCGCCGCCGGAGAAGGTCAGCGTTTCGCCCGCCTTCAGGAAGCCGGTGTTGTCCGGCCACACAGCGTTGTAGCTGATATTGTATTGAGGTGAGGCGGGGCCAAAGCGGATTGGATTGCCGGTGACGAGCGTGGGATGCCAGAAGTCGCCGCGCAGGCCATAATAGATCTGGGCGGTGATGTCGTCCGCACCGTCGGTATCGCCGGAGACGATCCAGGGCTGGCCGGTTTTGTCCTCGTAGTAGGTGATGCGGCTCGCATCGACATTGAGGCCGTTGGTTTGCGCCTGGGGGCTGGCACCGATGACGATGTTCAGCGGATAGGGCGGCTGGAGCTTCGTGCCAGCCACGCCTTGATAGCGGAAGATGTAGCTTTGATTGAAGGCGGGCAGCCGCGCGTCGCTGGTGGCGGCGTCTTCCTGCTGGATGGCATAGACGGCCATCTTCGGCACCGGATTCGCCGGATCAGTGTCGTCGCGGTAGTTCACGAGCACCACCGGCAGGCTGGTGTAGTTCGCGTCGAGTGTGGTGCGGTTTAAATCGTTGCGCAGGGCATAGGCAGCGTTTCGGGAAGCGCTCAAGAACGACGGCGCGATGAGCGCGTGCTCCTCGTTTGGGTTGTAGCCGGGCAGCGTGACATCGGGTTGATTGTAGATGCTCACGGCGTTGTAACCTGGCGGGGTGAAGTCCGTCTGAGTCGTGCCAATGGAGTCCTTGAGCGATTCAGAGCCGAGCTGGCTCGCGATCACGATGCGCGGCGGTGACGCGGGCCACTGCGGATCAAACGCGACCGCCTTGTAAGGCCAGCGCAGGCCGTCCTGCACCTGATACCATGCGATGACGCACATGCCGGGATTGTCCGGCGCGTTCCAGGCGCCTGCGGCCGGATACTCGATGTTCACTGGGATGATCGGCCCCTGCATCGTGGCGGGGTCATACACACCGAAGTTCACCGGCGCGAGGCGGGTCAAAACGTAGCCGTTGTGGCCGACTGCGGTCGTGTTGTGATCGGCGGAGGTGATGGCGGTGCCGATAGTGGCGGCCAGCTTCGGACCGACCGCGTTTTTCCAAAACTGCGACCTCACCGTCTTCACGCTGAGCGTTTCCTGCGTGAGATTTCCGGTGGCAGCGACGCCAACAGCACGTTGCGAAAAGAGGAGCACACTGCGGCCTTCCTCCGTGTTGGAAAACAGGCCCGCATTGCTCACCGTGGCCGCCGCCTCGGTGTAGGCGATTTTTTGGAAAGCGCGGTTGTCGCTGTCGCTCGGATCGAGATCGACGGCGGGTGCTTCGATGATGTGATTGTAGTCCGTGGAACCGGGCCACACAGCGGTGACTTCGACGATGACGTTTTGCGTCACATCCTCGGGCGCGGCGCTGTTTTCAAACTCGACGGTGAACTTGCCCGGACGCAGCGGGTAGAGCTTCTGAGTTACCTGATCCCACTGCTGCATGTCGTTCCAGGTGCTGTTGGAGGGAACATCAAGCGTGACGCCGCCATCGGGAGTTTTGAGCTGGTTCAGGTTGGTGGCGTCGATGCCGGTGACAGTGCTGAAGGTGACATAATTGCCGATGGTGACGGTCTCGGGGTAAGTCGTGCGCGCATAGTCCCAGATGATGGTGGAGGCGGAGTTGAGCGTGATCGCCTTCGTGCTGACGCCGCGCTGATCAAAGGGCACCACCGCGCCCGTGCCGCCGGTGTAGCCCTTCAAGGCCAGACTGCCGATGCCACCGCTGACCGACGGCGCAGAACCCACCGTGAGCGCGCTGCCCTCCGTGGCCCAGTATTCTCCCGCGCCGGTCAATCGCGGTCCCGTCGCCGATGTCGTGGTCGTCAGCGTGGGTAAATAGCGGACGAGCTGGATCTCGGCCACCTGCATGGAATCAGCCAGCGCCTGGTTCACGATGGCCAGGACCGTGATGCGGTAGTGCTTGAACGCGGCCGTGTTGCTAAACTCGAGTTCCTGGGTGAAGCCGCGCGTGCCCGTGGTTGGAACTTGGACACCCAAGAGGATGCTCTGCCAGTTCGTAGGCGAGGCTCCAGCGTCGGTGCTGCCTTCGATGCGGATCGCGAACGGGTCACGCTCTGGCGCGTCGTTCCCGGTGGTCAGCCGGATGCGGTTGGCCGCCATCGGCGTGTCGTAGGTGAGGACCACACCGCAGTTCACCTTGTTGAAGTGGACGAACTTGGTGTTGATGTCACCATCGTTGACCTTGGCCGGTGTCTCCCCCGCCGGCCAGTTGGTGCCCGGGAATCCGGTGACATTCGAGGCGGTGTAAGCCGTCGTCGATGTCGGTGTGGTGGTGGTCGTGAGCACCGGGATGCCGTCCACATAGGGCGCAGCGCTGGCGAGGGATGAATTGGCCGTGTTGCGCACGCGGTACTGCCTGTCCCATTTCCAGGTGATCGTGGCCGGACCGGTGAGCGTGAACTGCGGCACCTGCTGCCGGTTTTGAAACGCGCCCCACGCGATCTGGTTGGTCACCGTGCCGAAGCCGGACGGAACTGCCGTCCCGGTCGGCAGATAGCCCGTGCAGCGGTAGCGCACGCCATCCTGGTCGATGTAGGACGCGCCGTCGATCTGCGCGATGACAGGAGACTTGTCATCAAGCCAGTTTTTGTTCACAGCCGGGCTGGGATTGCCCGCCGCCTGCGAGGTCAGGCCCGGCGGCAGGTCGGTCAGGATTTCGAGCGCGTGCTCCGTGCGCCAGAGGAAGTTCAGCACCACGTCGCCATTGACGAGGAAATCGACCTCGCTGGCGGTGCCGTTGACCTGGCTCGTCTTCAACTGATAGCCCGTGCAGATGCGGCGCGTGACCGCCTGGGTGCGGATCACCTCCGGGTCGGAGCTGTCGAGAACGGCTCCGCTGCTGTCCTCATACACAATCGGACTCACCTCGGCATGCACATTGAGGCCGGAACGAACCGTCTGCGTGCCTCCAAAAGGCAATGGCAGGCCGTAGTCGGAGCTGATCGTCAGGCTCACCTCCTGCTGCCAGTTTCCATCGAGGTTCAGACAGCCGAAGAAGCCACGGTTGTTGGTCCCGTAGTTCGGCAGGGTGACACGAGATCCTGCGTCCCCGAGCGTCAGCGAGCCGCTGTTCCAGTAACCTGTCACGAGGACCAAGTCCCCGACAACGCCGATGCCGGAGCTGCGCTGTACGAGCGGGATCGAGATCGAGCCGACCACCTCCACCGGCGTGACGTGCCAGCGCTTTGACAGGTCGTTGCTGTCCAGCCGGGTCCAGAACAGATGACGGGTGGAGGAGCCGCCGAGGTTGACCGGGTTCTTCCCCGCGCCGCCCAGCAGGCCCGTGTGGTTCAGCGCGCCTCCCGCGCTGCCGGTGACATAGATGGAATCCGTGGTCGTGATGATCTGCGAGGCATAGTCGAAGCCGCCCGAGTCGAGAAAGATCGTCGTGCCCCAGGACAGATTGGTCGGGTCCATGCGGGCCACGAAGACATCGGTGCTCGTGCCGTTGCTCGTCCACGTTTGGTTGCCATCGGGCGAAGTGTTGACCGTTGAGTCCGTGGGCCGGAAGTTCTTGTAGAACTCGCCGGTGGCAAAAATGGTGCCGTTGTTGTACTCGAGATCCACAAAGCGCGATCCCGCACCAGCCGTGCCCGAGGTGTCGTCCACTCGCACCGGCTCCGCATGATTGCGGATGCGCGCGCCCGTGCCGCTCTGCGAGTCGATGAGCAGCACCGTGCCCCAGTTGCCGTTGGCGAAGTCGTAATTGTTCGGGATTGAACTCGCGTCGAATGTCTGGCCTGAGGAGGCGCTCGGCGTGAACACCAGACGAACATCATCCAGCGCCTGGAAATTCAGATTGGGGTTCACACCGTCCGGATTGGCAAAGTTCATCGCCAGATAAAGCCGTCCGCTGCCATCCGCCGCGATCCCCGAGGCAAAGTCATTGACCTGGTTGAAGCCGATCGTGGTGGCCCAGCTCGCGTCGAGGTTCTCGTTGAAGGAGGCGACGAACACATCCCGCACGCTGCCGCTGTCCATGCGTCCAACGAGGCTGTCGAAGGTGTTCGATCCGCCGTTCATCTTGCGTTGCTCCACGATCAGGCTCGTGCCGGCGAAGTCACCGGAGATGGAGATGAGGTTCACGTTTGAGACGCTGGCCACGCAGATGCCCGTGGCGCGCGCCCCTTGATTCGTACCCGCGTCCGCCCGCACGATGGTGTAATCGACCGCTGCGCCGTCCAGCGTCAGCTTGGCCACAAAGGCACGCGACTGCGAGTCCGACGTCTCGCCGCAGGCATACAAAAAGCCGTTGACGATGGCAACGTCGTTGACCTTGAACCCCACGCTCTGGCCCAGGATAGCGCTGAGGGACTTGATCCAGACCACTGTGCCGAGCGAGTCGAGCTTGGTGATGAAACCGTCGCGGACCCCGCCACCCGGCCGGTCACACCAGCCTCCGATGAAAAGGTTCGTGTCATTGGAGACCGTGCGGAACGACGGTGCCCATGCGTTCGCCTGGTCAACTCCGGGGACAAAGCCAAACGCGCCGCTGCCGTCCACCGTGCCCGCGTAGTGCGAGTTTGTCGCGCCCGTGACACCCGGCAGTTCCTTGACATAGGAGCTGGCGGCAAACGCGGGTGTCACCGACAGGATGAAGAATCCGAAGAGAAGCCGTAGTTTCATGGGTGCGTTCATGGCGTGTTGTTGAGCTGGTCCACGGTGCTGACACGGTTCAGCACGAGGCTGCCGGTCACGGTGATGGCGCTGGTGTGCAGGCCGGTGAGGGTTTCGGTCCAGGTGCCGTTGAGAACGTGATCAGCGGGGCTTTCACCAGCGGTGATGGCGATGGTAAGCGCACGCGTCACAGCGCGGCCGGCGGTGGCGAGATCCGGGTGGTATTTGTGCCGGAAGGGATTCACCGGGTCATTCGCGGCGAGCGTGAGCGTGGCGGTGGTGCTCGTTCCTGCTCCGAGCGTGCCGGTGAGCGCCAAAGTATCGCCGCTCATCGGAAACGACACCGTGCTGAAGCGCTGGCCGATGAGCTGGCCGCCGCGGATGGTGGTGCCGTCGTAGTTCGAGACAAGATTCATCTGCGTCACGATCACTGGCGCGGGCGAGGCACCGCGCGTGCGCATGAGCACGGCCTCCTTGAGCAGCTTGATCTGGCCGCTGGCGTTCACATGCAGCAGCACGCGCATGGAGAAAGGCTTCGCGGCCGGGGTGGGCGTCGCGCCAGTGGTTTGACGGGCGTGGACTTCGTTGACCTGATTGAGAGTGATGTCGCCGACCCACAATCCGGCGGCGGTTTGTGCCGAAGCTGAGGCGATGAGGCCGAACAAGAAGAGCAGTGCGAGTTTCATAAAAGATCAGGGGTTCGAGGTCACGGGCACGCGCCACAGCAGCCCGGCGGCGCGGATTTCGAGAAGGCTGGCCGCATTTGCTGATGGCGCGGATTCCAGACCGAAGCGCACCGGCGTCCATTCCGAAGCCGACGCGATGACGGAAAACGGGGCCGTGATCGTCACGCCGCCCAGCCGTGTCAGCGGCACGCTGCCAGAGGCGCTGAGCGTCACCGTGATCGCCGCAGCGCCCGCCGGGCGAAGCTCCACCGAACCCTGGCTGTCCGCCGCATTCAGCGTGAGTCCGCCGCTGCTTGCGCGGAGTGAAACGGGGCCCTGATGATCGCTGCCCGTGCCGCACCAGATCCAGTAGGCGCGTCCGGCCTGCACCGGCTCGGCGCTGGATGCCTGCACCCATTTCCCATTCAACAGCCGGAAGGCCCGCAGTGGTGCGTGGGCCGGTGAATTCGCAAAAAACGCGCCCAACGTGGCCGGCGATACAGGATCGACCGGCAGGCCGACCAAATTAAAACTCTGCGGCCGCCATTCGAGGCGGTGGAGCCGCGCTTTGCCGGAAATCGTCACCGTGGCCGCAGCGGTGGCCTTGATGAGATAGCCCTGACCCGCCGTGAGTCGATGCAGGTTGTTCAAAAACGCCCCCGAGGCCGTCTCCGGCTGCCAGGTGCGCCATTCGGCGTCTTTCCACGTGTCCGAGTTCGGATCACGCAACGACGTGTACTTCGCCGCCAACGGCAAAAACGTCGTCACCATCTCCACCGGCTGCCCGGCGAAGAGAACCGCCGGATCGGGGTTGTCCGGCTCGGTTTCGAGCCAGACGCTGTTCCAACCGGGCTGGAGAATGAAGGTTTGAGACGATGTCTGCGCTTGGACTCTCGCCGCCAAAGACAGCAGTATTGCCAGGATAAGACATGTGAGATGTCGCTTCTTTTCCGTGAGGTTTCTCATAACAGATGACTCGGGTGAACATTTGTCCGCTGACCAGCATCGATGATGCATTTGTCCAGCCACGGACTGTAAAAGCACGCGTTATATACATCCGAGGCTTTTCCGTCGAGGCTAAAACAATTCTCCATTCCGTTTCCTATTGCCTCAAAAATTAGTTTCCCCAGCTTGAAACGCCTAGCGGTAAGCAGAAATCAGCGCTTGGAATGAGTCCCCATCCTCGCACTTTCCGCGCATCATGCCCGCCGCTGCCAAAAAAGCCCCCGCACGCCCGAATCCCGCTCGCGAACTCGTGTTTGGCGATCTGTGGGAGTTTGATCCCGCGCCGGAGACCGCTGATCCAAAGCTGAAGAAGCGCTACGATCTTTTTATCAACGGCTCATTCGTGGCACCGAAGAAGGGCAGATATTTCGCCACGATCAATCCAGCGAATGAAACGAAAATCGCCGACATCGCGCTGGCGGATGCCTCTGATGTGGATGTGGCCTGCAAGGCGGCACAGAAAGCTTTCACGGGTGTGTGGGGCAAGATGCCGGGCAAGGAGCGAGGCAAGTATCTGTATCGCATCGCAAGGCTGCTGCAGGATCATGCGCGGGAGTTTGCCATCGCGGAGACGATGGATGGCGGCAAGCCGATCAAAGAGTCGCGCGACTTCGATGTGCCGATGACGGCGGCGCATTTCTTTTATCACGCGGGCTGGGCGGACAAACTCGAGTTTTTGGCCCCTGGACGGCAGCTCGCACCGCATGGCGTCGTGGGGCAGGTCATTCCGTGGAATTTCCCATTGCTCATGCTCGCGTGGAAAATTGCCCCGGCACTCGCGGCGGGGAACTGCGTCGTCTTGAAGCCAGCGGAGACCACCAGCATCACCGCGCTGAAATTTGGCGAGATCTGCCAGGAAGCGGGCCTGCCAAATGGTGTGGTGAACATTGTCAGCGGCGCGGGTGAGACTGGCGCGGCGGTGATCAATCATCCACTGACCACGAAGGTGGCCTTCACCGGCAGCACGGAGGTGGGGAAGATCATCATGCGCTCGCTGGCGGGCACGGAGAAGAAGATGACGATGGAACTGGGCGGCAAGGCCGCGAACATCGTCTTTGACGACGCCCCGCTCGACCAGGCCGTCGAGGGCATCGTGAACGGCATCTTCTTCAATCAAGGCCATGTCTGCTGCGCGGGTTCTCGCCTGCTCGTGCAGGAAAGCATCGCCGATGAAGTGCTAGCCAAGCTCAAACGCCGCATCGCCACGCTGCGTGTCGGCGATCCGATGGACAAGAACACCGACCTCGGTGCGATCAACAGCCGCGAGCAGCTCACCAAGATCACCGAACTCGTGCAAAGCGGCGTGAAAGAAGGTGCGGAGATGCATCAAAGCGCCTGCCGGTTGCCGACGAAGGGCTTCTACTTCAAGCCAACGCTGTTCTCCGGCGTCAGCATGAGCCACCGTATCGCGCGGGAAGAAATCTTCGGCCCCGTGCTCAGCATCCTCACCTTCCGCACGCTCGAAGAAGCCGTCGAGAAGGCCAACAACACCGCCTTCGGCCTCAGCGCCGGTGTTTGGACGGACAAAGGCAGCCGCATCCTGAAAATGAGCACCCTCCTCAAAGCTGGCGTCGTCTGGGCCAACACCTACAACAAGTTTGACCCCACCAGCCCGTTCGGCGGCTACAAGGAGAGCGGGTTTGGCCGGGAAGGCGGGAAGCAGGGGCTGCTTGATTATCTCAAGGTCGGCTGAGTGGAAGCCATAGATGAATGCGATAGCACTGTAACGATGGTTATGCCTGAATCAGCCACGCCCACTCCCTTTTTTACACCTCCCGCTGAGTCTTCTCTGGAGTCAGATGAGGTGCGCAGTCATGTCCGAGCGGAGTTTTTCCGACTCAGAGATGAATTTCTAGACAGACTGGCGTGTGCGCGTGTGTTCGACGGAGATCGCTTCGAGGCGTTATTACTTTGGCTTGGCACGCTTGAGCGATGCTACGCAAGAGCGGGCACACCTATGTCGCGTTCAGACCTCACCCAGTTTCATTTGATACTCAGCTACCTCGAGAATGAAGCCGAGCACTCCCGTGACCAACAGAAAGAATGTGCCGAAGCCTTGAAACGGTGGTCTGCAATCATGCGGCATCACAACGTCTTGCCGCAAGAAGCCAATTAACTCGGATATAATCTATGACCCGCCTCCACATCACCAAAACCCCCAAATGCTACGTCGGTGGCGCTTTCATTCGCAGTGAGAGCGGGCGCGTGGCGGAGCTGCTGGATGCCACGGGGGCGTTTTTTGCGAACATCCCGCAGTGCACGCGGAAGGACCTGCGCAATGCTGTCGAGGCCGCTGCGAAGGCGGGGCCGGGCTGGGCGAAGAGGTCGGCGTTCAATCGCGGGCAGATCTTGTATCGGCTGGCGGAGATGATGGAGGCGCGGGGCGTCGAACTGGCGGACAGCATCACGTTGAGCGGTGTTTCGAAGGCGGAGGCCTCGCGAGAGGTCGCGGCGGCGATTGAGCGCATCGTGCATTACGCGGGTTGGACGGACAAATACGAGCAGATCCTCGGCAGCGTGAATCCGGTGGCCTCGGCGCACTTCAATTTCACCGTCACCGAGCCGATGGGCATCATTGGCATCCTCGCGCCGGATGATTCGCCCGTTTTGGGCCTGCTATCACTGATTTTGCCGGCCATCACGAGCGGGAACAGCGTCGTGGCGCTCGCCAGCACCACGCAACCGTATCCGAGCATACTTTTGGGCGAAATGCTCGCCACCAGCGACCTTCCCGGCGGCGTGGTGAACCTGCTCACCGGCGTGCGCAGCGAGCTGGTCCCGACTTTTGCCACGCACGAGCACATTCGGGCCATCAGCGGTGTCGTGACGGAAGCGGAGCGCAAAGCCATCCGCCTAGGCGCGGCCGAAAGCGTGAAGCGCGTCCATCTGCGCAAGGCCGAGGAGCCTCGTTCGGAGTCCCGGCTTCAGCCGGAAACGCGTGAAAAACAGAGCGCCTCTCCGCCTGAAGGCGGTGCTCCGAACCGGGAGTCCATTGATTGGTTCGCGGACAGGATGCAGGGCGCGGAGGAAATCCGTGCGCTGGTCGAGTTCAAGACGACGTGGCATCCGGTGGGTGCTTGATTCTCGGCGAATGGAGTCCACTATCAGCGTCATGAAAGCATCGGCCAAAAAACTTGCCCCCGCACATGCCGCGAGGAAAAAACCCGCCCGAAAGCGCAAACTCGACGCCAGCGGGCTGGCGTGGTTGCTGGATCGTGAACTGCCTCCCGTTGACCAGTTGCCTGAAAACCCGGTTCTGGTTCTCCGCCGCCTGTGAAATGGTATTCTGATGCCAGCTATCTTGTTTCCGCCTTTGGAGAGGATTCGAACACCCCGGCTGCGAAGCGCTGGTTGAGGCAATGCGCAGATTTTCCCATCCTCATCACGCGCCTGACGGTCTTGGAAGCGGAAACCGCGCTGCGAGCGGCGGTGGCAGATGGAAGGCTGACGCATGAAAAGATGCAGGCTGCAATGGCCGACATCCATCGTTCTGTCTTGGAAGGACACCTCCAACGCAAGGAGGTTCCGCATCATCAATGGTTCCCGCAAGGGCATCGAATCAGCATGCATGCGACCACAGGATGTGTCTGCCGTGCGCTGGATGTGCTGCATGTGGCGGCGGCGGTCATTTTGAAAGCGAAGGGAGTGCTGACGTTTGACAAGCATCAGCGTGAACTGGCAAAAGTGGAAGGGCTGGAAGTGGCACCGTGAGATGAATCATGCTTGCACGCTGGCGCGGACTCGCCACGGCTTGCGTGCATGACCGCCTACCAATCTCTTTGCGAAGTTGTTTCTGAAATCGCCCTGATCACCTCCACGGAGTCCGTTTTGGGCTGGGATCAGGAGACTTACATGCCGGAGAAGGCGCTGGAGCATCGGGCGCGGCAGTTGTCGTATCTCACGGGGAAGGCGCATGGGCTGCTGACCTCGAAACGGACGCTGAAGCTGCTGGAGCGGGCGGAGACGGAGATGCCGGAGAATGCGAC
>Ga0209573_1003565_pt1 | contig 16858 bp, 13 predicted proteins | sample TNRBio252014_DNA_FD_185870 | JGI IMG/M metagenome (GOLD analysis project Ga0209573, IMG submission 185870) | Wastewater treatment Type I Accumulibacter community from EBPR Bioreactor in Madison, WI, USA - TNR Reactor_6/25/2014_ DNA (SPAdes)... | ecosystem: Engineered > Bioreactor > EBPR >...
CGATTATATCGAGAGGTTCTACAATGCTTTCCGGCGGCACTCGACCATCGGCTACGTCAGCCCGGTTGAGTTCGAACGGAAGGCGGGATTAGCTTAACTGCCTGTCCACGAAACCGGCAGCAGGCCAGATGCCTACGCCACCTATGGCGATTCAAAGGGGAAGCGGTTCCGGGGGTTCCTGGAGAACGCTCAACCCACGGCGGTGGTCAAAGCACTTACAGAGTTGTGGGCATACCGTGAGGCCGGGCGCCTAGACCGGGGCGAGAAGGACACCGTTCCAAACGCCCGGGCCCGGCTATCCGAGGTGATTGTCAAGCTCGGCGGGAAGCCGCTGCCCGCCGATCCGGCGATGCCTGCACAGGCTGCCGCGCCCGCCGCTCCATCCGGCCCGAGCGAAGGTGTGCTAGCCGGGCTGGAGGCCGAGTTCTTGGCCTTGACTAATATGAACGAGACACCGCATCAGCGCGGCTATGCTTTTGAACGGTTCTTGAAGCGCTGGTCGGATACGTGGGGGCTCGACGCGCACGCCTCCTTCCGGACGAAGGGCGAGCAGATCGACGGATCCTTCCAACACGATGGGGCAACTTATCTGGTGGAGGCGAAGTGGCAGAACCGGCAGATTGATGCTGCGATGCTGCACGGCTTTCAAGGCAAGCTGCTGGAGCGCCCAGATTGGACGCGGGGGCTGTATGTCAGTTACGGTGGTTTCACCGGCGACAGCTTCGGCGCCTTCACCGCGCGGCGGCTGATCATGGTGGACGGGGCCGACATCTACTTTGCGCTCAATCGGCGCCTGGATCTCGCGGAGGTGATACGGAAAAAGGCGCGATACCATGCGGAACGTCGTCAACCGTTCGCTAGGGTCACCGACCTTTTCCCGGCGTGAGGGTGCACCACGGGACAGCGGCGTCATCATCTCCCTAGCACGAAGGATGCCTTGGCGCGGTGCAGGGCATCGCGCTTGCGGTCGGTACGCTTCAGCTTAAGTTGGAGATAAGGGCGCGGACCTTGTCCCGGTGCTGCCGATGCTGTGCGTTGCGCTGAACTTGGATCCAGCGGGTCAGGTCCGATGACTTGAATGGGCCAGGAGACGCACTGCGAACTTGGAGTCGCAAGGGTAGGAATGCGGGATCGAAGCGGCCGTTGAAGTCAGGCCGCACTAGGTGGCAGCTTTTTGACCCTGGAACTCCGACCGCAGAAGGCTCCGATCACGTCGACGATTGGGCCGCCAGGAACGGCAGCTTCCGCAAACCCGTCCGGGGACTTTGGAACGACAAAATTGGGGCTCGACTGCGAAACGGCAGCTTGGCGTTAATTCTGGCCAGGACCTGCATGTCTGCTCTCGTGAAGAGTTTCGGGCGCTGACAAGCGTACGAAAGTCCCCGAGGAACGAACCTGCGGTCAGCGATCACAAGGGCTATGGGGATTACGCCAACGATGGGTGTGGGGATGAGCGTCGTACAAGCGCGAACCGACGAGGTCGAAGCGCTGACGATCGTCCCGGGATAGCGCTATTTTGCCACTGTGCTGTCATGCGCGGCAAGGAACCGGGCATGGACTTGATGTCGGCATCGATCAGGACGCACCTTGTTGACGCCCGTACTGACAGACGGACGGTGACGTTGTGCGCCATTCCATACCGGGTCATGGCGTGCACTCCCGGGTTTTCTCAGTCGAGGCCGGCGGCGCGCGGGGCTGGCACCATCGTCCGAATGTCTCGATGATGGTCATGCGGCCACCGCAGCACGGGCAAGGCGGGTGATGGTTAGACGGGTCGGTGTCAGTTGCCGCCGTCGCCAAGGTGGGCTCCTCCTCTGGCGCCACGGCGAGGAGTTCCCGGGCGCGCGCAAGGTTCTCCTTCCGGGTTGCGCTGGCGAGGAGCCCGTAGTGGCGGATGCGGTGGAACCCGCGCGGCAGGACATGCAGCAGGAAGCGGCGGATGAACTCGTCGGTGGTGAGCGTCATGATCTGCTGACGGGCAACGCCATCACGGCGGTAGTCCTTGTAGCGGAAGGTGACGCCGTTCCCGTCATGGGCGATGAGGCGGCGGTTCGAGATAGCGACGCGGTGGGTGTAGCGGGCGAGATAGGCCAGTACGGCCTCGGGGCCAGCGAAGGGCGGTTTGGCGTAGACGACCCAGCGCTTCTGGCGGACAGGCGTGAGATGGCGCTGGAAACGGCGCAGGTCAGCGAGATCTGCAAGCGCGCCGAAGAACCTGAGCTTGCCCGCGCGATGCAGGGCGACGAGCCCTTCGAGAAACAATCGCCTGAACAGCATGCCGAGGACGCGCACTGGCAGAAGGAATGCCGGGCGCGACGAAATCCAACGATTGCCATCCGGCGCGATGCCACCGCCGGGCACGATCATGTGCACATGGGGATGATGGGTCATGGCTGACCCCCATGTGTGGAGCACAGCGGTGATGCCGATCCTCGCGCCGAGATGGCGCGGATCGGCGGCGATCGTGAACATCGTCTCCGAGGCGGCGCGGAAGAGGAGATCATAGACAAGCGCCTTGTTGTGGAAGGCGATCTCGCCGATCTCGGCCGGGAGGGTGAAGACAACGTGGAAATACCCGACGGGCAGAAGGTCGGCCTGGCGATCAGCCAGCCAGGTGCGCGCGGCCGCGCCCTGACACTTCGGGCAGTGCCGGTTGCGGCAGGAGTTATAGGCGATGCGCCGATGCCCGCAGTCGTCGCAGGCCTCGACATGGCCTCCGAGCGCAGCGGTGCGACAGGTCTCGATCGCCGACATGACCTTGAGCTGATCGAGGCTCAGATGCCCGGCATGGGCGGCCCGATAGGCCGGCCCAGATGAGCAGAAGATGTCGGCGACCTCCAGCGAGGCACGCACGCCTCAGCCGTCGCGCTGTTCCTCCGTGCTCGCGCCGAGCATGGCGACGACTTTGTCCAACGGGCTTGTCACGGCGCGTACGGTCCTCGTCGCGACCTTGGTGTAGCGCGCTGTGTTCTCCAGTTTGGAATGCCCCAGCAGAACCTGGATAACTCGGATATCGACACCGTCCTCGAGAAGGTGAGTGGCGAAGCTGTGACGCAAGGTATGCGGGCTGACCCGCTTGGAAATACCTGCTGCTTTTGCGGCGAACTCGACGACGCGGGCCAACTGTCGGGTGCTAATCGGTCTTGAGACATTCTGGCCGGGGAACAACCAACCGCCAGCAAGCATCTTCTCCTGACGCCGGCCTTCCCGCCACCATGACCTGAGCAAGGACAGCAGTTCAGGAGACAGCATGGCGTTGCGATCGCGCCCGCCCTTGCCGCGCTCGACGCGGATGATCATACGTTCGCTGTCGATATCGCTGACCCTGAGCTTCGCAACCTCGGCAACCCTGAGGCCAGCGCCATAGGCGACCGACAAAATGGCGCGATGCTTCAGGCATGTGGTCGCACTGAGCAGGCGTGCGACCTCGTCCGGACTGAGCACCACGGGCAATTTGCGCTGATATGAAATCCGCACGAGCCGTCGGGCAAGATCGGGACGATCAAGTGTGGTGGAAAAGAAGAAGCGCAGCGCTGCAACATGACTGTTCATAGCTGGCGGCGCCATCCCGACGTCTCGCTGATCAACCTGAAACCGCCGGACATCCTCTGCTGACGCGCGATCTGGCGATCGCCCGAGGAATGCAGCAAATCTCGAAACCACGCGGAGGTAGTCGTGCTGTGTCTTTGCCGAAAACCCGCGCATGGTCATGTCTTCGACCATCCGCTGACGCAGATCGGCGCGATGTGCAAACGTACGGGAACTGGTCATTGTCAGGCTCCTCTCTCGGTTGAAAGAGGAGCATCATGCCCGCCGCGAACACGCGCCGCTTAGGGCAACTCAGAAGCAGCGCTTTTGCCGAAACCGGCTGGCTGGGCGCCCTCCCGCGTAGCGGATTCGTTCCCCGGCCCCATTCCAGTCAATCCGGCCAGTGTGAGAGTTGTCCTTTCCGGGGCATGAAGCCCGGGATGTGAAGAGAGAGTTTCCGGGCTGGTTCTGAACCCCTGGAGACTTTGCGATGATCCCTCCCGCTGTTGCGGTTTGCGCTGCTGCGCCTGCTTTTCACCCTATATTCCAGACCATTGACCGCCCTGCCGCGATCCATGCGGCTGGCGTTGCCCTGTCCCAGTCTCTGGCCAAGGGTCGCGGGATCGATGCTGCTGCCCTTCGATCCGCCATGGAGCGTGCCTTTGGGGGATGGGATGCAGCCGGCCTCTGGGACTGGAAGGACGCGTATGAAGCGGTTGAAGCTGCTCAGGTGTTGTTCCTGCGACAATTCGGCCCATCCATCACTCGCGCTGCGAAAAGCCCGGCATCGATGCTGGCTCTGCTCGAGAAGATCGGCTCTCTCCTCCCGACCGAGACCCGGCGCTCCGAAATGTCGCAGGCGTTGCAGCAGGTCTCAACACCTCTGGAGCTGGCGTTCATCGCAGCGCGTGCCGCCAGTATCAGAGGCGGTGATCTCATGCTCGAACCCTCGGCAGGAACCGGGATGCTGGCGGTTCATGCCAGCATCATTGGCGCGCGGCTCGCCCTCAACGAGTATGCCGAGGAGCGACACGGGGTCCTTCGAGTTCTTTTTCCGGATGTGACTGTAACCCGCCATGACGGCGCGCAGATACATGATCGCCTTGATGCGAAGATCCGCCCCACCATTATCCTGATGAACCCGCCGTTTTCAGCGTCGCCGCTGATCGAAGGGCGGTATCCCAACGCGACGTTCGAGCACATCCGCTCCGCTCTCGCGCGCCTCGAACCCAATGGCCGCCTCGTGGCGATCACCGGGGAAAGCTTCTCGCCCTATTCGCGGACCTGGCGCTCCGCCTTTGAGAAGTTGCAGGCTACGGCAACAGTCCTCGCCACAATACCGATGCGGCGTGGGTTCTTCCGGCGGCACGGAACGGATGTCGAGTGCCGTCTTACCGTGTTTGACAAGACCCCTGCCCCGGATGCGGGCAGGTTTCCGGTACCGGTCGCCGCTGTCCAGACCCTGCAGGAGCTGCTGTCATGGATCGAGGATCAGATTCCCGACCGGTTGCCGACAGCAGCGACATCCCATCCCAAACCTTTTGAAGCGGTGCAGCCGGTTTCTACGCCTGTTACTGTGGTATTGACGGGTGCGAAGCCGGCTAAAAGCGTTGCCTCGGTGCCAACCGCCCCTGCCCCGGTTTCACGGCTTTCAGCACTCAGACGTTCCGTTGCTCCGGGCACCTCGCCTTCGGCCGGCGGTATGCCGTTAGACCTCTCGGTTGCGGTGGAGACGACAGCAGCGCAGCCTTCCGATGCCGTAGCCGTTACTTCCGGCCCTGAACTGTCGTCGCCCCTCCTACCCGTAGCAGTGTCATCCCCGGCAACGACCGCCGTAGCAGCCCCCTCGATTACCACCTCCGACATCATCGAACTCGCCTATACCCCGCGCGACTGGGTGGCTTCGCCCGGGGATGATCTCGAAGCCGGGCTCTATGAACCCTACTCCGTGCAGTCGATTGTGATCGAAGGTGCCAAGCCTCATCCCACCGTATTGGTGCAATCCGCCGCCATGGCCTCGGTGGCGCCGCCCAAGCCTGCTTATTGCCCGCATCTGCCGCGCGCCGTGATCGAGACCGGCATTCTCTCCGATGCCCAGCTCGAGAGCGTTGTCTATGCCGGGGAAGCCCATGCCCAAATCCTCGGCGGAGCCTTCACGGTCAGCGAGAACTACGACAGCCTGGAACCTGCCACTGAAAATGCCGAGAACGCCGTACAGTTCCGGCGCGGATTCTACCTCGGGGACGGCACAGGTGCTGGCAAGGGCCGTCAGGTCGCGGGGATCGTTCTCGACAACTGGCTGAAGGGCAGGAGGAAAGCGCTCTGGATCTCGAAGTCGGACAAGCTGCTGGAAGACGCCCAGCGCGATTGGGCCGCTCTTGGACAGGAGAAGCTCCAGATCGTTCCCTTGTCACGTTTCAAGCAGGGAACGCCGGTCACGCTCTCTGAGGGCATCCTCTTCACCACCTACGCCACCTTGCGTGGAGATGAGCGGCAGGGGCGCGACGGCGTCGTCAAGGCCTCCCGCCTCCAGCAGGTCGTGGATTGGCTGAACGGGACCACGTCCGCAGTCGTGACGAACAATTCCGAAGAGATGCCCGGTGCCGATGACGGAACTGCCTCGGCCGCCCCTGCGGTCGTGGCTTCGCCCGTATCCACCTTCGATGGCGTCATTGTCTTCGATGAGGCGCACGCCATGGCGAATGCCGCAGGGGAGAAGGGGGCACGGGGCGACAAGGCGGCCTCGCAGCAGGGCCGTGCCGGGCTGCGCCTGCAGAACGCTCTGCCGAATGCCCGCGTCCTCTACGTATCGGCCACGGGCGCAACGACGGTCTCCAACCTCGCCTATGCCACCCGCCTCGGGCTCTGGGGTTCGACGGATATGCCGTTCGCGACCCGTGAAGCCTTCTTCGAAGCCATGGAAGCTGGTGGCATAGCGGCGATGGAGGTGCTGGCGCGCGATCTGAAGGCTCTCGGGCTCTACACCGAACGCGCCCTCTCCTATGCCGGCGTCGAGGTCGAGATGCTGGAGCATTCCCTCACATCAGAGCAGGTCAGGATCTACGACGCCTATGCCGGGGCCTTCGAGATCATCCACGGCAACCTCAATGCGGCGCTGGAGGCTGCGGGGATCACCGGTGAGGGCGGCAAATCCTACAACAAGAACGCCAAGTCGGCCGCGCGCTCGGCGTTTGAATCGAACAAGCAGCGCTTCTTCAATCACCTGATCACGGCGATGAAGGCGCCGAGCCTGATCAAGGCGATCGAGAGGGACATGGAGGCGGGGCATTCCTCGGTCATCCAGATCGTCTCGACCAATGAGGCGCTGCTGGAGCGAAGGCTTGCCGAGATCCCGACCGGGGAGTGGAACGATCTCCAGGTCGACATCACCCCGAGGGAGTATGTCCTCGACTATCTCAGCCATTCCTTCCCGACCCAGCTCTTCGAGGTCTACTCCGACGGGGACGGCAATCTGCAGTCTCGCCCCGCGATTGATGAGGATGGCAACCCGATTCAGTCGCGCGAGGCGATGGAGCGCAGGGACAGGCTGATCGAGCATCTTGCTTCGCTGCCTGCCGTGCAGGGCGCGCTCGACCAGATCATCCAGCGGTTCGGCACGGACATGGTGGCGGAGGTGACGGGGCGCAGCAGGCGCATTGTCGCGAAGACAAACTCTGACGGCTCCCAGCGCCTTGTTGTCGAGAACCGGGCCGCATCCGCCAACCTTGGCGAGACGAGGAGCTTCCAAGGTGACCAGAAACGCATCCTCGTCTTTTCCGATGCCGGCGGCACGGGCCGGAGCTATCACGCCGAGCGCACGGCCAAGAACCAGCGCTTGCGCGTCCACTATCTCCTGGAACCGGGCTGGAAGGCGGATAACGCCATTCAGGGGTTGGGGCGGACCAACCGCACCAATCAGGCGCAACCTCCGCTGTTCCGGCCCGTAGCCAGCGACGTCAAAGGCGAGAAGCGCTTCCTCTCGACCATCGCACGGCGTCTCGATACCCTCGGCGCGATCACGCGGGGTCAGCGCCAGACCGGCGGGCAGGGCATGTTCCGGGCCGAGGACAATCTGGAATCGACCTATGGGCGTCTTGCGCTCCGCCAGCTCTACCAGCTGATCTACGCCGGCAAGGTCGAGGGCTGCTCGCTCGAGCGGTTCGAAGGGGCGACGGGGCTGGCTCTGACCGACCGGGACGGTAGCCTGCTCGAGGAACTCCCGCCGATCACGACCTTTCTCAATCGTATCTTGGCGCTGCCCATCGCGCTGCAGAACCGTCTCTTCGAGGTCTTCGAACACCTGATGGTGGCCGCGATCGAGGGGGCGATGCAATCCGGCACGTTCGACGTCGGGGTCGAGACAGTGAGGGCGGAGAACCTGTTGGTTCAGGAACAAAGGGTGATCGCAACCCACAAGGGAAGCGGCGCGATGACCTCGCTGATGACTGTTCTGAGAAAGGACAGGACCGAGATCGCCGCCATTGAGGACATTCTCGCCCTGCGGGATGGCAATCCCCGGTCAAAGCTGATGCTCAATCGGCAGTCCGGACGGGTTGCGCTCGTCCTGCCGACCACCAGCCTGATGCTGGAGGACGGTACGGTTGCACCCCGTGTTCGTCTGATCCGCCCGACCCAGCGGGAGGTCATGACGGTGGAGGCCCTGCAAAAGTCCCAATGGCGGGACGTCGGCGATCAGAGTTTTGCCGCGAGCTGGACGCATGAGGTCGGTGAGACCCCGCAGTTTACGGAGACGCGCTTCCACATGGTCACCGGCTTGCTCCTGCCGGTTTGGAAGCAGTTCCCGGAAGAGAACACACGGGTCTACCGCTTACAGACCGATTGTGGCCAGCGCCTGATCGGGCGGTTGGTCTCTCCCGCCACGGCGGCCGCGCTCAAGGAGACGCTTCTCTCCGAAGCCCCTGCACTCTCGACCGATGATGCGGCCGCGACGATCCTCAGGGACAACACAGGCCTCGTTCTGAGGGACGGTCTTGTTCTGAAGCGCTCGCTCATCATGGGCCGGCAGAGGATCGAACTCACCGGGTTCTCCGATCTCGATGTGCAGCGACTCAAATCCCTCGGGTTGATGTCCGAGATCATCGCCTGGAAGCTCCGGCTCTTCGTGCCGGTGGGCGAGGACGCGCCGGCCATCCTCGCAAAACTCTTCGACCTCCATCCGCTCCTCCGCATCGTGCCTTCGGCCCGTGCCAGCGCCGCGTGATGGGGGAAACAATGTCCAATCACCCCAACCACTCCAATCGCGCCGGTTCCCCGGCGCGTGACCTCTCCCAGCAGCTCGCAGACCGCGTCGAGGCGGTCTGTCGGCACTATCTCTCGAATGGCAGGCGCTCCGGCGGTTACTGGATCGTCGGCGATACCGGTAACGCGAAGGGACGTTCGCTCTACGTCCGCCTGACCGGCCCTTCCCAGGGCGAAGGCGCCCGCGGGAAATGGCAGGACAGTGCCACGGATGAACACGGTGACCTCCTCGATCTCATCGCGGCGCGGGAGGGACATCGCAGCCTTGCGGAAACCCTTGCCGAGGCCCGGCGGTTCCTGGGGAAGCCAGAACCGGTCCGGCAGGATGGCTACGCCCGTGAACAAACCCGTGGTGCGCTGCGAAAGCCCGACACAACGGTCATCGCGCGGCGCATCTGGTCGGAATGCCGTCCCATCATCGGCACGCTGGCGGAGACCTATCTTATCAACCGGAGGCTCCTTCCCCCCACCCCCGTCGACCTGCGCTTCCACCCCGCCTTGGAATACCGCTGCTACGACACCGGCGAGATCATCCATCCCCCTGCCCTTGTCGTGGCCGTCAGGGACGCATCAGGCGGCCTCAGGGGCATCCAACGGACGTGGATTGCACCGGAGGGCGGGAAGGCACGTCTTGCCGATCCCAGGCGCTCCCTGGGGCTTCTCTATGGGCACGGGGTATTGCTTCGCCATGGTGATTGGTCCCCTCCGAATGATCCGGGCCCTGGGTCTGGCGCTCTCCTGATCGGTGAAGGCGTCGAGACGATGCTGTCGCTTGGCTCGCTCGTGCCTTCGGCCGCAATGGTCGCGGCGCTTTCGGCCTCTCACCTCGCCGGCTTCGCCCTGCCCCATTGGGTCACCCATCTCATTATTGCCCGAGACAATGATCCGGCAGGTCTGCGGGCGGCGCGGAAGCTGGCCGCAATGGCGGAGGAGCGCGGCATCGCCGTCACTTTCCTTCGTCCCGTCCTCAAGGACTTCAACACCGACTTGCGCCTGCTTGGGCAAGACGTGCTCACCGCCACCATCCGGCGCCAGTTGGATCTGCCCCTCGCGGCGTGAGGGGTGTTAACACTTTCTTAACCCCTGTCTCGACCGTTCAGCCCTCCGCTGTCCTGTCGCCTTTGCCGCGAAGAGCCCTTCCATCCCGGGCCTTGGGAGTGACGGTCGATCGGGCCACAGGCTCCGGTCCGGCGCAACCGCTTCGCGGTCCTCCTCTTCGTTCCGGTCCCTTTGGGATGCACCAGCCCAGCCCCTGCGCCCGTTTATCGCCCGTCAAGGCCCTCGCGGATGGAGGGCCGCAGCAGAAAGGCGAGAAGGAAATGTTTGAAGGTGCTGAACGGATCGAAGACAGGGAGATTCAGGAACTGGTGTCACCCTCGAGCCATCTCCTTGAGGAACTGCAGCTCCACGGCTACCGGCCGCTGGAGGAAGAGGGTGATCCTCGCCCCCTGCCCTCCCCCGAAGCTGCTGAGCAGGCGCTGACGGCGATGTTTGAAGCCGCGACGGGGCTCTTTGCCGAGACACGGCTTGAAGCCGATCTCTCCGACCTTCTCTGGGGCGTCACCAACCTCTTCCACCGCCAGACCGAGCGCATCAGCCGGTTGCTTGATGACAATGAGGTGGCGCAGCGCAACGTGCAGGCCCAGCAGGACGGTTCCGAGGTGCGCTCGGTCGAACTGGAGCGCCTCACGGCCCAGGGCCTCTCACTGGTGGAGCGACGCAACGCCTTCGAGTACTTCCGCGACACATCCGCCAATCTCTTCGCCGTCGAGACCGGATCCTCCTGGCGTCCCCGCTCCGGCTCCCTCGTCAACCATCGTGCCCTGACCTCGGCCATGATCGACAGCCGGGACTTCATCAATGCCCGCAAGGTCGCCGAGACGACGGTGCTTGTACCCGCCGGCCACCGCATCGGCTTTGCCGGCGGCACGGACTACAACGACCACGGCAGGATCTGGGACATCCTCGATAAGACCAGGGCCAAGCACACCGATATGGTGCTTCTGCATGGTGGGGGTGCCCGTGGCGCCGAACGCATTGCGGCGTGTTGGGCCGAGAACCGGAAAGTGCCGCAGGTCATCTTCAAGCCGGATTGGGCAAAGCACCGCAACGCCGCGCCGTTCAAACGCAACGATCAGCTACTGGAAGCGCTCCCCATTGGCCTGATCCTTTTCCCCGGTTCCGGGATCGTCGAGAACCTCGGCGATAAGGCCCGCAAGCTGGGCATTCCGGTCTGGAGATGCGGGCAGGGGGCATGAGCCCCCAATGTTCCCATCAGAACGTCTCTGCAGATGCGGTCACGACCCTGCCTTCGGCGGGGCTGTTCCCATGTCTGCGACCGACCGCGTCAAGGTTTGACGCGCCTCACCCCGTAGCTCAGCGCGATGCCGATAGTCGGGGACGCTTCCAATGATCAGAACCTCGAGCTGCGGCAATCCGTGACCTGACTCCTGCTCCCTTCGTTTGCACACCAGCCCCATGAACCGCCCGCCTTTCAGCGCGGCCAGACCACATCCGCGTTGCCAGCTGGCAGAGTAGGGGCATGGACTGACTTTGAAGGTTTCTCTCCCGTGCGCGTTTTGAACCAGACCGTGCCAAAGCTTGGCAGGAAGGGGCTGTCAGCCGAAACCTAAGATCGCGGCGGTTCCTCCGACAGGTCAGAAACCAGCCGCTTTTTCCCTTGGCCGCATTGTGAGACAGGGCAGGGCGCTTGTTCTCTGTCATCCGGCAGGTTTTTGGCGTGGAAGGGCAGGGGAACCGGTGCTCCGGACAAACCCATCTGCAGCAATCCATGGGTCGAACATCGCCTTCAATCCCTGATCTGTTTGGATGTGCAGTGCTCCCCCCGCGGTCCAGATGGGCTGATCTGACCGGCGGCCGGGCTGACGCCCTCGCTTCGACGCGGCAACGGCCCTCCCCAAAAATCTTCCGCCGGCGGGGAACCCGCCTTTGCATCGCGAGACAAGATTTCCGTCGAGGTCCGTCCTCCACTTCGTTTCGGCCCCAAGGGGTGCCGGTCGCTTCGCCCCCGGTCTTTTGATCGCCATCAGGAGCGCGAGAGGCGCGACCTGAAGATCAAACAGATGGAGAATTCAAAATGGCGACGATCGGCACCTTCTCTCTGGCCAAGGACGGTTTCCTTCAGGGCGCAATCAAGACCCTCACCCTCGACACTCAGGCGACCTTCGAGCCGGTTGACAGCGAGGCCAAGAACGCTCCCGCCTTCCGCCTCTACGCCGGCGACATCGAACTCGGCGCCGCCTGGTCCAAGACCTCGCAGAAGTCCGGCACCGAATACCATCAGGTCCGCATCGACGATCCTAGCCTTCCCAAGCCGATCTTCGCCAACCTGGTCGTCAACCGCGACGGCGGCTTCGACCTCCTCTGGAACCGTCCCCGCAAGACCAACTTCCGCACCCGGCATTGAGCCGGGGAAGGGCAGGGCCGCTCGCTGAAAGGCGGGCGGTTCTTGCGTTGAGTTGGCCGCGGCCAACTTTCTGTAATGGCGTTAGAGCAGAAGAATCGGGTTAATGCCTGTTAAGGATAAAGTGCTTGCCGGGGTGCAGGAATCGTGTCTTTTTCGATACGGAAAAAATCGACATTAGCCGATTAATCCGTATCGGAAGAAAAATTCGTGGGCACGCCTGAAACTCGTTCCAACAGCACCGCATCAGATGCAAAGATCGCAGCACATGCAAAGCTGCTATCAGAACAATTGCAGTCGTTGGGGTCACGTCTTTTCCCCCCGGACAGCCGCAAGTCGCTGCGTTTGTTCACGTCCGGGGAAGCTGCGCGACTGCTGGGCGTTTCCGATGGCTATCTTCGGCAACTCTCAATTGACGGGTTTGGCCCGTCGCCAGAAGTGTCTGCAACGGGCAGACGCTCCTACACGCTCGCTCAAATCAATGAGTTGCGCAGGCACATTGCTGTCGCCAAGCCGCGCGATGCAGATGTCATTCTTCCGCGCAGAAAACCCGGTGAGAAGCTTCAGACCGTAGCGTGTGTGAATTTCAAGGGCGGTTCTGCGAAAACAACCACTGCGCTTTACCTTGCTCAGTATCTTGCACTGGCAGGCTACCGCGTACTGGCTGTCGACCTCGATCCGCAGGCTTCGATGACCGCTATGCTCGGATTACAGCCAGAGTTCGATCTTCGCGATGGCGATACACTCTACGGTGCCATCCGATATGATGAGACTCGCAGGCCGACACGGGAGTGCGTCCGGAAGACCTATTTCGATGGGCTGGATCTCATACCCGGCAATCTTGAGCTCATGGAGTTCGAGCACGAAACACCGCGTGCTCTCGTCCAGGGAGCGCGACCTGCAGGGGGGCTATTTTTTCAGCGCGTCGGGCGGGCGCTAGGAGAAATTGAGAACGATTACGACGTAGTCGTCATCGACTGTCCGCCACAGCTCGGCTATTTGACGCTCGGTGCGCTGTGTGCCGCGACTTCTCTACTCGTTACCATTCACCCCCAGATGGTTGACGTCGCGTCGATGTCGCAATTTCTGCTGATGACCGCCGATCTCATGTCTGTAGTCAGGAGTGCAGGGGGTGACCTTCAGCATGATTTCATCAGGTATGTGATCACGAGACATGAGCCACATGACGGCCCACAGTCACAAGTAGTGGCGTTGCTTAGGGGGCTTTTTGGCAACGATGTTCTGGCTGCGACGGTTTGGAAGTCGACAGCAATTGCCGATGCGGGGCTGACAAAACAGTCACTTTATGAACTAGACCGCAGTTCTGTGGGGCGGGCGACCTATGACCGCGCGATTGAATCTCTGGACGCAGTCAATGGCGAAATCGTCGGGTTGATCCGCCGTGCTTGGGGGAGAGACACATGACCAGACGCAATCTTATCAAGTCAATGATTGCGGAACAGTTGGCCGCGGCCAACTCGCCTTCACCCAGCCCAACTCCTGATGGCATGCAGCCTCAACAGCAGCGTACTTTGGCTGGTCCTGTGAGGACAATGGGGCTCACTCTGGACAAGATCGAAGACGAGGCGCGGGAACTCAAGGATGCTTTGGCAAAAGGCCAGAATGTCCTTGAGCTTGATCCGACCCAGATTGAACCATCTTTCCTGTCGGACAGATTTGAAACCGCTATTGACGAGGCATTTGAACAGCTGAAGGCGTCCATTCGTGATCACGGTCAGGAGGTTCCTGCTCTGGTGCGGCCACACCCGACAAAGGATGGTCGCTTTCAGCTTGCATATGGACACCGGCGGTGGCGAGCCGCAAAGGAGCTTGGCTTCAAGCTGAGAGCCGTTGTTCGTCCGATCGATGATGTGTCTCTCGTGCTGGCACAGGGGCTTGAAAACTCTGCCCGGAAGGACCTGACCTATATTGAACGGGCCATGTTTGCTCGTGCTTTGGAAGATCGCGGGACTGATCGCCAGGTGATCATGGCAGCCTTGTCAACCGACAAGACCGAGCTGTCGAAGATGATTTCAGTTGCGCGGTCCATCCCGGACCATATTGCACGACGAATTGGTCCGGCGCCGAAGGCAGGCCGGCGGCGGTGGATGGAACTCGGAGATCATTTGTTGACGACACATGCCGCCGAACGAGTCGAGCGGCTATTGGCTGATCCTGATCTCAGCGCGGATTCAGATACGCGCTTTTTGAGGGTTTTGGCTGCGCTGTCAAAACCCCCTCGGGCATCAAAACCCTTTGCCATTTGGAAATCCGAGAAGGGGAAGTCACTCGCTTTTCTGAGCGAAGAGGCGGGCCGACCTGTGGTCAGATTTGAGGCCTCGGTGTCTTCGGGCTTTGCAGAATTTGTCGGAACTCGTCTCAGCGGCCTGTTCGATGAATATGAGGCACTTCGCAAGGCGAAATGATCGACTAACACGAACTTGAAAGGTCAACCCGCAAAAGAAAAAGGCCCCCAACGTTTCCGCCGGAAGCCTCTCTCAATTCTGGACAAGTTGAGGATCCCACTTCCGCGAATCGCTGTCAAGAGTCCCTTTGGGACAACCGTCATTTTGGCGGGCTGATTTCTTTTGCCTGATTGAAGGGCAAAGAACATGGCACAGGGATTGGTGGCGACGCCCTTCGGGCGGCGAGGGATGTCGCTTGGCGTTTTGGCGACGCAGGCGCGGGCGCGGCAGTCGGCCGAAAGCACACCGGAGAAGACGGTCCACAAGTGGAAGGTCGTGCAGGCGCTGACCGAGGCGAAAGACAAGCTCGGGATACCGGACCGCGCGCTGGCGGTGCTGAACGCGCTGCTGTCGTTCCATCAGGAGACGACGATGACGATGGGCGACGGCCTCGTCGTGTTCCCGTCCAATGCCAGGCTGATCGCCCGCGCCCATGGCGTGGCGCCAACGACGCTGCGGCGTCATCTCGCCATTCTGGTCGACGCCGGCATCGTCATCCGCCGCGACAGCCCCAATGGCAAGCGCTATGCGCGGCGCGGGGAGGGGGGTGAGATCAGCGAGGCCTTCGGGTTTGATCTGACGCCGCTTGTCGTCCGCGCCGAGGAGTTCGAGCAACTCGCGGCGGAGGTGCAGGCTGAACGCAAGGCACTGCGCCTCGCACGCGAGCGGGTGACGCTGGCGCGGCGCGACATCACCAAGCTGATCGCCCTTGGGCTGGAGGAGGGCATTCCCGGCGACTGGGCAGGCCTGCACGCGGCCTATCTCGACCTCGTGGGGCGCCTCAAACGCTCGGCCACCACGCGGGATCTTATCGCCAGCGCGGGCAAATTGGAGGAACTCGCCGCCGGCATCGCCAACCATCTGGAACTCTTCGTCAATTCTCAAAAAACAGACGGCAATGGGTCCCATTCTGGACAGCACAAACAGAATTCAGAATCCGAATCCCATGATCTTGAACCTGCTTTCAAGAAAGACAGGGGCGAAACCGTTGCGGATGACCTGACGGGACAGGGGAATGGCGAGGGAGCTGCGGTTTCTGAGGCGATACAGCCTGAAAACCCCCGGCGTGATCCCGGAACGCCGCTCGGCATGGTGCTGCAGGCCTGCCCGGATATCGTCGAATATGCTGGGAACGGGGCAGGGGAGCCGCAGACGGGCAAACCGGTCATCGCCAACTGGGCCGCTTTCCTCAAAACCGCTGTCCTCGTCCGGGCCATGCTGGGGATTTCGCCCGATGCCTGGCGGGATGCGACGGACACCATGGGCGTCGTCGATGCCTCGATCGTTGTCGCGGCGATCCTGCAGAAGGGCGATGAAATCCGCTTCCCCGGGGGGTATTTGCGCAGTTTGACCGAGAAAAAGCGCGATGGCACCTTCTCCGTCGGCCCGATCCTCATGGCCCTGATCAACGCGCAGCTCAAGGCGAAAAAGCGGGGAGGGCAGGGATGAGATCTGAAAATATTTCCTACGCTCTCCAAGCCCCTGACTCCAAACCGTTCTTGGCGTCTGTGGTCTCGTTGGTTCGGTCGTGTGGGGCAGGGCACCTCTTGACGAACATTCGCATATGTTCCGTATATGTTCTCATTTCCGGGAGAGAACATTGGAACCCCACGCTGATCGGCAGCAGGCTGACGTCATTGAAGAGGAGATTGATGCGCTGATCGCCGAGTTCGGCTCGGCGCGAGCGGCCATTCGTGCCCTGCTGCATGATCTCGGTGTTCTCGCCGCGGATATGAATGCCTCGACCTCGCGCGGATATACCCGCAGCAAGGTCGTCGAGATCCGCTCTTTCCGTCGACCCAAGGCGTAATCCCATGCGCCGGCCGGACACGATCGAGAAGATGTATCTCGATTTCGACGGGTTCTTTGCATCGGTCGAACAGCAGGTGCATCCTTCATTGCGCAACCGGCCTGTCGGCGTGGTCCCCTTCGAGGGAACCGAACACACCTGCATCATCGCCTGTTCGCGCGAAGCCAAGGTCGCCGGCGTCAAATCCATCATGTCGGTTCGCGAGGCCCGCGCAGTCTGCCCTGATCTTGTCCTGGTGCCGCAGTCGCCTGATGGGGTCGTCTCAGAAAACGGAAAATAAAGCACGCTAAGTGTGCACTGAGGCGGGAACGCTCATTGCAACGCCTTTGCTAAGGCTGATCCGATTCTGGACACCGCCTGGTTGCTTGCCGA
>Ga0209573_1003566_pt1 | contig 16858 bp, 12 predicted proteins | sample TNRBio252014_DNA_FD_185870 | JGI IMG/M metagenome (GOLD analysis project Ga0209573, IMG submission 185870) | Wastewater treatment Type I Accumulibacter community from EBPR Bioreactor in Madison, WI, USA - TNR Reactor_6/25/2014_ DNA (SPAdes)... | ecosystem: Engineered > Bioreactor > EBPR >...
CGGACAACGGACCCCGTCGGGCCAACGCAACTGGCGCAGGGTTTCATAGCACTTGACGTCATCCAGCAGGTTTTGAAGGTTGATCATCGTCGAGAGACCTTGGGTCGCAGCGGTTCGGAACGGACCTGGTGTAGCCCCCGATCCCCATCAGGACGACCCGTTCTCAACAGTCCGGAATCCATATTGAGCCTTGTTCTTTATAGCGACCAGGAAAAAATCCTCATCTCGTCCGATACGCTTTGGGGCAAAGATATGTCGGTGATGACCTTGCGCCTTGAAGGGAGCACCGCGCTCTTTCGTCGGCTGGATGCATTAGAAAAGCTTGAACAGCTTGAAGTAAAAGCAGTTTATCCCGGTCATGGCAAACCGTTCGGCGACATGCGACAAGCCTTAACCATGACTAGGGAGAGGATCGAGCGTTTCTTGCAAGACCGTAATCTGGTCGGTGACGACGTGCTAAAAAAGCTGATGATCTTTAATCTGTTGATCAAAAAAACTATCAGCGAAAATGAACTTTTCCCTTATTTAATGACGACTCACTGGTTTAAAGAAACAGTTGATTTTTATTTTAATAGTGACTACGAAACTAAGTATCGAGAGATTATGCGCGCTTTTTTTAGCAAAGGCATTGTCAAGAAAAAAGACGGTTATTTGTACACGATTGTCAAGGCATGATTTTGATTGAATGAAAAAGAAAATCTCCCGATTCGGGTAAAAAGTTTCAATCGATCTGTCATCCGTAATTTAACCAGAAGGAGCCAGCATGGCCACAAACTACGAAGACATTCTTTACGAGATCAAGGATGGCGTCGCCACCATCACTATCAATCGGCCCGACAAGTACAACGCTTTCCGCGCCCAAACTTGCGAAGAAATGATCGACGCTTTTCTGAAAGCGGGCTGGAATCGGTCGGTCGGCGTGATCGTCCTGACCGGCGCTGGAACCAAGGCATTTTGCACCGGCGGCGACCAGTCGGCCCACGCCGGCCACTACGACGGGCGCGGGGTGATCGGCCTGCCGCTGGAGGAATTGCAGAGCGTGATCCGCGACGTACCCAAGCCGGTGATCGCTAAGGTGCGCGGCTACGCCATCGGCGGTGGCCACGTCCTGGCGCTGCTGTGCGATCTGACGCTGGCCGCCGAATCGGCCAAATTCGGCCAAGTCGGCCCCAAGGTCGGCTCGGTCGACCCCGGTTTCGGCACCGCCTACATGGCGCGGGTGATCGGCGAGAAGAAGGCGCGGGAAGTCTGGTATCTGTGCCGCCAGTACACGGCGGTGGAAGCGGTGCAGATGGGCTTGGCGAACAAGGCGGTGCCCGACGATGAACTGGACGCCGAGGTGGATCGCTGGTGCGCGGAAATTCTGGAGAAAAGCCCGACCGCGCTGGAACTGGCGAAGCGCTCTTTCAACGCCGACACCGCCCACATTGCCGGGATTTCCTCGCTGGGCCTCAAAGCGGTCAGCCTGTTCTACGGCACTGAGGAATCTCAGGAAGGCGTGCGGGCCTTTCAGGAAAAGCGCAAGCCGAAGTTCCGCGAGTGATTTTTGCCTGGCCTCTCGCTCGTCGGCGGGCGAGAGGCCGTTAGCCCGCTGCCAAGATCGACCGGCCGATCACCAGTCGTTGAATGTCGGAAGCACCCTCGTAGATTTGGGTGACACGAACATCCCGATAGAAGCGTTCCACTGGAAAGTCGGCGCAATAGCCGTAGCCGCCGTGTATTTGAATCGCGTCCGAACAGATTCGCTCCGCTGTTTCGGACGCAAACAGCTTGGCCATTGATGCTTCTTTCAAACATGGCTGACCCGCATCTCGCAAACTGGCGGCGTGCCAGGTCAATTGCCGGGCGGCTTCGAGCCGGGTCGCCATATCGGCCAGCCGGAATAGCACTGCTTGATGCTGAGCGATGGGCGCTCCGAAAGCCTCGCGCTCCTTGGCGTAATTCACCGCCGCCTCGAACGCGGCCCGCGCCAGCCCGACCGATTGCGCGCCGATGGCAATCCGGCCCGCTTCCAGGTTGGATAGGGCGATCTTGTAGCCTTCTCCCTCCTGACCGAGCAGGTTTTCGGCGGGAATCCGGCAATTCTCGAACAGAATCTGCGCCGTGTCGGAGGCGTGTTGGCCCAGTTTTTCCTCCAGGCGAGCCACGATGTAGCCGGGAGTATCGGTCGGCGCCAGAAAACAGGAGATGCCTTTCTTGCCGGCGGCCTTGTCAGTCACGGCGAAGACGATGGCGAGCTGGCCTTCCTTGCCAGTGGTGATGAATTGCTTGACTCCATTTAGCACCCAAGCGCCGCTCTCACGCCGCGCCGTGGTCCGAATGGCGGCGGCGTCGGAACCGGTATGCGGCTCGGTCAGACAGAAACAACCGAGCCACTCGCCGCTCGCCAGCTTGGTGAGATAGCGGGCCTTTTGCTCGTCGCTGCCGTATTTCAGGGTGATCCCGCAGGCCAGCGAGTTTTGTACGCAGACGATGGTGGACGTGGCGCCGTGGCCGGCAGCGATTTCCTCGATGGCCAGCACCATCGACAGATAATCCAAACCGGCGCCGCCCCATTGCTCCGGGACCACGATGCCCATGGCGCCCAGTTCCGCCAACTCCGCCAGCGCTTTGCGGGGAAAGGTGCGGGTGCGCTCCCATTCCGCTGCATGGGGCGCAAGCCGTTCCTGGGCGAACTGGCGCAAGGTGTCGCGGATCATTTCCTGCTCTGGGGTAAGGATCATGTTCCCTCCTGGTCACTGATTGCGCCGGTTATTTCGCGCCCATGCGAATCGCGCCATCAAGGCGAATGACCTCACCGTTGAGATAAGGATTTTCTACGATATGGCGCACCAGGCTGGCGAACTCTGCCGGCCGGCCGAGGCGGGAGGGAAACGGCGCCATCTTGCCGAGCGAGTCACGCACCTCTTGCGGCATTCCCAGCAGCATCGGGGTTTCCATCACCCCCGGCGCGACGGTCATGATGCGGATGCCGCTACGGCTCAGTTCTCGCGCGATGGGCAAGGCCATGGCGATCATACCGCCCTTGGAGGCGGCGTAGGCAGCTTGGCCGATCTGCCCTTCGAAAGCCGCCACCGAGGCGGTGTTGACGATGACGCCGCGTTCGCCGGTGTCGGCAGGTTCGTTGCGCGCCATCGCCGCCGCCGCATGACGCACCAGATTGAACGGGCCGATGAGGTTGATCTGCATCACCTTGGCAAAAAGGGCGAGATCGGGCGGACCGTCCTTACCCAGCACTTTTTCCGCCGGCGCGATGCCGGCGCAGTTGACCAAGCCGTGCAGTGCTCCAAACGCGCTCACGGTCGCCTCGATCGCCGCTCGTCCGCTGGCTTCATCGGCGATGTCAGTCAGAATAAACCGGGTGTTTGTTGTACCGAGTTCGGCGACGAGCGCCTCGCCAGCATCCTGATTCAGGTCGGCAATGGCCACCTTGCCGCCAACAGCGACCAGCATCCGGGCAGTGGCCGCGCCGAGTCCTGATGCGCCGCCGGTGACGAGGAAAACCTGACGATTGATATTCATCATTTTTCTCCACAGGCAAGCAGCAACCGAAACTTGGGGACCGCATAACCGGTTTAGCCAACGACGAAATTTAGAATATCCACCTTAATGACCGGGCGTTGCAGGGCAGCCGCAACCGCTCGCACATAATTTCTTGCCCATTCGCCATTTTCTTCAAAACGATCCTGATCGCCATACATAGCAACGTTCAAGATCATATCGACCAATAGGATTTTTCCGGATGGCGCCAATGGAATGCACTCCAATTTCTCAAATTCCTTAAACAACCAAGCCCGTGCTTGCTCTCTGTCCATGCCCTGAATATCGCTATCGTGCAGCATGAACTCGTATTCTTTGTTGGGATTGAACAATACAGTAACGACGTAGCTCACGCTGATCCCCTTGGTGTACCATTATCTATTGTAAGGAATAAGCAAATCTTTTAGCAGAATTTTTTAATTGAATCAATGTAGGTGATGGGGCCTGACGCTTGTGCTGTCCCGACTTCATAAGCCAGGCGTCCAGCCCACAGCGTCACCGCCAGGGTTGGATGCGCGGACAGCCCATGCTGAGCCTCATCGCTCAATCGCCCCAGCCCGGTGACCCCCGGCTGCACGGTGAAATCCAACTCGGTGGTGTCTTGAACACACTAGGGTGACGCAGGCGTGACGAAGCGACTGTAAACCCGCGCCCTGCTGAGTTGCCGGACCAGATGTCGAGCCTGATGGCGGTACAGCAAGCAGGGTATGAAGGTCGGCAACTGTTCCATCACCTGCCGTGCCTCGCTCAATTCGCAGCCAACGATTTGCGCGATTAGGTTGCCGCCGGCAAACACCGCATCAGCATTCAGCGCTTTCTCCACCAAAACCCGACAGTCGGGGGAGCGCGCCTCGCCCCGCTCGATCCGTTGCAAGCTGTTGATCGTGGCCAGCACCACCAGTTGATCGCCGGCGACGAGACGCAGTTCGTTGGCGGGAAACAGAATCGGCACGGTTTTATCTCGCGGTCGGTAGGTGAGAGGAGTGACACCGTAACCGTGGGCCACTTCGGCCAGCAACAACCCACAAAGCGTGTCGCCGGTTTCAATGGAGTATTCCGCGACCAGCACAGTTTGCCCGTCCATCTGGAACAATCCAAGAATGTGTTCGCCGAAAGCGGCGCCTGCAAACACATCCGCCGCCAGGGCACTGGTGCATAGTACGTGGGTAGCAGGAAAGACCTTGGCGATATTCGCATCCATTTCCGGATCGAAGGTTCGAATCACCTGATGGGCGCGGGGATTGACCTGTTGGGCCATAAGCGCCACCTCCAGATTATCCAGATCGTCGCGAGTAACCGTGACGACGCTCTTGGCGGTGGCCAGATTGACCTTGGTTAGGGCGTCGGCGGTTTTTCCCCAGACGACCGGCACCTGTGGCAGGAGATGGGGGTCCGGCGCCTGGTTGGCGATAGCGACAAGCGGCTGATGCAACTGGTGCAGAATGCCCGCGACCCGCCGGCCTACTCCTCCCAGTCCCACGATCACGATATGGTTTTGCTTGGGCACGGGCGGACGACGTTGCAGGAACTGAAATTGAATGGATAACAAATGTTCGGTGATCAAACCATACAGAAGTCCGACCAAGGCAATGCCGGTGAGGGCAAATAGCAGGCTGAACGCCCGCAGCCACCAGGGAACCGGCAATTCCGGTTCCAGACCGCCGAATACGTCGCCGAAACCACCCAGCAAGAGAATGACCGTGGTGTAGAAACCATCCCACGGCTCGTGGTTAGGCAACGCGAACCGGAACAACACTGTGCCCAGCGACAGTAACGCGACCGCAAAAAGACCCGCCACTGCCACTACCCGGCGTGGTCCACTGGTTTTCCAAAACTGGCTGATCCGACTGCGAATTCGTTGCCAAAGCCACAGAGGCGACCGGTCCGGTTTGGATTCCGGCTGGCTGGGGGAAGGCGCCAGCTCCGCTGGCAGCGCTCGCCAGTCCGAGGCCTCCAGCGCGAACACGATGTCTCCAGATTGGATGGGCTGGTCCGGATTCCAGGCGGCCAGATCGGGCGTGAGTGTGGGAGTGTCGGGCGTCAGATGCGCCAGCACCCGCCGGAAGCTGGTGTTCAACTCCCCAACTCCCCTGCGATTGCACCAGACATTACCGTTGGCGATAGTACGCTTGATCACACGAAAGGGTTGGTCGCCGACTTCGAACCAGCCGATCACGTCTCCCCTCAGCGCGGCGGTAGCGAAAGCGGGAGCAGTAACCTCGGTGGCTTCATACGCGACGAAATTGCCAAACTGCTGGCTTAACAGAGAGTTGAGGTTCTGTTTGGACGAACGAACCACCAGGCGCACCCGTGGATTCAGCGAGCGCACAGCAAAGGCGCCCTCGAGGTTCACCCGCTCGTTGCCGGTCACCAGCAACACCGTTCGGCAACGATGGATGCCGACCCGTTCCAAAACGCTGGCCAGCCGACAGTCGCCAAGAATGAGCTGTTCCAATATCCGGGGCAGTTCGGGGATTTCCCAATGCGGTGGTTCCGTCAGGTCAATGGCGCTCACCGAAACGCCGAACGCTTTCAGTGCGGCAGCGCTGTGCTGGCCAAGGCTACCCAGGCCGCAGACCAGCACCAGATTGGAACCGTTAGCGTTGACTTCTGACGGATTGTCGGATGGATTCATAGCGAATAAAGCCCAAGTCCAGCGCGAAACTTTGAAGCTCAGATTTGCAAGGTTTGCAGATGCCCCCGCGCTTCCCCGGCGCTTTCATAGATGTGCGGCGCCAGACCGCGCTGGGCCAGAGCGTCGCCCAGCTTGGCCCGCAGAAAGGCGCTGGTGGTGTAACGGCTAACACCGATGTAGAACCGGTCCGTCACATCCTGAACCATCGCCATATAATCATCTGCTTGTTCGGGATCAAGAAGGAACCCATCGTAATTAACAATGGCGAATACCTTGCGTTCCAGCGAGCTTAGCCGTTCCGCCACCAGGATGCGGATTTGTTCAATGGCGTCGCGGCTCCGGACGTGCAAATTTTCGAAATTGACGAAGAACAGATTCTGCTGCGGGTCGTAAACCAGACGCTCTTCCAACGGTACGCTGAGCAAGTCCTCACGCAGGCCCATCGGTTCAGCTTGAAAAATCCGCGCATCCATCAGCGATGGCGATTGTTTAATCACGGGCTGAAAATCCATTTTCGCCAGAATATCACGCTCCAGATTCAACCCTGGCGCGATCTCAAGCAGTTCCAGACCTTCTGAACTCAAACGGAATACGCATCGCTCAGTCACATACAGCACGGGTTGACCGCGTCGAGTCGCGTATTCGCCACTGAAGGTGCGCTGTTCCACCCTTTGCACCCATTTGCGAACCTTGCCTTCCTGTTGAATCCGTAATTGCCCATCATCCACCGCCAGCTTGAAATGGCCCGCAGTAAAGGTGCCGACAAACACCACTTTTCTGGCATTCTGACTGATATTGATGAAGCCGCCAGCTCCGGCCAGCTTGGGGCCGAATTGGCTGACGTTGACATTGCCCTGCCGGTCAACCTGAGCCATGCCGAGAACCGCGATGTCCAGACCGCCGCCATCGTAGAAATCAAACTGGTAGGGCTGGTCGAGGATCGCCTGGGTATTGACCGCCGCCCCGAAGTCCGGCCCACCGGCTGGAATGCCGCCGATGACGCCAGGTTCGGCCGTCAAGGTTAACAGATCAATAACCCGCTCCTCGTTGGCGACGTTGGCGACGCCTTCCGGCATGCCGATGCCGAGATTGACCGCGCTGTTAGGGCACAACTCAAGAGCAGCGCGGCGAGCGATGATCTTGCGCTCATCCAGCGCCATCGGCTCAATCGAAGTGACCGGCACCCGGAATTCGCCGCTATAAGCGGGATTGTACGCCGTGCCAAACGTCTGCATGTGGCGCTCCGGTTTTTCAGCGACGACGATGCAGTCCACTAACACGCCGGGCACTTTGACCTGGCGAGGATTCAGCGCTCCCCGGTCGGCGATGCGCTCGACTTGAGCAATCACCACCCCATTGGAATTGTGGGTCGCCAAGGCGATGGCCAACACTTCCAGGGTCAGCGCCTCTTTTTCCATGGTCAGGTTGCCATCGGGGTCCGCCGTCGTGCCGCGAATGAAAGCGGCCTGAATCGGGATTGCGGGGTAGAACAGGTACTCCTGCCCCTCCAAAGTCAGCAGTCGCACGATGTCCTGCGTCGTGCGCGCGTTAAGTTTGCCGCCGCCATGGCGCGGATCGACGAAAGTGCCCAGCCCGACCGTGGACAAATGGCCAGGCTTGTGGGCGGCGGTATCGCGGAACAGGTGCGAAATCACTCCCTGCGGCAGATTATAGGCTTCAATCTGGTTGGCGTTGGCCAACTCACCCAGTTTAGGCGCCAAACCCCAATGCCCACCGATCACCCGCCGCAATAATCCTTCGTGACCGAGGTGGTTCAGGCCGCGTTCGCGGCCATCGCCCTGGCCGGCGGCGTAAACCAGGGTCAAGTCGCGGGGCTGTCCCGCTGGTTCGCCCGTTTGCGAATCTCCCTGCAGAAACCGTTCTTCCAGGGCGATTAACAACTCTTCGGGAACGCCGATTCCCGCGAAACCGCCAGTAGCGACGGTATCGCCGTTACGGATCAACCGCACCGCCTCGGCTGCCGTCACGATTTTGCCTTTCGACAATTGCGTTGACGTTAGCAATGGATGCTTAACGGAACGAGTCTCCATTGACATTGAATGCACTCCCTGAAGCTTCTGAGGTTTTCGCCAACCGGGTCAGCGACTAGCGTTGCGCTGAAAAACTGCCCAACGCTTGGGGATCGATATCCCAACGATTCAGAACATGACTTAAAAATGCTTTTTCATTGTCGTGTAATTCACCATCGGCATGAATGAGTCTCAATAACATGGAACAAGTCCATAACTGTAATTGAGGGTCGTCGATACCATCCAAGGCGTCGTCGATCCGCTCCTGGTCGAGCAGTTTCTCGCCCAGCACGGTCGGGTCCGCCTCGTAAACCAGATCAATCAAATGGGAAACTGATTCGAGACTCATGGGAGCATCGCGATTGATCATGCTCATCATTTCGACGGCCTGACCCGCATCAGTCACCGCAATGCCGGCACTCCGTTCATCGTCGCGAAGAATTTCGTCACAAAGACCATGCAATGCCATACGAAACTGTTCCGGGTTTACCCCCATCTTTTCATGAACTCGCATCTCTACGAGAGCAGCGATCTCGCTATCGTCAAGATCATTATCCACCAGCAATGCTATGGACAGGATGCGACATACAGCTTGGGGGGTGTTGCAGGTCTCTACATTCATGACTGAAAATTCCTTCAAAATTAGAGCCAAGGGAATTATTTTGGAAATAACTTAACCTGAAAACGGAAACAAGATTAGACCTGCATGATGAAATCCACGTTACGTTCAGATTTCATTGAAACCCGTTACGCGCGGTAGACGCTCCAGTCGGAAGCATTGATGTCGATGACATGTATCATCATAAAAACTTGTTAAGCCACCGGTTTCTGTTATTTCACCCCAACATAAAGATTTTATTGTCATTTCTTATTTAAATGAACTTCATTAAAATGCAACAAAATGTCCATCATTTCATTGTCTTCCTTTTTGTATTCTGCTCTCGCCATGATTGATGGCTGGGCGTTTTCGGAGAGAGTGAAATGACGGTTGAAACCATCAATAGCAAGTTGTTTGCTACTGCGGGCGCTGGGGAAACTCAAGATTTCGGCGTCAACCCCTTTGACCCATTTATGCCGTTGGTTGGCAACCAGCGCGCCTGGCTCGACTATATGATCGACACGGCGCAGCGCTCGATCCTGTTCTGGGACGCGATGCGCCAGCGCGGCAACATCTATCTTGAGCATCGCGCCAAAGGCGAACCGCCCATTCTCGATTTCGCTTACGAAATCGTGCTGGACGCCCGCACTTTCAAACGTCCGGCTAATTACGCATTGCTCCGCATTCTGCCCAAACCGGGCATGACGGTTGATCCGAAAAAGCGCCCCTTCATCATCGTCGATCCCCGCGCTGGCCACGGTCCCGGCGTCGGCGGCATGAAGGAAGATAGTCAGGTCGGAGTTTCATTGCGCGCCGGCCATCCGACCTATTTCGTCATGTTCTATCCCGAGCCGATGCCCAATCAGACCCTGGGCGATGTCGCCGCTGCGGAAGCGCGCTTCGTTGAGGAAGTCACCCAACTGCATCCCGAATGCGAGGGTAAACCCTGCGTGATCGGTAATTGTCAGGCGGGCTGGGCGGTGATGGCGCTGTCGGCGGTGGAGCCGGGGCTAATGGGTCCGGTCGTGGTCTGCGGTTCGCCTATGTCTTACTGGGCGGGGGTCGATGGCAAGAATCCGATGCGCTACATGGGCGGACTGCTGGGCGGGGCCTGGATCACTTCGATGCTGTGCGATCTCGGCGGCGGTCAGTTCGATGGCGCCAATCTGGTCGCCAACTTCGAACGGCTCAATCCATCGAATACGCTCTGGTCCAAGCCCTATAACCTGTATTCTCACATCGATACCGAGACTGAACGCTTTCTCGAATTCGAGCGCTGGTGGACAGGATTCTTTCTGCTGACCAAGGAAGAAATGACTCAGATCGTCAATGACCTGTTCGTTGGTAATAAGCTCCAGCGTGGCGGCATTCGCCTCAACAGCGGCGCATCGCTGGATCTGAAAGACATCACTGCGCCGGTGGTGGTGTTCGCTTCGGGCGGGGACAACATCACCCCACCCCAACAGGCGCTGAACTGGATCGTCGATGTCTACGGCAGCGAAGAGGAAATCAAAATTCGCGGCCAGACCATCGTTTACATCCTGCATCAGGACATTGGTCATCTGGGGATCTTTGTTTCCGGCAAGGTCGCTCAGAAGGAGCATTACGAGATCAACGAAGCCATCGATTTCATCGATGTCCTGCCGCCAGGATTGTATGAGATGGTGATCGAGAAAATGCCGGAAGGCGCGGGCGACCGACCCGAAGATCGCTATCTCTCCCGTTTTGAACCCAGAACGATCGCCGATATTCGCCAGCTTGATGATGCGCAGAAGGATGTCGAGTTCTTTGCCTCGTCCAAACTGGTCTCCGAACTCAACACCCGGTTTTATGAAGCTTTTATCGGCCCCCAGGTGCGGATGATGGTCACCGAACCGCTGGCCAAAATGCTGCGCGAGTTGCAACCGCTGCGGTTGCAGTACCGGCTGCTGTCCGATGAGAATCCGTTCCTGTGGCCTTTACGGCTGCTGGCGCCGCTGGCAGCCGGACAACGGCGGCCAGTGGCGGACGATAACCCGTTCCGAATCGCCGAAAAACGCTTTTCGGATGGCATCGTGACCTTGCTCGATCATCATCGCGACCTCCGCGACCGAATGCAGGAGATGCTGTTCAAAGCGATCTATGGACCCAAAGCGCTGGGCGCTTTCCTGTACACCGAGGAAGATCTGGAGATTGCCAAGTTCGCGCCGATCGTCCGCTCCAAACGCGAACAGGCCGAACTCGATGCTGCTATCGAAAAGGTCAAGGGGCGCATGGAAGAAGGCGGCTTCGCCGAGGGATGGGCGCGCATCGTGGCGACCCTGATGCTGGGTTCGGGCGGCATCAACGAACTTGAACTCGAAGCCGGCCGGAAAGCGCGTGAGCAACATCCCAAACTCGCTCGTCTGTCCATCAATGAGCGCAAGCGCCTGTTGAAAGAGCAATCCTACATGGTGCAACTGGACCCCGATCGAGCCATCAGCTCGCTCGCCAGCCTGTTGCCCAGCCTGGAAGAACGTCGCGAAGCCTGGAATATGGCCAGGGAGATCGCCATTGGCGATGGCGTCATTGATGTGAAACAGCAGGTGGTGCTTGACCGGCTGTCCCAGGCGCTGGAACTGAAGGCTGCCTGATATGAACGACATCATTGAAAACAAGACCTTCGATGAAATTCAGGTCGGCGATCAGGCCAGCCTGACGCGAGCGCTGGATCAGGACCGCGTCGAAGCGCTGGCGATCATCACCGGCAATTTCAATTTGATCGACCTGGACCCGGGTCCAGCAGACACCTCAATGTATGGACAGGGCGGCGGGCAGGCCGGTTGGTTCGCGGTGCTCTTCGCGACGCTGGCCGGCACCCGGCTGCCAGGACTCGGCTCCATTGCCCAACATATTGATGTCCGCCTGCATCGGCCGGTGGCCATCGGCGTACCGGTGACCGCAACCGCAACGGTCCAGGAAAAACGGGCGGAAACCGGCGCCGTCCTGCTCGAGTGCCAGGCGGTCGATCCGACGGGTGAAAAAGTCGCCAGCGGTTTCGTCGAAGTAACCGCGCCCAGGGAGAAAATGCGGCATGAACTGCTGGACTTGCCGAAGGTGCAACTACGTCGCGAAAACCGCTACCTGGAGTTGCTGAAAGCCTGTGAAGACCTCCCCGCTCTGTCTTGCGTGGTCGTCCATCCGTGTAGCGCCGATGCGCTACGCGGCGCGGTTGAGGCGGCCGAGCACGGGCTGATCGACCCGATTCTGATTGGGCCGGAGGACAAAATTCGGGCGGTGGCCGATCAGGAAGGTCTGGACATTCGGCCCTACCGGTTGGTACACGCCGAACACAGTCACCACTCCGCCGAACTTGCGGTCGCCATGGTGCTTTCCGGCGAGGCGCAGACGCTGATGAAGGGCAGCCTGCACACCGACGAACTACTGGGCGAGGTAGTGAAGAAAGTGGGCGGTCTGCGCACCGAACGGCGGATCAGCCATTGCTTTCTACTGTCAGTGCCTACCTATCCGCGCCCAATCATCATCACTGACGCCGCGATCAACATCACACCGACCCTTGAGGATAAGCACGACATCATCCAGAACGCGATTGACCTGGCCCACGCCATCGGTATTGCGGAACCCAAGGTGGCCATTCTTTCGGCGGTGGAAACGGTCACTAACAAGATTCCCTCCACCCTGGAAGCGGGCGCGCTGTGCAAGATGGCAGATCGTGGGCAGATTACCGGCGGCATCCTGGACGGTCCGCTGGCGTTCGACAACGCTATCGACGAGCAGGCGGCGCAAACCAAGGGGATCAAGTCCCCGGTGGCGGGGAAGGCTGACATCCTGGTGGCGCCTGACCTGGAAGCCGGCAATATGCTGGCCAAGCAACTGACTTTCATGGCCGGCGCCGAGGCGGCTGGCATCCTGCTGGGCGCTCGCGTGCCTATCGTACTGACCAGTCGCGCCGACAGCGCGCAGACCCGGTTGGCGTCCTGCGCAGTCGCGGTGCTATTCGCAGAAGCCCAGCGTCGGGGCGCGGTGCTCAAGAAGGCCGGAGGTTAAATCATGGATCAGGGGATTTTAGTGATCAATGCCGGTTCGTCGAGCATCAAGTTCGCGGTTTTCACCGACGGCGGACTGCCAGAGCCGAAACTGCTGTTCAAGGGCCAGATGGAAGGTCTGGGCAGCGATCCGAGTTTTCAGGTCAAGGACGCAACCGGACAAAAATTCGACGAACGGGATGAGTGGCCGCGCGGTTCGCCGCTGAACCATGCCGGCGCGCTGCGCTACATTCTGGGCTGGCTGGAGGAATGCGCCAGCGACATCAAAATCGAAGCAGCCGGTCATCGCGTCGTCCATGGCGGCCTGGCTTATGACCGGGCGGTGCGGATCGACGAGCACGTTATCGCTGATCTGGAGCAGTTGACGCCGCTGGCGCCGCTCCATCAGCCGCATAATCTGGCCGCTATCCGCGCTCTTGCCGAGGTGGCGCCGGGACTGCCGCAAGTCGCCTGCTTCGACACCGCTTTTCACCGCACCCAACCCCGGGTGGCGCAACTGTTCGCCCTGCCCAGGGCGCTGATCGAGTCGGGCGTGCGTCGCTACGGATTCCACGGGTTATCCTACGAATATATCGCCTACCGCTTGCCTCACTATGCCCCGGAAGCGCGCAAAGTCGTCGTTGCGCACCTGGGTTCGGGGGCCAGCATGTGCGCCCTCCACGACGGCCGCAGTATCGAAAGCACGATGGGGTTCACCGCCGTGGACGGCCTGCCCATGGGGACGCGCACCGGAGCCATGGACCCCGGTGTGGTTTTATACCTGATGCAGGATCGCGGCTACGACGCCAAGACCATTGAAAGCTTGTTGTATAAAGAATCCGGCTTGCTCGGCGTATCCGGCTTTTCCAACGACATGCGGGATTTGCTGGAAAGCGGCGATTCTCATGCTGCGGAAGCTGTTGAATTGTTCATCTACCACATCGGCAAACACTTGGGCGCGCTGGTCAGCGCGCTGGAAGGTCTTGACGCGCTGGTGTTCACTGCCGGCATCGGCGAGAACTCCGCCCCCATCCGGGAGCAAGTTTGTCGTCGGGCGGCGTGGCTCGGCGTCCGCATCAATGAGGAGGCCAACCGTCAGGGGGATTCGCGCATTTCGACCACTGACAGTCCGGTCCCCATCTGGGTCATCCCGACCAACGAAGAATTAATGATCGCCCTGCACGTTCGCGACCAACTACCGGCCGCTTAACCCACTTCTTTCATTGCCCAGCAGGAGAAAACTGCCATGTCGCCGCCTATTGAACAATACACACCGCCCGAGGACGATCCGATCGAAAAGATCACCTCGGTTGCCCTGGAAGGCAAAAAAGCTGTCATTTTCGGCATTGCCAACGATCAATCCATTGCTTTCGGCTGCGCGCGCGCCATGCGCAAAATGGGGGCCGAGATCGCGATTACTTACCTCAACGAGAAGACCAAGCCCTACACTGAGCCCCTGGCGCAGGCGCTCGACGTTCCCCCGGAACTGTATCTTCCCTGCGATGTGCGGGTCGAGGGGCAGATGGAGGCGGTGTTTGACGCCATCCGCCAGCATTGGGGCCGCCTGGACATCGCCATGCACTCTATTGCTTTCGCCCCGCGTGACGATTTGCATGGGCGGGTCGTTGATTGCTCGCGGGAAGGATTCCTGACGGCGATGGATGTGTCCTGCTATTCCTTCATCGAGATGGCGCACCTGGCGGAACCGCTGATGCAGAATGGCGGAACCCTGTTTGCGATGACCTACTATGGCGCGGAACGGGTCGTCGAGCATTACAATGTCATGGGTCCGGTGAAAGCCGCGCTCCAGGCTGCGGCCATGTACCTGGCTGCCGAGCTGGGACCGAAAGGCATCCGGGTGCATCCGATCTCGCCTGGCCCCATCAAAACCCGTGCGGCTTCCGGCATCAATCGCTTTGACGAATTGTTGGAGAAGGCCGCCGAGCGCGCTCCAGAGCGGGCGCTGAGCACTATCGAGGATGTGGGCGTCGCTACCGCTTTCCTTGCCACCGACTACGCCAAGATGATCACCGGCGATGTGATGTATATCGACGGCGGCTATCACATTCTGGGTTAATTGCGTCCCGGCCTTTTCGGAGATCCGCGACCTCTGTTCGCAACCGGCGCTGCAAGGCGCCGGAAACTTTCCACAACCCGCAAGCCTGGAGCTTGGATCAGGACCGCCGCACATGCTCGATCTTCGCAATTACGCCACCCCGGAACAACTGAAGGATGGCGCTTCAGTAATGGTCAGGGCTGTTCGCCCCGATGACAAGGGCAGAATCATCGCCGCCTTCCGGGAACTCGAACCCGAGACGATCTACACTCGATATTTCCAGTACAAATCCGAACTGACCAACGAAGAACTCCAGCGCGCCACCGAAGTGGATTTCGAGAACACGGTCGCCTTGGTGGTGACCATCGGGCAGGGAGAACAGGAAACCATCATCGGCGGCGCACGCTACGTTGTGTATGAGGCGGACGCCACGCGGAGCGCGGAAATCGCGTTCACTGTCGAGGAGGACTATCAGGGCCAGGGTATCGCGAGCAGTCTCCTTCGACACTTGATCCGGATCGCCCGTGGCCAGGGACTGGCGCGGCTTGAGGCAGAGGTATTACCCGGCAACCGGTCCATGCTCGCCGTCTTTTCCCGCAGCGGACTGCCCATGAAGACGGAACGCCTTGATGATGTCGTCCATGTAGCGCTGACGTTGGGCGAATAGCTCCCCATATCCAGCTTGCCTTGAGATCAATTTTTATCTCGCTTCAAGGCTCTTGTTTCGCGCCGCCCGATGCTGGACAGGCAAAGCCCTGACGGAGCAAACCTGCTCCGCCAGGACCGGGTTTAAACTATGCAACCCAATTTCGCGCCGTTAAGCCATAATCGCCCGCAGATGCTCGCGCTGGCGCAAGGTTGCCTCGAACTCGGCAGCCTCCATTTCCAGGGCATCCCGGGCGGAGACCATCCCTAATGGCCGGTTGTTTTCGGCTACCGGGACATGACGGAAGCCGTTCTCGTACATCAGATGCAGGGCGGTCATGAAGGACTGATCCGGATGAACGGTGATCGGATTAAGGGTCATCACCTCGGCCAACGGAGTGGTCTCCGGGTTTAGCCCTTCCGCCAGTACCCGATTCAGGGCGTCGCGCTCGGTGAAGATTCCCACCAGATGACCGCGCTCCACGACGAGTAGAGCGCCGACCTGGGTTTGTTTCATCAACCGGGCGGCTTCGCGAACGAAAGTCTTCGGCGGGGCGGCAACCAGCATTTTCTGGTGCTCGACGATTTTGCGCAGTGTGCGATAAGACATGGTCTGTCTCCTTCATTGATTAAAGAGGCGATAAGCGCCGTTTCTCCTCTATTCACCGCCATCGCTCATCTTAAGGTGATGGCGGCCCAAACCTCTCTTTAGTGGTGATGCGATCAATTAAATATTGTTGGTTTTTATTTAATCTTTGCACCATGACATTTTTGTGATTTAAAGATGAAGATTATTCGGTGCTCGCTCTTCAAAATCTCCTTTGATTTATTGATTAAAAAATTAAAAAAATAGTAAGACCCACTGAGCTGCTTGTTGTTCCATTCAGGGATTGAAATTTTTCATCCTGTAAATTTTCCTGTGATGGCAAGGGGTAGCAGCGTGGAGCTAGGGCGTCGACTCCACCCAACCCATTGATCTTGTTAAGTGATGCTGGTTTGTTTAGCCTGCCCGCGCCGCCGTTCCAATCACAGGAAAATTTACAGGAAGAGTTTTTTCGTCCGAGACAAGCTCGGCTATATCAAATGCTATAGCGTTCCTTTACGAGTTGTGGATTAGGTATTTTCGTCATCCGTTTTATCTTAAAATATATTTGCAAATATTTTCAATTAGTTATAAATCATGGTGAAATTTTAAGAATTCCACAACCTGTATAGGATCGCTATATAACTATAATAATCTTATTTTAATTGTGGGATTCCCCTCGTCATAATTTCCTTATTATCTTTCAATTAAATAAAAAACCTTAAGGCATATAAAAAGAAAAGCAAAGAGAGTCGTTAGTTTTTTCA